>Ga0307934_1000182_pt1 | contig 51454 bp, 32 predicted proteins | sample OrgLakmetageno90_FD_201838 | JGI IMG/M metagenome (GOLD analysis project Ga0307934, IMG submission 201838) | Saline water microbial communities from Organic Lake, Antarctica - #90 | ecosystem: Environmental > Aquatic > Non-marine Saline and Alkaline > Saline | place: Antarctica: Organic Lake...
AACCGTATCGCAAGAAACATCAAATGGTAATAAGGACTGTGCATCAATAATTTCAATATCTATACCCACTTCATTTAATCTTGGCGCAATTTCCTGAACAATTCTAAGCGTAGAACCATAAGATAGTACAGTAAGGTCTACCCCTTTTTTAACCACCTCTACAACGCCAATGGGGGTTTTAAATTCGCCATAGTTTAGCGGTTCTTTTTCTTTTAGGCGGTACCCATTCAACGGCTCAACAACCAATGCTGGCTGATCGCTTTGTAGCAACGCATTGTAAAACCCAGCGGCTTTTGTTAAGTTTCTAGGAACCAACACATAAATCCCTCTTAAAAAATGAATAATTCCTCCCATAGGAGACCCTGAATGCCAAACTCCTTCCAAACGATGCCCCCTGGTTCTAATAATCAAGGGTGCTTTTTGTTTTCCCGCACTTCTGTAGTGAACGGTTGCCAAATCATCGCTCAAAATTTGCAAAGCATACAAGAGGTAATCCAAGTACTGAATTTCAGCAATAGGTCTCAATCCCCTCATTGCCATCCCAATACCTTGCCCCATAATGCTTGCTTCTCGTATACCAGTATCTGCCACGCGGTGTTCGCCAAATTTATCTTGCAAACCGCTTAGCCCTTGATTAACATCACCAATTTTACCGCTGTCTTCCCCAAAAATAAGGAGGTTGCTGTGTTTGGAAAGCAATGCATCAAAATTATTTCTTAAAACAATTCGTCCGTCCACCAAATCTGCATTTTCGTTAAAAACAGGATTTTGAAGATTTTCATGGTTTTTTAAATGATCTTCGTTGGTGTGTAGGTAATCACTGTATTTGGGCTGCTCAATTTTTTGAAAAGTAGCTACCCAATTTTGCAATGCTGTTTTGGCTGCAGAATCTTCGTTTCTTATATAAACCAATATTTTTCTGGCAGTAGACAGCAGGTCTTTTTTAAATGGTTTGTCAACAGCCATTAGTTCCTCCAAAAATTTTGAAACAACCGTTTTTTCTGATGTTTCATTCAAAATATTTTGTAAAATAACGGCCAGCTCTTCTCTGTTTTTTTTAATAGGATTGATGTATTCCTCCCAAGCTTCGTTCTTTGCTTTTAGCGCTTCTTCTTCTGCCTCTTTTTCCATTTGAATCAGTTCCGATTCTTGCGTTACAATACGCAAGGGTTGCCCATCTTCATCTTCTAATTCAAAATCAAGAATCCATTGGCGCATTTTAGCTAAGCAGTCATGGGCTGTTTCCCATTCCAAACGCTCAGCGGTTTTGTACCGTTCGTGAGAACCAGAGGTTGAATGCCCTTGTGGCTGCGTAAGTTCCTCTACATGAATGAGTACTGGTATGTGTTGCTCTCTGGCAATTTTTGCTGCTTTGTGGTAGGTATGGGTTAATGTTGGGTAATCCCACCCTTTTACCGTAAGTATTTCGAAACCAGCACTTTGTTCGTTTTGCTGAAAACCGCTTAAAGCTTCAGAAATACTTTCTTTGGTAGTTTGTAGTTTATTGGGAACAGAAATACCATATTGATCATCCCACACATTGATGATAAAAGGCACTTGCAAAACGCCTGCTGCATTGATTGTTTCGAAGAATACGCCTTCACTGGTACTGGCATCGCCAATAGTTCCCCAAGAAATTTCATTTCCGCTGTTAGAAAACTTGGCATCTGCCATTTCTGGGTGATGGCGGTATATTTTTGAAGCTTGTGCAAGCCCCAACATTCTTGGCATTTGCGAACCAGTTGGTGATACATCTGAACTCGAATTGTATTGATTTGCTAGGTTTTTGAATTCCCCGTTTTCATGCAAGCTATGTGTTGAAAAATGCCCGCCCATTTGCCTGCCAGCAGACATGGGCTCTGCTTGAATGTCTGAATGGGCGTACAATGCCGAAAATATATTTTTTGGAGTGAGTGCGCCAATCGCCATCATAAAGGTTTGATCGCGGTAATAACCCGATCTGAAGTCTCCTTTTTTAAAGGCTTTTGCCATGGCTAGCTGCGGCAATTCTTTGCCATCTCCAAAAATTCCGAATTTTGCTTTTCCTGTAAGCACTTCCTTTCTACCAAGGTAGCTGCATGCCCTACTAATGATTGCAATTTTATAATCCTGAAGAACTTCTTTTTTGAATTCCTTAAAAGATAGTTGTGGGCCAGACAAATTTTTTTCTACTGCCATCATATCAAAAGCTTTTATGCAGTGTAAAAGTATTTATTTTTAATGTGTTGATGAAATGCATACGAAAACCACCTAACTTTTTCAGAATTTTACAATCATGTTACTTGCGCTTCTTCGATGCTAAATCCCTATGTATCATAAAGATGCTAAATGTAATCCTAGCCATGCTTCAAAAAAGAACATTCAGCAAATCTTCTACTTTACCTAGCGGAATTACTTCGATGTTAAATTTATTTACAGCTAATTTGTTGTGGCTAGAAACAATTATTTTTTCAAAACCCAGTTTTTGAGCTTCTAAAATTCTATTTTCTACACGGTTGATGGGTCTTATTTCTCCTGCCAACCCTATTTCTGCAGAAAAACAGACAAGTTTTGGAATGGCTAGGTCTAGGCTAGAGGATAAAATGGCGCACAATACTGCCAAGTCTATGGCAGGGTCTTGTATTTTTATTCCGCCAGTAATGTTTAAAAAAACATCTTTGGCACCCAGTTTAAAGTTGGCTCTTTTTTCTAGCACCGCCAACAACATGTTGAGCCTTTTTAAATCAAAACCTGTTGCCGACCGTTGCGGAGTTCCGTACACGGCAGAACTCACCAATGCTTGCACCTCTATCATCAATGGCCGCATGCCTTCTAGCGTGCTAGCAATGGCTGTTCCGCTTAGGTGCTGCTGGTGCTGCAATACCAGTGTTTCCGATGGATTTTCTACCGCCCTGAGCCCTGTAGATTGCATTTCGTAAATACCTAATTCCGAGGTAGAGCCAAATCTATTTTTGTGTGCACGCAACAGCCTATAAATATGATTGGAGTCGCCCTCGAACTGCAGCACTACATCTACCATGTGTTCTAAAATTTTTGGCCCTGCTATTGCTCCGTTTTTGGTGATGTGACCAATAATTAATACTGGCGTGCCAGTTTCTTTGGCAAATTTGGTAAATTCTGCCGTAGTTTCTCTAATTTGAGATACCGACCCAGGCGAAGCTTCAATATTGCTGGTGTGCAAGGTTTGCACCGAGTCTATCACCACCATTGCTGGCTGCGTTTGTTCTATGGCTTTGAAAATGGTGGCGGTGTTGGATTCTGTAAAAATCAAACAATCGCTGTTTTGCTGCTTTAGCCTAGCTGCCCGCATTTTTATTTGCTGCTGGCTTTCTTCGCCAGAAACATACAGTACTTTTACTTGGGTGTTTAGGGCTACTTGTAGCAACAAGGTAGATTTGCCAATGCCTGGTTCGCCGCCCAGCAATACAATGGCGCCTTTTACCAATCCGCCGCCCAGCACCATGTCTAGCTCCGAGTCTTGCGTGCTAATGCGCTGCTCGTTGCTCAAGGCAATTTCGGAAACTTTTAATGGTGTTGCCGTGTTTTTGTTTGCACCGCCTGTAGACCAGTTTTTCTTTTCTGGTTTTTGAATTACTTCTTCTACAATGGTGTTCCACGATTTGCAAGAAGTGCACTGCCCCATCCATTTAGGAAATTGAGCCCCACAATGCTGGCAGCAAAATACGGTTTTGAGTTTACTCATGTTGCTAAGTTACTATTTAGATTTACAATTATTGATAGGCACAAAAAAACCTACAAAGTTACTAAGTGTACTTTGTAGGTTTGTTACTGTGAAATGATGAATTCTTATTGTGCTCTTAATATAACAGTAGTGGTTGCATCTTTATAAGTATGATGGCTATGGTTAGGTATATCATTAGATCCTGTTGTTTTAAATGTGTTTGTTGTATTAGTGCCACTATCTACAACTATTCCAAACATGTAAGCAGCGATATCTACTTCACTACTACTTGTAGACTTTGTTTCTACCGCAGCATATTCTGTGGTGCCGCTAGGAGCTTCGAATCTTAATACTCTTTGATCAAATTTATCTTCATTTTTACTGTAAGCACCTTCGTCAATTACTTGTGAAAATATAACTAAGTCACCCACTTGAGCTGCAGATGGAGCAGGAAAAGTACTTCCTGGATTATTATCATCTTTTCCTAAACTATAAGAATTTCTAATAGGATTGCTTAGATCCACCCCACTAAATGAAGCCATGATTGCCATTGTTTCTTTAGTTCCCTCAAAGTCTAGAAGAAGACTACCAGTAAGGCTATTACCAGTAACCGCCCTATAATAAACCGATAGCTGTAAATCTTTGTGGTTTACATCTTCGGTACACGGACTATTATTACTTTCTTTATAACAATAAACAATTTTAGTCCAATCGTCTAATTCATTGTTTCTAATCATTCTAGCATCTGATCTATGTAAAGTTAATATAAGTATATCGCCTTTTTGATTTGTAGGGTAATCAACTGAAATTTCACCGACTCTAGACCTTTCTGTTTCTTTTTCTCTAAAAGCTATATTACTTGTACCTGAAGGACTGTTACCAGTATTAGAGTTAGTACCCCCCCCTACTACCACGCTAATTTTATTGCTATTCTGTGTGTTGTTACCAATTTTATTATTAGTCCAATTGCTATTATAAGTACGTGCTACAATCTCATAGGTACCTGAACTTGTTGGCGTAAAATAATCTTCAGCTAAGTAAGTCGACGGGCTTCCAGAAGTTGGGTGATGTTCTCCTATTCCAGAATCTTTGATCAGCACTTCGCCTCCTCCATCTTTTTTGTAGATAAACTTTACAAAGTCAATGCCTTCGCTCCAACTTGCAGCGAATGATAAATCTATTTTATCATTTTTTTCTACTTTCGATGAAGAGACTTTTAGAATGTTATCGTAAACGATAGTGGCTGTAGAAACCGTACCGTTTCCTGATTTGGGAGTAATAGTATTACTAGAAGTCTTTTTTGTAATTGTTTTAGCTGTTGTATTCAAAATCCACTCTTCGGCTGGAGTACTATCCTTAAAGTTAACCTCAAGTAATATATCTTCATACGCTTTGTTTATAATACCTCTAAATTTATTCTCAGAAGAGGATGTATTAATGAAACCTTCATATAATTTACTTTTTTCTGTAGTTGTAATCGAACTAACATTATCATGTGGTGTTACCTCTAGTACAGCAACTTTATGAGCATCGATGTTATATATAACATAGTCAACTGTTATTGCTATACCGCTAACTGATATCCCTACAGGTTCACTTCTTGCTATTTCCTTATAATCATTATCGTACATAATCGCAATAATACCGTGCTTACTTCCTGGTTCATTTAAAACAATACCATTGTCATTACCATCATGGTTTGTAAGATTTAAATTTATTGTATCAGCAAAATCAGGTCTGTTTAAATCTTTTGCACTTCTAGCCAATGAACCACTAAGTTCACCATCTTTAAATAGCTTGATTTCCCTGATTTGATTTCCTGGCCAATTTGCAATTATGTTAAATGGTATCGTACTATTTGGGCTAAAGCTGGTAGTCTCGATAGGAATATTGATTGATATGCTTGGATCTACTATTGGTGTTGAGTTTGAAACATTAAATTCAAACGACTCCTTCTTAATTTCATTATTTGTATACTGAACCTCTACGTGCAAGGTCTGTGTTTCACCATCCTCAGGATATATATACCTACTGTACTCATAATTACCATAACTTTTTGGCACTGAAACTGTTTCCCAGGTAGGTTCATTGCTAAGTTTAAATAATACATCCTTTACAAGTCCAGCTGGGGATATTTGGAATTCAAGCACATTATCCTTACCACTAGATAATTGATCACCTTCTAGACTTACATTAGATATTGAATAATCTATTATCGATGGTGGTTCTGGCGTTCTGTCACCTATACTCCTATTAGTTGGTTTATCATGCAATATATTTAGGTAATCATCGCCCCAGTTGTCGTACGATTCAGCTCTTGTAGGCTCTATTGACGAACCTTCTCCCCATTCATTGTAGGAGATGATAAGTTGGTATTCTTTTCCAGAATTCGACATTCTATCTACTGCAGTTTTAAATCTATTAGTAGATCTTTCTAGATACAGAGGGTTAGATTTTGTGTGATCTGACTCCCAATAACCAGGAAAAATTAAATAAGAATCTTCGTGTTCCTCTCCACCTGAATCTTGAGCAGACTTGTTCATACCATACTGGTGCCAGCCATCTGGTTGGTATTCGCAATTCTTATAATCCCCAAAAACCTTTAAAACAATATGGAATCTCTCGCGATGTATCGGATCAATCTCTTGCATCCACTTTTTTGCAGTGGTATTACAACTGGATTCGTATGCATTGTATACAAAAAGCACGATTTTACCACCAAGTTTTGCAACTGCAGGGTGATCTCTAAAATTATAAAACAAAAAATCTAGCTCCTTCTCAATTCCAGCAACAGAATTATCATATTTTGCAAACCCTTCTTTTTCGTAGTAAAAAGCCCACTTGTATTGATAATTATTTTGAGATGTCCTATCTAGAATCCTTTTAACCGCTGTATATCTTGATTCGTTCCCATAACCAAAAAGCGAACCAGCTCCTTTGTCTTCTCTATAATTCCCCCACCAAGACATTATTGGCATGTCAATTTTTGCATAATTGAGGTCGCTTAGGTGATTAGCTATAGCATCTTCATCATTATAAACATACTCACCACTTTCTGGTATATACTTCCTTTGTTCTTGCCCAGCATCTGAAACATTAAAATTTGGATGCCAAGGGTAGTAAAATGTTGAACGTAGTGGAAACTTAAGTTCCCTATTATTTGAGTCTTGAGAATCTCTATTAAGGTTTGGGATGAATTTAGAAGTTGTACTTGGTGCAAACCTATCATTTCTTCTATTTTTTATTGCAGTAATTGGTGATGGTAGAATTGTACCTGCATTAACCCTAATAGTTATAAAATTGCTCTTCCTTTCTTCATATATCGGGTTACCAGTTACGGGATCAGATTCTCCTGTATCGTAATACATGCTTGCAATCACATCATAGTCGCCTGCTTTAGAAAGGTCAATTCCTTTATTTAAAACATTATCGCTAATTGTTACCTCTAGTTGGTAGCTGCCATCTAATTCTGTAGTGGTAGCCTTGGCAATCGAACGGTCATTATCATCTACAAAAAGCTTTACTTCTTTAATTGTCTTACCATCCCATTTTGCATCCACTTTAAAATTTACTGTTGTACCTGAATAAATTGTCTCTTCTGGAGAGATCAGACTAATGCTAATATTTGTGTTTGAACTATTTGCTCCATCAGTTACTTTTACATCTATATAATTCGACACCCTTGCAGCGCCCAGTGCAGCTCTTAAGCCATCAAAAGTAGTAAATTCATACTCGTTTCCTACAGAAATACCATTAATAGTCTGTGCATTGTCTTCAAGTCCTAGAGTCCCATTGTCAAGTACAAAAAAGACTCTTTTGGTAGCAGCTTGGTAATAACGTGCAGTGTGTGTGGGATCAAAACTATTAATTTTATCTACGCTAGATAACCGTATTTCTCGCAACTTAAAAGTATCTATATCATCGGAATCATCAAATACCACTATAAATAATTGATCTCCAGCACCAGCGTTACCACCTGTTACATCATAAATAACATTTTCAGATACTAATGCATTACTTTTAATAACAATGGCTTTGAGTGGATTCTCTTCTACTACCACCTCAAAAATACTTGACTCAACAATTGGAGTTTGTAAATTTCTTATACCTCCTATAGATGCTAATGGTAAATTATTGTAATTAGCAACACTAATAACTTGAGCCATTACTCTTGCCGTGCCTGAAGAATTGTAAGTAACCTTAAAACTCGATGTATATGTTCCGTTACTTTCAGCTAATTCTAATGTTCTATGGTCATATGCTTCAGAGGTTTCCTGGTCCTTTAATAAAAAAGCTACAATACGCTCGTCTTGACTTAGTGCTGAACTCGACGTAACTGTATAAGTGATGGTATCGCCAACCTCAGCTGGACTTAAATCGCTAGTTACTTGTAGTGTTCTAGACGCAATAGGTGGTGGATTTACCTGTACTATAATATAAGTACTCGCATCGCTTGCATTAAAGTTGGTATGCTCATAGTTTAACTTCTCTGTAGCATTATCATAAGATATGTGGTAAATTTTTGGGAAAATTTTGTAGGTCCCTACTTCAGAAAATGAAAGACTTGTTGCACTAAAACTATTACCATTCGCATCAGCTGCGCTTATTTCTTTTAGTAATTGCTCTGGATCAGTACTATCCTGCTTTTGATAAATAAACTTGATACTTTTAAGCACATCAACCCCATCTTGTAACCATGTTGCATTGGCTAATAATTCAAAAGTTTGATCTATCTCCACAGTATTGCTCACAAATGATTCTAACCCTACAATTAATTTAAAGTTGCTTATACTAGGATTACCTATTGTAGTGCCGCCTGTGTCTCCACCTGTAGTACCGCCTGTGTCTCCACCTGTAGTACCGCCTGTTGATTGATCAGCTATATTCAATGAAACATAGCGACTCTCGATAGTGGTATTGCCTTCTCCTACAAACGATGCTTGTAAAAAATAAATACCCGACTTTTGAAAACTTAATTCTACTAGCTCTTGTGTATTAATAATATTTTCTGAATATAAAAGCCCTGATGGTGTTATATCAGCACCTGCCCCCACCATTACATCTGCAGGGATAAGTTTGATTCTAATTCGATTGTTTATAGGATCTACACTAGTTGCCTTTAAACCTACAAGGTATCTATATGTTTCACCAATTATAAATCTAGTAGCAGGCTCTTCAATTGAAATTTCTATGAACTCAACGGGGTTTACTGTAACCACGTTGTTGTTCATTCTTACCGCTATAAATTCTTCGTCAAGTAGGTTTGCTGGATCTTCAGAACCATTATAAATAGATGCTGTAAACGTATATTCTCCATCTTTTTCTAATATAAGTGTTCCTTCAAACTCGGATGTTGTTGGGGTAGCTGTATAGATCGAAGGGATAATTTTACCAGTTATGCCCAAAGGATCTAGATATGAAACTACCAACTTAATATTTTCATTGCCTTTAAAATCCGACAAAACACTTACGGTAACCTCGTTATTTGATGATACAATATTGAAAGAACTGATCTCTGGATCAACTGTTTCTGTAGTGTTTTGTATAAAGAGTTCAAAAGGAGTACTCTTAATAATGCCGCTAACTCCTACAAACGATGCCTGTAAATAATAAGTACCCTGATTTTGAACACCTAATGTTACTTGTGGAAGAATGCTAATATTTTTATCTTGATAAGAAAGACCTCCTTCTGGTGTTATATCAACAACTGTTCCTCCTGCAGCTTGGGGAATAAGTTCGATTGTAATGTTGCCTATAGCTTCTGAACTATTAGCAATAATACTTGGAAAGTATGTGCTTCCTACAATAAATTTAGAAGGAATAGGATTGTCAAATGAAATTTGGATAGATCCATCTTCTCCTGTAACCGTGTTTTCTTGGTAGGTTACTGTTCTAAATTCTTGTTGAATTACAACTCCTGATGCTTCTGAATCTTCATAAAGCGAAGCTCTAAATTCATAGTCGCCAATATTATTCAATTCAAGTATTTTTCGAAAAGTCAATTTGCCTTGGCTAGTTTCATATAGACTAGGATTTACACTAATCCTATCACCTCCGTTGTATGTGTACGAAACTACCAATTCAACATTATCACTTCCTTTTAAGTCTGACTGAACGTCTATTTGCACTTTGTTGCCCAACATTTCAAGACGCAGAGAGGTGATTTCTGGAGAATTTATTGTAGGTGTTGATTCGCTAGATATAGAAATTGGAATGATGTTACTTACTATGGTGTTATCTCCTACAAAGGATGCCCGTAAAAAATATTTGCTTGGAGCCAATTCTCTATCTTGTAAAGGAATCGATACTTCAAGATTTTTTATAAAAGAACTTTCTTGATTGTATGGGGTGGCTACAATTTCATTAAAAGCTACTCCATTTTGACTATCTGTAAGTGTAAAAATAATTTCTCCTACCCCACCCGCTTTGGTTGCATTTATATTTGTTATGAATGAAGAATCGCTATTTAATTTATATACACCTTCGGTAAGTGTTTCGTATAACATTGATATTTCGATGCTGGCTGGTGTCTCTGGGTTGTTAACAACACTAACTACATTGATGCTGCCCAATGCTATTACTTCTGAATTACTACCCGAAGTAATGGTTGCAGAAACGTCATACATCGCTTCTTCTTCAAAAGTAATACTTCCACTGTATGGAAGGTTGCTACTCAAAAAAGTAGTGGTAAGAGGGGTTGTGGTTGGATTTTCAAATTTTAATTCCACAGAATCAATCCCTGCTTCCCAAGATGCATTAAAATTATATGCAATTGGTATACCTGTAACATAAGAACTTGCTTGTTGTCCTATATTAAATGACGCTGATGGGTTGCCTAATCCTCCGTAGGTTCTTGTTATAGATTTGGTTTTTACCTCTCCATCATCACCAAACAGCTTAGCTATAAATTGGTATGAGCCTGCTTGCGTTAATGAAAAACCTCCTACTTGCCATGTTTCAGCAATCTCTGTGGTGTCGTAGCTAATATTATTAGTTATTTCAGTTTCATCACCACCATCAAATCTATAGTATAATTTAAGTAAAGACTCGTCTCCTTTAGCTATGTCTGACTGTGCTATGATATTAACAACGTTAGCGCTATCACCCTCGTTTACATTAAAACTACTAATAACAGGCGTAGGTATTTCTACAGTTACTGTAACTTCCTTGAATTCGCTGCTAACAGTTACACCATCTTTTTTCATGGAAATTTGCATGAAAAAATTACCTGGAGTAGCTTCTAAAGCACTGTTCCATACAATCAGCTCTCTCTTATTATAAGTAGATTCGGTTAAATTCAATGGTGCTGCAAATGAAATCATGTTTGCACCTGTGCCTGTTACCATTTGAATTGATAGCTCGCCCACTCCTAGCTGATTTGATGCATCAATCCCTACAAAAAAGGATTTACCAAATACTACTTCCAAAAGAGAGTCGTTAGATGAACTTGAAACATGCAAACCTGTGATGTTAACTTGAGATGGTATTTTTTCTAACACATCGATACTAATACCCAAATCAGTTACATTACTCATGATGGATCCTGACTCAAAACGAACTTTGAGGTTAAACAACCCTACTTCCTCTAGTTTGAAGGATACCAAGTCGGATAAAGTTGATGTTGGTTCAATAACCGTGTCACCATTAAAAAAAGTGGTTTTTGTAATGTCGTAATCTGGCCATATAGCATTAATTTTAACTTGTAAGTCATCGCCTACGAAATAAATAGCTTTTGGACTCACCACTTCATTTTCAATAGTAGGCTGACCAGGACCTTGATAATCTATTTCATTGGCACTTATCTCTACATCCGTTGGAACTTCACTAATGCCATTGTAAATTTTTGCAATAAATTTATAACTGCCTGTTTCTTGTAATTGGAATTGGTTGTACTCCCATTTTTTAATATTTAAAGAGCTATTAAACTCACCATTTCCTTCAAAAATTTCTACTTCACTTCCGTTATCGAACTGGTAAAAAATCTTAACAAAAGAAGTTTCTTTTGAAACCGTATTGGCTTCAACATTCATTTCAATTTCATTTACCGTTTTTACAACCTCAAACATTGTAATAGTAGGCGTTGGCTGCACAACAATCAGCTGTATTTTTTCACTTTCAAAACTAGACATGGTTGCATAAAGCTCATACGTTCCAGGGATTAACACCGCTAAATCTGACACCCAGCTTCCAATCCTTGAAAAATCAGCATCTGCTATAAGAGTGCTATCAAAATTCTCACTGTAAACCAACATGTCTTCACCTTGATCGTTTAATAGCCTTAGCTCAATATTTCCAATACCATTGGGGTTATTAGCGTCAATTTTAAAGCCAAACGGCTCATTGATCATTAACTGATAAATATCTTGATCGTTTTTCAAGTTATCTGATAAGGAAATTTTAATTTCAGGCATCTTATCTACAGAAACGTCAATATTAGCGCTTTGAGTCATTCCTTCTGAAGATGCATTGCTATTTTCCAACGTATAATACATTCTTGTAAAAAAAGAATAGTTGCCTGATGCTTCGAAAGTATGGGTGAATGAAAAGTCTCTGAGCGCTGCTTCTCCAGCAGTAGCACTATCTATGGTGCCAATCAGTTCAGCATCCGAAACACCATTAGACTTATAGAATTCAACTTTTTCAAATTGATTGATAAAGGGGTCTAAATAAGATTCAAAACCAATTTCAAGGGTTTCGCCAATACTATATTTTTCTTTTACTTCATCTTTTAAAGAAAGGTATGGATCTGCTGTAATTACTTGTATTGTTACGCTTGAAGAACCTAAGATATCCGCCTCTAATTGATCGCTCAACGTAGCAGAGAGCACGTAGCTAGTGCTTCTATCGCTATAACTATCTGGAGAGAAAAGCCTCTTGCGGTGTAAAGGAGTCTGAAGATACTCGCGAAGAACTGGAGTCTAAAGAAAGGCTGTTCAGAATATCTGACTGACTACTAATCGGTAATTCTATATTTCCGCCTTGTGCTTGGTAGTAGAAATTTAAATCAATATCTGATTTCACTTCTTTAAACGTTACATCTGTATCTATTATGATAGGAACACCCCTTAAAAAGGTAAGACTGTTTCCTTTTGGAGAAGCAATCGCTACACACAATTCACATCCTATATCATTACTGAAGTCATTAAGAGTTTTTTCATCTAGCTTTTCGCAACCACCTACAAAAACAGTGAGCGAAAGCAACACAAAGAAGCTCGCAAAAAACTTGGATAATAAACCTTTAAAACTTTTCCTGACTGAATAATCCATAATTTATAATTTTAAAAAAATTTATTTGATGATATTAAAAACCATCATAGTCTCACCTTGAGACACTACTAAAACGTTGATAAATTTGTTTTATAAACAAGCCTTTCTGTATAACTCTAAAAAAGTGCTGTTGTTTATCAAAACAACTTAATTTCAAGTTTGGTTGGCGGAAACAAATAACTAGTTGAGGGCTATTTGTTTCATAATGAAAAGCTATTTGAAAATCAATAGTTTAGCTTTAAACTTAGCAAAATCAATGCTAAATAACTCTTCTTTACTTCTCTAATATAGTGATTTTTCTTGAGAAAAAAAAATAAATTCACGATAAATCAAAAGAAAACAATTATATGTAAATTGATATTAGGGGATAAAAGAACGCAAAAAAAATAAACTTAACCTTTTAATAAAGAGGATTATAAATCTAAATCTTACAAATAGCGCAATTCATAAGAAATGATTGCTAGGCTAAATTCCTAAAGCTGAAATACCCAAACAAAGAAGAAAACAATAGTATAGACTAAAAGAATAGCGAGTTTACCAACAACCCTACTTGTGATTTAGAAAAGAGTAGCAGTAATGACGTGGAAGAGATATGCCCGAAGCATGTTGATTTTATCTAAATTTAGTGATATTTAAAACGCTGTAATAGATTGAGTTGAATTCAAAACATTCACAGTAATTTTTTCACTTTCAAAATCAGGCAACATCGTTGCATAAAGAGTATATACTCCAGGAATTAACACTGCTAAGTCTGATACCCAATTTGCTACCCTTAAAAGATCATCGTCTGATACCGTATTGCTATTAAAATTATAATTATTACTATCCAACATGTTTTGATTTTGAGAATTTAAGAGCTTTAGCTCTACATTTTCAATACCATTAAAGTTATTGGCAAAAATTCTAAAACCAAACGGCTCAGTAATCGATAATTCATAAACACCCTCTTCATTTTTTAAATCATCTGGCAAAGAAATTCTAATGGCTGGCTTATTCCTTACAAGTACTTCAGTAGCTTCGCTTTCAATCATAGCTTCTGTAGGTGCATTGCTTTCTCCTGATGTATAATGCATTCTTGCAAAGAAAGAATAAGTAGCCGCTTCTTCAAAAGTATAGTTGAATTCAAAATCTTTAAGGGCTGTTTCCTCAATATCATCCTTACTGATGGTTTCAATCAACTCAGGATCAGAAATACCATCAGATTTATAAAATTCAACTTTTTTAAATTGATTGAGAAAAGGATCTAAATAAGATTCAAAATTCAAGGTAATCTGATCTTCAACAAGATATTCTTTTGTTATTTCTTCATCTTTTAAACCTAGTGTTGGATTTGATGCAATTACTTTTATTGCTACATTCTGCAAACTTAAGAGCCTTTCTTCTGTAGCATCTCTAAGCGCAGCATAGAGCTTAAAGCTTGTATCTCTATCATTATAATTATCTAAAAAGAAAAAAGGAGATTCTGGAGTAAAAGAGTTTGAAGATACCTGCAAAGGACTTGCACTTGTAAGAATATTTTCAGAATGACCAATTAGCTCTTCGCTATCCTCGCCTTGTAGTTTGTAGTAAAAATCTAAATCAATGCCCGATACAACTTCATCAAAAGTTACATTTATGTCTATTTTAACAGGAACACCTCTTAAAAAGGTAAGGTTATTTTCTTGTGGAGATTCGATGGCTATACACAAATTACATTCTATACTAAAGATAAAATTCTCAGAATCCTCGTCGTTTAACTTTTCGCAACTAATTAACAGGGTAGTGAGTGTAAATAAAATGGTAAAACTGTTAAAAAACTTTACAAACAAACTTTTACAAGTTTCTCTCAAAGAAGATTTCATAATTTATAATTTAAAAAAAGTTGAGAGCCTTAAAAGCCATCATGGTTTTATATAAAACACTGCTAAAAAATCAATATAAAAACCTTGCAATAAACCAAAAAAATAATTCATCCTTATTAAAATAAGTAGTTTGGCATCTAATTCAGCCGCTTTTTTGAGATAAATAGCTAGTTGAAGGCTTTATTTTTAATAATTAAAATTTATCTAAAAATCAGATTTTTAAATTTTCATTTAACAAATCGATTCCAAATAATTTTTCTTTAATTTTTTGTAATGTAATATTTTTTTTATTTATCAAGGCAAAATTTTGAAGTAGAACCTAGCTGTATTGATTAATTTTAATGAAGAGAGAAAGAGAAAGCTAAAAATCAACGTAACTTCCTAATAGCGAATATTGTAAATAATAACCTTGCAAACAGTGCAATTAATAAAAAAGTATTGGCATCATTAAATTCCTGAAGCTGAAACAGCCAAACAAAGAAAAAAGCAATCAGCAATAAAAGCAGAAAAAGAAAATATGGAGCCTGCCAGCGAATAGATTTATGATTTAGAAAAACAATAGCAGCAATGACATTTAAAGGAAATGCCCAAAGTATATTAAAGTTATTTACGGTGGTAGTATGGTTTGTAAAAAACCATAGCAAAATCATAAGCATCCCTAGTAAACCTGTTACAAACAATAAGCCAACATCCAATAGCTTGGTTCTTTTTTTTCTGTAAATATCAAGTAGGGTAATTAAAAAAATGAAGAATGAAATAAAATAGATGGTATGCTTTGGTGTAAAAAAATTATTCTCCACATTTTTAGACAAGGGTTTTAATAAGAAATAGGTTTTTGAAACCAAACTTTGACTAAATCCATCTTTTTGAATCGCTGAATTCTCAAAAAACTCTAGGAGATAATCTGGTAAAAAAACATATTCTCTAGGGTAAGCAATCCTATCAATTTTCGAGCCCAACACCAAGTCAATTCCAAACTGCCCCCATACATTTTTTTTAGTGTATTCTTTAATCAAAGAACGAATTGTTTTACACTCTTGCTCGTCTTTTTCATAAAAAACAACCTCCTCTTCAAAAAGATCTGTAAAAACATCTACAATCTTTGTAGCGCAATTGTTATCAAAAAACTCATAAGAATAATTCCTGTTTTCAGGCAAAATATTCACCTCTAAAAAATCATACAATTTTTGCTTTTGAGCATCATTTAAATTCAATACTTGTTGCTGAACCCACCTTTGCTGAGAATAGTAGAAGTATGCAAAATCATTAAATTCATCCCTGCTTAAGTAATAATTCTGATTGCCCTTTGTAAAATTTAAGTAGAAGTTTGGAGCAGAAAAGTCAAAAGTACCGTAGTTATAAACCCAGTCAAATTCATGTTCTAGATCTTTAATTCTTATAGCTGAATGACCAAATGCACTGTAGAGCTCCTCGTGAGGTCCGCACGTAAGAATACTAATTTCTGCAGAGGGCGATAGTTTCTCGTTAGAAAAAGAAACAAAGCCAACAAAAAAGCATAAAATCAGCAAAGATTTTCTGAAAATTTTTATAATTATCTCCATTCAGAAAAATCAAATTTTAATGAAAAAACATTGGAATACAAAGCACTGCCAGCGCGTCCAATATTGGTAAGCGCATAGTCAACCTGAATGCCTTTGTGGTAAAAACCAACGCCAAAATTTGGCTGAAAAGTTAGATTTTTAGAGCCATTGGACTCCGTTTCTCTTTGAAAATTACCAGCGCCCAATCTTAAAAAAGCAATTTTTTTATAATCTGCTTGTAACCCCAGTGCAGGATCTATACTAACAAAGCTATTCGAAATCAAATCATTACTTTGTTGAAAACGCATAAAAAGATTCGCCTCTGCAAGTAAATCAATAGTTTTACTCAGCTCAAAAGATTTTGCAACCCCCGCCTGTACAGAAGGAATGGTAAATTCATTGTTTTCAGGCAATTCATTGTTTTCACCTGAAATGGCGTCGCTAATTTTTTCAAACTCAGCTTCGTTAAAACTCCAAGTATTAAAAGTGGTGGTAACATCGCGAATAATAACTCCATAAAGAAATCCTTTGCGCTGATACTGTAAACCAACATCAAAACCAAATCCCCATGAATTTGCAAAATCACCAATAATTCTTCGAATGATTTTAGTATTTAAACCCAAACTCAAGCCTTTTAGCTCCTTTATTTTTCTTGAATAGGAAATGTTAAAAGCATAATCTACCGTAGAAAACAAATCAATATTATCGTAGTTAATCCCTCCATCTTCAATAAGTGTGGTGGTGTTCAAAATATCATCTACGCCAAAGCGAATGATAGAGAATCCGAATGCACTACTTTCATCTACAGGCATGGCAAAACCCAAAAAATCGTAGTTAGTAATACTTTCAAAATAGGAAGCATGCATCAGCGAGGCTTGGTAATCTTTTACATTGGTGAGCCCTGCTGGATTCCAATACGTTGAATTTACATCCGCACTTGAAGCCACCACTGCTTTCGACATACCTAAAGAAGCAGCATCTACCCCAATATTTAAAAAATCGTTGGAATAATTACTACTCGACTGAGCACTAGAGAGTTGAGCAATCAAGAAAAAAACAAATAAAAATCTAAACAAGAGATAGCCGTTTTGCACGAAAATAGTCAATCTAAATTTGGATACAAACAAACAGAACTTGCATCTTGGTCAATAAAATCAAAGTGAATTTTTATTATCAATCCATTCCCTAGCATTCAAAAAAGCAGTTAACCAAGGTGAAACCTCATCTTTTCTGCCTGATGGATAATAAGGCCAATTCCATTGAAAAGTAGAACGTTCTAAATGCGGCATGGTTACCAAATGCCTTCCATCTTTAGAACACAGCATGGCGGTATCATAGTCCGAACCATTCGGATTTGCAGGATATTCGCTATAACCATATTTTGCTACAATGTCATAACTACCTTCTTCTTGTGGCAAACTAAACCTCCCCTCTCCATGAGAAATCCAAACACCAAGGGTGCAACCTACCAAACTCGATAACATAATGGAATTATTGTCTTGAATAGTTACCGAGGTAAAAGCACTTTCATGTTTTTGCGAATCATTGTGCAACATTTTACCGTGTTTTTCATGTGTTGGATTGATGACTTCAAGTTCCATAAACAACTGACATCCATTACATATTCCTACCGAAAGTGTATCTTCTCTAGCAAAAAAGTTCTTTAAAGCTTTGTTTGCCTTTTCATTGTACAAAAAAGCACCTGCCCAGCCTTTTGCAGAACCTAGCACATCGGAGTTTGAAAAACCGCCTACCGCACCAATAAACTGAATGTCTTCTAGCGTTTCTCTTCCAGAAATCAAATCGGTCATATGAACATCCTTTACGTCAAAACCCGCCAAATACATGGCATTTGCCATTTCTCGCTCTGAATTTGAACCTTTCTCGCGAATAATCGCCGCTTTTGGCTTGCCTTTAACACTCGATGAAGCGATTGATACCGACAACTTCCCCTCAAAATTTTCAGGGAATTTAAAGCTCAAAGGCTGTTTTTTGTAATTCTCAAAGCGGTCTTTGGCTTTGTTGTTTGCACATTGTTTTTGATCGAGCAAATAGGATGTTTCCACCCAAACAGTTCGCAAATGAGGAATGTTAAACTCCTCAACACCCTCCCTATATTTTAAAGTCAACACCTCTCCTGCCTCGGCGCTGCCAATTTCATAAAAATCGATATTGGCATTCTTTAAAATCGAAGGAATGTCTGCATCACTACTTTGAATGACGATACCGCTATTCTCCGAAAAAAGCAATTTTATCAAATCTTGCTCTTGAATGCTTGTCAGGTCAATTTGCATACAAACCCCATTTTGAGGGAAGCACATTTCTAACAGTGTGGTAATCAATCCTCCTGCTGAAATATCATGACCTGCCAATATTTTTTCTTCTTTTATAAGTTCCTGAACAACGTTAAATGCTTTTTTGAAAAGAGCAGCATTATTGATGCTCGGCGCTTCGTTGCCAATTTGAGCGATGGTTTGTGCAAATGAAGAACCTCCGAGTTTGTAAGTATCTGCCGAAAGATTCAAGTAATACAGCTTATTTCCTTGCTTATTAATTGCCATAGGAGAAACCGTTTTTCGAATATCGGAACACTCACCAACTGCAGAAATAATAACTGTTCCTGGCGAAATCACTTCATCGTTGGGGTATTTTTGTTTCATCGATAAAGAATCCTTTCCTGTAGGAATATTGATTCCCAAAGCAATGGCAAAATCAGAGGTTGCTTTTACCGCACGGTAAAGTCTTGCATCTTCTCCTTTGTTTTTGCAAGGCCACATCCAGTTGGCAGAAAGCGAAACACTGTTCAATCCATTCTTTAGAGGTGCCCACACCAAGTTGGTCAGCGCTTCGGCAATGGAGTTAAAACTACCCGCTTCAGGATTTATCAAACCACTGATGGGCGAATGCCCCAATGACGTAGCAATACCTTTTGTTCCTGTAAAATCGATACTGGTAACTCCACAATTGTTCAGCGGTAATTGCAATGGCCCCACACACTGCTGCGTTGCTACCTTTCCGCCTACACTTCTATCAACTTTGTTGGTCAACCAATCCTTGCAAGCCACTGCTTCCAATCTCAATACATTCTCTAAGTAGCTGTGTAAGTTTTTTAAATCGTAAGAGAGTGTTTGATAGTTTTTAGCAACCGTTTGATCTTTGATAACTGTTTTGGGCGAATTACCAAAAAGGTCTTGTAAACTCAGGTCGAACACTTTTCCAGCAACTTTTGATTGAATACTAAAACACATATCATCAGTTACTTCACCAACCTCGTAATAAGGGGCTCTTTCGCGCTCCGCTACACGCTTAAGCATTTTTGTATCTTTATCTTTGATAATCAATCCCATCCTTTCTTGCGATTCATTACCCACAATTTCTTTGGCAGATAAACTAGGGTCTCCCACCGGAAGTTGATCGAGATGTACCACTCCTCCTGTTTCTTCTACCAATTCCGAAATACAGTTCAAATGCCCACCTGCCCCATGGTCGTGCACAGAAACAATGGGATTCTCATCACTTTCTAGCATGGCTCTCAATACATTGGCAACACGTTTTTGCATTTCTGGGTTTGATCTCTGCACTGCATTTAACTCAATTCCAGCACTTAGCTCTCCTGTATTTTCGGAAGAAACTGAAGCACCTCCAATACCAATTCTATAATTTTCACCCCCCAACACCACAATTTTATCCGAAGTCTTTGGGGTTTCTTTGATTGCCTGATCTTTTAATCCATAGCCCACACCGCCAGCCAACATAATTACTTTATCGAATCCTAATTTGGAATGATTTTTTGAGTCAGCTATTTCTTTTTCGTGATGCTCAAAAGTAAGCAACGAACCAGCAATCAAAGGCTGCCCGAATTTATTTCCAAAATCCGATGCACCATCCGATGCCTTTATGAGCAAGTCCGTAGGGGTTTGATACAGCCATTTGCGGGCTGTCATGGAATTTACCCATGGTCTTTTCTCGCCAATTCGAGGATAGGAAGTCATATATACCGCTGTTCCTGCCAACGGAATGGATCCCTTCCCTCCTGCCAATCGATCTCTGATTTCGCCCCCAGCACCTGTAGCAGCACCATTAAATGGCTCTACCGTGGTAGGGAAATTATGTGTTTCTGCTTTTAAAGAAATGACTGATTGCACCTCTTTTTCTTGGTAATAAGAAGGTTTATCGGCATGCTTTGGCGAAAATTGGGTAAACACAGGTCCTTCTACAAAAGCAACATTGTCTTTGTATGCCGATACTATATGATTTGGATTTTTTGCAGCCGTCTCCTTAATGAGTTTGAATAGTGACTGTGGCATTGTTTGCCCATCAATTTCAAAAATACCGTTGAAAATCTTGTGTCTGCAGTGCTCTGAATTCACCTGAGAGAATCCAAAAACCTCTACATCGGTGAGTGCTCTTCCCAATTTTTTACTCAGCGCTGCTAGGTAAGCAACTTCTTCTTCGCTCAAAGCCAACCCCTGTTGTTTGCTAAAATTTGCAATGTCTTTGATTTCCAACACAGGCTTTGCTACTTCATTTTGTACAAAAACAGCTTGGTTGATCTCGCTATATTTTTGAAACAACATTGGGTCAAAAACATCCCCTTCTTGGTAGTTTTTAAAAACTTCGACTCTTTGAATGCCAACAATGCCCATGTTTTGGGTGATTTCTACCGCATTGGTACTCCACGGACTCACCATGCTGGCTCTTGGTCCAGTAAAATTGCCAACAATGGTTGGTTTCTGTATGATTGGCATGCCTCCAAAAAGCCAGTGAAGCTTTTCCAGCGTTTCAGGCTGAAATGTTTGAATTGTTAAAACCCCGTAAACCAGTTTGTTTTCATCGCCAAAAAAGTAGATCATTTGATGTGTTTTATTTAAGCCCAAAATTATGAATTTTGAAGGTTTATTCATATACTCATTTTAAACATGAAAAAAATATTTTTAAACTCTGAAATTGCTTGCCGTCTATTTTAATCATATCTTTGTAAAGAACTACACATAAATAAATTTGTAAAATATATTGAAATAACTAAAATCAACATTAATTTAAGTTAATTCATGAATGCAGCAAACTACTTTTTTTAAATTAAAGTAGGTAAAAAAAAATGAAACCTTTTGAGGTTGAAGCTTTTGAAATACAACAAGTTATTTTAGTAATAATTTTATAGTGCAAATCAGTTTACTGCACTTTAAGATGAGTGCAATAATTTATACCTTTATAATATAATTCTTTAAACTACAAGTTTAAAAAAACTAAAATTAATTTTAAAAAAAATTGTTATGAAACTACCTAAGTTTGATATTTTTAATTTAAAGCCATTCAAAAGAAAAGAAAAAGGGGGAGCTAAACAAGCTAATTCTTATAAGAGATCAGACTCTGATGATCTCACTGAAAAAATAGTTAAAAAGGGCGTAAAGGTAATTTCATCATTTTTCGAAAAGTTATCTAAAGAAGATCAAATAAATTTTGAATTAGATTTAAGTAATGATCTTGAAATAGACGACTTATCGCTGGAAATAATATTGCAACGTGTTTCTGGAAATTCAAATTTTGATTTAAAAAGGGTTAAACACCTAAATCTAGGAAATAGCGATCTCAACCTAGAACGCAACACGCTTATACTATCTGATTATTTTCCCAACCTAGAGTCTTTGAACTTATCAAACAATGGGATATCAAGTTGCAATCAGCTAAATGGATTTTTTAAGCTTAGCGAGCTGATATTAAATGAAAATGAAGAAATCAAAAATATTTCAGAAATCATAAAACTGCCTAAATTAGAAAATCTTGAATTGTGCAATTGCGGATTAACCACAGAAATTATTAAAACTGCCATTGAAAAACTAGACCCTGAAGAAAATCCCTCAATCCTTAAAAATCTTGATTTATCTAAAAATAAACACATCAAAGAATTACCAAATAATATTGGAGATTTAATTAACTTAAATTTATTGATAATAAATGATATTAGAAATTTTACAGGTAGAAACTTAAGTTTTATTAATAAAAACTGTGAAATTCATTGCACTTCTTTCAATACGCGAAAAAAACTTAAAATTAAGAATAATGCAGGGGAAAAAGCTCATTCAATTTCTTTTAATCAAAAAATTTCATCAGTTATCATAAAATCTCATGATCCAGATGGATTAAGCCTATTGTCCGATAGTTTCAATATACAAAGCTCTTCAATTCAAGAAAATAAATCAGGAATTACTCATGGAGAAATTGATGAAAGCGACTCTTATTCAGTGGAAGAAGAAATAACAGAACAAACTAGCCCAGGTAGCGATAATTACAGCTCTATATCAACAACCGCAGATAGATTTTTAGTTGGGAATGATAGTGATGCAAGTGTTAATTCTGCCCCAATAATTCCTAGTAGAGTAAGAAGAGTTGAATTGAATACAGGGGTTGATGATGAAAGAAGTACTGCATCCGCTCCTGATCGTTTAGAAAACAACGATTTACATCCATTGATCGAATCTGAGAGTGAAGATGGTAGTTTATCATCGGCTGATTCATCTTTTAATTTTTCAGGCGACGAATCAGAGGATGATATTTCAATAGATACAGATCCAGGTGATGATGGAAGTCATTCAATAAAATTCCGTCGCTAGCTAACCCTTGATCACCCGTTTGAATCGTGTGTAGCATCCAAATCTGCAGAGAAATAAAGGTTCTAGCGCTTATCTTTATTAGCACTCATTAAAAACGAGCGCTAGCCAAGGAATGTATCTCTGTTTTTAACTAACCTTCACTGCGTTCTATTTTTGAAAAAATCCACTTCAACAATACATAACAAAAACCTGCATAAACAGCACCCACCAAAAAACCAGTAAGCACATCTAGTGGGTAATGAACACCAATGTATATTCTACTATAGCCAAGTAAAAATCCCCAGAAAAGCAGCAATAGCTGAACATACTTAAATTTACTTTTTAAAAGCAAGCCAAAAAATACAGCAATAGCCATGGAGTTTGCTGCATGTGCAGAAAAAAATGAATATTTGCCTCCGCAGCGTTCTTTTACCAGTCTAAAAATTCCTTCTAAATCAGGATAATGACATGGTCTTAGCCGTTCAAAACCATATTTAAAGAAGTTACTTGTTTGGTCGGTAAGTGTTATTAACAAAGCAACTGCTAACAACGTAAACAATGTTTTTTTGAAGCCAAAAGCACGGTAGGTAAAAAATAGGAGTAGCAGGTATAGCGGTATATGGCTGTACTTATTGGTAACAAACAACCAAAAAGCATCCCAGGCAGCAGTTCCTAAATTATTAAGGAGCAAAAAAAGCTCAATATCATAAGCAATGAGTGTGTCAATCATAAAAAGCAATGGTTTGAGTATATATAAAAAGAACCCAAAACACTCCTGTTTTGGGTTCTAAAAATAAACAATATCTTACTTAAGAAGCAGAATGCTCCTTAGTTAAAAAATCTTCAAAAATTGAGGAGGCATTGAACTGAGAAGCTTTTTCTCCCTGTCTAATAATAACCATATTTTCAATCACATCGTCTTGTGCAATGCTATCTACCACCTCTTGACCAGAAATTACTTCTCCAAAAACAGTATGATTACCATCTAACCATGGAGTTGCTATGTGCGTAATAAAAAACTGACTACCATTGGTTCCAGGTCCTGCATTTGCCATAGACAACATACCTGGTTTGTTGTGTATATGCTTTAGTGCTCCGCTTTCATCTTTCGTAAATTCATCCGAAAAATTATAACCTGGTCCGCCTGCACCTGTTCCTGTAGGGTCGCCACCTTGAATCATAAAATCTGGAATAACCCTATGAAATTTGATTCCATTATAGTAAGGTTTGTTCACGAATTCATCTGAAACAAAAGTATTGGTTCCTTCCGCCAAGGAAATAAAATTTGCAACGGTAAAAGGGGTGTCCTCAAATTTTAGGTTTAATAAAATCTCACCTTTGTTTGTCTGCATCTTTGCGTAGATACCATCGATTAAGTTGTTATCTTGTGTTGACTCGTTCATAGTAAAAAATTAAATCAGCTATTTTCAATTATGTGTCTAAAAATTATTTAACCTCTAATAATTCCACTTCAAAAATCAATGCATCAAATGGTCTTATTTTACCACCTTTTCTTGGGGTAGAACCATAAGCCAACTCTTGGGGTATAAAAAACTTATACTTAGCACCTTCCTTCATTAATTGAAGTCCTTCTGTCCATCCTTTGATAACTCTATTAACACCAAATGAAGCAGGCTCTCCTCTGTCTACCGAACTATCAAATACCGTTCCATCAATCAATGTACCGTGGTAGTGAACTTTTACCTGATCTGTAGCAGCTGGTTTTTTTCCACTTCCTGCTTTCATCACCATGTATTGAAGTCCGCTTTCAGTTTGCATAACCCCTTCTTTGGATTTATTTTTATTCAAAAAAGTAATACTTTCCTGTTTAACTTTTTCATACTTTTTCATGGTCTCTGCTTCCTCCTCTGCTTTTTTTAGCTCTCTCATTTTTCTGTAGTAAGTGCTCAAAAATTGATTCACACTTTTCTCCTCTATCAAATAATCTGTGGTGTCGCTTTTAAAAGCTTGAACAAATAAATCTTTGTTGATATTGTCGAAATTTTTACCAAGCTGTAGCGAAGAATTCATGCCCAATGCATAACTAACAGAATCTAGCTCTGTAGCTAATGATTTTTTGGTTACTGCAGCTTTTTGGCATGATGCTAGGGTCAAGCCAATCATAAAAAGGACGGAAAAACGTTTAACTATTTTCATTTTTAATATTTATTTTTAATAATTTTAATACAATTTTTAAAGACTGCAAAGGTCTTATTTTTTTTCTATCACCGCCAAAGCTATGCATTTTAAACGAAGGGAATAAAAAAATTGCTTCCTCTCCTTCACTTAATGTTTTGACTGCTTCTCTCAACCCCTCTTCTAGGTCTTGCTGGTCAATTGCATAAGTTCTTACGCCGATTTCATCAAAACTATAAATTATTTTTGAATCTAGGTCCTCAATTTGATAAATATATTCCACCAAGTCTCCAAACTTTGGCTTGTAATCGTTATTATTATCAACCTTGTAGGCATACCAAAAGCCTTTGTTTGAATTTATATAAGTTTGGGTAGAATCCTTTGCTATTAATTGATTAATAGCCTCTATTTCAGATTGATTGATGGAGGTTCTGAGCGCTATGGAAGCGTCGATAGACTCATGCGTTTTCCTGCTAATTGGATGCCTAGGCTCTGGTGAAGAACACGCTGCAAAAAAAATCGCAACAATCAATAGTAAAAAAGCACGGCAAACCTTAGTCATAAGAACTCAATAAATCATTTTGATACGAAGGTAATAATTCTCTAAAAAAAGTAACGGTTTGTTCCATGTCTTTAAAAGATCTTCCACCAGCTGCATTTTCATGCCCTCCGCCTTCAAAATGTTTTTTAGCAAAGCTGCTAGCCGAAAAAGTACCTTTAGACCTAAATGATATTTTAATAAGTTGTTGCTCTAAATCTTCTGTAAAAAGAACTGCAAATACAACTCCTTTTAAACTCAATGCGTAATTTACAATTCCTTCGGTGTCTCCTTTTCGGTGTTTTTCGGGATTTAAATCTTCTCTAGTCAAACAGATGTAAGCCGTTTTGAATTCACTCATCACCGCAAGGCTGTTGAGCGACCTACCCAGTAGCTGAAGCCTGTGAAGCGATTTGTTGTCGTATACATTGGAATGTATCCGCTCGTTATTTGCGCCACACGCTATTAAATGAGCAATTACTTTGTGGGTATTGCTGGTGGTGGCAGGGAATCTGAAAGAACCGGTATCCGTCATAATACCCGTATACAAACAAGTAGCAATCTCTGGGCTGATGGTATCTTCTGGAGCTATTTTTTGCAAGAAGTAATAGACCATTTCGCAAGTAGAAGACATGGAAGAATCTGAATAAGTGTAACTAGTAATTTCTTGGGGTTCTTCATGATGGTCTATCATTACTTTGGTGTTGGTAAGTGGTGCTAAAAAAGCCTCCATTTGCCCCCCTACCCTATTCAAAGAGTTGAAATCAAGATAAAAAATCAACGATGCATTTATCAATTCTTTTTTAGAGGCTTCTGCCTTTTTCTCGAAACAATAAGTTTGTTTTGCGCCAGGTATCCATTTTAAAAAAGCAGGAAAGTCATTGGGGGTTACTACCAACGCTTTTTTGCCTTGTTGCTCAAAAAAATGAAAGAGTGCCAAACAAGCGCCAATGGCATCGCCATCTGGACTTCTATGAGGTATTAACACAATGCTACTTGCACTTGTTATTTTTTCTTTAATTGTTGAAATAAATGTTTCGTTCATAGCAAACGAAGGTATGATTTCTTGAGCATAGAAAATCACAACTTTTTTACAAATGCTAAAGAAATGGGAAATATTGAAAATTTATTGGATTGAAACTTTTTTGCCCGAAACAAATGAGTTAAGTTTTTTCTGTTAAAAAATTGCTTTTTTTTGAAATATTAAAATTAAGCGATGAAAGGGAATCAGAAAAAAATATAACCTATAGATTCAGCTCAGGTTCTTTCCAATAAAAAAGATCTAATAATTTTTAAAATAAATAATTATGACCCTAAAAGAAGATATGATAAATGGCTTACATGATTATTTTAAAAAACATCCAAGCGAACTTAGCAAACTACCCAGTAACCACAGCAATCGTCAACTTCTTAAATATCTAGACTTTATACTCAACAGAAATGGAAATGAGCAAAAAAGTAACGAAGTCAGACAACTTATAAAAAATGCCCGTAATGAAAGAATACAAAAAGAACTAAACGAAAAAAGAGAGGAGATTCGTGAAAATTACAGAAGTGAATTTTCATTAGAAAACCTCGATACAATTTTAGCTGCTTTTGCAATAGAAAATGGTATAGGCGGTAAAGAATCACCTGAAAAATTACTCAAACTCTACGATTCGATTTTAACACCTGGAAGTAACGAGAGTTCACGTTTCTCAGAATTTTTGAAGGAACAACTTTCACAACAAACACAGCAGGCAGCCCCTAATTTTACTACAAATCTACCTAGTAGCATAGATGCTGTTACAGAATTACTAGACAAACTGGGGTTTGAAACAAACCCAAATAAGGTAAATCATAATAAAAAAGCTATAAAACAAGTGCTAAAAATGAAAGGAAATATGCGGAAAACTTACTGAATACCCTTAATCAATCTTCAGAAAATTCTAAAAAAGAATATGCACAAAAAGTTGGGCATTATTACGAGAAATACGAGAAAAGAAAAGATAGATTTTTTGGAAAAACAGCTTTGAAGCATAGCATTAAAATTTCTTTTTTTACTTTAGCCATAGTGGCTGGAGTAGATACTGATGATGTAAATTATGATTCCAATCTTCATGAAAATCCTTATGATAAAAAGCTTTTAATAAAAATAAGCCCTCAAGAAAATATTACTGCTTTTGGAAATACAAGCAATAATTGTGTCGAAGAAAAGAATTCAACACCATTTGAGGAGGAGGTGAAAAAGGCTGAAAATATATTTAACAATCAGGAATTCGAAGAATATTATCAAAAAAACAAACTTTAACCTGTGGTATTTACTAAAATTGATTCAAACTTATGCTGTAGAAATTGTTTAGCAAGTGTATCCATGGTTTCCTCTTCCAACTAAAGGAGCTATCCAACCCCAGATAAGAAAGCGTTTTTTCAGCATCCAAAAGAAAATAATAAATTATACTTTAATATTAGAGAGAGAAAATCTAGTTTTTTAAAAATATTTGCTTTAATTGCAAAAAAATAAAAAACATCTTACCATGCAATCAATTATTCAATCTTCACCAAACAACCCTTTGAATAACAAGCAACGCTCAAATCAAAAACTTGATGATTCAATTACACAGCTATTAGACGAACTAGGATTTGAAACAAACCCAGAGTATGTAAATTATGATCCGGCAAGGATGGCATACGCCATTGCTAAACTTGACAAGAAAGCAAAGAACAAAAGTAGAAGTTTTTTTAAGAGAAGTAGAAATACCAAACCAAAAGAAGCTAAAAAAATTACCTCTGAATTATCTTATCAATTAGAAAATATTGAAAATTCAGAAGAAAAAAATAATTTAAAAAGTGAATGGGCAGCTACTACTAAAAAGTTCTATGAAGATTTTGAACCTAAACAAAAACAAAGTATGGTTAGCAGTATTGGGAATTCAGCTTCTGATATTGCCTATTTATTTGGATTTGAGAGCGTAGCTACCGCATTATACTTTGCTGATTCCGCTGCTGAATCTAGTAATAACAATCAAAATTATACTGAAAATCTTCAAAAAAAAGGAGAAGGAGAATTTAATGCTCTTTCAGAGGCAAGTATTGAGAACATAGCTAATAATTTAACAAATGTTAATACAGCAAAAAATAATCATATTAATAATAGGGTAAACTTTAAGTAAATAGGTTTTTATGAGAATTTAGGAATTCTATTTTTTTTCTTTATCAATTAAAAATTTTGAAGTACAGCCCAGCTATCTTTATGAATCATAACGAAGAGAAGCGGAAAAGAGGATTATGAAATTTTAGTCGGTTTTAGAATAGCTAAAGATTCATTATGAAAAATCACTACAAACCCCCACATATTTTTTAAGTTAAATTTTTTAAACAAACGCTCAAAAAATTTTGTATTTTTTCCTAAAATTTAGGTAACAAAAATGCTAGGATTCATCAACGAACTTTCTACACTCGATCAGGCATATTGGGCTTGCGCCATTGTTGGGTCTGTAATTATCGGTGTCTTTGCATTGCTTACCATTGTGGGTGGCGGTGTAGATGTGGATATGATTGCCGATGCAACTGTTTTTCAGGCAGATGATGGTGGCGTTGGTTTTCAGTTTTTTACCATTAAAGGAGCCTTTGGATTTGTTACGGTTTTTGGCTGGACTGGCGTTTCCTGTCTTGACAGTGGCTACTCCTCTCAATCAACCTTTCTGATTTCCTTTGCTGCAGGTTTGGCAATGATGTTTGCAACTGCATTGCTTTTTCATTGGTTTCAAAAACTAACCGAGCAAGGAACGCTCAATGTGAAAAATGCCATTGGAAAAACAGGTACTGTGTACATACCCATTGGCAAAAACCGCTCTAATTTTGGGAAAATTCACTTAAATTTTCAGGGTGGATTACACGAACTAGCGGCAATTACCAATGATATAGAAGACCTAAAAACAGGCACACTGGTAAAAGTTCTTCAAATTGTTTCAGAAGAGTTAATTTTGGTGGAAAAAATAACGAATATTAAATCATAAGATAAAAAATGGATGATAATTTACTATTGATTGCGCTTAGAAGCACAGCTAATAACATTTTTTTAACCCTCGTAACCATCGCTATTTTGGTGGTTTTTATATACTCTATGTACCGCCGATACAAGCGTTGTCCTTCCGATAAAATATTGGTGGTATACGGTAAAACTGGAAGCGGAAAATCTGCGCGTTGCATTCATGGTGGGGCAGCTTTTATTTGGCCTATTATTCAAGATTACCAGTTTTTAGATCTTACCCCCATCTCTATAGAAGTAAACCTAACCAACGCACTGAGTAAACAAAACATTCGTGTGAATGTACCTTCTAGATTCACCATTGGTATTTCTACAGAACCAAGTGTAATGCAAAATGCTGCAGAACGTGTTTTGGGTTTAGACCTAGACTTGGTTCAAGACCTAGCACAAGAAATCATTTTTGGGCAGCTTCGTTTGGTTGTGGCTTCTATGGATATTGAAGAAATCAATTCCGATAGGGATAAATTTTTAGCACACATTACACACAGTGTTGAGGTGGAGCTGAAAAAAGTAGGTTTAAAGCTCATCAACGTAAATATTACCGATATACACGATGAATCTGGCTACATAGAAGCGCTGGGTAAAGAAGCTGCTGCAAAAGCGGTGAATGAAGCAAAAGTAAGTGTTGCTGAAAAAGACAGAGATGGTGCTATTGGGGCTGCAGCAGCAATACAAGATCAACGTGTGCAGGTAGCAGACAAAATTGCAAAAGCAAATATAGGTGAGGCAGAAGCAAACCGAATGGAACGTGTTCAGATTGCAGATGCCAACTCAAAAGCAATTGTAGGAGAGGCACAAGCAAACCAACACGAACGCGTAAAAATTGCAGATGCCAATGCAAAATCGATTGAAGGAGAAAACTTATCTACAATAGAAGTCGCTGAGTCAAATGCACTAAGAAGAGAAAAAGAAGCAGAAGCAAATAGATTAGCAGTTTCTGCAGAAAAAGTGCAAGCTGCAAAAGCACTGCAAGATTCTTATCTAGCAGAGAGAGAGGCAGAACTAGCAAGGGCAGAAAGAGTAAAAGCACAACAGTATGCTGATATTGTGGTGCCCGCAGAAATAGACAAGAGAAAAGTAGAAATCAATGCAGAAGCAGAAGCAGAACAAACTAGGAGAATTGCAAAAGGTGAAGCAGATTCGATTTTTCTAAAAAAGGAAGCAGAAGCAAAGGGTATGTATGAAGTATTGACCAAGCAAGCAGAAGGTTTAGATAAAGTGGTGAAAGCAGCCGGAGGTAATCCAGATGATGCAGTAAGACTTTTAGTAGCCGATAAATTAGCCGACTTGATGGAAATTCAAGCGGAGGCGATCAAAAATATCAAAATCGATAAAGTAACCGTTTGGGATAATGGAGGAGGTAATTCCAAAGATGGAAAAACTTCTACTTCTAACTTTATATCAGGTATGTACAAAGCCATTCCGCCACTACAAGAAATGTTTGACATGGCAGGGATGCAGCTTCCAAATTACCTAAAAGGTGAGAATGTTGAAAAAAAATCGCAACCTACAGATCAATCTGAAGAAAAAGAAAATTTAAAAAACGAGACAAGAAAAAACTTTATCAATCCACCAAAAGAAGATTCAAAGCCAACTAAAAATAATGATGACGATGATGATTTAGGAGACTTTGATGACTTTGATTTTGATGATGATATTTTACCAGATTTTCCAATAAAAGACTAATTCTGAAAAAAAATAAAATATTTTTTAACACTTATTCCCTCAAGAACCTCTCATGATTGACATTGAATCGATAAAACTTGAGAAAGCAGTACTGGTAGGAGTCATTACTCAAGAACAGGATGAAACTAAATTAGATGAGTACCTCAATGAGTTGACTTTTCTTACAGAAACTGCAGGCGGTGAGGTAGTAAAAAGGTTTACTCAAAAATTGACGCATCCGAATCCAAAAACTTTTATTGGCACTGGAAAACTTTTAGAAATACAGGGTTATATTGAAGAAAATGAAATTGGAACTGTTATTTTTGATGATGAACTTTCTGCTTCTCAACTCCGTAATCTTGAAAAAGCTCTCAAATGCAAGATTATAGATAGAACCAACCTGATTTTGGATATTTTTGCAGCAAGGGCAAGCACCAGTCATGCAAAAACACAGGTAGAACTTGCCCAATGTCAGTATTTTTTACCCAGACTTACCAGACTTTGGACGCACCTTGAGCGACAAAAAGGTGGAATTGGAATGCGAGGTCCTGGAGAAACTGAAATTGAAACAGATAGAAGAATTGTACGCGATAAAATTGATTTGCTAAAAAAGAAATTACTGCAAATTGACAAGCAAATGGCAATACAAAGAAAAAATCGTGGCAAACTAGTACGAGTTGCCTTGGTTGGCTACACAAATGTTGGTAAATCTACCATCATGAATTTGATAAGTAAAAGCGAAGTATTTGCAGAAAACAAGCTTTTTGCAACACTCGATACTACGGTAAGAAAAGTGGTGATCAAAAATATTCCTTTCTTACTAACTGATACTGTTGGGTTTATACGAAAACTACCTACGCAACTCATCGAAAGCTTTAAATCAACCCTTGATGAAGTACGAGAAGCAGATTTATTGATTCATGTGGTAGATATTGCACACCACACTTTTGAAGATCATATAGCGGCGGTAAATAAAATATTGCTGGAAATCAAAGCCAGCAACAAGCCTTGCATCATGTTGTTTAATAAAATAGATGCTTACCTGCCAGAAAACATTGAAGAGGATGATCTAATCACCCAAAAAAACAGCAAACACTTTACCATTGATGAATGGAAAAAAACTTGGATGAATAAAATCGGTAACAGCTGCCTATTTATATCCGCAATAGAGAAAAAAAATATCGATGAAATGAAGTCATTGATATTTGAGGAGGTTAAGAAAATTCATACAACTCGATTCCCGTACAACGACTTTTTGTACGAAGAGTATGATGAAACAAATGATGTTGGAGTTGGTGATGTTGGAGGTGGTGGAGATAGCGGTGAATAAAATCACTTATATCTATACCTGCCAAAAGATTGTATACTCAAACCATTTAGCTTCTTAGGGAATTTAGGAGCCATATTTTTTTCTTTATCAATGTTAAATTTTTAAACATAGCTATGATATGCTAACATTGAGCAGCGCCAAAATTTAAGCAAGAAAAAATGATCATAAAAATCCAAAAAGCTAGGAGGCTTGAGTATATCTCAGCAAAAAATGATCTTTCTTCAAAGAATCTTCTCTTTCAATCTATTTATTTTGTTGTTTCTCGGGAACAAATTTAAGTGAAGAAGTATTTACGCAGTAACGCTTACCAGTTGTTTTGATAGGTCCATCGTCAAAAACATGCCCCAGATGTCCATCGCAATTAGCGCAGATAATTTCGGTTCTTACCATTCCAAGACTTCGGTCTACTTCATAATTTACTGTACCCTCTATTGCATCGTCAAAAGAAGGCCATCCACAATGAGATTTGAACTTACTACCCGAAGTAAACAACTGAGCATCGCAGGCTGTACAATGATAAGTTCCTTTTTCGAAATGATTGGTATACCCACCATTTCCTGCTGAGTCTGTGCCTTTTTTCCTAAGTACATAATACTGCTGGGGTGACAATTGTTCTTTCCATTCAGCTTCTGTTTTGGTAATTTTATCGTTAGTCATGGCTTTTGTTTTTGTGGTTTGTACTTTTTCCATAGATCGGTTACAACTCATCAGTAAAAATAAAAATAGTATTGGTAAGTATTTCATAAAGAATATTTTTTTGATCTAAAAATTTGTGTCCAATAAATAACCAGCTAGTTTCAAAACTTCTAGCTCTGCAATTTTAGCTGCATATTTAGCTTTGTTTAAATTTAACTTTGCATTCATCAGATTTAGCTGTGCTTCTCTGTATTGAATAGACGTAGACTGCCCAAGCTTAAAGGCTGATTCACTTCTCTGAAAGTTGAGCTGATTGGTTTTAAGATTTTTTTGTTCCAGCGCTATGATATCAAGTGAATTTTGATAAGTTTCGTAGGCATTTTCAATAGATCTTTCAACTTCTTTTAACACTTCTTCTTTTTGAATAGAAAGCCTATCTCTAGTGATTACTGCATTTCTAGAGTTGATAATAGAGGATCCTCCATCAAACAAATTCCAATTGAGCGTAACTCCAGCACGCGGACCTTGACTAATGATATTATCGAAAAAAATACTTGATTCATCAATTGATGTATTTGTGCTGTATGAAGCATTGATTGAAATTGTTGGTAAAAAGTTCTTCCTTACAATATTCATGTCTAATTTACTGATGGTGATATTTTTGTTTGCTTTTGCAATAGAAGCATTTTGTGTAAGTGCTTGTTTTCTTAGCGCTGCTAAATCAAACATTGATTCAAAATTTACAATGGCATCCAATTCAACAGGCGCATTGATGGGCTTGCCAAGACTTAAATTTAAATTTCTTTTAGCATTTAAAAAACTAGTCTGTAGTTTTTTGAGCTCTAATACATCCGAACTATAATCTACTTCTGCATTCAGCACTTCTAGTTTGGTGTTTTGCCCAAAATCGTAACCAAGCTGCAAACGCTTAAACCTTTTCTCAGAAATAGCCAACGTTTCGGATAAAATACTGGTTTGTGCTGTGATTTCTGCTACTTGGTAATATTGAGTTACAAGCTGCAATACCATGTTCTCTATAACGATGCGAGCTTCTAGCTCAGAAAGGCGATAGTTTTCTTTTAGTTTTTTAAAATTATAGAGCCTCCCAAGCCCGTCAAATAATACATAATTTACACCAATACTACCTCCATAAGAAGTTCGTTCTGCTGCTTCTTGAGAAATTACCCGCCCATCAAGAAGTGTTTGTTCTCCATTCTCTATACTTTTGTTTGCATTTGCTTCTAGCGCAATACTTGGCAGAAATCCACTATTGAGAAAACTAGCATTATTTTTAGCTATCTGCACGTTTTTTTTTGCCATTTTCACACCATAATTGAACTCCAAAGCCATTTTGATGGCTTCTTCTTTGCTCATTTTATCCTGAGCATAAATATTCAATGAGATAAGAATGACAAGAAATGTTATTTTTTTACAGTAATCCATCTTTCTCTGATTTTTGTTCAATGATGGCTCTTTCCACTTCTTCTCTTGTTATTTTTTTACCTGTAATCAACCATTTAACAAATACTTTGATTGAATTGCTAAGAGATAACAATAAGGGCAACATAATAAGGGTGAGCACTGTAGCAATAGCAATGCCATAGGAAATAGAAATTGCCATTGGTTTTAGAAACTGAGCTTGCCTGCTTTCCTCCCAAAGAAGGGGCATTAAACCTGCAATGGTGGTAATCGAAGTTAAAAAAATTGCCCTAAATCTAGACATACTTGCTTTGTAGATGGCTGGACCGAATTTGAGACCACTTTTTAGGTAATAATTCAATTTACCAATCAACACCAATCCATCGTTCACCAAAATACCTATAAGGGCAATGATTCCCAAAAAGGATAGAATATTCACCTTAAAACCATGAATCCAATGCCCCCAAGCTACGCCAATCAAGCTAAAAGGAATCATGATTAAAAGCAGCAAAGGCTGGCTATAACTTCTAAATGTAAAAGCAATGGTGATGTAAATCATGGTTAAAATCAACGGAAAAACAGTTTTTGAAGAGCCTGTGGTTTTCTCTGCTTCTCTATTTTGACCTTCGTACAATACGGAAACCGACGAATATTTTGAAATGATAGAAGGCATGATTTCATCTCTAATCACCTGAATAGCTTCAGTTGCGCTATCATCCGCATTTTTTAATTCTGCATACACTTGAATTTCCCTTTTACCCTCTAGGTGATTGATAAGTACATCTCCGCGTTTGATAGCATACGTTGCTATCTCCGAAAAAGGAACTCGGTTTCCAGATGCTGTGGTTATTTGAACATCTTCTAGATTTTTAATGGACGAACGATCTTCTTGATCGTATCGAACCCAAACCTTAATTTCATCTCTACCACGCTGAAATCGTTGCACTTGGTAACCAAAAAAACCGTACCTTATTTGGTTCATCACCTTTTGCAAATTCAATCCTAACGAATAAGCATTTTCATTCAGCTTGATTTGAATTTCTTTAACACCTGCAGGATCGTTATCAGAAATATCCTTTAAAACAGGCATTTCAACCATGGCTTTTTTCAAATCCCTTTTCGCCGATTTCAATTCATCAATATCAATACCTAGCAATGAAATAGCTACTGGCACACCTCCAAACCTGGAGCCCGATCCGTAACTCAAACTTTCTACCTCATCAAACTCTCCTGCTTTAATTCTGATAGCCGCCGTAATTTCATTGGCAGAAAAATCACGAAGTTCTCCTGGAAGTAAGTTTAAAAGCAAAGAACCATCTGATGAACTTGGACCAATTCTTCTAATCGAATTTCTTACAATCTGCTGACTATTTGAGCTTTTTTTACGGAAATCTTCATTCACCAACCAAACTGATTCTTCTATTTTTGACAATATGGAATCGGTGATTTTCTCGTGTGTACCTTTTGGCATTTCCAATGATATACTTACACGATCGCTTGCCACACTAGGAAAAAAATCTAATCGAATAATTCCACCAAAAATTGAAGCCATCGTAATAATGAGCGCAGCAATTGGAATGACAAATCCTAGCAATTGATTTCGAAGGAATAATTTTAAAGTAGGTGCATACAATCGATCTCTGATGTAAAAAAGGAAATTTTCTGAATGCTTGTTAATTCCTCTTATGAATGCAAATATGCCAGTCTTTTTATCTTCAACTTTCTTTTTTCTTTTCAAAGCTTTTGAATGTGCAATATGAGCTGGCAAAATCAATAGTGCTTCAATCAATGAAATGAGTAGCGTAAGTATCACAACCGCTGAAACCTCGGTAAAGAATTCACCTATTCTTCCATCAATAAAAAAGAAGGTAGAAAAAGCAATGATGGTAGTTGCTATGGCTGAAATAATAGGCGGAACAACTTCAAGAGTACCATCAATGGCTGCTCTAATAGGCGTTTTACCTCTTTCGTAATGGTGGTAAATATTTTCTCCAATTACAATACCATCATCTACCAGTATACCAATAACAATGATCATTCCGAATAAAGAAAGTACATTGATGGTGACACCAATCATAGGCGCAAATACAAACATGCCCAAAAAGGAAATAGGCAAACCAGCAGCCACCCAAAATGCAATTCTAGGGCTTAGAAAAAGTGATAAAAATAAGAGCACCAATAAGATACCTACGAATCCGTTTTCTGCAAGTAATTTTGTGCGTTGAGATAAGGTTATAGAGCTATCACTAGCAATGTTTATTTGAATTTGTTCGTTTTGCTGGTTGAATTTATTTATAAAACCTTTTACAGAAGCTGCAGATTTTAGCAAGTCCTCATTATTGGTATTACTTACCGAAAAGTAAATGGAAGTTTCACCGTTGTAATAAATTCTATTGGGAGATTCAGCCCACTTTGTTTTAACAGTTGCTACATCCCGCAACCTTACCAATTCTCCAGAAGGCGTAGATTTTACTACAATTTCAAGAAAATCAATATCCCTATAATTCTTGTTTTTAGCCCTAATGAGGTAATCTTCATTTGGTGTTTTAATATTTCCGCCCGAAATTAAAATATTTGACTGAGCCACTGCAGTAGCTACTTCCTGAAAGGTTAAGTCGTATGCCCTGAGGTTGGCTTCGCTCAATGCAATTTCAATTTCTTCTTCTGGAAATCCAGATAAATCTACCTGAGAGATTCCATCGATGGCAAGTAATTCACTTTCAATGTTTCTAGCATACTGCTTGAGTGTTTTAAGTGGAATATTTTTTCCGCTAAGCGTAAAGGATATAGTGCTTCGAACCGATTCGATGATTTCTACCACAGGAGGCTCTAAACCAGAAGGAAGCGATGGCACCCTATCAACTGCATTTTTTATATTCGACAGCACCTTGTTTATGTTGTACTTAGTGTCAATTTCAATAGATATGGATGCAAAATTTTCGCTAGAGACAGAAGTAACACGATCTACCCCCACAATTCCTTTTAGGTTGTCTTCTATTTTTGAAACTACGCCTTCTTCCACCTCTTGAGGAGAGGCACCTGGATAAATAAAAGAGATGCCGATGAGGCTGGAATCTGTAAGCGGGAAGAAAGAAGATTTTAAATTGCTTATTCCTATCAATCCAAACACGAAAAAAGCAATGATAAACACATTCACTGCTACTGGATATTTGATAAAATAACTAATAATATTCTTCACAATGAATCCAAGTTTTTGTTTTTCTAATTGATGTTTATTGTTTGTATCTGCATACCATCATAGGCTCCTGGCACTATTCTAGACAAAATAGCAGTGCCATTTTTCAATCCTTGAATAATTACTTCTTTATCTGTAAAATGAACCGCATTGATTTTTATTAATTTTAAAATCTCCTCTTCTACTATATAAATTTTTTCTTCATCTACCAGTAGTATTCTAGGTATTGTAATTGCAGCTGGTATTTCTTTTGTTTGCAAAGATGCATTTAAAAACATGCCCTCCCTCAAATCTTCTCCTGCAACAGCAATATAAACTTTCACTGTTTGAGTTTCTGAATTTACCATCGGATTGATTCTTATGATTTCTCCTTCCCAATCGCTGGTTTTATTGATATTCGAAACGGTTACTTTATTCCCTATTTTCAATAAATCTACGTTAGACTCCTTCATATTTACCACGAGTTCAAAAACAGTATTGTCCATATATACTCCCAATTGTTGTCCTGTTCTCACCAACGCTCCCTGATTTACCAACACCTTTGTAAGTACTCCATTGTAAGGAGCTTTGATGCTGTATTTTTTAAACCTAGTTTCTAAATTTTTTAGATTGTAGTAATTGGTGAGGATGGACCTGCCTGAAAGAAAGAATTTTTCTTTGTCTGATGAGATTTTGGGCAATATTGGTGTAGGCTTATTAATTTCGAAATCATGAAGATATGATTGCCATTTTTCGAATTCTTTTGGAAAATCTAACTGTAAATCTGGCATAATAGCTGCTAAGCTATTTAGAAAACTACTTTTTTGAGCTCTTAAATTTGCCAAGAATTCATCACTATCTATGGCAAGAATGGTTTCTCCTTTCAAATATTTTACGCCCTCTCTGTAGTCTTTTTTGGTGATTTTTAAAACTCCTTGCACCTCGCTATACAAGTCGATTTTATTTTTTGCAGCCAAGTTACCACTTGCACTCACACTTACACGAACCGAATTATTTTGAACATTTTGTGTGTAAACCCTTTTAATTTTTTTTTGAAATTCAGGAACTTTCCTTTCGTCTGGCACTGCAATTTTTTTACCAACAAAAATCGAAATGACCAACAAAAAAATGGCAAGAACTGCTAATATGGTTTTTCTCATGCTTTTATTAAAACTGAAACCGATTACTCAACATGAGCAATTTTGATTCGACTAAAAATACAAATTATAAGATGTGTTTTTATCATACAATGATAGAAATTTCAGAATCTGGCATTAAAGTATTATTCAAAAAAAATTAAACAGCTAATATTCAGAAAGATAACAAATACCACAGAGCTACCCAAAATACATGAATAGCTACTTTGGAAAATATACTCAAACTAGTTTAATCATAAAGAAGTCTAAAGATGTAATTCTTTACAGCTCCAATATTTTTAATGAAAAGCAAACTTTAAGAAAACACCTCTTACCCCCATATAATCTATGTTTCTGGTAAATTCACTATCTGGATTATTGTCGTAAACCAATTCATTGTTAATGGCAAATATACCCCGTATAGACGGTGAAAATATAAAATAAGGAAGATAAAAATCCATTCCCAACCCTATTTCGTATGAGAAATTATTTTCTTTCATCCTGAAAGAACCACTTTCATTATCGTCGTCGTCATTTTCATTTCCAGAAAAATTACGATCGTAAGAAACACCGCCTATTACATAAGACCTCATGTTTCGGTATTTTTTTGAATTAACCTTTACAAGCAATGGCAGCCTAAAGTAGTTTGCTCTTGCTACTCTTAGGCTATCGTTCGAGTTTTGTAAGTTCCGAAAAGTGAGTCTAACATTGCTATTGGTGAAACCTGGTTCAAATCTTAAACTCACATATTCATGCAATCTCAAACCTCCAATCATTCCTAGATTAAAGCTAGTAGATGGCTGAACATCCACAAAAGTATCATCGGTTTTCCGGTATGAAATCCTTTGTGTGTTTTGGTTCAGCCCAACATAATATCCCCAGTATACTGTTTTTTTCTCCCAGTTTTGGTTGTAGAGTACCAAATCGCTTTGTGCAAAGCTATTTAAGCAACCCAAAAAAGAGATTAGCAAGAGGAATAACTGTTTTTTATTCATTTATTATTTTTTTGCAACATAAATAGTAGCTACCCCCATGGTTTGAGGCATACACTTTACATTATTAAACCCAATTTTTTCTAAAATATTGCAAAAAGATGCGCCCGAAGGAAAATTATTTGCTGATTTAGAAAGGTATTGATAAGCCTTTTTATCCTTAGAAAAAAGTAACGTAATTGCTGGCATTAAATATTTCGTGTAGCACTTATAGCCTTGTTTAAAGGGAAATTTAGCAGGAACAGAAGTTTCAAGAATCACCAACAGCCCATTTTCTTTCAACACCCTTTGTATTTCTGTCAATCCAAGTTCCAAGTTTTCAAAATTCCTCACACCAAAAGAAACCGTAACTGCATCAAAAGTATTTACCGAATAAGGTAGTGATTCTGCATCTCCGCTTACCATTGATACATTTAACAGGTTTTTTTTGGTGATTTTTTGCTCAGCGACTTCCAGCATGTTTTTGGCAACGTCAAGTCCAATAATCTGTTCTGCATTTGTTTTTGCAAGTGCTATGGCAAGGTCGCCAGTACCAGTAGCTACGTCTAATACATTCACTGGCTGGTGTTTTTTCACAATACCTACCACCTTATTTCGCCAGCGTATGTCCGATCCTGCCGAAACCAATCGATTTAACGCATCGTAACGCTTGGCAATTTGGTTAAACATTTGAGTAACCTGCTGCTTTTTGCCGCTTTCGCTTTGTTGGTATGGTTTTATTTTTTGAAACATATTATCGATTGTAGGCAATGACTTCATTTATCTTCCCAGGCATCAGCTGTTTTAATATTTTTTCGATACCCTCTTTTAGCGTAACGCTGGAAGAAGGGCAACCACTACAAGCACCCTGCAGCAATAAACTAACAATTTTGGTAGTAGGGTTGTATTCCCTAAAAGTGATGCTCCCTCCATCACTTGCCACAAGCGGCCTGATATGTTCTTCCAAGATCGCTACAATTTGCTGAGCATTTGAATCAAGCACTTCTACTGAAGCTGAATCAGCAGCTTGATTTTTCTTTTTATCCAAAGAAGGATTATTGATAAGCGGCTGATTTGATTGCAAGTAATTTTTTATAAATTGCTTGAGCTCATCTTTTATCTCCATCCACTCAATCTTTTCTTTTTTGGTAACCGATACAAAATTTTGCGAAAAGAAAACCGCAGCTACGTAACCCAAGTTGAACAAACCAGTGGCTAAATCTGAATTTTTGGCATCTTGAACCGATGTAAAATCTTCCTCTTTTTGAAAAAGCAATTTAGAGGCTACAAACTTTAACACTGCAGAGTTTGGCGTAGATTCGGTATACCATTCAATAAAATTTGCTGCGTTGCTTTTTTGGGTGAACAAGGCACCTCCTTGCCCCAAAAAAGAAATGACTTCTTGCTTTACCTCCTCTTGATGATCTCCCCAATCAACCGTGCGCGAACACTCTAAAGCAATGAAATTTACTGATATGTATACTTTTTTTATATAAGAAAATGACAACAGGTGCTTTGCCAAAGGAGATTCCGATGCTGCTTCTTGGCTATTGAACTGATGACTCCCATTGGTAAGCACGTTTTTGCTAACCAATTTTATGATGAATTTTGAGATGGTGGGTTCAATTTCAAATTCGTTGGAAATCATACTTTGGCTGCTCTAATTTTGAATGTTTCACACAAATTTAGGGATTTTTTTAAAGAGCTTAAAGATCAAAAACAATCATTTTTCCCCTTAATTATTTTATTTTTTATATTTTTGTAGAAAATAGCGGATAGCAAAAATATATTCTTGCTGTGCTAGCATAAGATTTAGCTTGTAAAATAATAACCAAACTCAAAATTTTGATTAGTACATCTATACTTTGGTGTATGGATTTTTGTTAATCTATTTAAGATTATGGTGTTATGAGTGGAGATAGCTATTTATTTTACTCTAAAATGTCACGAATTTAAAAAAGGAAAAATAATTTAAAAACAACTGAAATTTACCATGGGAAAGCAAGGAAAAAGAAAAGTTAAAAAATCAACTAAAAAGATAGAGATAGAAGAGTTAACAAAACACTTTAGAGAAGAAACAGGATTCAATTTCGATCGTTCAAAGCCAGAGGAGTTTTGGATTGATTTCTTCAAAACCCTAGAAATCATTATTAATGGTACAAATAAAGATAATGAGGATTTTACAAAGACATTCGTGCTATTGGAAAACCTAATTAACTCAAATGATCGTGTTTGCAACTTTCTTATAAACTATAAACCCGACTTAGATAAACAAGCTCAACAAAAAGAAAGCATTGAAAGTAGGTTCATGATTTACTTATGCGCTCACTATTCATTTGATAATAAATTAATTGACAATAATAATTTAGCGAAAATTGCAAACTCCTTAAGTTCAAATTTTGGGCAATTCTATAATCTTATTGAACTCTTAAAAAAAGAAAAGACCCTCTTTAAGGGAAAAGATGCAATGTCGTTGAGAATCAATTTATTCAATTTAAGAAATGCATCAGAGATAGAACAAAATAAAATCATAGAAGATTTACTAAGAGAGGATAAGAATGATAATCATAAAGTGAAAAAAGATGCATTGATACATCTTATTGAAAATGCAAAATCACCAGTAGATGTAGCAATTTCTCAATTTTTAAAAGAATATCTAAAAAGGGAATACCAATTCGATTTTGACCTATATCAAAAATATAAATATCAAAATATTCTGAAGGAATTACGTAAAACTTATGATTATGAATTGAATACTGAAGAGCCAACTAAATTTTGGCATGAGTATTTTAATATAATCACTAACCTTAGTGAAAGCTTATTTTACATACTAGATGAAGATATAAATCAGACCTTATCAAGTCTAGAAAAGGTTTTCAATTATGTAAATAACAAAAATTTACCCCCTTATCAATTCTTAATAAACCTGAACGAAGACAATACCAAATCCGCAGAAAATTCATTACAAGAAGCTTACAACAACGCTTTTGAGGCACTGACAGAAATAGATAATCTTGATTCAAACAACCTGAAAAATTGTTTGGCAACTATTAAAAATCTTTACCATGGTTTTATTGCAAATAATACAATCAATGATAAAAACTTATTTGAAACTATTCTTCAAGAGTTAAACCCATCAAGTAATTTTGTATTTGACACTAATAAACCCAGCGAATTTTGGCATCAATTTTTTAATGAGTTTATAGATGTTGTAATAGAGAGCAAGAATAAAGATTTTATTGAAGCTAAGTTAGAAATCATAAAAAACTTCTTAACACAAGAACCTTCTTATCATAAGCTACTTAAAGCCTCCAACAGCGAGGAAGTTAATAAATTAAAAATGTATTATGGGTATTTAAAGGATTATAATGAAGCTCAAAAGGTGACAGGTATTTTACCCGATATCATAAAATTTCTTGAAAATTTTGAAACACTGAACAATTTCAGCAACAAACAATTAAAAGAATTTAGTTTTTTTACAAATAATGCAAGTAACTTTCAAGAAGAAGAAAAGAATGAATTTTTAACAGCCTACTTGCAAGCCTGGAATTTGAATTCCAAAGACGAATCTGCTTTAAAAAAGCAACTAAATAGAGAGTTAAAAAACGGAAATAAAACACGACAAACATTTGCCAGACTCCTTATAGATTTTCTTAAAAACCTTAAAAAAAATGGTAATAATAAAGAGCATGTAGGTAAAAAAGATGATTTAAATCAGCTACCTAAGAAACCCCCAACAGAGTTTAAAAAAAACCTAGCTACAAAATTTAGAGAAATACTTAATAGACTTAATAAAATATACCTTGCAACGCAAGATTTAGACCTCAAAGAGGTAAGTAATTTGATGACTGATAATTTTTTAAAAGATTTAGACTTCTATGAAAAGATAGTAGGCACTGAGTCTTCACTTTCTAACGGAAATAATGACCTTATAAGTAAATACTTAGATCCTTTAATTGGCCTGTCTAAAATCAAAAACTGGGAAAGTATTTGTGCAGCTATCACAAAAAAATCTGATACTTTACATACGTTCTTTGAAATAAATTCTGATGAAGATTATTTTATTGATGAAAAAACTTATGAAAACTTAGTAACCGTTACTGAACTCGAAATCATATCGAAGACTGAAGAAGCTGAAAATGAACATATAAAATATACTGATTACAAAAAATTTATAAAACTTTGCAGTGATATTTTAGAAAATAATGGTATAAGAAAAGATGATAAAAATGCGATAACTAATTTTTTGAATCAAAATAATGAAAAGCCAGACCCATTGGGTTTTGAGGATTTACATGAAAAAATCAATGAATATATAACTCAATACCTAAGATATTTAGATGCAGAAAAAGCAAAAGAAGAATTACTAAAAGAAGAAGCAGAAAAGCCACAGGAAAAACAGAAAACCAAAAAAGGGGAACAAAAAAAGAAAGAACCTACCATAGCTATAAATGATGTTGCAACAAAAAATAACAAAACTGACAACAAGGAAAAACCTGTAAAGATACAAACCACAGACCATTGTGTAAGTAATTTTGTGCTGCACTATTCCGATAAAAAGGAAAAGGCAGAAAATATTGATTCAATCATTCAGGAATATGCTAACAGAAATGACTTTAAAGAAGTTCTTAATAGTTCTGCAAAAGAGCTAGCAGTTAAGAGAGAACCGTTTTTCCATCAATTTTTAAAAGACCTGCTAAAAAACAAAACAACTTCTAAAAAAGTGCCACCAATACTATCTAAGCTAACAGATTACTTTTTAAAACAAAAGGAAGAAGCTTCATTTAAGGTTTGTATAGTTGAAATCACTACATTTTTTGAGAAAGAAGCAAAGGAAGAAGTTTTAAAAAATATTGCTACTGATATTTTATTTAGCAATCGGGAGGATTTTTTATGTACATTATTTGAAGGAATTAAAGGAGATGAATCAGAACAATTTATCAAAATTTTTGTAGGTGAACTACAAAAAAAATCTCCGATACCAGCGCAAAAAGAAGCTCCTAAAGATCCAAATTTTGCTCATAAAAACCCCACTAACCTTGATGCCATTGAAACTCCTAAGGAAGAAAATGAAAGGCTACAACTAGAAAATAAAAAATTAAAGAAAGAAAACGAAGAACTTACTAAGGAAAACGACAAACTTATTGAAGACGCAAATAAAGTAAATCTAGCTAGCGTTAACAGTAAACAAGAAGTTAATGTTCTCCAAAAAGAATTAGCATCAGCAATTCAAAAAATAAATCAACTTGAAAATCAAGAAGTTAAAAACGAATTAGAAAAGGAAACTTCCATTCAAAAACTCAAGGAAAAAATATCCTGTTTAGAAAAGTTATTGAATAATGCAAGAGAGGCAAATAAAACTCTTGCAAGTACAGCAGTATCTTATAATGAAGAATTAGGCAGGATACCTCAAACTAAACCAACTAGTACTGATGATTCTTATGGAAATCCTCAAAACTCAAAAGAAGGCGATATAAACGAAAAAGAAGCAGACAGAGTGAAACACGCTTTCAAACGTCGACAATCCATTTAGTAATAGCATGTTGTTTTTGGTATTGAAAGTCAAAAATCTGTAGATTTTAACGATTCTTGAGAGATAAGGGTACTGATGACTTCAAAAAAATGGTTGCACAAAAACCAAAAACAGATTTTATCAGTATTAGATTATTAGTTACTTTGGCAAAAGAATTAAATAACAACTAGCCATGGCAACATTTGCGACTTTAGAAATTGACGGAAAAAAATATGAGTTTCCAATACTCGAAGGAACAGAAAACGAGCGTTCTATAGATATTTCAACACTTAGAGCTGTAACCGGAGGGGTTACCACGCTTGATAGAGGTTTTAAAAACACTGCTTCGTGCAAAAGCAGCATCACTTTTTTAGATGGCGAAAAAGGCATTCTACGTTATAGAGGCTATGCCATAGAAGAACTTGCTAACAAAGCCGATTTTTTAGAAGTTGCTTACCTATTGATATTTGGTGAATTACCATCCAAAGAAGCGCACGAAAAATTTAATAAAGACATTCAAAAAATGTCGATTGTAGATACCGATGTCAAAAAAATACTGGATGGGTTTCCAAAAACCGCCCACCCCATGGGAGTACTGTCTGCCCTTACCAGTGCGCTTACTGCTTTTAATTCAGAAGTTGTAAATGTGCACTCGGAAGAAGACATGTACAAGGCTGTTGTAAAAATCATGGGCAAGCTTCCGGTGCTTTCTGCCTGGACTTACCGAAAAAAGTTTGGATTGCCACTAGACTATGGCGATAACAGTTTGAGCTATGTAGAGAACTTTATAAAAATGTTGTTCAAACTACCTAATGAAGGCTTTAAGTCAAATCCTATTGCAAACGAAGTGCTTAACAAATTATTAATTCTTCATGCAGATCACGAACAAAACTGCTCTACTTCCACTACTCGTATTGTAGGTTCTTCGCATGCTGGACTCTTTGCTTCTATATCTTCAGGTATTTCAGCGCTTTGGGGACCACTTCATGGAGGGGCAAATCAAGCTGTGATTGAAATGCTGGAGCTTATAAAAAATGACAATTGCGATTATCAGAAGTACATTGCCAAAGCAAAAGATAAAAATGATCCATTCCGTTTGATGGGATTTGGACATAGGGTGTATAAAAATTTCGACCCCAGGGCAAGCATCATTAAACAAGAAGCAGACAAATTGCTCAACGATTTGGGCGTAGATGACCCAACCTTAGAAATTGCCAAAAAATTGGAAGAAATAGCGCTAAACGATGAGTATTTCAAATCTAGAAATTTATATCCAAACGTTGATTTCTATTCAGGAATTATCTACAAAGCTTTGGGAATACCCCCAGATATGTTTCCAGTTATTTTTTCTATTGGAAGATTGCCAGGCTGGATTGCACAATGGCGTGAAATGAGATTGCTAAAAGAACCTATTAGCAGACCAAGACAATTGTATGTAGGCTCAAAGAATCGTCCTTTTGTAAATATTGAGAAGAGATAAAAATACTGGGGTAGTAAAAAAATATTGCCCCTAAATTCCCTAAAAAGCTACATGTTTTGAGCATATTAGAGATCGTATAGATAGATACCAATTTAACTTAGAAAAAGTCAAATCACAGATTTTCTTCTCTATACTTTGCTGTTTGCTCAAATACCTTTTTAAGAATAGCAAAATCTTCGATTTTAAAAGGAATATTTCTACGACCCATTACAATTTTAGCAGTTCCCATGGCTTTTTTAAAGTCATACACGGCATTGCTAGAACCATTCTCCCAACTGAAAGAAGGTAAGAATTTTTTAGGAACACCTCCGCCAGCATAACTAACGCAAGCACCAATAACCGTTCCTGTATTGATGGAAGTATTAATGCCGAGCTTAGAATAATCTCCCATAATCAATCCACAAAACTTTAGTTGTGTGTCTTTATAATCATTTAGCTGGTAATTCCAAAGCTTTACATTGGAATAGTTATTTTTTAAGTTTGAGTTGGTAGAGCCTGCTCCAAAGTTGCACCACTCCCCTACTACCGCATTGCCAAGATATCCGTCATGACCTTTATTGGAGTACCCCATCACAATTGAATCACTTACCTCGCCACCAATTTTTGAATGAGGACCTATGGTAGTGCCTCCATAAATTTTAGCACCCATTTTTAGGGTTGAATTACTGCCCAGTGAAAAAGGACCTCTTACATGGCAACCCTCCATAATAGTTGCATTGCTGCCAATATAAATCGCTCCTTCCGAGGCATTTAGACTCGAAAAAAGCACTTTCACCCCTTCTTCAATAAAAATTTGCTCCTCATTGATAGTTTGAACACCTTTTGGAATTGGTTCGGAAGTTCTTCCTTTGGTCATCAACTCAAAATCAGCTTCAATTTCCTGACTATTCAAAAGAAAAAAATCTGTTACCTTAGAAAGATGAGACAGTTGATGAATGTACGAAATGTGTTGATATTCAGATATTTCAACCGATTCTTCTTGCTTATTGCAACAATAAGCTACCAATAAATTTTTGTAATACAACGCTTGCCCTGCTGATAGGGAATGTATGCTTTCTGCCAATTGTTGATTTGGAAGAATACAAGCATTTATAAAAATATTCTTGTCACCCAACACTTTTGAATATTTCTCTTGGAGGTAAGAAACCGTATCGTAAGAACAAACTGTTTTCAAATAAAGATCCCATTTTTCTTTGACGGTGAGAATCCCTATTCGTAATTCTGCAATGGGCTTTGTGTAAGTTAAAGGCAAGAAAGACTGCCGGGAATTACCATCAAAAAGTAGGTAGTTCATACTAAAAAATTATTTGACTTAAAAAGTTATTAATAAATGAATTAAAGAAAAAAGATGCATTGTTTTCTGCAACTCCTGAACTTTTTTTTAAAAAAACCTGAAACTATGAAATCACACCAGAACCCACAAGTTCCTCCTCTATATACCAAGCCACAAACTGACCTTGTGTAATGGCAGATATTGGCTCAGAAAAAGCAACATACAAACCTTCCTCAAAATTGTAAAGCATCGCTTTTTTTAGTGCTTGTCGGTAACGAACTCTTGCAGCAATTGCTAACTGATCTCCAATGGCTAACTTTAGATCTTCTCTAACCCAATGAATTTCATCTTTTTCTACAAAAAGAACATTTCTGTACAAACCCCTATGGTCTTTTCCCTCTCCAACATAAACAATATTTGAGTTCACATCTGTCTGTAAAACAAATAGCGGTTCTTTAGAGCCTCCAACTGCCAATCCTTTTCTCTGACCAACGGTAAAGAAATGAGCACCTTGATGATTCCCAACAACCTCCCCATCAGATACTTCGTAATTTATTTTTTTAGAATCCAATAAAAGTTGCTCTTTTTCTGTGGCAACTTTTATTGGCGATGCGTTATATTTTACTGAATTGTTAGAAATTTTTACAATTTTGCCTTCTTTAGGCGCTAGTTGTTGTTGTAAAAAAGTAGGGAGTTTTACTTTTCCTATAAAACAAAGCCCCTGAGAGTCTTTCTTTTCGGCAGTAACCAACCCTTGGGCTGCTGCTATTTCTCTTACTTCAGATTTTTTTAAATGCCCAATAGGAAAAAGGGATTTTTTGAGTTGATCTTGAGATAGTTGGCATAAAAAATAAGACTGATCTTTGGTTTCATCTACACCGCTTAGCAACTTATAAACAGTATGATTACCTAGTGTTTCTTCTGATTTTCTGCAGTAATGCCCCGTAGCAATATAGTCTGCACCTAAATCAAAAGCAACTTTCGAAAATACATCAAATTTGATTTCTCTATTGCATAGTATGTCTGGATTTGGTGTATTTCCCCTTGCATACTCTCGAAACATATAGTCTACAATCCTTTCCTTGTACTGCTCACTTAAATCAATTACTTGGTAAGGAATTGACAATGCATCTGCAACCATCATGGCATCATTACTATCTTCTAGCCATGGACATTCGTCTGATATGGTCACAGACTCATCCTTCCAATTTTTCATAAAAAGACCAATCACTTCATAGCCTTGCTGCTGCAATAAGTAGGCTGCTACACTGCTATCAACCCCTCCAGAAAGACCTACCACTACCCTTTTCATGTATTTATTTTTACAGACTTTGTGCTATTCTCAAACCAAATAGAAAAAAGTAAAGACAAATACCCATACCAAATCTACAAAATGCCAATAAAGCCCTACTTTTTCAACCATTCTGTAGTGCCCTCTTTTCTCATAAGTTCCTACCAATACATTGGAGAATACAATGCAATTCAGCACAATACCAGAAAATACATGAAAACCATGAAAACCAGTGATAAAAAAGAAGAAATTGGCAAATAATGATTTTCCATATTCATTATGAATCATATTCGCACCTTTCACCACCAATTCAGCTTCAGCAAGATATGTAGCGGCTTTTTCTCTAGGCACGATGATTTTTTGTTTGGTTGCTGGGTTTAACTTTTCCAACCTAATACTTAGGTTTTTATTGGAGTCAAATCCTGCCAAAACATCCTCTAGCTGGTACGTAGCTTTTTTTGGTGCTTTCTTAAACCAAATACTACTTGTATTTAAATCGCTTTGAGTATGTGATTCTTTTTTGACAAAACTTTCAATAGGTACTTGTTTCTTCGTTTTTACATCTACAAACTGAATGATCTTACCATCCGAAAGTTTTACCGCACCATAAGTACCGTTGATAAAATTTTTCCACTCCCATGCCTGAGAACCTAAGAACATGACACCCCCTACAATGGTTAGAAAAAGATAGGTGGTGACTTTATTCTTTTTCATTGATTTACCTGCATCTACTGCAAGCACCATGGTTACAGAAGAAAAAATAAGCAGAAAAGTCATGAATGCTACAAAGAGCATTGGATGATCTCCATGTAGGAAAGGAAAATGATTGAATACTTCATCGGCAATTGGCCATGAATCGATGAATTTAAAACGAATCAATCCATAAGCAACCAAAAATCCTAGAAAGGTAAGTGCATCTGAAAGTATAAAGAACCAAATCATGAGTTTACCATAGCGAGACCCTAGTGGTTTTTCGGTGCCTCCATTCCAAGAATTTGAGGAGGAATCTATTTTATTTGTGGCTGAATCCATGATTTTGATATACTGTTTCAGTGAGTTTTACTTCTTTTGATGATGTGATTTGAGGCTTAATTGACCTTTCATTAACCGTAAAAATAGAAAAAGAAAAAAATATAAATCCAGACAATATCCAGAAAATGCCAAAAAGTTGCTCCCAATTCAAAACCCAACATATTATCTGATGAATACTTCTTTTTAAACTGTTTAAAAAGCAATACAGAAAGCACTATAATACCCGAAAAAACATGCAATAAGTGAGCGCCCGTAATCCCAAAAATAAATGAAGAACGGATGGTACTCTGTGATCCTGTAAAAAAAAGAGAAGAGTGTGTTAGCTCCGAAAAACCAACAAACTGGAAAACTACAAATAGCACACCAAAAACAAAACCAACAAGCATGGATATGGTTGCTAATTTCTGACGATTTTTTTTCAAGTAAAAACCCGATAGGTAAATAGCAACACTACTCATCACTATAAAAATAGTACTGGTAAAGAAGGCGTCAGGTAGGTCAAAAGAAACCCAATCATTTCTTTTTCTACTTACAATATAGGCGCTACTAAGCCCTGCAAAAATCATAGCCATACTCACCAACGAAAGCCATAATAGCGGCTTTTTTGATTTCTTTCGCTGCGCTTCAAAGTCGCTATTTAAAACTGTGTCTGAATTCATCTTACAAATTTATCTACTACATAAACAATCTGAACCAAGGTAATGTAAAAAATACTCGCAATCATGAGCTTTTTTGCATAAAAAGTATCTAAATATTTATACAGTTTTATAGAATAATTAAACATAAATAACCCCGAAATTACAATAACACCTGCAGAAATAGGATGCAAGAATATTTTGCCTGTAATTTTAAGTACAGGCAAAATCGAAACAACTAGCATGCTAATTGTGTAAATTATAATTTGAAGCG
>Ga0307934_1000188_pt1 | contig 50005 bp, 50 predicted proteins | sample OrgLakmetageno90_FD_201838 | JGI IMG/M metagenome (GOLD analysis project Ga0307934, IMG submission 201838) | Saline water microbial communities from Organic Lake, Antarctica - #90 | ecosystem: Environmental > Aquatic > Non-marine Saline and Alkaline > Saline | place: Antarctica: Organic Lake...
CATCACAGAAAATAAGCTCCTCGAGGCTTACTTCATCGAAGGCTATCTGTTTTACGAGATCATTGGCATTTTAGGAATTCTCTTTCTCATCGGGTTTGCGATCGCAGGAAACGAAAAAAGAAAAAAGCGCGGTCCCTGAGTGAGGAATAATGAAGTTATCCCGGTTCACTGGGATACGAGCTACTCCTAAGTTGATGGAGCCGAGGCATCTTTTAACCAAATAATTACATCCGTGGCGTCAGCGGTTCTCGCTGCTGTAGTAGCCGGAATTTGGATATCGTGTTTCCTGACCTTGCCACCATTTCGTGCGGTCCGCGGGCTGACTACCCCATTGCGACGGTAGGCGTAGCTCCGAATTACCAGAATCTTGGCGTTGTCCGATGCGTGAACTCGCGGGTAATTCTGGGTTTGCACAACTGGCGAGAAAAGCCGCAACCGCAAGCGCTGAAAATATCGTTCGGAATTTCATTTGGAAAACGGGCTAATTACTGCGACTGAAGATGCGAGGACCTGTGGGTTCAACGTAACTTCTCCACCGGTAAGTCTTGCTTTTCATCCACTCCATACGGCCGGATCTCAAGAATCTGGCTCTTCTCCTCTTCCACCACTTTTTCCTCCACTATTGGCAATGGAATTTTGAATACGTTAGCCTCAATTGCTCTCGGAATTTTTTCCTCCACTCGAATAGCCTGATAGAGAAGGTTGTAATTGTGCCGAAGAGCAGATGGGAAGGAGACGCGCCCTGCTTCGACGATTTTCTCGCGAAGCATTTTCGCGGAAACATCAGCGATGAGATTCGTACCTATCTCGACCGCTCGATCGACGCCGACCACCTTTTGACCCGCATACGTGCCGCCGCGAATCAAATCGCTGGTGACCGATTTGCCTTGGATCGCAATACTGGACTGCGCGGAAACCACTTTACCCCCGTCGTCCACTGTGATCTCCAGAATCGCGTGATCATCGGAAGACAACCATCCGCGCAAGTGATCAATTCTCAAGGAAATGAAAATCCCGCCGTCCGGGGTCGGTGTGATCTCGGGGCGGTAAGTACGGTAGTTTGTGCCTGAAAGCGGGTAATCCGCCACCTTCTCTCCACGCTTCTTCCAGCCACCGAGGCTCTTTCCAAGCTTTGCTTCATCCACCACGACATCCGCCATGGCGTGTCCGACGGTGCACAGAAGAATGAGAGATAGTATTCCGAATTTCATGAGCTTGACGATTGTCTGCCGATTTATACGTAAACTTCCAAGGTTTTATTCAATCGGAACCGCATTCATTTATCGAGAACCAGTTGGAACTAACGCTATGGGCAAGGCTAATCCGTTCTTGTCATTTCCGCAAAAGCCGTGCAATGGTTCGCCTCCCGCGTAAGATTCGCGGTTTTATTGTATGGATACACCTCCTTTTTCCGAGCTCGGGCTTCCCGATGACCTCCTCGCTGCTATTGAAACATTAGGCTACGAGCGGCCTTCACCAATCCAAGCAAAAGCGATTCCACCAGCACTTGCGGGTAAAGATATTCTTGGTCTTTCAGCAACCGGCTCTGGTAAGACCGCCGCCTTCGCACTGCCAGCTCTAGCCAGTATCGACGTGACCCTGAAGCATCCACAGGTGCTAATCCTCTGCCCGACACGCGAACTCGCAGTTCAGGTTTGTGAGGAAGTCCATCGCCTAGGCGCGAAAAAACAAGGACTGCAAGCAACTCCGGTTTACGGTGGCGCTCCAATCGATCGTCAGCTTCGAGCTCTACGCAACGGCGCACAACTCGTCGTCGGCACACCAGGCCGCTTGCTCGACCACCTTCGCCGCGGCTCCTTTGACGCCAGCCAGATCAAAATGGCGATTCTTGACGAGGCCGACCGCATGCTCGACATGGGCTTCAAAGAAGAGATGGATGAAGTGCTCGCCGCTCTTCCGAAAGAGCGCCAAATTCTCTTTTTCTCAGCAACGATGAACAGCGGCGTTTCCCGATTCATCAAAAAATTTGGTAACGACCCAGAATTGATACAGATCGAACAGAAGGCCATGACGGTCTCTACTGTCGAACAGTCCTACTTCGAAGTCCGTCAACGATCCAAGGTCGAGGTTTTATCTCGTATCCTTGATATGAATCCGCCGCGTCTAGGTATCATTTTTTGTAATACAAAACGCACGGTCGATGAATGCACCGAAGATCTGGTCAACCGGGGTTACGCTGCCGACCGCCTGCACGGTGACATCACCCAGCAGATGCGTGAGCGCGTGCTCAAACGGTTCCGTGATGGTGCTGTAGAACTTCTCGTTGCGACTGATGTCGCTGCTCGCGGACTCGATATCGATGAAATCGATATCGTCTTTAACTACGACCTTCCGACAGACCCTGAAGACTACGTTCACCGCATTGGCCGTACTGGCCGCGCCGGCCGCTCAGGTCGTGCTGTATCCTTCGTCTTCGGCCGTGAAATTTACCGCCTGCAGGGCGTAGAGCGTTACACGCGCCAAGTCATCAAACGCGAAAAAATCCCATCGGTCGAGCAAGTCGAGGGACGCCGGGCAGACCTGATTTTCGAAACCCTCAAGGAACGTCTTGAGACGGGCGGATTCGATTCCTACCAGGAAAACATCGACCGTCTCTTGGAACAAGGCCACACGCCAACCGATATCGCGGGAGCACTCATCACCATGTTACGCGAGTCCAGTGGACGTGAAGGCGCTGCGATTCAGGAAGACCGCGAACCCGATGGTCCACGCAGAGATTCCAACAGAGAACGTCCTGACCGTGGCGATCGTGAACCACGCCAGCGCCGCGACCGTCCAGACGGCGGTGGCTACGAACGTAGCGGTAAACGCGATGCTGGCCCGGTTGAAGGCGGCATGAGCCGTCTCTTCCTCTCCGTAGGCAAAGGTGCCGGTATCATGCCGAAAGATATTGTCGGCATGATGTATCGCGAGGCCGGCCTTCCCGACGGTTCATTGGGGCGCATTACTTTGTTTCCAAATCATTGCCTCGTCGACGTTCCAGAAGCGCTCGCCGATCAAGCGATTCAGAAAACCCGTAACGCCAAGCTGCGTGGCAAAGCTTTCCGTATCGACCACGACCGAGCACCGGGACAGTAGTCTGAGCAAACTGATATCGGACAGCCGCATTGGAATCAAAAGATGGCTCACCAAGTGCTTTCGTAGCGACAGAGTCGTCTTTCTGAAGTCGTGCCGTTCTCTTTTGACAACTTGCTCGCAACTGCCTACGAACTGCGCCGCCTAAGCAGAACACCTTTCTCACACACCTTTTAAAGTATCATGAACAAACCAATTTTCACAGGAACCATCCCGGCTCTGATGACGCCTTGCGATGAGAGCGGAAACATCAACTACGACGCACTCGTCGAAACAGCCAAGGGTCTGATGGAAAAAGGAATGAGGGCTGTCGTCTATTGCGGCTCCATGGGTGACTGGCCACTTCTTACCGATGCAGAACGCCAAGAAGGTGTTCGCCGTCTCGTAGAAGCCGGTATTCCGACCATCGTCGGCACAGGAGCACAAAACTCAAAAATCGCTGCAGAGCATGCCGCTCACGCGAAGAAAGTCGGAGCTCATGGCCTAATGGTCATTCCTCGCGTCCTTTCACGCGCCAGCTCACCAGCTGCTCAGAAAGAGCATTTCCGTGGTATCTTGAAAGCCGGTGGCGATCTTCCAGCCGTCATTTACAACAGTCCTTATTATGGTTTTGAAACCAAAGCTGATCTTTTCTTCGCTCTTAATGCTGAATACCCGAACCTCGTTGGTTTCAAAGAGTTTGGTGGAGCAAAGTCGATGAGCTACGCAGCCGAATTCATCACTAGTGGTGAAAAATTCACCCTCATGGCTGGGGTCGATACCCAAGTCTACCACGGCTTTGTAAACTGCGGCGCCACCGGCGCTATTACCGGTGTGGGCAACGCGCTTCCCAACGAAATTCTCCGCTTCGTCGAGCTCGCAGGAAAAGCCGCCAAGGGCGATCACCAAGCACGCAAATACGCATTAGAGCTTTCCGAGGCACTCACCGTCCTCTCCACCTTCGACGAAGGGCCTGACTTGGTTCTTCATTACAAAGAGCTTATGGTTCTTGAAGGCCACGACGCCTATCGCCACCAGATCTACGGTTTCGACAAACTCAGTCCTAGCCAGAAAGAGTTTATCCACACCCAGTGGAGACTTTTCCGTGACTGGTGGAGCACTTGGGAAGGGCGCGCATAGCAGTCCTGGAAAGGGAACTACAGTCCCCTTCGATTTCCATAACGCCGCGCGAAAGCTCAACTCATGCTTTGCACGGCTTAAATCGTACCTAACCTTACTCTCTGATGTCGGGAAACGAGGATACTGGGAAAAACCCGATGCGCTACGTGTGGTTCACCACGCTGTATAACGCTCGGGCTTACTACCCCATTCTCGCTATTCTGTTTCTAGATCTTGGTCTGACTTTAGATCAGTATGTTCTACTGAACCTAGTGTGGGCACTTTCAATCTTCATTTTTGAGGTCCCCTCCGGTGCACTAGCCGACACACTCGGGCGCAAGACTTTGCTCGTTAGTGCCTCAGTGTTGATGATCGCTGAAATGTCCTGCCTGCTCCTTGCACCCAAGAACGGTGGTTGGTTATTAGTCTCACTCTGTATTCTCAATCGATTCCTCTCTGGACTTTCCGAGGCCGCCGCAAGCGGGGCTGACGAAGCTCTCGCCTATGATTCCCTGCCGGAAGAAAAACGCGAAGATGCTTGGGACGAAGTCCTTTCAACCGCGATGCGATTTCGCTCAGTCGGCTTCGTGATCGCCATGATTCTCGGCGGACTGATGTATGATCCATCCATAATCAACCGTGTCACACCCGATTCACTAAACATCGGGACCGAGCTCGCACACCGTCTACCTGTCGCCCTCGTGCTGCTCCAAGGAATCGGCTGCTTGTGTTTTTCCCTGCGCATGGTCGAGCCCAAGAAAACGCATGCCGAAGGTATTTCGAAAGCCTGCCGAGACGCTTTGGGCCTGACGCTGAAGACGGCGAAATGGGTTTTTTCACACCCGCCTGTGCGAGTGATTGTTATCATCGGTCTTTCGATTGATGCGGTAGTGAGAAACTTTGCTACGATCAATAGTAGCTATTACCGTCTAATCGAGCTTCCCGAATGGAGCTTCGGTTTCGTCGGTGCCGCGATTGGAGTCGGAGGTTATATCGTCCCGACCATTGCCGCAAAACTCAATCAGCGTTACAGCACACTCGCAAATCTCACCATAATCGCTTTATTGGCGCTTATAGGTTTGAGCGGCCTCATTCCGTCAGATTCTTGGTGGTGCCTAGTTCCCGCCGCCTTGCTGATGATGAATTTAGGCTTCCTCCGCTTCACCATGAGCCGCGCGCTCAACCGCGCCTCAGATTCTTCCCAGCGTGCCACTGTCCTTTCGGTCAAAGGCCTGTCCTTCAACTTCGCCTATGGCTCCTTCAGCCTCGGCTTTTCGATGCTGCTCGCTGCATTCCCAGATGACCCATCGGGGAACCAGCTTCGCCAAGCCCTCATCTGGCAAGTCCCCTTCTTCGCGCTTGTAACTGGAGCATTATTACTCAGAGGAAAATGGGTGCTACAAAAGATCTCTTAATCACTCTTTGATCATTCAAACCACACCGTTTGCACAATTGCAGTCACCTTCACCGGATAGTGCGTTGATAAGGTTGGTGAGCGACTTCATCGCCTGCCGCGGAACCGATTCGAAAGTCCGCGACCCAATGTGCGGAGTCACAATTACCTTCTCATGCTTAAGCAAAGGATGATCCGCCGCAGGAGGCTCTTCATCAAGTACATCGGTCGCATAACCGGCCAATTTCCCTGAATCAAGGGCAGCGATCACATCGTCCTGATGAATGAGCTCTCCCCGTCCAGTATTCACTAGCCAAGAGTTGTCTGGCATCAGACCGAGTCGAGTGGAATTGACACAATGATGTGAATCAGGTGTCAGCTTGGTATGTGGAGAGATGATCTGGGAGGCTTCAAAAAGACCATTTAGATCTTGGTGACGGATGATGCCATATTCCTCTGCAATGTCTTCAGGCCAATAATTTCCAAAACCATGCACTTCCATTCCAAACGCATGAGCGCGCTTCGCGACTTCTTGGCCGATGCGACCCAATCCAATAAGGCCGATGCGTTTATTGAGTAGCTCGTAGCCAGTCAGGCGCGTCCATTTTCCAGCACGTGTCGCTTCGATGGATGGATATAAGTTCTTAGTCAGAGCTAGCAAAAGGCCAAAAGTATGTTCGGCCACCGTATCGTGATTCACTCCGGGAGTGAATAAAACGGGAATCTTCAGCTCCTTGGTTGTCGGAAGATCGATTTTATCGAGCCCAATTCCGTATTTGGATATCACTTTGAGCTGCGGTGCGCATTTCTCTAAAACCTCGCGAGTGATTGCGTCATCTCCACAGAGAAATGCATCAAATCCATCTTCAGCTAGCTCGAGCATCCGCGCTTCTGAAAGCGGCCCCCGCTCCCGAATGATCTCCCAGCCTTGAGATTTCATCAATTCATGATGCGGGCCGGGCGTATCCTGATAACTACAAGTGGTGAGAAGAATTTTCATGAGAGAGAATTGAAGGTGCGGGAAGGTAGAATGTCGATTGAAGAAGTGAACTGTTCTTTTCAAAATACGTATCTTCGCTCCTTACATTCCGAATTCAGAGCGTGACATCGTATTCTTCGTGTGCAGTCTCTAATCAGACATTTTTATTAAATTCGATGCAAAACTCTCATCAGAAGCCGACAGGAAAAATCGACGAAACTTCAATTCTTACAAAGCTTACACGCCGCAGTTTCCTAGCAGTAACCACAGCCACTATGGCGAGCTGCAACCTATTTTCGCGGTCAAAAGATCAACCGCTCCCTGCCAAACCGCAGAGCAAACAGCCTAGCGGAAGATACGCACCACAAGGGCCGCCTCCGAAAAATCAAGCGGGTAATCATCCAAGCAACTTTTCGGAAAACGCCGGAGTAACATTCACCCGTGTTTCCGTTTTAGGAAATTACATCGCAATTACCTTTGACGACGGCCCACACCCGAGAAACACACCGCGCCTGTTAGACATGCTCGCGGCACGCAACATCAAGGCCACATTTTACGTAATTGGGAACAGTGTTGATGCGAATCCTGGTATTCTCCGCCGGACAGTCGCCGAAGGTCATGAAATCGGTAACCACACTCAGACGCACCGTCTTCTTACCAAGTTAAGCGATTCAGAAGTAATCAAGGATTTGAGACAATGTGAGGAAGCGATCGGTCGCGCTGCCGGTGTTCGCCCTCGCACGATGCGCCCTCCTTATGGTGGCCTGCTTCAACGCCAACGTCAGCTTGTTCTCCAAGAATTCGGCTACCCTACGATTTTATGGTCAGTGGATCCGCTCGACTGGAAGCGACCTGGGCCTTCAGTAGTCGCTAACCGCATCATTTCTGCAACGTCAGCCGGAGGCATTGTCTTAGCACACGACCTTCACTCACAAACAGTCGACGCCATGCCGCAAACGCTCGATACACTTCTTAGACGAGGTTTCAAATTCGTAACCGTATCGCAATTGATTGCCATGCAGGTCGAATCGACACCAGAAACTCCAACTCTTTGAACCCCTGGCGTCTCTAGATCAAGTGAGTAAGCTTCATCTTGGAGAGCCACATTTCACAAATCGCGGAAGGGTCTCACAGGTCTTTGACGGAGTTGTAGAACTCGCTTGGCGAACTGATACCAAGCTTGAAGATTCATTTTCGAAACAAGCCTTGGAGAAAGATCTCCATCGCCCTTTCGTCTTCTCGGTTTATGGGGAAGTGAACGCGGGAAAATCATCTCTTATCAACGCGATCACCGACGTAGAACTCTGCGAGGTCAGCACTCTTCCAGAAACAAAACAGATCAATCGTTACGTTTACGGAGAAAATTCTAAAAATTCTAAAAACGCCTCATTTATAGAGGACCGGGAACGCCCGGCAGACTTTCTTAGAGATTTTCACTTTATCGATACTCCCGGTTGTAATGCGAATATCCCCGAGCAAGAAGCCGCTAGTTTGGCGAGCATTACGGAAGCCGATCTGATACTTTTTACCTTTCCGGTGAACAACCCATGGAGTGCTTCAACTTGGAATTTGATTTCGGATCTTCCTGAGACGGTTCTACCGAAGATAGTCCTCGTTCTCCAGCAGATCGATCAGAAGCAACCGAACGATATTGAAATCATCTTGGAGCATATGGCGGATCTCGCGACCAAACGCATAGCCATGATACCTCCTATGTTCGCTGTTTCAGCCAAGCTTGGGATGCAGGCAAAGACGCAAAATCCGGTGAACCAAAGACTCCTTGAAACGAGCGGCTTGCTAGCTCTTGAGAACTTTATTTCAAAACAGATTTCCGATTCTTCCGAGCGTAAGCAAGCAATCCGCGGCTGGCATGATCATTCCTATCAAGCTCTTCGCCTGATCGAAAATAGGATGGAGCAACAAAGCCGCTCTCACGCCAATCAAAACGAATTCTTGGGATCCCTTGAAGATGAGATCGATGCAATGCGTGAGAGTCTTGTTTCAAGGCTGCCTCGGCATTTATCTGAAGTGGCCGAAGTTTTCGAAACCGAGGCGAGATGGGTGACCACAAAGCTGAAATGGTGGCTCAACCTGCCATCCTCCCTACTTCGTATCTTTGTCGGTGATCGCACCGGTATCCGTATCGAAAACCTCTTTATCGAACGCCTGCGCTCCGCTGTTGAGCTCGTTGCTCAAAGCGATGGAAAAGATATCGTGGTTGCCTGCCAAAACCACTGGTTGGATTTAGATACAAGGGTCAGGGAATCGATTGGCACGGGTATTGAGGAAGCGGGCCCGATCGATACCAAACTTGAACAAGCGCGGAGCCGTTTCATCCAACGCATTGGCGCAGCTGCTCATCAGGTAATTGGTGACTTGCACGTCCGAAAAGACCTCGAGCTTGAGCTTCGGAAGCGCAATCGTGCGCTAAAGTCATTCACGGCTAGCGGCCTCTTTTTCCTTTCCTTCGCAGCAGGTTTTGGATTCTTCGGGCACCAATTTTTGCCATGGGTTTTCTGCGCGATCGCCGCAGTCTTTTTTCTCGGTGGATCCATCATCTCAATCATTACAAAATCGCGTATTAGCAAAGAGTTCCAAAGCTCCCTGCTCAACACCTGCGGTGCCTTTGCAGACGCACTGAAATCAGATTATGAAGAAGCATTGCGCATCTTCTTCCAAGATTACACCTCCTGCCTGAATTCGATACGTCGCCACCTAGCCAAGGAGAAAATGGCTATCGAGCCCAAACTCAAGGAGTGGCGGGATTTGTTTCTTACTCTGAAAGCAATCGAACAGGATCTCTAGATTCCTAATAGCCTTCGAGGCGATCAGTGCGGCGGTGAATCCATACGCTCTGAACCAATCCAAGTAAGAACATACAAATAACCACGAAGGTTCCGGAGTAGCTAACCAAGGGAAGTGGGATACCGGTAATAGGCATCAGCAGCACGCACATTCCAATATTTTCATACATGTGCGCGAAAAACAGCGCTACCACCATACAGACAATCAACCTTCCAGAGACATCGCGGCTATAAAACCCAATAAATAATCCCTGAATCAACAGTAACGCGAAGCCGCCCACCAGCAACAGCGCCCCCCGGAAACCGAGCTCTTCGGCAATGACAGCGAAAATGAAATCGTTGTGCGCAGTTAGATGTGGGATGAAACGTTTATCATGGAGCGATCCCTCTTCACCAGTAGCGTTCCATCCTAGACCTTTCCAACCAGCCTTTCCAACCGCCATGGAAACGTTGTGCGGCGCATAAGCATCCCCACGGATATCAACTTCCTGCCCTTCCAGCATTCGCAGCCAAAGGTCAATCCGATCCGGACCACGTTCAGAAACCAAGGGTAGAATAACAAAATATAATATCGGCAAAACACCTGCGGAAACAAAACCGATAAAGCTGAGAATTCGGAATGGAATACCAGCGACCAAAAGCGCGACCAATACCACTGGAATCCAAACCAGCGCGGAACCCATATCGCCCATTTTCATCACCATCAAAAATGGAACTACTGCAACGAGTCCTATGACTGCGATACGCACAAATGCATTACCAAGAGAGCGGTGTAGCTTCGGTAAATCCTGCATCAACCATGCAATCATGATGATACCAGACATCACTCCCAACTGCGCTGGCTGGAAACTTAAACCCGCGATACTAAGCCGGTGCACCTCATCATCCACCTGCATTGCCATCAGCATTAAACCTAAGCTGACCGCGTAAAGTGGCACTCCCAACCAACGTATCCATTTATAATCGACCAAGGCTGCTGCGAAATATGCAAGACTCCCCAATGCGATCCAGTTCTTCTGCATCCATGCAAAATAGGCACCTGCGGAACCGTGCTCCGCTACATTTTCAGCTCCTACTGGAAGGTGTCTTGCCGCGCTTTCAATCATGAAAACACCGAAGATCAACAGTGCATACATCACAATGACGAGCACCCAGTTCATCCTCAGCAGTTTTCTTAAAAATGGCGTCATTTCCTATACGCGGGACTTTAGCTCCACCGTCCACCATGGCAAGCCGACATCCATGCTGTTACCGAGCGGAGGACTTTGACCACGAAAAACCATACGCGTCATCCTGACGTCTCAATCTAAACCCATCCAAATCAAGGGCTTCAACACAGGATCTGGCATCAATCCATCTGAAATGTTTCGTATTGAACGCAAAACGCTTGAACTGCCTGGTCACGACAACGATACCTCGACCCATGACCGAATACATCTTTGCAGCCCTGAAAGGTGCAGCCATGGGCGCGGCAAACATTATCCCCGGAGTCTCGGGCGGAACAATCGCGTTTATCACAGGGATTTACGAGCGACTGATCGACGCAATCAAGTCCTGTGGACCCAAAGCGGTAAAGCTACTCTTCACCGGAAATTTTAAAGAATTCGCCAAACATACAGATCTGTTTTTCATCCTATCGATCGGGCTCGGCGCTGGCGTGGCCATCATAGTAATGGCGCGATTTCTCGAACCCGCATTTGAAAATTACCCGATTCCTACTTGGGCTTTCTTCTTCGGCCTCATTCTCGCATCAGTCTGGGGAGTGGGGAAAATGGTGAGACACTGGTCGCAAGGGACTATCGTCGCTCTACTGGTGGGCCTAGCTATCGCGGTGGGCCTGCTTTTCCTACCTCAAGGTTCCCGAAATGATCATCCTGTATTCCTCGTCATCTGCGGCGCTGCTGCAATCTCAAGTATGATCATACCGGGAGTATCCGGATCATATGTTTTACTCTTACTGGGAAACTACGCACTAATCCTTGGTGCGATTGGCAGCCGCGATCTGGAGATCTTGATTCCATTCGCAGTGGGATGCGTGCTCGGACTACTAACACTCTCCCACATCCTCTCATGGATTTTTAAACACTACCACGACATCGCCGTGGCCTTAATCACAGGATTTATCGTTGGCTCTCTCGTCTTGATCTGGCCTTGGAAAGACACAGTCTACCAGCAGAACCCGAAAGGTGACTACATCGTAAAAACCGAGGATCGGAAGTTTATCGCCCGCCCGGGGACTCTCGAAGAAGTGAAACAATCGAAAGGGAGAAATGAAGAAATGGTAGAAACTGGCTATGCCAACTGGCATGCGCCCGCGATCGGCGATAAATCGACGATACCCGCGATTCTTCTAGCACTGTTTGGGGCTGCTTTAGTGCTGCTACTTGAGTATCTCGGAGTGAAGTTTGGACGTACGAAGCAAACCGCACCCAAGCCATTATCCTGATCGCCGGGCCCGATCGATATATTCCGACGCTGCTGCCTTAACAATCAATCGCACTCAGTCCGCGTATCACGAGAGAGCAGTTCCGTCATCGCCTCTGCCACTCCTTTATTTTCATAAAGGATCGCGTAAACTGCATCAATAATGGGAGTACGAACATTCGCTTTTCTCGCGGCCTCATGGATAGAAAAGGTGTTTGGCACACCTTCAGCGACCATCCCTAGGGCAGTGATGGCTTCCTCCAGACTTCTACCACCACCAAGAGCTAGTCCTACCCGATGATTACGGGAGTGGACCGAGAAACAAGTGACAATTAGATCTCCTACCCCAGAGAGACCGGCAAAGGTCTCTGGCTTCCCTCCCAGTGCGGTTCCAAGCCGCGTCATCTCCGCCAAAGCTCGTGTCACTAAAGCAGCAATCGCGTTATCCCCAAGACCTAGGCCTTTCGACATTCCGGCAGCAATCGCATAGACGTTCTTGATCGCTCCACCCAACTCGATTCCCGCCAAATCCTCGCTGGTGTAGGGGCGGAAAAAAGATCGTTCAAACAGGGTTTGCAGACCACAGGCTACAGCATGATTTTCAGAACCAATTACTGCACAAGTAGCCTGTTCTGTAGCGATTTCCTCCGCGTGATTCGGACCGGAAAGCACTGCGATCGGATTATTTGGAAAAAGTTCACCGAGAATTTCACTCATTCGTTCCCCCGAGGTTTTCTCAATTCCCTTGGCGCAAGAAAGCAGCACAGTGGAGTCTTGTAGACCATGTTTTGCCAATGCCTCGGCACATTGCCGCGTCGCGCTCGTTGGGACTGAAAAAAGGATCAATGGATAATCAGCCGCAGCAGCAATCTGAGCCGATGCTGTCACATTCCCTCCAAGCTTGATATTTGTAAGATACTTGGGGTTTCTATGCTCAAGATTAATGGACTCGATAACCTCTGGGTCGCGTCCAATAATAAGAGCAGATTTCACCTTTGGAGCCAGCACGGTGGAAATTGCCGTGCCAAATGAACCTGAACCAAGAATAGCAACAGTATCGAATTTCACGTGATCTTTTGATTTTTTTTGCTCTTCAAAGTAAACCGCGATTCGGTTCCCTGCATCAAACGCTCTATATTGGAGCGGTGCTTCCAAACGGCCAACAAGCCAATGATTAGACTAAAAAAGAATAGCGGCTTATTCCACACACCAGCCTCCCAAAGACTGAGACCTTCCTCAGTGTTGTGAAACCGAGCTCCAATATGGGTGAGGATTGGCAGGCAAATCGCTGCGACGATACTCGCAACTGCGACGTAGCGCGTCACAAAAAGAGTAACGATGAATACTCCAAGTAGAACCAGCACCGCAGCAGGCATCAGCGCGATCAAAACACCGGCCGAGGTCGCAACACCCTTGCCACCTTTGAAACCAATCCACGGGCAGTAATTGTGCCCTAGCACAGCAAGTAATGCGGACAACACATGAATGATTTGTGCAGTAAATGGACTGGCAGCAGGATCCATTGCGAAAGAACTTAAAAACTCGAGCCCCAGCAATGGATCGCGCCCCGTAACAGGCACAAGATTGATCGCAATCACCACCGGAATAAATCCTTTCAGCGCATCCAGAACGAGACAAATCAGACCGTGCTTCTTACCCACAACACGGAACACGTTAGTTGCTCCGATATTCCCGGATCCGTGTTTACGGATGTCGATTCCCTGCGACTTAGCGATCCATAGACCGAAAGGAACTGATCCCAGTAAAAACGCCAAAAGAGGGCATAGCCAAAGTTGCATGGTAACGATGAGGTTATTCTTATTTAACCACTTCAGCAGCTTCAATCACTACCGGCTTCAAAGGAACATTTGCAGCTGGCTCGGAGACGATCTGACCCGTAAACGGATGCTTCGTAGTCAACGGTTTGGTTCCAGTAGCTACCGCCCTGATCTGGTTCACAACATCCATGCCTTCTACCACTTTACCAAAAACCGCATATCCACCGTTACTTGGATAATTGAGATTATCATTATCTGTCACGTTGATGAAGAACTGAGCAGAAGCACTATTCGGATCACGGGTTCTCGCCATCGCGATCGTGCCCACTTTATTCTTCAGCCCATTTTGGCTCTCATTTTTAATTCCTTTCCTGGTCTCTTTTTCAAAGAGGCGCTTGCCATCCAATACAAATCCCCCGCCCTGAATCATAAAATCACTTATGACACGATGAAACACCGTGCCGTCGTAGTGACCTGCAGTAACGTATTTCAAAAAGTTTGCGACAGTGATTGGTGCTTTTTTCGCATTAAGTTCAATTACGATATCACCTTCTGATGTCTTCAGCCGTACCAGCTTTTTGTCCTCAGCTGGATTCTCAACTTGTGCTACAGCCATTTCTTCAGCCGTTTCAGCGTTCTCAGAAACCGGATCCTTGGAGTCCCGAGCCGCTGGGACTAAATTATCCGAATTACGATTACAAGCTCCCAAAATCAACAATCCGGCGAGCGATAAGAGTGAAGCAGCATGTTTCATTAAGTCGTTTCTAATCGTTCCGAGAGACCTTGGCAAGCCACGTCAGAAAACAAAAATACGTAAACTGTCTCCAACCTAGGTAAGCCATGAACGAATAACTGAAGACCGATATGATGAATGATAAAAATCACTAACCACAACTATGCGCTATGCCGGCCCGAAGCACCCAAGCCATTCGCATTCAAAAATGATTCTACGGGAGCCTGAGGCACAGAAATCATTCAATAAACAGGCGCTCCATACTCATATTCTTGCTGACCTCCTGAGCCCGAATTCTGGATTTTATCCTTAGTCCAGTTGAAGCCTGCCTTGGTATCTCGCCAAACCCCAATTGAGGTATTACAAGAGACCAAAGCAAATACGGCACAGAGTAAAATGAGCTTTTTCATGCTAGCCTAAGGGTAGTTATTTACCATGACTCAACCACATCTCTGCGAGTCCCCTCGGATGGCTCTTTGTTGCCAACGCTATAAACTGCCGCTACTTGTCCATTCAGGTTAACTGGAGAGGTCACAGTGGAACCTCCGTTACCGTCAGGGATAAATTCCAGCCTGTCGTCATAGTCGTAGTCAAAGACCATGTAAAATGGCTCACCCCATGGATCGTAGAGCGCATTAACCGTTGGCGAAGCACCACTGTTATTGTAATCGATACCGTCGAGTCCATTTTCAGCATTCTTGATACTCAAATATTTCAATTTTCGGTTATTGAACGGATTAGTTCCGGTTTCGAGACCAGAAAGGATTTCGATGATATCAGTTCCGTCACCTCCGGGGCCGGTAGAATAATGAGCTCCACTGCCCGTATTGTCTGCATCCACTCCATTTGGATCCGGCAAAATAGAGTAATCTCCATAAAATTGCTGAATACCGGTAACGATATTCGTAGCTGTCGCCTGAGCTGTCACCTTTCGAGCTTTATTGATTGCTGCTTGGCCGCCTGCAACGCCCAACCCAACAAGAACTGCAATGATTGTAATTACGACGAGAAGCTCAACGAGAGTGAAGCCGTGGGACTTTTTGGAATTATTATAAATTTTCATGGGATTTTTTTGGGAAAGAGTGGCTTCCAGCGACTCGTGAAACTGTCTTATTAGTGTGAAATGTAAGTTTTTCTCCAGCCCTTAGCAAATAATTTTACGGGGTGATCATTTGGATTGTTCTAACATACGCAGCAGCGGCACTTCGGCCCGCGAGCGAATGTCTTCTGGCATCTCGACCGTTGGACTGAGATCTCGTAAGCAGTTCCTTAATTTCTCCATGGTATTCATTTTCATGAAGCGACAATCTGCGCAAGCGCATCGGTCGGTCGGACCAGGAATCAGGTTCTTGTCCGGGCATTCACGTTTCAAGCGATGCAACATACCACTCTCGGTAACCACAATGATGTCTTTTACCGGAGCATTTTTGCAATAATCGACCATTTTTTCAGTAGAACACACCTCGTCAGCGAGTAAGCGCACGGCCTGTGTGCATTCCGGATGAGCAACAACTAATGCCTCTGGATACTCCTCTTTGATCCGATTGATTGAATCGCGGGTAAATTCAACATGGACGTAACAAGATCCCTGCCAGAGATCCATTTTCCTCCCTGTCTGCTCCATCACCCATGCCCCAAGATTGGCGTCAGGAACAAATAGAATAGGCCGATCAGCAGGTGCTTGATTCACGATTTTCACCGCATTCCCAGAAGTGCAGATGACATCGCACAGTGCCTTCACACCACCGGAGCAGTTGATGTATGCGATGACATAATAATTTTTGTCGGAGTGCTGCTTCAAATAGGCTTCGAGTTGGTCTGCAGGGCAGGACTCTTCCAACGAACATCCTGCGTCCTTATCGGGAAGCACGACGGTCTTCTTGGGATTTACAATCTTGGCTGTTTCGGCCATGAAATGAACCCCGCAGAATACGATCACTTCGGCATCCGTTGCCTTAGCTTGATAGGCTAATCCAAGAGAATCCCCGACGTAATCCGCGACATCCTGAATGTCTCCCGTCTGGTAATTGTGCGCCAGGATCACCGCATTACGGGATTTTTTCAGCGCTAGGATCTCATCCTTTAAATCGAGTGCAACTTGCATAAAGCTAATATTTGTGGGGGTGGAATAAGATGCAAGGGCCAATCTTTTAACTCTTGCTCACTTGGTCAGTAAACTGGCTTGGTGCATCAACATGAGGTATGGTGACCTCCATTACTCCGGAGTGCCTAGCCCCGGATTTAGTGATGATTTCAGCTGCTCGTGCAATGCCCTGCAGTAGAGCTTTTTTCTCAAGCACGATCGTATTTTCACAACTGATATTGGCTTTCACCTGACCATCAATGGAGACACTCTGGGCACGAACGCGTCCTTGGAACTCTACTTTGGCACCCCGTTCAACACGTAATTCCTTACAAAGAACATCGAACGGAACTTTGCCGCTACTCCTGATCGTCAGCCTACCTGAGCAGGTGACTGGCGCAGCAAGGCTACCAATGACAATCAGGTCTTGGCAGTTCAGGCCCTCGCCTGAGAGAGAGCCACTTTTTAATATTTTCACAGAACCCCGAGTTTGAATCGACTGTTGGCAGCGGTCACTAATCTCAAAACAACGGAGACTAATGTATCCACCACAACTCGAGCATTGAGTGGACTGCGCTTCAGCAACCACTTCAAAATGATGTCCACAATGATAGCAATCGAGAGGCTTTCTATCGCCTGGTCCGGCAAAAAAACGTCGCAGAAAACTTCCCTGCTTAGGCTTTTTTTGAAGCAAAGATGCTACGATTGGCGCTATGGTGGGATACTCTCTAGGCGGCTTCGTTAGACTAGCAACTCGCGCCACGTATTTTTCGCGAACGACCGGCTTTTCATCCTCGATATTAAAATGTTGTCCGCAAGAACGGCAAATCGTCGAGATGACGATTGCAGGTTCAGTTTGCGCTTGAGAACAATCCGGACAGATTATTGTGATGCTCCGCCCATGTTGTTCGACGCCCATCAATCAGCTTCAGTTTTTGTATTTTTCTAAAGCCTTTGCAGTCTCTAGATCACTTATCAGCGAAAGATGCCTGAGAAGGTGAAGCTTGAGTCGACTTCAAATCAGGCTGCGATGCCGCTGCACCTTGACTAGGAGTTGTAGGTGTTCCGACAGTGGACTTACCAACGAAGATCGCTCCAGACTCAATCACCAGGGTCTTCGTCTTAATATCACCAACTACTTCGGCGCTTGATTTCAGCTCGATTCGATCTGTCGCGGTGAGATTACCGTGAACTTTACCGTAAACGACAATTGTTCCGGTTTTCACCTCTGCCTTGATCGTAGCGTTTTCGCCGATCGTAAGGTTTCCGGTGGATTGAATTTCACCTTCGATTTTCCCGTCAACGATAAGGTCGTGTTGAAATTTAACGGTTCCTTTTATCTCTACATCAGAAGATAAAACGTTGCGTGTGCTTACAGCAGAGGGCTTGACGGCGGCCGTTGCTGAGCGCTCAGCAGCCGCACTTGGCGCTTCTTGCGAAGCAGCAGAAGGTTGGGAGGAACGCTGCTCGGCAGCGGATTGGGAACCATTTTGTGGCTCGTTTGCTTCTTGTCCGATTACTTTCTTAAACACGCCCCGTTGTATAAATCACACCAGCTTGGTGTCAATCAATTTTGCGCATTTATTCGCTTGGAACCTCAGTCTTTATAGCATTTTCGACTTCGATTCCTGGAGTCACTGAATCTGAATTTAGCATATCAATGAGCTGCGGGCTCTCGACTTCGCTTGATCCATTTTCCTCCTCGGTAAAATTCACATCCGGCACGTTGATCGGAGCTACAATTGCTTCCGGCTTTTCAGCAGCCATCAACAGCAATCGCTTCTGAGCTTCACCAGAATAAGTGCTCCCAGGGAAGTCTTGCCCAACCGTCTCGTAAGCGGTCCTTGCTGAATCGGCATCGCTTTCAGCAACTGCCATGTCTCCAAGGCTGATCCAAGCAAAGGCAGCAAGATGGTTCGCGTTAGGATTCTCTGCCACTTTGGTGAAAAGCTCCTTTGATTCTTCAAGTTGCCCCTGCGCTCTTAGTTTCGCAGCTAAACTTGCTTGAGCAGTCGGGAGCGCGGGGTGTGCCGACTCTGTTTCCAGAAATTCTCTTAGCGTAGCCACGGCCTCATCCTTGAGCCCATCACTCCATTGGTCTTCAGCAAGGAGAACCTTGGCGCTTTGCGCTGCTGCGGTTCCCTCGTGGTTCTTAACTAAACCCTGCAGCTCGGACGTCGCGGCAGCACTCACCAAAAGCCTACCAGCCTCTTCTTCAGCGCTTTGCTCAATTCCCCGATACACCACAGCAATGATCGCCGCAATAATCAGAACGACTGCGAGCAAAATCACCTTCATCTGATGCTTATCGAGGAATACCTCGAAAGCCGGTTGGGATTGGGAAATCTCCCCTAGTGGAGTTCCAGATAAGGGCACGGATGTATTTTCTTCAGACATAAGATGAGACCGACGTTTTGTCGCCTCGCCATGCAAGCCCTGCTAGCGTTCAAAATCAATAGGATTATTACAGATCTCCCCAACTCATCATTTTCATGAAGGAAATCCCCAAATCGGCTTCCCTCTCCAGATGAACTCGTTAAGCTTCCCACCGCGCATGTCAGAGTCCTTCGTTCACCTTCACCTTCATACATCTTACTCCCTGCTAGACGGGATGATTCGCCCCAAAGAGCTCGCAGCACGCGCAGCTGAACTCGGCATGCCCGCAGTCGCCATGACCGATCATGGCAATCTCTACGGAACCATCGACTTCTATCAAGCCTGTCTGAAAGCGGGAATTAAGCCCATTCTCGGATGCGAAATCTACCTTGCTCCGGGAGACGCTTCTGAAAAAAAGAAGATCCTCAATCGAAAAAATGCGACGCACCTGACGCTCTTAGCAGAAACAAACGAAGGTTGGGCCAATCTTTCAAAGCTCACCTCAATCGGCCATCTCGATGGCATGTATAACGGGAAGCCACGTGTCGACAGAGAGATTCTCCGCACACATTCGAAAGGGATTATTTGTCTCTCAGGCTGCATTTCTGGACCAGTCAATGAATGGTTACTGAAAGACGAAAAAGAAAAGGCACTCGAGACACTAACAGAGCTTCGGGACATCTTCGGACCAGACAACACCTTCGTCGAACTCCACAACCACGGCCTTGAGGCGCAGATTAACGTCATTCCCCAGTTGATCGAACTCGCAAATCAACTCTCCTTGCCCGTCGTCGCCGCCAATGACGTCCATTTCCTCAATCGTGAGGATCACGAAGCACACGACGTTATGATCTGCATCGGAACCGGTTCCATGGTAATCGATGAAAACCGCATGCGCTACACTCCAGAAGTGTATTTCAAAACCGCAGAGGAAATGCGCGAAATTTTCAAAGACATTCCCGAAGCCTGCGAAAACACCTTACGCATCGCCGAGCGCTGTAACGTCACCATCAAACTCGACGCCACCTCTTCGGAGAAATATCCACAATTCCCCACCCCAGACGGGTCTCCTCGCGAGGAGTATCTCATGAGAATTTGCCAAGACGGCCTAGTGCAGCGTTACGGATCCGAACGTGCAAATTCCGCCGAGGTCTCCGAACGCCTCAAATACGAGGTCGACACCATCAACTCCCTCGGTTTCGCCTCTTACTTCTTAATTACTGCAGATTTCATCCAGTGGGCGCGTGATAATAATATTCCCGTCGGCCCGGGCCGTGGCTCCGCTGCTGGGTCGCTCGCATCATACGCCATGGGCATAACCAATATCTGCCCGCTACAGTTTGGTCTCCTTTTCGAACGGTTCCTCAACCCTGAACGTATCTCACCTCCCGATGTTGATATCGATTTCTGCCAATCTCGGCGCGCGGAAGTCATTGACTACGTACGGAAAAAATATGGCGAGAAATCCGTTTCTCACATCATCACCTACGGCACCATGGGCGCGAAATCTGTGATTCGTGATGTCGCTCGGGTAATGGGTGTTTCATACGGAGAAGCGGACCGTATCGCGAAAATGATTGAGACCAAGCCGGGTGTGAAGCTCCAAGGCGAATGGGACTCCAAAGAAGAACTCCGCGAGTTCATCGAATCCTCTTCCACTTACAAACAACTTTGGTCGTATGCCATTAGGTTGGAAGGCATCAACCGAAGTGTTGGTATCCACGCAGCCGGAGTCGTCATCGGTGACAGGCCACTAGATGAACACGTCCCCCTCACACGCGGTAACGAAGGTGAAGTCGTTACTCAATACGACATGGGCGCAATCACTGAAGTAGGCCTCCTTAAAATGGATTTCCTCGGACTGAAGAACCTCACCGTCATTCAAGAAGCAGTAACACACATTCGCAAACACACGCCCGACTTCGATATCGAAACGGTGCCCCTGACCGACCAACCAACTTTCGACATGCTCAACCGCGGCGAAACCATGGGAGTTTTCCAATTGGAATCCGGTGGAATGGTCGAAACCTGTAAGAAATACGAGATTCGTAGTATTGATGATATCATCGACTTAATCGCCGTCTACCGACCGGGAGCCATGCAATTCATCGACCAGATGCTAGAGGTTAAAAAAGGTAAGAAAGCCAACTACGAACATCCCCTTTTGGAGCAAATTTGCGGTAACACCTACGGGGTGATGATTTACCAAGAGCAAGTGCAGAACGCTGCCAAGGTCCTCGCTGGCTACACACTTGGTGGCGCTGACCTTCTACGCCGAGCAATGGGTAAAAAAGACCTCAAGAAAATGGAACTCGAGCGTGCCAAATTTATCGCTGGAGCCAAAGAGCACAATGATATCAACGAAAAGCTAGCCAACACGATCTTCGATAAAATCAATGCCTTCGCTGGTTACGGATTCAATAAATCTCACTCCGCCTGCTACGGCCACATCTCTTACTGGACCGCTTACATGAAAGCAAATTACCCAGTTGAGTTTATGGCCGCCCTGCTCTCCAATGAAGTTAACAACACCGATAAAATCACCATCTTTGTTGCGGAATGCCATCGAATGGGTATCGAGATCCTACCCCCCAATTTGAATAAGTCTCTCCTACGCTTCGCTCCTGAAAAAATTGAATCGGGGACCATGGCAATTCGCTACGGCCTAGCTGCGATCAAGAATGTTGGCGAAGCAGCAATGCGCACCGCAATCGCGGAGCGCACAGATACCGGCAACTACTCCTCATTGGACGACTTTTCTTCACGCCTCGACTCCAAAGTCATCAATAAGCGTATTCTGGAAAACCTTGTAAAAGCCGGAGCTCTCGATTGGACCGGAGAAAACCGCGCCACCATGTTCTCACGCCTTGAGCAAGTCGTCGCCTCCGCATCCGCCGCCCAACGGGACAAAGCATCAGGACAAGCCTCCATGTTCGATTCCACGGATTTCGCACCGCCTGCGGCAACCAAAAACTCCCAGTCCACCAATACAGTAGAAGAATGGTCAAAAGATGATCGGCTTAATCACGAGAAAGAATTACTCGGTTTTTACGTTACCGGTCATCCTTTGGATAAGTTCCGCGGGATCATCGATTCAGATAAATACAACCGCATCGGTTTTATCGAAGAAATACCGTTGGACAACCCGCGCGAACGCTACCCCATCGCCGGCATGATTCGCAGTATCGAATCGCGTATGACCAAGTCAGGAAAGCCCTTTGGTATACTCACCGTTGAGGACTTTACGGGCTCTAGTGAAATCATGCTCTGGTCCGAAAGCTTTATTCCTGCCCGTGATTCTGGGCTCCTGCAGGCAGGTAATATCATTCGCCTAAAAATCGGAATTCAGATTGATGACCGTACAGGAAGACGCAGGCTTACCGGCGGAAGTCTGAGCGAGATCAAAACTCGAAGGGCAGCCGCGAGTAACGGACCAGTGGAATTACTTCTTTGGACTCACAGACACACTGCCAAAGACCTTGAGGAAATTCGCTATCACATCACCGGTCATCCTGGTCCGACACCTGTGATCCTGCATTTTCAGAATTCAGCTGGAAAACGTCTCACCATTCAACCATCCGAGACTTACTCGGTGAAACGCTCAGAAGAACTGATGGGAGCACTTGACCGCTTCATCGAATAACACAGCATTAAAGAGAAAGAGCCTCGGTTCATAGCCCAATCAAGAGGCGTAAGGGCCGGAAACATCGAATTCCCCAGTTTTGCTGAGTGATTTCAGCAAACTACTAATTTCGTAATTTACGCTGTAAGCTTTCATCAGCTATTTCGCAAACACCACTGTCTCCAAAAAAACGGTGGCGGTTTCGAGCAACCACTCCATAGCAAGCATCTCGTAAGCACCTCGGGACAAGTGCCAGAATCGTTGAAGCCCAAGCCCATCCTCCCCCCACGATTCTTCCGATTTGAATGACAGCATCGCTTTTGTAGAAATGTTGACCGTTTGATTCACAAACCAACACAACAGTTCCGCCGGGGCCGGCCAAATATTTCACCAGCCCAAGACTTGAAGATAGCTCCCCCTGGAGAGGTGCGAATTCAATCTGTGAATCATGGTCTAAGCGGTGAACGGTCCTCACCGTTTTACTACACAGTCCACAAGCTCCATCAAAAAAAAGCACCCAAGCCATGCCGAAGCGTAATACTTGAATTCTTTCCCGCAACATCTGTCTTCCACTCAAGGCGTATCATGCTTTACCTTCCCGGGATGGAAGCCATCAAGTTTGAACCCCTTTACATGGAACGTATATGGGGCGGCCGAAAATTAGAAACCATCTACGGGCGAAAACTTCCAGATCTCTCTGCAGCTTTCGGGGAAGCGTGGGAAATCGTCGACCGTGAAAACGAGCAGTCTGTGGTAACAGGTGGTGCTTTTTCAGGGAAATCCCTGCACGAACTATGGATCCATCACCGCGAAGAAATTTTCGGAACCAACCTTCCGGACTCCGAACGCTTCCCCATCCTTATAAAAATCCTCGACTCTGCAGACGATCTCTCCATCCAAGTCCACCCTTCAGCTAAAATCGCCGCGGGACTGAATGGCGAGCCAAAGACAGAGATGTGGTTTATCGCAGGCTGCGAACTGGGTTCAAAACTCTATGTCGGTCTCAAAAACGGAGTGACGCGCAACACTTTCGAAAAAGCGATTCAAGACGGCACAGTCGCCGATCAAATCCATACGATCACACCCCAAAAAGGCCAATCCATCTTTATCGAATCCGGCCGCCTTCACGCCATAGGAGCCGGATTTCTCATCCACGAAATTCAGCAAAACTCTGATACCACCTACCGAGTCTTCGATTGGAACCGGACCGATCGCAACGGCAACCATCGCGAACTTCACGTCGAGCAATCCATGCAGTGCATCGACTTTAGGGACACCGAACCCCAAATGGATGAAGTCAACGGTGAAACCCTCGCTACCTGCCCCCATTTCAAAATCACTCAACATCAACTCGTTACAGGAGAATTGATTGCAAATCCATCACCTGATCAATTCTCTCTCATCACGGTCGTTTCCGGATGTCTGGACCACAAATTCAACGCAGGAGAAACCATACTACTGCCGAAGTCCGCCACGCCACTAACCGCCAGTGAGGAGACCCAAGTTCTTCAAATCACCATTCCTCATTCCTGATACCTAAATTTTCATGGCGGCATACATCGGATTTAAGCTTTTTCCGCAATCCGATTCCAAATGAGCTTCCCCTTTTCTCCACTTTCAAACACACTCCCCCTCTCATGGCAAAGCAAGCACTCGGCAAAGGACTCGGAGCCCTCATCAAAAAGAACCAAGGTCTCCCTGGAGAAGCACCTGCTGGATCAGATGATAACTCACCACGCGTCCGCGAAGTTCCCATCGAAAACGTCATCCCTTCACCACTTCAGCCACGGGCTCATTTTATCGATGCACCACTGGACGACCTCGTCGATTCCATCCGCCAGCACGGCATTATTCAGCCACTGATTGCTCGTCTCGTTGATGGGAAATACGAACTCATCGCCGGAGAACGCCGTTGGAGGGCTTCTAAGAAACTTGGACTCACGCACGTTCCCGTCATCGAGCGCGCAGCTTCTGATCGCGATGTCTTAGAAATGGCTCTCATCGAGAACCTTCAGCGTGAGGACCTAAACCCAATAGAAGAAGCAGCTGGCTACGTCCGTCTCGCCAAGGAATTCACCTTAAAACAGGAAGAAATTGCCACCCGTGTCGGTAAATCGCGCGCCTCGGTCGCGAACGCAATGCGCCTTCTTGACCTTCACCCAGACATCCAATCAAACCTTGCCCAAGGACAGATCACCGTCGGCCACGCCAAAGCAGTCCTCGCACTTAAAGACGCAGACACCCAAAAACTTGCCGTCGATCAAATCATCCGCCGCAAGCTCACCGTTCGAGCATCGGAAAAGCTCACCCAATCTCTTCTAAATAATCCTTCCGGAGAGCCTGACCCTAAAAAATCAGTTACGAAAGAGGTCGATATCCACGTTCGCGCTCTCACCAAGCGCCTTCAAGAACACCTCGCCACCCACGTCTCCGTAAATCACTCCGCGAAAAAGGGTAAGATCGAGATTGAGTATTACGGTAACGACGATCTCGAACGTATTCTTGAGCTCTTAAAACTGCCCAATCCTTCGTTGTAAACCAAGGAGGGGCCGCATTCTGCTGCCCAGCAAGCCAAGCACACAAACCCAGTGCTTTTTACCGGTCCTCATGTCCGCCCTCCACTCCGCAAAAAAACTAGCCCGCCTCCTTACTGAGTCCGGCCACACCGCCTACTTCGCCGGTGGTTGCGTACGCGACAAACTCCTCGGCCACGAACCAAAAGACTACGATATAGCTAGCTCAGCCACTCCATCGGAGGTCTTAAAACTTTTCCCAAAGTCAAACGAAGTCGGGGCGCACTTCGGTGTCGTTATCGTGAAGCACGACGGCGAGCACGTCGAAATTGCAACCTTCCGCACCGATGGCTCCTACAAAGACGGTCGCCGACCGGACTCTGTTACTTTTTCAACCCCTGAAGAAGATGCACAACGCCGCGACTTCACCGTTAACGGACTTTTCGAGGACCCCGAGACCCATCAAGTCATTGATCATGTGAATGGCCTTCCTGACCTAGAGAGTCGGACGCTACGTGCTATCGGAAATCCTGCGCATCGATTCCAAGAAGATGCCCTGCGCCTGCTTCGCGCCGTACGTTTCTCCACCACTCTCGGTTTCTCAGTCGAATCCGAGACTCTGGGCGCAATCAAGGAAAACGCCCATCTTTTGAGGAAAATTTCTCCTGAGCGAATTCGTGACGAATTCTCAAAAATTATCACCCACCCGAACCGCCGCTGCGGCCTAGAGTTACTAGTCGATACGGGCCTGATCGTCTATTTCCTTCCAGAAATTCTGCCTCTCATCGGCTGCGAGCAACCGCCCCAATGGCACCCTGAAGGTGATGTATACACACATACCTGCATCATGCTCGAGATGCTTGAGCCCGATGCCCCGCTGGAGCTCTGCTTGGCAACACTCCTTCACGATATCGCGAAACCTCCCACCCAAACAGTCGATCCCGATGGACGGATCCGCTTCAACGGTCACGACGCGCTGGGCGCGGAAATGACTCACGACATACTCACACGCCTGAAATATTCAAACGCCGTAATTCGCGACGCAGAACACATGGTGTCCCGCCACATGCAGTTCATGAACGTCCAGCAGATGCGTAAAGCCAAACTTAAGCGCTTCATGTCAGAGCCCACCTTTCCCCAAGAGATGGAACTTCACCGCGTCGACTGTGCCTCCTCCAACGGCTTCACCGACAACTACAATTTCCTCAACGAACGAGCCGAGGAATTTGCAAGCGAGCCTCTCATCCCCAAACCACTCATCACCGGCCGAGACCTAATTAATAAGGGGCTAGAGCCCAGCCCGCAGTTTACCGAAATCCTCGAACAGATCCAAACTGAACAGCTAGAAAATCGTCTTAATACAAGAGACGAGGCCTTGGAGTATTTGAAACAATTATTGGGATAGCTTCGTTCCCAACAATCCCTTCCACTAGCCAATTTCTATGATTTTCTCCGCAAGAATCAATCTGGCTTGGACGTTCTAAAAACTGCGCCTAACATCCTGCTAATGACTCCCGAAATTCCTACCTCCATTTCCGATCCAACCAATGCGAAAATCCTCGCTGTATCAGAAGACTTGATCGCTGGCTTCCAGCGCCTCCCATTTCAATTGATCGCGGAGGAATCCGGAGTCCCATTTGAAACCGTCATTGAGCGTATTCGAGCAATGCTAGAAGCTGGAATCATACGCCGTGTTCGCCAAACCATGCTGGCAACCAAACTCGCCCACGGCGCTCTCGTCGCGTGGAAAGTGCCAGAGGAAAAGCTTAACTACGCTTTTGACTTCATGGCTAAAGAGGATCCCTTTTCCGGGCACGTCGTAATCCGCTCAACCGACGCCGAAGTCTCCGGATCCGGCTACCGACTTTGGACAACCCTTAAAGTTCCTGTTGGAGAGTCACTCGATTTTCACGCGAGTAAGTTACTTGAGCTCACCGGAGCCACTGAATACCTTCTCATGCCGGCCAATGGAGTCTTTGCTCTCGGTGTGGGCCATATCCGCCGCAAGACAATGGAACCCGGTGAGATGGCTCCAGAACCCGCCGTGATGATGACTACGGTCCCCGCTGACCTCACCGATGAAGAATGGAATGTTCTGCTCGTTCTCAAAGATGAACTAACCCTTGAAGAGATTTGCGAAAACCCGTGGGGCGAACGTGCCAAGCAAGCAGGTGTCTCCCTCGAACGTTTCTGTGAAGTTGCTGAAGACCTTAATCGAAAGAAAGTCATCGGGCGCTTCTCCACCTTCCTCGAACACGTCAAACCCTCCAAAACTGGTGAGCGTGTTACGCGTTTCAACGGACTTTTCCATTGGGCTGTGCCGAAAGGCCGTGAGATGGAAGCCGGTGGTGAAGTTGGTCGTCATTACTGTATGACCCATGCCTACTGGCGCGAGGGCGGCCCTAAATTCGGCGACGTAAACATCATGGGAGTGATGCACGGCACGGAAAAAGACAAAGTCCTTGAGCATAAGGCGGCGATCGATAAACACCTTGAATCTGCAGGTATTCCCGTTTCATACACCAATGTATTTTGGGGTGGGCGCTCGGAAATCAAACCTTCCGAAATCTCTCCGAAAATTTACAAAGAGTGGCACTTAAAACATGCTTAAACTCTGATTTGAACTTCTTGCCTAACTCCACGCAGCCGCAAGCTCAACAACTGAAGCTAACGTAAATACCCGTCTTAATTCGCAGTCGGAAAATCATCCAAGATCAGCGAAAGTAACCGGTTTCCATTACTCGATAAACTTGCCGACTTTCCTTCGCCTTGGACTAGACCTCGTGTCAGATAGCTCTGATTGATGTCTGCCGGCCTGAGGTGCGATAGCACTGGTTTCGAAACCAAGCGTTCGCTGGGTGTAAACGAAATGATATGCCCCGTTGCAGCGAAACCAATCTCCCAAGAAATTAGTTTTTCAGTTCCGACACGCTTCATCCATGGATAGCGATCCAGAAATTCTGGCTCCGCTTCTCCAGCAGGAATGGTGACTTTAAACTGCATCGGGCGGCTTTTCACAAATTCACTGAAACGAAGATCTGGATTCTTCCGATACTCGAGGAAAAGACTGGCTACATCTACTCCCGCTATATTCATCCCATTGAAATTTGCGTGGTAATTCGGGGACTTAAAATACTGATCATACCAGCCTTTGAACCGCCTGCTCATGAGGAAACCCACTTCGAGATGCAAGTGAGCACGAGTTCGGTTTAATCCGACTCCCGTATAACCCATTCTTCCAATCACAGAACCTGACTTTAAACGGTCTCCCGGCGCCACCGTGATCTCGGCGAGATGTGCATAGAGCGAATAAACCTTCGACTGCTCCCATTCATGCTCAACAACAATGTAACGTCCATAGTTACTCCTACCTGAAACGCGGTTGGTATGCACCACGACACCCTCAGAAATGCTCATGACTAGATCCAACGGATTACCAGCCCTATCACGCTTCACGGGAGCAATATCGATACCTTCGTGAAAACGAGTCATGACCACTTCACCACCAACCCTTCTTGGTGAACGAACAAAACCGAATGATCCCCCTTGCCAAGGTTTACTAACCTCACCTTCGAAATTCCGATCTACATACATGTAAAAACGATCAAGCTCACCGGTAAAAAGATGCTCATTCGCAGTAGGAAGAACTAACTTCAAACCCTCTGCCTGGAGACAAGGGCCAACCAACAAGAACATTGTAAAAATCCATTTCATGAGAGCTCAGTCTAATCGCGTTTCTCTTTTTCTCCGATACGTGGAAACGATTTATCTAGCTGAGCCACCTCTTCTAAGGTCAATCCTTTCCAAATTACGATCATCCCATCTTCTACCGGTCGATCAATGATCACCTCGTCAATCACTCTCCCAAAAGCCTGACAAACCATCCACCGCTTTTGATTGGCAGAGCTTACCGCAGCGAGCCTTGTGGATGCATTACGCTTCAATTCAAAGACTACACCATAAGTCCCTTCGACGTCAGAAGGGAACGGACTGAAGCCAACGAAGTCACTGGACGTGATCTCCGGAACTCTCCTGAAAAATCGTCTCTCTCCCGAAACAACCTGAGGAAAAATCATCTTCGGGTTATCAGTCCCCTCAGTCTCAATGTGAAATGAAACTCGTGCCACTTTCTTATCTCCTCCCGCAAATGCAGGCAGTTGTCCGAATATCAGTAGGACGAGGAAAACTTGAATCAAACTTTTCATAGATCGAATCAAATCACACAGCTGAGCACAGAGAAAACAAAATGACGCATATTTTCCACTTAATCGTTATAAGCCGACAACTCACCAAGGATCGTCAAGTCTGAGGAAAAGAAAAAGCGGAGGACCGTGAAGTCCTCCGCTTTTTTGATTTTAAAAATCTTAATGCTTTCTAATTCCAACTAATGCTGGATTTGAAACGTAAAGAATTGGGTTACTTTTTAGCCTTCTTCTTCGCTACTTTCTTCTTCGCTACTTTCTTCTTCGCTACTTTCTTTTTAGCTACCTTTTTCTTAGGTGCTTTTTTAGCTACTTTTTTCTTAATAACCTTCTTCGCTACTTTCTTTTTAGCGAGTGCCTTTTTTGCCACCTTTTTCTTGGCTACTTTTTTCTTGGCTACTTTTTTCTTAGCTACCTTCTTTTTAGCTGGCGCTTTCTTAGCTACCTTCTTTTTAACAGGAGCTTTCTTAGTAGCTTTTTTTACTGCTTTTTTAGCTGCAGATTTTTTCACTGCTGCTTTTTTGACTGCCTTTTTAGCCGTCTTATTAGTGGTTTTTTTTGCGGCCTTAGCCGTTTTTTTCTTCGCTGGTTTTTTTGAAGCCATAGTTTTATGTCGTTGGAGTTCGCGTTCGATGTTTATTTTCTCTTCCGGTGTTAAGGAACCGATGGAGAGGGTAGCGAGAACAGCCTCAGCGAGGCGTCCTCCAAAAGTATTGGTAATGAAGTCATCCGTGGCGCGCTGCACGATAGCCTCTTTAGAATGAGCGGGTTCATACACATGAGCACGACCGGATCGAATCCTGCGAACGAGCTTTTTTTTCTCCAAGCTTTGCATCACTGAGAGCACCGTTGTGTATGCTCGCTCTTTACCATCCGGCAGCGCTGAAAGTACTGAACCTACCGTAGATGGGCCTTCATACCAGAGCACAGAGAGCGCTTGGAGTTCCAGATTTGAAGGGTGAATTGGATTTACCATTAGGATTTTTTCCTCAGACTGTTACCAGAAAACTAGTAATCCCCAATTTCGTCAAGTTAAATTAACTAAATTTTAATCACGATCAACGCCACACATCGTATTTAGGTGAGTCTAGTAGATCAATCTTACTCCGCAGTCTTCGGACGCTCTATTTTAGAGTTTAACTTTTTGAGTGATGTCCAAAAGTTATCATCGGCTGGATGACCATTGAACAGTATCCGACCATTTTTATCTATCACTACCATGATGGGAACGGTTTGAACCTGGAGACTCAAACTTAGCGATGCTTCAACATCATCGACAATCCAATTAGATTGCACTTCCTTAGCCGTATCGCCCAACATTTCTCGAGTTGCCTCAACCACTTTATCCGAAGTCTCCGGGAGAATTGATACAACACCGACATTCTTACTGGAGAGGTATTCGGCTGTGGTTAAAAAATCGGGGAGGCTTGTTTCACACTCACGGCTCCAAGGGGACCAGAAATGAATCACCAATCCGGATTGCTTACCAAGCACTTGTTTCAAAGTGATTTGCTCTTTGCCTAATACGTTTTTAAATGTTTTTCCAAAATCTAGCTGAATACTTTCCATCGCCTCTCGCAAGCGCATGCGCTCGATGTGCGGAGCAAAAACTACTCCCATACTTGGACTTAACCAAAAGGCTTCGGTAATGTGCTTTTTAAAAGCCACATGATCGTCCTTCTGCATCGCAGCAATTGCTTGAACATATTCGACGACTGCCAGCCAATCTTCTGAGCTTCCAAAGATTTCCGAATCCTCTTGTTTGAATGTTTCGCGCCGCTCCAGGAACGCCGGTAGCAACTCGGCTATTTTAGCATCTTCGCCGAGATCAACATAATAAAGAAACCGAGCCTCGAGAATTACCTGCTCCGCAACATCAAGTCCACGAGCGGCGATCACAGCGCGCTCGAAAGACTCTTGGGATTCCCTTTCTGAAAGCAACTGCTCCAACGCCGCTTCCTTTGGAGACATTTGCGGCTCCGGTAGAGGCTCAAACTGAGCCAACAACAAGGAGCTGTTTGCAATGAGAAGAAAGAGTGCGTAACGAAACCTCATAGCCTTATTGGCCAGGAATTTTAAGCTTCGCACCGAGCACGACGATATCGTTGACCATGCTGTTCTCACGTTTGATCGAGGAAACAGAAACTCCATACTGTTTGCTCAAGCCCCAGAGCGTATCGCCACGAACAACGGTATGAACACGAGATGCTGTTGTCGAAACAGGTGGTGCAACCGCAGAAACCTCTGTACTTTCTTCGTAAGCAGCAGGTGCGTCGTAAGTGGCCGGTGCATCGTAAGCGAGATTAGGATCGTATGGACTACCATCTTCATCTGCGTAATCAGGCGCAGCATAAGGATTGGAAACGTCATACGCATCTTCGCCGAAAGGTTGACCGCAAGACGCAACAAAAGCGGCGACTGTGGAGCTAAGTAAAATCAGAGTGGTTTTCATATTTAGATATTTGGAATTTCGATGGGATGGTTCGCAATGCGTTTTAAACGAAACTCTTACGGCAGATTATTCAAAAAATAGAATTTTCCCACCGAAAAAATTTCCCTACAGCCTGCTCCGTATGAGCTGCGAGTTCCGTCAGGGTTTCGCCTCTAATCATGGCGATTTTCTGGGCAATAAGACTCGTGAAAGCTGGTTCATTTCTCTTCCCTCGCATGGGCTCTGGAGCGAGATATGGCGAATCTGTCTCTAGCATGAAGCTTCCTGCAGGACACTTTGATACCGTCTCTCTTATTAAGTGAGAGTTCTTAAATGTAGCGACTCCCCCAAATGAAACTAGCCCACCCTCATCAATGACGAGTTTTGCTTGGCTCCACTCGGAAACAAAGCAGTGAAAGACTGCTCTAACCTTACCTGAATACTGGCGATAAATTTCCAGAGCATCGTCGAAAGAAGCCCTCCCATCTTTATCACGAGTGTGTATCACCACATTAAGACCATGAGCTTCGGCGAGTTCGAAATGTTGTCTGAGAAAATCTTTCTGCCGTTTTCTGAAATTAGCTTCAGTCCATCCCTCAGGAGCCGGATGAAAATAATCCAAACCAGTCTCACCCACAGCACAAACTCTAGGATCAGTTAAACGTTTAGCGATCATTGCGACCGCACCATCCGGAGCATGGTGAACATCACATGGGTGAATTCCCAATGCGGTGCTTACCTCAGGAGCGCTTGCTATTTCCAAGTTCCGCTCTAGATCGTCCAGACAGGTTGAAAGCGTTACGATGCGATGCACACCGCCGTCTTTAGCACGATTAATAATTTCGGAAACAGGTTCCTCCCCTTCAAAGCGGTGGGAAGCGAGGTGACAGTGAGAATCAGTAATCATGAATTCTCATTACAGGTTTCCAGTAGTAGCTTCACTTTTTCAAAGTCTTTTATCCCGGGAGAGATTTCTGCTCCAGACGCTACGTCAAGCGCTGCCGGCCCTACCTTCGAAATCGCAGTAGCTGCATTTTCGGAAGTTATCCCGCCCGCTAGGATGAGTCGCTTTTCGGGAAACCGCTTTTTAAAAGCCTGAGCAAGACTCCAATCAAAGGTCTCCCCAGTTCCTCCGAAAACCCTAGGCGCATGCGTATCGAGCAAAATCGCATCTGCTTCAAATTCGGCAGCTCGATCAATATCGTCTTCGCCGCTCACTCCTAGAGCCTTGATTACAGGAATCCCTGCATCCTTGAAGCGCTTCACTTGTTCTGCAGTTTCATCCCCATGCAGTTGAACTACATCAATCATATCATCTGCTATCAAACGGAACGGCAGGTCTCCCGTTTCGTTTACAAAAACTCCGACACGCAGTATCTTTCCGGCCAAGTCCTTGATCCATAATCCCTCAGCTGGGTTTAGATAACGTTTTGACTGGGGCCAAAAATTAAATCCTACGGCGTCGACTCCCATTTCAACCAAGCTCCAGGCGTCCTTCTCAAGAGTGACACCACAAATCTTGAGCGAAGTTTTTGTTTTTGGAAAAAAATTCATAAGGAAACAATACCGACATTTGTCCATAGCACGCTAAGCTTTGCAAGCGACCATGCAGGTCTCTTCGAGTTCTTTTTCGGGACATCACCAAACCGGAGGATATCTATAACTTCCTGAAATAGTCCGTATACAGGCCATTCCTTGAGCTTGCGTCGAATCCGAAAAATTCATACTTCGGGGGATGCAATTCAGACTTTCAAAATCATTGGTCGTTTTAAGTTTCGCGTTTCAGGCGACCTTGATAGCCCAAAACTCGACAACTGTTTCCCCATTTGAAAATCTTGTTTACCAGACTTCGTTTACTCAAACGGGTAAAATGGACCTAGATGGTGCAAACGGCGATCTTTCGTTTTCTATTATCGAAGCAAGCGCAACCCGTTCCCGTCCAATGCAGATCTTGGGAGGAATAAGTGTTTTACCAAGCCTCTCTTACGAACTCACCCAGCTCAACTTTGATTCGGCTGTTCCGCTTAACAACGAAGATCTTCATTCAACAGCATTACAGGCGATATTCATCAAGAACTTTGAACAAAGCCGTTGGCAGGCATTCGGATGGACACGCGCGGAACTGGCAAGCGACTATCAGGGAATCGCCTCCGAAGACTTCACTTTTGATCTAGCAGCGGGCGCCGGCTATCAGTTCAACGATCAGCTTATGGTCGGCTTCGGCTTAGTTGCCATCAACTTGAACGGTGACGATGCTATCTTCCCCGGCCTAACCATCAATTGGACCCCATGCGATCACTTCAGCCTCAATTTGTTCGGTCCCAATTTTACTGCCAAATACGTTTTGAGCGATAACTGGCATCTGACTCTGACCGGACAACCGGGAGGTGGTGAATGGAATATTCGAGACAACCTTGGTCAGTCCCGAACTCTCGACCTCGACTCCTACCTTGTCGGATTGAACACAAACCATAGGATTTCTGGCGATCTATGGTTTAATGCTGGTCTCGGTTTTACCGTTGCAAATGAGATCGCAGTGCGTGGAAACCGCGGAGGCGCAGCAGACTACGTCAGAGATCTCGACGGCGCTCCCTACGCGCAAGTTGGCTTAACATTGAAGAGTTGGTAATCGAGCTGCTGTTTCCGCGTCAACCTGCCATCGGACACAGCACCGTGTGCAAGTGTAGACGACTGGCTTCCTGGTTATTCCTCAAGATCGAAGCCGTAATTTTCCAAGGAGTCTTATGATGCCTTCACTAAAAGCGCAGCGACAGGTTATGAACCTGTCGCTTATTGTTGCGATCGTTCTTCTTGGAATGAAAGTGGTCGCTTCTGTGATGACGGGTTCTTCTGCAATCTACTCGGACGCGGCAGAGTCTGTAGTTCATGTCTTCGCAGTGGCTTTCGCTACATGGGCATTACGACTTGCTCAGAAACCAGCCGATGACACTCACCACTTCGGCCACGATAAAATAGCATTCATCTCGGCGGGGTTTGAGGGTGCGATGATCTCAGCAGCCGCCATCCTGATTCTCTATGAGGCGGCAAGACAAGCGATTTTCGGAATAGAGCTTCAAAACCTTACGCTTGGTCTGTGGATCACGGCACTCGCCGCATCTATCAACCTCATCCTTGCCTTGGCACTGGTTAAGGTTGGGAAACAAACGAAATCTCCGTTGATCCGCGCTAATGGCATGCATGTCCTCACGGATGTCTGGTCAAGTATCGCGGTGGTGATTGCAATTCTGCTTATCCAGTTCACTGGTTGGCTTTGGTGGGACCCCATCTTTGCTACACTTGCTGCGTTCAATATCCTTCGTGTCGGATTAAAACTTATCCGGGAAAGCCTCGGTGGCCTGCTGGACGAAGCGGATCCTGAAATCGAACAACAGGTCCGAGACCTCCTTGATGAAGCGGTGGAAGAAAAAGGACTATCTTATCATAACTTCCGTCATCGTCATTCAGGTCACTCTCACTGGATAGAATTCCATCTGGTATTTCCTAATGAAATGAATGTCGACCACGCTCATCAAATGGCCACCGAGTTGGAGAAGGCCGTCGCGAACCTGATCGAACCTGACGGTAGGGTTATCACCCATCTCGAGCCCCGGTCCGCAGAAGGGCGGATCGAGCCATGGGAGCGCCCCTGAACGAAAACTTCGGTCAAGAAATGGCTAGCCCATCATGATACGGTAAGCCCAGAGCAGCATCATGACCGTTGCTACGGCGAGCAATAGCATCATCGCTAGGCTATGCCGCTGAGTGCGAAGTACGTTTTCAATTTGTCCCCGACTCAAATTCTGTTCGAACTGATTAAACTGTTGGCGCTCTTTGATCTCCGCCATGGGCGGCATGGTAGCCTCACTTTCCTCACGCTGCCTCGCGAGTAATTCGGGCAACCGCTGAAATTCCTTCTGTGCCGCAGCAAGTTTACGCTCCTTCTCGCGTAGGGCGACAAGTTCGTCGTCCTCGTTGAAGAGGCTTCCTTGTTTGAGCTTTGCCATCATCTTACTTCATCACATAAACCACCAGCGCTGCACCACCCAAGACGATAATTGGTAGATTGAAGGCGAAACCGTTGATGAGTTGCTCGAAGAAACCCGAAGTCGCTTTCTGTCCCTTTGGACGGCTGCGAGCATCTTTTGAAGGGCGCCCGAAGATTCCACCAGCACGCGTGCCCTCGAAATAAGCAGCGGCTTGATCGTATTCGTCTGCCGCCATATCCGTCACAGCAGATGCCTTGTCCAATCGCTCGGGAAGATCTTCGCGAGTCCATCTTTCAGGATCGTGTTTCTGAATTTTATCCAAATGATCCGCAAAACAAGCTCGGCATTGCTCAAGTTGATCTGTTTCCTCACGCATCTCATACAATTCACGGTCGATTAAAGTAACGGCCGCAGAAAGCTTTTCAGTGAGTTCCACTTGAGTTGAAAGAAAAGCGCGCTTGCGACAGGTTAATTCCTCTAACTCTATTTTTTTACGTTCAAGTTCTCGACGCTGCTCCTGAATTCTTTCGAGTTCAAGCTGTGCGCTTTTGATTTTTTCTTCGTAATCATCTTGGTTCCCGCTCCCACGAGTCGGCATATCAAGTTGACTGGAACGAACGTTGATCTGATGCTTGTATTCGGTTGGAGTAGACATAAGAAATAGCTTTAGTTCACTTTTCTTAACTAATTTCTTATAATATTACCAGCGAAATATTTACGAGTTTTATGAGTTAACTGCTCAGAGACAAACCGATCACCAACCTCCTACCGACAAATTATTTTACGCTTTGTAATGATTCGCTTATAACCGCCGTAACATACCTATTATGAAATTCCTTCTCCTACCCCTGACTGTTATATTCAGCAGCTTTCTTCTAGCAAACGAAGTCCCGAAAGTGCTTACGATCGGTTCCCAACTACCCAGTTTTGAGCTCCCCGGTATCGATGGCGAATCGCATTCCGAAGCCGACTACAAGGACGCTAAGGTCCTTTGCATCATCTTCACCTGCAACCACTGCCCAGATTCGGTTGCTGCTGCTGCTCGCACCGAAGAAATCTACCAAGACTACAAGGACAAAGGCATCGCGATCGTCGCAGTAAACGCCAACAACCCGAAATCGCTTCGCCCAGACGAGCTTGGCTACTCACCTTACGGCGATTCTTTTGAGGAAATGAAGCCCTTCGCGGAAAGCCACGGCTGGACGTTCCCCTACCTTTATGATGGAGATAACCAAAAGTTCGCTACTGCATGTGGCGCACAATCCACCCCACATGTGTTCGTCTTCGATGCAGATCGGAAGCTTCGCTACACTGGCCGAATGGATGACGCTGGCCGCTCTACTGGTCCCGTTGAGAAATCCTTTATCCGCAGTGCCTTTGACGCGCTTTTATCAGGTAACGAAGTTGCGGAGCCCGTAACGCGCTCTTTCGGCTGTTCAACCAAATGGTTATTTAAAGATGGTAGCGTGGCAACCGACCAGAAGGCTTGGGAAGCAAAACCAGTGACCTTGGAAGAGCTTGATGAAAATCTGGCGAAAAAACTTCGCAAAAACGAATCCGGTAATGTGCGGGTTATCAATTTCTGGTCGACAACTTGCCCACCATGCATCGCCGACCTTCCTAATTTGGTCGATACCTATCGCCGCTTTCAAAATCGCGCGGTCGATTTCATCACCATTTCAATCGATCCCATCGAGAACGAAGCCAAAGTAAAAAAGATTCTTGAGACCCGTCATGCTGCGCTTTCCGATCGAACCAAGCCATCGATGGAAAAAGAAGGTCGTAGCTCCAATAACTATATCTGGACCGACGAAAATCCAGATAAACTTGCCGAGGCGATTCACCCTGAATGGACGGGAGCAAAGCCTCATACCGTGATCATTTCCCCAAAAGGCGAGATCCTTTGGAGCTACGGTGAGGCCATAGATATTGTGGAGTTGCGAGCAGAGATACTTAAAGGACTCGAGTAATTCTATATCTCGTCAGCGATTCTGTTGTCGTTCAGCGCTTGCAGGATCCAGCAACTGAATGCAAGTATCGACTATGGGTATACGAGCAGTTGTTTTTTGGTTTCTGGTCGCGATAGGAAGTTCGGTATTCGCCCAGAACTACACTCCTTCACGAGAACAACCGCCGCGCCTCACTCGCGAGTTCCGCGCAGCTTGGGTTGCTACAGTTTTTAATATCGACTGGCCTTCAAAACAGGGCCTGAGCGCGGCCGCCCAGCAGGCCGAGGCAAGGACGATTCTCGATCAACTGGTGACGTTGAACATGAACGCAGTGATCTTACAGGTCAGACCTCAGGCCGATGCATTGTATGCTTCAAAGATCGAACCTTGGTCACCTTGGCTCACCGGTGTCATGGGGAAATCTCCTGGCTACGACCCTTTGTCTTACTGGATTCAACAAGGGCACGCGCGCGGCATCGAAGTTCATGCTTGGTTCAATCCATTTCGCGCATTGGCGAATGCAGATCATAAAACTTCACGGGACCATATCACTCGCAAAAAACCATATCTAATCAAGCGGTATGGCTCCAAACTATGGGCGGACCCAGCACACCCAGAAACGCGCGCCCAAGCGCTCCAGACCATTGCCGACGTTGTCAGGCGCTATGATATCGATGGTGTCCATCTAGATGATTATTTTTACCCCTACCCTTCTGGTAATTTACGCTTCGAAGACGGGAAAAGTCCCGCCCAAAGAAGGGCTATCGTTGATGACTTCGTGCATGACCTCTACACCTCAGTTAAAAAGCAAAAACCTTGGGTAAGAGTCGGCATCAGCCCGTTTGGAATCTGGAGGCCCGGTGTTCCATCAGGAATTGAAGCAGGAGTTGATTCATACGAACACCTTGCGGCAGACTCTCGGAAATGGCTCAAAAACGGCTGGGTCGACTATCTTGCACCCCAACTTTACTGGAGAATTAATCCACCGAAACAATCTTATCCCGCCCTCTTGGATTGGTGGAGAGAACAAGGAGCCCGCCCGGTGTGGCCAGGCATTGCAACCTCTCGCATCCAATCATCAGAAGACCCAGGAAGACCGGCTTCTGAAATCATCGAACAGATCCGCCTATCCCGCACTATCGGTAAAAACTGGGTCGGTCACATCCATTGGAGCATGAAAGGACTGATGGCAAATCAAGGTGGCATTTCTAACAGCCTCAAAAAAACCTATACTCAGCCCGTCGCTGTTCCACCCATGCCGTGGTTGAGCAAAGCAGTGCCAAATCCACTTAAAATCGGCGCGTCAGGCGAAGGAAGTCGCACAAATATTCACTGGGTTTCAGATCAAACAGCCTCTAAAATTGGCGTTCAGGCTCGATTCGGTAAACAATGGAGAACCATCGCCATTATGCCGTCCTCGCGAAAAAGTATCAGCATTCCAAAAGCCGATGCCGTTGCCGTCACCGCTTTGGACAGATTTGGAAATGCATCATCTCCAAGAGTGCTTCAAAGCCCCTAACTCAAATCACTGCCCAGTTGTGTATGGGAGGACAATCAGCAATACCGTTTTACAGCGAGAGCCTCAATAATTGGAGAACAGAAGACTCTGGAGCACATAAAAACTAAAATTCACCGAGATCGCTTACCACTTTGAAACTATAGGCAATCGGCTAATTTTGATTGAAATACCGTAAGAATTACACTTCTATCCACTAGAATTTTAAGTATCCAGATGATAGAAACTTCCCAACAACTCGAGGACTTCCTCGGGAAATGCAGCAAAATAGAGGGAGAAAAAGTATGCGCCATCGATACTGAGGCAGACAGCTTGCACCGCTATAAAGAGTCTCTCTGCTTGGTTCAGTTCACCGCAGGAGGTGAATGTGTGCTGATCGATCCTCTTGCGATTGAAGATCTTTCACCCTTAGACGAATACCTGAAAGATTCGGTCGTTTGGATGCATGGTGCGGATTACGACATGACCATGCTTAAACGCGAATTCGGCCGTCTCCCGAAAATTGTATTCGATACACAAATCGGAGCTCGCTTGCTCGGCGTGAAAAAATTCGGGCTAGGAAATTTGGTTGAACATTATTTTGACGTTGTTCTGTCCAAATCGTCACAAAAAGCTGATTGGGGCAAGCGACCACTGTCGGAAAAGATGATCGATTACGCACTCAATGATGTTCGGTATCTTCTCGAGATGGGTAATAAAATTATCGCTCAATTGAAAGAAAAAGGCCGCTACGAATGGTTTCTCGAAAGTTGTGAAAGCGCCCAAGTAAAGGTTGCGGAACGGGATGACTCGGCCAACGAGCCATGGCGCATTTCAGGATCAGGCAAGCTCGATCCTCTCGGCCTAGCTTACCTTCGCGGCATCTGGAACTGGCGTGACCAAGAAGCTGAAGAATGGGATAAGCCTTCATTCATGGTGGCTCCGAATCGACTACTCATCGAATGGTGCCTGTTATTGGCAGAGGGAAAAGAGATCAGACTTCCTAGGCATTTCCGTAGTGGTAGACTACGCCGGTTTAAAGAAATAGAGGAAAGCGTGCGCGCATCACCTCAGTCCGATTGGCCGAAGCGGCCCGTAACCAAACGCCGCAAGCGGGGCACCGAATTCGATCAACGCGTCGACCAACTCCTGGCGCACCGCAACAAAGTCGCCGAGGAACTCGAAATTGACGGCTCATTGATAGCATCCAGAGCCGTGATCGAAGCAATTGCCTCGAATGACAGCGAGCCCTCTGAACTACTGATGAATTGGCAACAGAGCCTGCTAGGTGTATAAATCCGTTTCTGTTGAACTTCCATGACCATCATGGTTTGACCAACTCGCTTACCCATTCACTATCCCTGGCATGCCCGCTGACATCAGCACACAGTTTTTCAAACACGAAAGCACCTTCGAATTACGCGATGGCTCATCCCTACCTGCCTTTGAGATTGCTTATGAGACTTGGGGTGAATTAAAAGCAGATGGCTCCAATGCCGTTCTTCTCTTCCACGCCCTATCCGGCTCACATCATGCAGCCGGCTTCAATCAGAGCATTCCTGGCGTCGGTGATCTTTGGCAGCCTGAAATGCACGATGGCTGGTGGGAAGATATGATCGGCCCAGGCAAAGCCCTCGATACCGATCGCTTTTTTATCGTCTGCCCAAACTATCTTGGCGGCTGTTATGGCTCCACCGGACCAGCTTCTATTAACCCTGAAACTGGCAAGGCTTGGGGCGCTGCATTTCCTTCCATCTCAGCAGCTGATCAGGTTAACGCCTTTGCCCTGATGCTTGACTCATTCGGGATCCAGCGACTTCACGCCGTCATCGGCCCATCCGTCGGAGGTCTTATAGCGCTTACATTTGCGACTCGCCTTCCCGAGCGTGCATATCATGTGATCAGCATGGCCTCCGGTTTCAAAACCACCGTGCTCAACCGCCTCATCCTGTTCGAGCAAATCCTAGCGATCGAAAACGACCAAAATTTCAAAGGTGGCGATTTCTACGATAAAGAGCCGCCACTTTACGGTTTAGCATTAGCGAGAATGATTTCGCATAAAACCTTCGTCCACCTTGATTCCATCGAAAAGCGATCACGTCGTGATGTCGTCCAGGACGATGACGTTTTCGCATGGTATAAAGTGCAGGATCAGGTTCAAAGCTACGTTCTGCATCAGGGCAAAAAATTTGTCCGCCGCTTTGATGCAAACACCTACCTTAGAATCATCGATCTTTGGTCGCGCTACAATGCCGTCTTTGAAGGCGACGCAAGCTCTCCCCAAGAGCTATTTGAGCCCTGTGCGAAACATGGCCAGAAGTGGCTAGTGTTCTCCATCGACTCGGACTTCTGTTTCTACCCGGAAGAGCAGTCTGAGCTTGCCGGGCACCTTGAGGCCGCGGGAGTAGACACCATGCATATCACAGTGCATTCAGATAAAGGCCACGATTCCTTCCTGCTGGAGCCAGCGCTTTATACGCCGCATATCTCTTGGAATCTGAACTCATGATCCGCGCCTACATCATACTCGCAGGCTTCGTAATCATCAGCTTGGGAGCCTACGGAACCACCATCCTCGATAAAGACGCTGCGATGGGCTTTATGATGGGAGCTCTCACCCTCGGCGGTGGATTTTTGATCTGTGGCTTCTTTTCCGTGAAAATGTTCTGGCACGGAATTATCGGTGCGGGTGTGCTGGCGCTTCTGGGTCTGGGACGGGGTGTTTTGAACCTTCAAGACGCCGCTGAGTTCATGCTGGGCGAGCGTAGCCGAGGTCAAGCTCCACTGCTCGAACTAGCCGTTACCATCATCTCTGCAGTGGTTCTCACACGCATCATAGCAGCATGGAATCGCGAACGAACACGGCGTCTGCTAGAAGACTGAAGCCGCTATCATTCGATCACTTCCACAGGCACGACTTCAGGAGCCACTTCATCCTCTTTCTGTGCCAACAGATTTTCCCAATCGTGAAGCTGGTAGCCGTCACCAAGCCCGCCAATCTCAGTCAACAGCTCTCCGCATTTTTGCTTCCAAAGCTCGTAATTAGGCGGTCCCTTTTTCTCTTCACGCGATCCTGGGAAAACCACGTAAGTAACTTTTAAATCTGAGACTGGACGACTGTAAGGAGAAGCCCGCTCATTGATCTGTTGAGCCATACGCAATGAAGCTTCACCAACTTTGAAAGTCGGTCCCCCATCACCTACGATGCATGGGTAAACCGTCTCACCATGGATTACTACTGCATAGTCTCCGACTTTCGGAGCGAATGCATCATTCCGCGCAGTCAAAAGATTTACGGGAATCACAATAAACGGATCATATTTGGCAATCAGGTAACTACGGGCTTCCAAATCCGAAATCCAACGTTTCAACATTACCGCACGATCCTTTAACCATTGCCTACGAGCCGTATCTGTATCCTGTTTGGCGATTTCTTCCTCCGCTTTTCCAATGCGTTTTTTGAAACCTGCGACCATGGGGTTGGGTGTCTTCGTGCGCTTTTTCCAACCGTAGCTGGTGAAAGGCTGATAATAGGTCGAGTTCACAATCTCGTCCGGCATTTCAGCCAACCGATCGCCATCCGAACCATCGGACACAACGTCCATATCCGCCTGCATTAGAAATACCTTTCTACCATTATCCGCGCGTAGGTTCAATATGGTCTCGCAATCGTAAATATTGTGCTTGGTTAACAGTTCGTTCAACGCGTTCGCATTACGTCTAACTCGGTCGATCTTGTTTTCGTAAAGCTTGTCAAACCACGGGGAAATTTCGCCGGATGCCAACAGCGTATCAAGCGATGGCAAAATCTCATGTAAATTCGGATTACTTTGCTGGAGCTGCACTAAAGTCGTCGCTGCGGTGGGAATCTTGAGCCCTAGCTCGTAATTTGCGACATAACTATCAGCATCCACTCTTTCAACAGATGCTATCCCTCCCTGCTGCACATCGACTGAGGATTTAAATGCGATCCCACTACGTAACTCGCGAACATCCGTAACCTTCCCCAACGGCAAGCGTGGCTGAGACAGCTTCTCCGCCTGACCTTGTTCCTCGAAGCCCTCCTGCAGCTGCTTCAATTCGCGCGCGAGCTCTTTTTCCATTTCAGCGCGCAGACGTTGCTCAATTTGCATTGCGATTGTCCGCTCATCCACCTCAGCCACCGGCTTCCGACTTTCGAGAAGCTGTTTCAGGTTTCGGTTCACCTTCGCAGGGATTTCCGTAAAAAATATTCCTACCGTTGCACAAACCAAAACGAAAAATCCGAGACCGAACCAAGGAATGCTCCGCAGATGTCCACCACTCTCGATATTCTTCTTTGCCATGGAATCGATGTTACACCCTTCGAATTACCCTTTTCAATCGCACATATCGCTTAAAATCATCGAACTGAAGAGAAGCTGCACTGATTTCGTATATGCAAACCGGCTCCGTACATCCTAGGCTCCACCAGTGACAAATCAGGACCCAAAGATAAACCTCAAAGCCGATGGAAAATTTTTCCGCCGGGGTTCTGAACGACTATGGCTAAGAACCGTCACCTACGGCCCTTTCCCTCCGGAGAAAACTCCGAAAATCCACGAGGATTTATCATGTATCAAAGCAGCTAAATTCAATTCTATCCGCCTGTTTAGTCTTCCCGAGAAAGCGTTGCTCGATGCGGCACAGGCACATGGGCTCCTCGTCTTTGCAGGGCTGAACTGGCGCCAGTTTGAAGACTTCATTTCTCAGCCGAAACTCCTCAGCTCAGCACGAGTTCACCTTTGTGAATGGTTGAAACAACACGGCAACCATCCAGCCCTTGCAGCTATCTATGTTGGCAATGAAATCCCTTCCGATATGGTCCGCTGGATGGGCCCCGCAGTAGTTCGGAAAGCCATCGAAAGCCTGATCAATAGCGGCCGTGAAATCTCTCCTCACCTGCTCTTCGCATACGCCAATTACCCATCCACTGAATACCTCGAACCGGGCAACGCAGACTTCACTGCGTTTAACATTTATCTCGAAAACCCAGAACCTTTTCGCGACTACCTCCGCCGCTTGCAAAACATTGCTGGCGATCGTCCGTTGCTCATTTCTGAGTTCGGTATCGATTCATTTCGCCAATCTCCAGAAATTCAGGCTGAAACTCTAGGCTGGGCCCTCAACACCGCTGACTTGGAAGAGACAGCCGGACTCACCATCTTCGCGTGGAGCGACCTCTGGTTCAACGGAGGCTCGGAGATCATCGACTGGGATTTTGGAATCACTGACCGCTCTGGAAATCCAAAGAAAGGATATGTCACCGCCAAAGATTTCACCCCAGCACCGCGCCTGGAGACCACTCATTCATTCAGCATTGTCGTCTGTAGCAGAAATGGAGCTCAACGTATTTCAACATGCCTAAACGCTATTCAAAAGATTGTAGGAACTAACTTTGAAACAATTGTTGTAGACGATGGTTCGATAGATCAAACCAGTTATATTGTCTCAAAACAGTTCCCAAACATACGTTTGATCACCATCCCACCATCAGGCCTCAGTGAAGCGAGGAATATAGGGATTCGAGCTTCATCTGGAGATATTATCGCCTTCACAGATGATGATTGTGAACCAGATATCGAGTGGCTAGTGCGGCTCGACAGAGCCTTTAAAGATCCGGATATCGCTGCAGCTGGAGGGCCGAACTTGCCCCCTGCAGCCAGAAATTTTACGCAAGCCATAGTGAACGCCGCACCGGGCGCACCTAGTCACGTCCTTCTGGACGATACACGTGCGGAGCACCTACCTGGCTGCAACCTCGCGGTGCGTCGTAGCTCGCTAGATGCTATCGGAGGTTTCGATACCGCGTTTCGGACTGCCGGAGACGATGTTGACTTATGCTGGCGCCTCAGAGACGCCGGCTTCGAGCTTCGCTTTATGCCTGGCGCTTTTGTTTGGCACTGGAGGCGACCCAGCCTACTGGCATTTCTCAAACAGCAAACTGGCTACGGCTTAGCTGAACGTATTCTCTTGGACAAACATCCAAAGCGTTTTTCGAAAGATGGAGAAGCTCGCTGGGACGGGTTCATCTACGCAGGCGGCCCAATACGCGTTGACCCTGACTCCATCATCTACCATGGCCGTATGGGCCAAGCAGGCTACCAAGCAATATCCAGTCGCATGCAACCGCTTCGCCCCCTTGAACCGAATTACCTAACGCCTACCACCGCGCTGATTCACCGCCTCATTTGCTGGTTACAACCCCCACTAAGACGTTGGTCTCGGAGCCGACGCTTAAAACTCCCCGCCTTGAAGTTATCGGAACCACCAGCTCACGAAGAGGTCTCGGAATTCCACGTTTCTACTGACAATCACCTAGAGCGAAATCAGATTCTTGATTATCTGCTCTCTCTGAATTGGCAGTCAGCAGGCTCACATGACGCGTGGGATGTGGAAAAAAATGGTATCCGCCTATTGATTGCAACCGAGAGATTAGACCAACAACATCTCAATCATCTATTCCGTGTTTGGGGAGACCCACAAATCATTCGCGACGCCATTCAACCAATCATCAAACGACCTTAACTAAATCCTGTGTCCCTCTTCACTAAAGACTACGATTACGAACTACCAGAGGAGCTGATAGCTTCCAAACCTCTACCCGATAGATCAGCTTCTAGAATGCTGGTCATTGATCGGAAGAGCGGAACCATCGAGCACCGAAATTTTTCGGATTTCAAAGATTACATTCAACCGGAAGACTTACTGCTACTGAACAACACGCGCGTCATACCAGCTCGCTTGTTTTCAGAATGCGGGAAGATCGAACTGCTCTGCCTTGAGCAAATTTCTGCAACTCTGTGGCGCTGTCTCACGAAACCGGGGAAACGCATGAAACAGGGCCGTAGCCTCAGCGTCGGCGGAACCACTGGCACCGTTACCGAAATCCTCGAGAACGGTGATCGCATGATCGAGTGGGAACAACCCATCGACATACACAAACACGGGCATTTAGCCCTCCCTCACTACATGGGGCGCGATGACGAAGAAATCGATCAGGAACGATATCAAACCGTCTTCGCAAAAGAAGAAGGTGCCATCGCCGCGCCCACAGCAGGCCTCCATTTCACACCGGAGATCCTAAGCCAAATCCCCCATGAATTCATTACCCTGCATGTTGGAGTCGGCACCTTTCGTCCGGTAAGCGCTGAGCATATTGGCGAACACGAAATGCATTCTGAAAAATTCAAAGTCACACCCGAGGCAGTGGAGAAAATCAATCAAGCGGGCCGCCTCATTTCAGTCGGGACAACTGTGACACGTGTTCTGGAATCCATCGCTAGCGATACGCCGGATCTACGCATTGCGGAAAATACCGAACTCACGGGAGCCACTGATATTTTCCTCCACCCGCCCTACCAATTCAAGGCAGTCGACGTCTTACTCACCAATTTTCACCTTCCGAAGTCAACGCTCATCATGTTGGTCTCGGCCTTCGCCGGTCGCGAGCTAACACTCGAAGCCTACCGCCAAGCAGTGGAAGAGAAATACCGATTCTACTCCTACGGCGACTGCATGCTCATACTCTGAATACTTCCCTAAAAATAGCTTATGAAAATCATCTCTTGGAATGTCAACGGCATCCGTGCCGCCCTAAACAAAGGCATGGCAGATTTTGTCGCATCGGAACAACCCGATATTCTCTGCCTTCAGGAAACCAAGGCCCGGCCCGAACAGGTAGAACTCCCATTGGAATTCGGCTCCTATCAGCAGTTTTGGAATTCCGCAGAAAAACCCGGCTATTCTGGAACTGCAATTTTCTCCAAACAGGTGCCATTGAATTGCATCAACGGGCTTGGCATTTCTGAACATGATAAGGAAGGCCGCGTGATCACATTGGAATACTCAGATTTTTTCCTCGTGAACGTCTACACCGTCAACGCGCAAGACGGCCTGCGCCGTTTACCATATCGCCTCGAGTGGGATGCGGCATTCCGTGAGCACCTCAACCAACTCGCGACTAGAAAACCAGTCATCTTCTGTGGAGATCTCAATGTCGCTCATCAGGAAATCGATCTAGCACGCCCGTCTGCCAATCGTAAAAGCGCTGGCTTCTCCGACGAGGAACGGGGCAGCTTTACCGAGCTACTTGCATGTGGCTTCGTTGATTCATTCCGCCATTTTTATCCGGATCAGACTGAAGCCTATTCTTGGTGGTCCTATCGTGGAGGAGCCCGTCAGCGCAATGTTGGTTGGCGCCTCGACTACTTCGGTGTTTCACAGCAGCTTGTGCAGCGATTGGAAGGAGCATCCATTCTTCCAGAGGTAATGGGCTCAGATCACTGTCCGGTTGCCATCAATCTTCGCTAAGTGCGGAGACAATCGTGCTGACATTGGAGCGCATCATCTCCTCATAGCTGGCCACGCCTCGACCATCGGCAATAAGCTCGCCACCGAGTTCCATGCCCATATCACTCGTAAGGCTCTTTAAAATTTTGGGATTTGATTCCCTCTCTGGAAATACCGTAGACACCCGATTTTCTTTAAGCGATTTGAGCAATTTTACGAATTCGACAGCGTCCGGCATCTGTTCACGGTTCAAGCCTTGGACGGAAAATGATTCGAAACCGTAGGCCTCACAAAAATATCGGAACGCTTCGTGGGCAGTGGCTAGTTTTCTTTGATCTCTTGGAATCTTCAATATCTCCCGCCTCGTCCACTTCTCGAGCTCCGCTAATTTCATTCGATACATCGCAGCATTCGCCTGAAAGACCTTTGCTGCTTCTGGCTTTTCCCTACTGAGTTCTTCCTCAACCACCACAGCTGCGCGCTGAAATAGCAAAATAGAATGCCACCAATGCGGATCCATCCCGTGGTCATGCCCATGGGCATGACCCTCGTGATCACAAGCACCTTCCAAAGCAGGTAAGGTAGAACCAACCTCAACAATCCGAGCATTTGGAGAAATAATGGTGCGCAGCTTCGGTAGATAATTTTCAAGCCCCATTCCAGACGCAAAATAAAGTGCCGCGTCATCCGTTGCCAACAAATCACTAGCCTTCGGTTCAAAACGATGCGGGTCACCTGTCTTACCAATCAGGTCAATCACCTCGATTTGATCTCCTCCAACCTGTTTCAACAAATCTCCAATCAGTGGATGTAGAGAAACGACTTTCAGCTCTCCAGCGGAGACGGCTGAGAAGAAGGCCAGAAAATAGAAAATTACAAATAGCGCTTTCATTTGATGACAACCTGAACAGTCACTCCGTTAACGCAAGTCTTTTGCACTAAGAAAAGTGTTGATTGAACGGATTGAACCTACGTTCCGCACCAACAGAAGTCATTGGTCCATGCCCAGGGAGAATCAGAACACTATCTTCCAAGGACGAAAACTCGCTACGTAGCGTCTCGAATGCTTGTTTAAACCTCTCAGGCGCCGGACACCCGCCCATTGAGCCTGCAAAAATAGCATCCCCTACCAGCCATAACGGCTTCTCAAAACCGGAAACCAGATAGCCAGCCGCTGGCACGCAGTGTCCATCTAGACTCATCACTCGAATCTCGATTTCACCAAAATGGAATAACTTGGTCACCAACGCCTCAGTTTCCGAAATAACACGAACTGACTTTTCCTGAAACGCCGCTATTCCCCCAATATGATCTGGATCTGAGTGCGTGATAAATACCGCATCCAGAGACTCAGGCGTTATAAGATTGGAAACATCGTGACGATTCCATCCGGTATCAAATAGCAAAGACACGTCCCCTACTTCCAACCTCCATGCGTTCACCGTCCAATCACGAAACGGAACTTCCAAACGCTTCACACCTGCAATCGATGTAACTGAGGGAACGTAATTTGGTAACCCCACCAGCGCTTTGGTATCGAGTTTCAGAACGGGTGCTATGGCCTGTAAAAGCTTCTGCTCGGTATTCCCGTTTAGAATTTCTTGAACCTGAGATTTATTCAATCCCGCCGCCTGCGCTAACTCGTCGGCCGACAGATCACAACAGCGCATCGCCTTACTTACAACATCTTGCACTTCATCTTCGAGACTCATATCAAACGTTTGGTTATCTCATTCCTGAGCCGCCTCAGCTTCCTGCCGCTTCTTTAACCGCAGCCCAAAGAATAGGATAATTGCCACCAAAAGCAGAAATATTAGGGCCGCAATCCCGAGGAACGTAAATAGCCGCTGACTCGCATCATCTACTTGCTCGTTACTGATGGTATCTTTCGGCGCTGCCCCCGCCTCTTTCTCGAAGCGTAAAACGCCCTCTGCAAGCGAGACATCGGTCAACTGCGCCATGATCTTACCGATGCCGTCTGTGCCGATATAGCGCTCAGCAATCCGATATGGTGACATCTGCTCAAGAAACTCCTCAGGGACTTCAGCTCCCGTCACATTGATATCAACGACCTGAAGCACGAATTCCTGATTGAGAAGCCCTGGCTTAGCAACCAGAACCCCATTCAGATAGCGCGGATCCGAGCCCATCATTCCCGGCTCACCCTCCTTGGGAAGACGAGGCTTACCATTAAGCTTAAACGAAATATCAAATTTCATAAGCTCAGGAGTTATTTCGATGACACGAAACATTCCACGCAGATCTTTAAATGAGTCAAAAGCGGAAATCGCAAGATTGATTTCTGTCACTGAAAGCGCTAACACCGCAGACTCATCAGCTACCACCTTCAAGCGGAATACTTCAATTTTTTCAGCTAGCTCGTTGAGTTCGGCATCCTTGTCTTCCAAGGATACAATTTCGATCACCGCGGGTTCTTCACCGGTGAATTTGGAAATCGCATCAAACTGGCGAAACAGGACGACTACGGAAAAAACGACAAGAAACAGCATCACTAATGCCGCGGTAATAAAAATCGCACACCCCGCGAATGGCGATTTTTGGCTGACCTCTTTTGATTCTGTTGGTTCGAAATTCATGTAAATTAACACGGCTTATCATCGCCGGGCTTGTCCGTATCCGACTCATCCTTTGGCTTCTCTTCGGTGGAATCTACTTCGTCTTCAGAGTCTTCCTTATGATCTTCACTCGCGGTATACCCCTCCTTCTTCGAAC
>Ga0307934_1000189_pt1 | contig 49930 bp, 40 predicted proteins | sample OrgLakmetageno90_FD_201838 | JGI IMG/M metagenome (GOLD analysis project Ga0307934, IMG submission 201838) | Saline water microbial communities from Organic Lake, Antarctica - #90 | ecosystem: Environmental > Aquatic > Non-marine Saline and Alkaline > Saline | place: Antarctica: Organic Lake...
GACATAGATTGAGTTAGGTTCGTTGAATCGTTTATACTTCCCATAGAACTTGCTGTATGAGATGAAATAGTGACATCATGATCATGGCTTGTTGGTTTCAAGTTCGATGATGAAGATCTTTACAAGAAAGTAATTACTTGAGAGATAGTATGAGTATCCATGGAATGATATCGAACACCAACATTCTAATTTTACTTTTTCATATTAAATAATGTCACAAGAACTCGAGAATGTTATCGTTGAAAGAATTAGCCTTGTCACTGATGAATCAATGCCAGCTGTAGAAAAAGCTGAGACAAGGTTCGCTTTATTCAAAGCTATGCCTAAGTGGTTACATAAGCTAAAAGCATTTTTTGTAGATGAAACGAATTATAAGCAAGAATTATTAGTAAAAATACTCGAACACAATAAAGAAATACTATCTGATTCATGACATTCAGTTGTCATTGAAAAAAAACACACCAGGGCATAAAGTACTGATAGTTTATCTATCTTACTTTCATCATGGATATCAAAGAACTCTTGAAAACGCTTAATGACTGACTCCTAGAGATAGCTAAGTCATTACATGACGGTGATACTGATCAAGCAGTGGACTTACTTACTAAGCAAGCTGAAGATCTCAAAGAACTCATAGAAAAAACTGAAGAGGATCCTGAACCTACACCAAATGAACCAAAGGAGGATAAACCTGATGATATTCCTGCTGAAGATCCTCCAAAAGAGGATGTCCCTGAGAAGAAGCCAGTAGAAAAGGGAATAACCATACAACTTACAAAGACTCAAGCTGAATGGTTAGAGAAGTTTGTCGAAATGTATATCTCTGCATGAGATGTTCCTGATTTTGTTCAGCAGTTCGATGAAATCAAAGAGAGGTTGAGTAAAATAGAAAAAGGATCACAACAACTTCCTGAATCTCAAGAAATCAAGAAAAGTTCACTAAATGGAATATTGAAAGTACAATAAACTGTACTTATTTTTATGCATTATCCCTTATATCAATGAGTAAAAAACATCAATTGGCAAAAGCATTTGATGATGCGTCTATGAGCGGAAAGCTTGTAGATCTTAATGAGGAGCAAGCTACTGAGTTTCTCTCTCTTGTAGAAGATGAAAGTGCTTTCTTGAAAAAGATCAGGAAACATACTACGCAAAATCCTAGAGGTACCATAGGTAAAATCACTGCGGATGGAAACTTTCTGAGACCATGAGTACATAATCAAAAGAATAGTAAAGATTATGAATTTGGTGCAGAACCAGTCGAGTATGTAACAAAATTATTTAGAGGTTCATTCATCATATATGATAGTGAGATCAGAAATAATATTGAAAAAGAAGGATTAGAAAGTACTCAACTATGAATTATTGCTAAGAAAGTAGCGAATGACTATGAAGAAACAGCATTCTATAGTAGAAAAAGAGACAATCCAGTAAATATCAGAGGTATGCTAGATTGAGTTCTTCGAAAAGCTGAACAAAATGGAGTAGTGATGGATGCAAATGATAGTACCGTATTTACTGATAGATTCATTGATATTGCAAAATTTAGAAAAGTACAAAAAACTCTGAATCCAAAATATAGAAAAGATGCTGAGTGGTTCATTTCTCCTGATGTGATGATGGACTATGAAGATCTCTATACAACGGTAGCTGATTTTAGAGTGAGAGATGAACTACAATCTAGAATAGCTAAAAAAGCAAAAACTGAATGTAATTTATTGCTAGATGATAGTTCAGTACTTGTAGATAGTGGTATAGATACTACTATTGCTTCATGAAGCGGTTCAGTCAATCAAGCATGACAAAATCAGATAGAAGTGGCTTCTGCAACCTGAATAGTTGCTTGAAAAGAATTAGACCTCAACTATTGAACCAATCTTATTCAAAAGGTAACTGTCGCAAGTATAAGCACTACTACAGTTACACTGACTGAAGATATAGAATATGAAGCCTCTGTATGAGATACAATAAAAGAAGTGACTAGAGATGGTGCTAATTGTATTTTTACCGATCCATTAAATGTAGTATGGGTACAACAAGTAGGTAGAGGTTCCATGACCTTTGAAGCAGAAAGAATTGCTTCAGTAGGATGGAGATGGCACTATGTTGGTAATACCGACTTGATTGTTATTCATGATGAAAAACTATGACTCCTGAAGAACCTACAGATAAAATAAACATAATTCTTTACTTCTTGATGTTCATTTGATATGAGTACTTCAAAAAATGTATATGTAAGAAATCATAAAAAAAGGCTCTATAATGGTATTTGATATATGCAAATTGTCGAGATACCAAGAACATATCTGACTCAATATCTTATTTCATGATTTCTTGAATTTAATCCTGATACTGGCAAATCGAATAGTCCTGATATAGAAGAGAAAGTAGAAACACCACAAGAACATAATATCGATGATGCAAAAGCATACCTTGAAAAACACAACATAAGATTTGCAAAAAACATGAAAGACGAAAATATCATCAAAAGAGCAATTGAGAATGGATGGAAAACATGAGAACAATCACCTGATATTGATGATACTGACCTTAGTGCACTCGATGAAGATGATAGCCAAGATGAGGAAGATCAGCTAGATTCCCTAAGGAATTAATTTTAATAGGACTAGGATCTTACTTTTTTATGTCGAGAAGTAAGCTGTTTTCATATACTATCTAATAATGGAAGTAATATAACATAATCTTTACTAGATAATTGTCATAGATCCTGACTCAAACGTACGAGTAAGGTTAACTGTTCATGAAATACTCTCATAGTCATAATATGATCCAACTTGCTTCATTGACGACTTTGTGCTTGAAAAATATAGGTGAGCAAGTCTAAACACGTATTATTGATTTTTTCTCATAGAGTATAACGATATCACTTATGAAAACGTTGAGTAATTTTCAACATTTTAGTGGTTACTTCATAGAGATCTTTGAATATAGGTAAATGGGTATATAACATTATAAACAAGTAAAATAATAAAATTAGATAAATAACTCAGGATAATAATACTTTATAGATTTCATCCCTTTTCAAGTTATTACCTTTTTGCGTAATCTCAACGAAAAGTATCATGATCTTGGGATAAGTTCGTTTTGAATTTTAGGGTGTAATAAGTAATACATTTTTTTTCTTAAATGAAGATTTTTTCAATGTTGTGCTCGTCAAAAATAAGTATTCATACAGTCACGAATTTTAACAATATCAACATAGCCCTTTCTGTCTCTAATGATATAGTTCCACTTACGAATCTTTGCATGCCAGTTCTTTATAATCCTCGGTCATAAAACTATTCATCGCTCATGTATACGGTATCATATAAAGACAACTCACTTTTTGCTCTCTTGAAGATAAAATTTATTAGGATGTAATGTCAGAAAAAGTTTTTCCTTCAAAAAATTCTCTATTTTCCCATTTCGATCTATCAGAGTAAGTTTATCGTGATAAATAAGTATCATATCATCCATGTATCTTCAGTAGTATTTTGCTCATAGATCATGTTTAGTAAAATGATCTAGAGAAGTTAAATATCGATTTGCAAATAGCTGGCTAGTCAAATGTCATAGTGGTAATCAAGTATCATCCTTCGTAAAAAATAGTGATTTATGTTTGGGTAGTTTTGCCCAGTCATTCTTATTTCCTTGGATAACTACTTGATTCCTTGGATCATGTGTTATTATACTTTCAATAACTGTATATAGCCAGTCATCACCTAGTGGGCATGGAGATGGATGCTTTTCTAAAATATCTTTTATCTTGTCCAGTAACACAAGATGATTAATACTATGAAAAAAATTCTTGATATCAATTTTCATAATCCAAGCCTCTGTGTGTTGTTGTTTGTATGATCTCAAAAAGTGTGATACTCTTTTGACTCATCTATGTATTCATTTACCTATTCTTGCTCCATAACTATCAAAAACCATACGAGGATCCATAACAGGAGTAAGATATTGGTGTACAAGATGATGAATTATACGATCATGAAAAGGTGCTGCAAAGATTTCTCTACATACTGGATCTTGAATAATAAAAGCAGTGTAATTTCATGGTTTCCATTCATTATTCTTTAAAAGGTAAAACAATGTCATAATTTCCTTTTCTCTTTCTAGTGAAAATGCATCAACATAACGAGATTTTTTTCATTTTTTAGCTAATAAATAAGCATAATACAAGTTTGACAAAAATTCCTTCTCTATTTCTGAGAAGGAATCATTGGTATAAAACTGATCGTTAGGGAGAATCGCCATATTGTTATTTGTATTGTTCCTAGTATTGAAATAACGATTGTCAGCTAAAGATTTGATGTAAGAGATTAACGACAGTGGATTTAAACATCTTTTATAGACGAATCCATATTAGAAGGAAGTAATTGACTAGCTATTAACCAGTTCACTGTCTGCGATCAGTATCAGTACATGATATTTGCTCTCTCAGTGATGGAAAAATCACTGACTCTCGCAATGCTATTATAATTATTTTTCTATTGGTACCAAGTCTTTTAGCTCTTTAAAGAGTTTATTAGGCATAGTCGCAAACTGTGTATCTCCTCAAGCAATATATGAAACATATCCACTATCTCATTTTGCTTTTCATTCACAATTAACAGCTATAATAGGTAAATCTAAATCCTGTAGAAGAGTTAAATATGTTTCAAGTCTTTCAGTAGCTGTCTGTGCAGGTATTACTAGCTTGTTAATAGTGGTAGCATCAAATGAGTCAGGTTCATCTGTTAACGTTTCTTGATCCGTAAAAGAAATTCATATATGTCTTGTGCTTTTTCATAAATTCTGTTCTTGTTCTGCTTCAGCTAACCTACGTTGTATAATCATGTTATAGAATTTATTTTCTGAGTTTCATGTCCCAGCTTCTGCTTGGAATTTTCATGGAATATATTCTAGCAAACGACTTAATGTTGCAATACTCTTATCGCTCATATCTAAGCTGAAAGAGCTATCTCTACCTTGAGAAAACTGAACATATTCATCTCAAAAAGCAAAAACTTCAACAGAAACATGCATACCAAGGTGCTGTGTCAATGATTGTACATGACGCATACTATCTCGTATCATTACCAAATCATTCTTCACGCTAGCAAAATGATCATCCATTGATCAAGATACATCTATATATACATCAAGACATAGTTCATCTGGGAGTCAAACTTCCTTGGTAGTAATAGTTTCATGAGACTGTCGTATAGAGAGCTCTTCATTTGCTAACTTTATGATTTCTTCAGGATCTTGATTAAGAAGTTTAGGATTATTCATAACACGATGCATAGCCACATTTCATGTGTTGCGTTTCGTATATATTTGTTCTTTAGTGTTGCGTTTCGTATATATTTGTTCTTTAGTCTTACTTTCTGTAAATGTCTGTAACCATTCTTTAAGTTGTTTAGCAAACTTTTCGCTACGTTTTTTATTTTTCTTTAGTAAATCATATGTTTGCTTTGCTTGCTCCAAGGAGATTCATTCACGACATTGTGCTGATATCTCAGGAATACTGAGTTCTTCTTGTGTCTTCAAGGACTGAAAAAGTTCATAACGCATTCTTTCATCGAGTGATACTTCTTGTTCTAATGAATCTAAAGGTGAACCTTGATCAATCTTTTCCGTATCATCCTGCTCCTGAGCTTCTTCACCACCAGGTGTCTGTGATGGATCATCAGGATCAGGAACTATTGGAGTAACATCCCAACGTTGTCGAGAACCATCCACATATATTTCACACCAGGCATGACCATCGTCCTGAGTAATTGCAGTACGTCATTCATGCACAAAGGTACTATGGTATCACATAGCCAATCTTGCTGGTATGTTACAATAGCGAGATAAGGCAACCATAAGATGATTTGCACTATAACATTCCAATTTTGGAGCATACCATAAATTAGTAATGTAATCATCACTATCTCTTGCCTTTTGTTGGTATGTTCCTTGATACTCAGTTGAATATATTTTAGACCTTATATGCGTTGCTAGTATACTTATAAGCTCTACAGGATCATCTGTAGGTTGTTCTTCCAACCAGGCTTTTATGGAATCATCTAAAGAAGAAATAAGTGGTTTTGTAAAAGTTTCAGGAGATGACATATATACTTCAGGTGTATCTTCTTCAGATATATTTACTAAGGGAGTGCATCATACCTGAAGTGGGGTTCAGGGAGTTCATGAGGCAAACCACATTCAATCAAGTCACTTAGTAATAGTTATATGATCCTCATCCCAAACTACTGGCACCATACTATCTGGGAAAGGCAGTATAACTGGTCATCATGATCACGATAAGACAGTTTCAAACGTATGAGTTGGGTTACATGCAGGTCTTAAGGTATATGGTGCTCATATCAAATCTGTATTCCATTCAAGTCCTATATCAAAGCTATGTCCCAGCTTCTCCTTGAAATATCATCCTAGTGGAGGATGCCAGGTACCTATAACAACAATATTTTTTTCACCTTCAAGGTCTTTTATACTATCTTGTGGTTTGTATGATTTTTGAGACTCATTAAGTACTCATTGAGTAATATTCCTTTCTTTTTTCTCTTTATTTTTATGTTCTTCTTGTTTTCTTCTTTCTTTCTTGATATCCTTTTTACTACTTGATAACTGGTTACACAGATCAAGTAATCACTGTGATGATGCAAGAGATGAAAGTAACTGGAGTGGAGTAGTGAGAGGACTAGATGTTCACGCTCAAAGTTCCTCTACTATAGACACAACATCGTGTGCATAACATTCCTGTATTACAATCTGTAATGCATCGGAAATGGTAGTAAGATGATGTGTATCTATTATTTTTTCCCATGCTTTTTTATGTCATACTGGAGATATCTTTTCTTTGTCTATAGGTTCTGCAAGCTTACGAGAGATAAGAGGATGAAGACCTCACGTTTGAGCTAATTGACTTAAGAAAAAGCATTGAATAAGAGGGTCATTATGAAGAGGGTCTGTCTGATCTTGGAGAGTTACAATAAGAGGACTATAAACAGAAGATTTCCTTAAAATCTGAGAAAGAGCTAAAATTCGTCTTTGAGGACGATCTTTAGCTACAAATTGTAGTTGATACATCAGTTGTATTCGTGAACCAGCACACTGTATATTTCATTGGCATTCTTTAAGTAGACCTTGAGATATGGTAATATGTTTCTGTTTTTCATTAAAAGAAATACTACCTCCTACATCTATAGTGTATTCATCTCATTGTAATATAATACTACTATCATATAGGACTTCTTTATTCATTATCAGGTTCTAAAGTCTAAAAGCTAAAGGTCTAAAAAAGATAAAAAAGCTAATGTACTGCTACTGATCTGCTAGGGAGAATCGCCATATCGGGACTTGGAGAGTCCCAAGAATCGAAACAACGATAGTCAGCCAAAGATCTGATGCAAGAGCGTCAATTGTCAATACATAAGTTATTAAAATATATATTTGGCTTACCTTCTTCTTGTGTTATTTCTCCTTCTTTTTGGAACCAATATCGTCATTCTTGTCAAGTAAGTAAGGACATTCATAATATCTGTTCGCTTTCATCCATTCATGGAAAAAGTCTATCACAACTTCTTTGATAGGTTTCTTTTGTAGTTCGTCCATATCCGTTATCATACAGGTCTGTCTGAAGTTGTTCTACAAATTGTTTTGCTTGTTTGGGTTTACTGTTTGCACCATCTATAACTCATTTAAATATGAGTTTAGCATCTTTGACATCACTTGCATCATAAAATCGACTATCATTTTCTCTATAATCAGCGAGTGATTTATATTCATTTTCTCAATCATCATAGTCTCATTTTGTTCGTTCACTATGTGGTTTCATCTCTTGAAGTCTAAACGCTGTTCATGTGCTCGTATCAACCATTTCTTGATATCCAGCATGTTCCCCATAATGTACTGTTCCAGTATCTATAAGCTCTTTTGCTCTAGTATACACACTCTTCAACTTTTCTTTTCAGCTATCTTGCTTCTCTATCCATTGTTTAACTTTTTTCTGATGCTTTTCGACATCTACGTTTAGCATCATTCTCTCAGCTTCTTCGAAAGCACTATTTTCCTGCCTTGGCTTATCGTTTTCAGGATCATCTTTTGTAGTTGACAGCACATCAAATATAGCCTCCACTGAGGTTCAGGAAGTTGAAGACTCAGCTCATCACATAATCTTATCCCAAGCATCATCTCTATCTCTAGCCTCTTCATGAAACTTGCTTACTAGTTGTATTGCCTCATAATCATACATTTTTTCTATTTTGACTGGCAATCATAGTTTCCATGATTCATATGCAGTATATATCTCATCTACCTCATTACCTGATCCTGCAATCTTTTCTAATCTAGCTAATGGATCTGTTATTTCTGTTAACTTAGTAAAAGCATTTGTATTTGTTGCCTTGAAACTCTCTCCCATTCATGCATCCAAAAATAATGAAAACATAAAGAGTTTTTGTACTTTTTCATCAGGTTTGTATTGATCGATAGTTTGTTCACATAGTTCACGTAATGATCATCTTCCTTTCCCTACCATATCAATCCAGCTCTTCAAGCGACGCATCGACATAGGTCTCATACGCAAGAGTAGATCTTGAAGTACCGTATTTTTTTGTACATTTTGTGATGTCCACTGGTTAATAACTCATGAAATAATAGACATTACTGCTGGCAATCAGGTTAGACAGGATTTTAGTTCCTTATCTCCTGTCACTTTCATAGTTTGCCTATTCATACACTTACTAATAAGATAATATCCTAATTCACGTTCTGTAGGATAGGGTAATCTTTCAGTGGTCATTCTATCTTTAGTCGAGATATCTGTTCCTTTACTATTCTGCATATACTGTGGTCAGTAGTTTGATGTAGCGACAATCATCCAATCTTGATGGATTAGTATCTCATCTCATCCGTCTCCATGGATTTCTGTTTTCTTTCATTTATTCTTTAGCTGGTCAATCAATCCATTCAATGGTCACTTCAAATCACCAGGAAGTTGATCCCATTCATCTAAAATAACTCCACGTCAATGTTCCATTCATTTTTGGATACCTTCTGTGATAAACTTCAACATAATTTGTCCTTGTCCTTCTTCTGATTGCATTTTATATTTTCCATACAATTCAGAGGGAAGCATAGATGGATCACATTTTATTAGAATAGGCTCTTTCCCTGTTTTTTCTCTAATAAAATCCTTTGCTAGCTCCGTCTTTCAAGTACCTGTTTCTCATTCTAAATGAACAAGTTGATTAGTTTCCCAAGCATCTTCTAACCTAGAGTGTGGTCAAGAGTGACTTGGAAAATGTACAAAATCCTGTGTATGCATATATCTTAAATTCGACTTAATTTGATTATAGCTACGGTGAATACCATGCTTTTCTATATCTACATCAAGGTAATCTTCATAACGTTCTCTTTGTACTGCAAGATATCTTAGCTCTGCAGTAGGTGTATATCAAGAGACTAATTCCTTATGTCTTTTTTTCGTTACCTCATGCCCACTTAGAAACTTCTCTTCTTCTGATGTATATAAAAGTCACTCTTCTTCTAATCAAACAACTTCAACATCAGGAAATGCATCTAGGAGTATATTTTTTACTGCATGGTCTTTCTTTTTTTGTTGTTTGCTGACTAATGTTTCCTGAATCTCTAAAGCATTATCTCTCATGAGATCCTCAATACGAGCATCACTATTAATACTTTCTAACTGATTTGTGTACTCTTGAAATCATTCTCAAGTCTTTTCTCATACATTTTCGATAAACTTTGGATAAAGATCGAGGAAAATATTTTCACAAAGGATATTTTTATTTCCATCATCAATTTTTCACTGATATGCGAGAGCAATCTCTTCAAGACTGATATCTTTTTTTCTATACTGGTCTATCAATCACCACGGAAATTTTCCTCACTCAAATTCAGTACCAAGGAGGAATACATCCCATGAAGATGCTATATTTTTGCGTATCAAAGAGAGTTTGTTATTTTCCTCTCTCCAATCACCGTATTCAAGCAATTGACTGCCCATGTATTTTTGTTTTTATATACATAAAATATACTATCATAAGTATACTTAGAATAGATAGTTTTGTCAATTTACGACTGACTTTTGCTATCGATGTATACTGCTATTAATAATCCTATTTGTCATTGAAAATAAACGACTAAGACTCTACTGTGGAGCTAGTCGTTTTTATTTTCGGAGAAAACTATGTCCTATCTTGAGTATACAACGCTTGCTGATCTTAAACTATATCTTCCAAATACTTGACTCACTGATGATCAACTCAATGCATTAATTGCAAGAGCGTCAAAGTTATTGGATGCAGAGCTAGGAGATAATGTATGACAACAAACTATCACTAAAAGGATGGATGGATATGGGAAAGCTAAACTCATCATGGAAAATAGAGTAGTATCGATCGAGTTAGTGAGATATTGTGTTAGAAAAACGTGGTATCCAGTACCTGTTGATCATATTGATGGTGTTATTGTCTACCTTGAAGAATCATTACCAAGAGGAGAACAAAACATCGAAATAACGTATACCAAATGATATAGCTCTATACCTGAGGACTTACAGATTTTCTTCCTTATGTACAGTATGAAGTTGCTCTCATTGGATAGCTATATGCTCTGAAATAGTAATGGTGAAGTCGTAAACAAAAAAATACAAGGGTTGAGTATTACCTATAAGACACCTTCAGAGCTTATTGATCATGAGACGACGTCGTGAGGCATATTTGAAGAGTCATTCAAAAATATACTCGATACATACAAGAACTTTACTCTTTCAATCGCTTAAGATGACTTTTCTCGATGACTTTACTGAGGACACGAGAGTCCTCACTCATAAACCTCATACACTCATTACAAATGATATAGGAGAATCAAAACCTAGCTATCCAACCCAAGAAACAATCAATGCAATACTCGTGCCTAGAGGAGAAATAACTGACGATACTCATGCCTTTAATAACCAGCTGATCTATAGTCAAAGCACTCATCTCGTCTTCTATGACTATCACAGCTACACACTTCATAGAAAAGATAAAATTATAGACGAGCTCGGAACGATCTATGACATCGTCTTTATAGAACCATGATTCTGATTTGGAGGAACCATCGAATACTTTGTCGCTTATTTAGTCGCTACCACCTAATGGCTGAATTTACCTTGGAAGAAAAAGACATGAGGAGGATGCTTGACCTCTCTATAAGAGAATGAGCAAGAGTTGCGGTTGATTTGATTGTCCAACAAACTCCTAGAGATCGGAAAAGACCCCCAAAACCGCTTGGCGTAGTAGGAGAAAGTAAACCCTCGTGAAGAATAGTAACAAGATGAGGTTACTACTACCCAGCAGTCACCTGAAACCTTAAAGCATCTATTTGATTCGAAAAGTCGTGATCAGCTCAATACGATGTATGAGTAAGAAAATGACCAGCTTCATCCTATGCCAGGATTCAGGAGTTTGGATGATATAATGTCCCTGCAAGACCCTATATCAGGAAAGGATTTGCTGAATGAGTCAAAGAAATTATGCAAGCAATCCTTCTTACTTTTAGAAAACTCAGTTCATCATGACCATAAAACAACCGAAACAACATCTCTATCTGTTGCTGACAAATGATCCTGCAATCTCAGCACTAGTAGACGATCGTGTCTTCTTCCAGACATATGACCAGGAGGAGAGTAGTTTTGAGGAGAGATTCCCAGCTATTACCTATTTTAGGATAAGCTCACTTCCTCCTAACAAGACTACAAAAAGAATCGATATCTTTCAAATTACTTCACGAGATATCACCAATAAGACTGCTGATCTTGTAGCTGATCTGATTATCAAGCTCTTACATCATAGGCAAGATAGTGAAATGAAAAACTGTTTCCTGACTTCAAGCCGTGTGGATCTGTATGATAGCAAAAGCAAAGTAAATGGAGTAGCACTTACCTTCAATATTATCATGCACGAAACTGGATATTAGTTTAATGCCTAGTTAATAATAATTGCTTCTCAATCTCTAAGAGCAATAAAAAGCATTTTTTTATCAATCATTAATTCTACTTCTTTATCTATATCAGCTGATTCATTATGATCTGATTTATAATGAGGAGCAACCATATAAGGAAGTATTCATAATCAATCCCATATTACTTCTAATTCATCTCAATATGGTCTTAGACTAGGATCATCGACTATAGACAATCATTTAAGTGTAGGTCCCAATACACAAACTCATGCACTATATCAAGCATATATCTTATCAATATGATTTTGATGTCGATTTATTAAAATTTCATCAATTCAGCTAAGCTTCATAGCTTGTCTAAGCACAAAAGTATTTCATCATCTCACTCGGACTATATCAAATTCCTCTAACTTCTGTTGTAACTCAACCTTCTTACCAAAATAATTACGAAGATCTATAAGTTCAGGAGATAATCATAATGATTTTAAACTATCGAATCATTCCTCTAGTCATTTCTTTATCCTTTCTTGATCATCAGAATAGTCTATGGCATTATTAATATAGGCAACTTTCTTATTTGTAATAGAACACATCTCAGTGAACTTTTTAATATTTTCTTCATCTCATAACCTGTAACTTGAAAGATAATATCTCATTTTATCTACTAAAAATCTAAACAAAATCATATTATACAATTTCTTTTTGATTCATAGTCTAAATATCTTTCAGTTGTCATTGAAAAAGAACAGTCCAGCATCTACAGTAAGGATAGTTTTATTCCTTACTGGTGGTAATGGCTCAGACTCAAGTACAAAAGACAAAAGCAATCAGATTCGGTTCTGGTGTCTTAAAAATAGATGGAACAAATCTCGGTTTATTGGATAACGCTCAACTCGTTGTCGCATTCAATACTGTCCAACTCAGAGCTCATAATGGCTACTTACCAGTAAAGAAAAAGATAGAGAATATCGAGTTCACTGCTGAACTGTATGAAGTTCACTTGGATAATATCCAACAAATCGACTCTCATGGAGTACTAAGTAATACTGCATGATCACCAGTCAATGTGACTGGTGAAGCACTTGGCACTGGCTGGACTATCGGTTCACCTCTAAAACTTGCTAATAAAAACAGTGCAAATACTGAAGTGGGGTCGATCATAATTGATGCTGATGCCTCAGCACTCAGTGAGGGTAGTGACTATGAAGTGTATATTGGTGATGGATCCAATGGAGAGCTAGGTTATACTTACATAGTCCCTCTTACTTCTCAGAGTGGAGTGCTAGATGCTGATTATACCTATACTCCAAACACCAAAAAGACAATCACCTTTAGTGATCTCAGTAAACTTGTTTCCTATTATGAAGTAAAATTCGTGAATACTGATGAAAATGGAAAAGAGTTCACACTTACGATACCAAAAGCGTATAGCACTGAGAATCTTACGCTAAACTTCGTCTCAGATGATGCCGTAGATGAAACAATGAAAGTGCCTATCAAGCTAACTGCATTCCCTGATGACAGTAATATTATGTTGTATATTGAAGATGAACAGTCGGTGATCTAACATAGCTTGATACTCATGAAGAAAATTCTATAAAGAGGTATGGCTTTTGATAAATTAGTTACAAAGAATCTCAAATACTATGTATACTTACTTAAGGATAAAACTTGAGATATTTTCTATGTATGAAAATGAAAGGCTAATAGATGTTTTGATCACCTAGAAGAGATTAGAATTTTCCAAAAAAAGAATCCTACTTATGAAAATTTCAGTCATCTAGAGAAAGAATACTGAATGAAAATCACTTCTGCAAAACGAAAAAAAATATTAGAGAATGGTCTAGAATCTATTTCAATTGATATTCTCAGACATTGACTCTCAAGTGAGCAATCTCTTGAAGTTGAAGCATCAATAATCGATTACGTAGGAATTGAAAATCTCACAAATTTACAAAGATGACATGATATTGAAAGAAGCAGATTAACTTCAAAGGAAATAGAAATTAAGTACTGAGCTGAAAAACTTACCAAAGTTAATCATAGCATTATATTGATAAATATAAATAAACTTTTTCATTCATGAATGAGTAGATTAGAATATTATGAATCAACTAGAAAATCTTGGAGAATCGACTTAGATAAAGCAAATTCATGTGATTTAGTGTGTACTGTTTATGGTTGAATCATTCGAAGTATTTTTGAGACAAGATGAAAGTGGATAAGATGTATATGAAGAGATGACAATAGATGTGAATTTGTACTAAGTAAACAAACAGTTGGGAAAGAAGATCTTAATTTAAATACACTGTACCAATATAAATCACTAAAGCACTTATATAAACAATGAAGTCAAAATCCTATTAAGTATTTAAAATAAAAATCTGACATTGAAAAGAAACAAGGTACCTTTTACCATAAGGGTGCTTTTTTTGATATGTAAAAACACTATGGCAACGTACTCACTCGATACTGAAACACATACCATCGTTACCATAGATGGTCAAGAATATGCCGTTGGCATCATCCAGGAACAAGATGAACTGATACAACGTATCCAATCGATTGATCAACACCATGACCTCCAGGAGCAATGGATAGCAGTAGTCAGCTGGGTGCTTTCAAAATTTAACGACAAAGTAGAGCTTACTCAAGTACGTGAATCAGAGCTCTATAAGATCATACTTTTACTGATCCAGCAACTTCCATGAGAGTAATTCATACCTTCATCTATCAAGGTAACAAATCATGTAAGATAGGAGAGTTGACGGTCAGTATTTACTATCTCTTCCTGAGAGATCCATGATATGCAATCGATTACGTCCTTCAGGAGTTCAATGAAACACCTCCAGTACTCACTCTGGAGCAACTCGAAAGGTTAATCGATATTCTCTTTGGACAAACTAATCCAGTAGAAAAACTGCTACCCAAGAAATCATTAACTAGAGAGAAAATAAGCAATCACGAACTCGACTTTCATCTCCATTACATAGCTGTCTGCAAACAGATGCAAGGAGATTGTCAGCATCTGCCACTCCGTATCTTCAATAGGATACTCCAGGATCTCGACATTCTTATTGGCAAAAAAGAATACGATCCAGCAAGACATACCACAACTATAGATAAACACTCACTAAAAGAAGTTATAGGAGAAAAAACTGTTTTACATCACAACTAGATCATCATGTCGTTAATGGGAGAACTCAAGGTTAGAATCACTCCTGATAACCTGACTGAAGTCACAAAACAGATCAAAAAGAACTTCAAACAAACTGGTGATGACGTAGAACAAGACTTCACAAAAAAGACCACAAAAGGTGCTTCAAGTATTGGTGATGCATTCAAAAGATTAAGAAATACGATCGCCTCAGTCTTTGCGGTTTCTACTATCTTGGCGTTTTGAAAGAAATTGCTGTGATTATGATCAGACGTTGAAGAGTTTGAAAGTAAATTCAAAACCGTCTTCAAAGGAGTAGAGGAGCAAGCCTTCTCTACATTCACGACTATGGGTGATGCAGTCTGAAGATCCAGGACTGAACTTATTAAATATGCCTGAACGGTAGGAGATACCCTCAAACCACTAGGTTTTGCAAGTGATCAAGCATTGGTCCTCTCAGAAAACATGATCAAGCTCGCTATTGATGTAGCGAGTTTCAATAACGTCTCGGATGATCAAGCAATAAATGCATTCACCAAAGCACTTACTGGAGAACGTGAAGCTCTCAAATCACTAGGTATCGTCATCAGTGAAGCTGATGTGAAAACTAAAGCACTCGAACTGGGGCTTGCTAAACAAGGAGAGGAGTTAAGCAAAACCACCAAAGCTATGGCAACCTATCAACTCCTCCTAGACAATACTGCTGATGCTCAAGGTGATGCTATCAAAACTGCTGATAGTTTTGCAAACCAACTCAAAAAGGTCCAGGGTATCATCGCTGATACCTTTGCCAAAGCTGGTCGTACGATCGCTCAGGAAAGTGCTGGAACTCTGAAAAAAGTAGGAGCATTCATCAAAGCCTATGGTGAAGCAATTTTTGCTCTCTTTATCGAAGTAGGAAAATCAGTAGGGTTCTTTTTCAAAGAAATTTGAAGTGCTCTTGGTGGTATCATTGAAGCCCTATGATTTGAACTGAAATCATGACAGGAATCAGTCTCTTTCTTTGGAAACATTCTCCTCACGATACTCCATGGACTCAATGTAGGGATAAGGTCTACTGGACTCATTCTCAAAGGATTCATCAACCTAGTCATCTGAGTAGTCCAGGATATGGTCCAAGCATTTCAATGAGGTGTCCGTTTGGTACTTTCCTCTTTTACCGTACTTGGAACTGCAATCACAAACGTACTTTCGTGAGTTGCTAACAATATTATAGCAAAGATACAAGAGTGAATAAACGGTGCTATAGAATCCATCAATGGAATGATTAGTAGATTAGAAAACCTTATAGGAAAAGATCTCTTTGGAGAAATTGGTCCAGTAGGAAGTAGAAATGTTGTTCAATTTGGTGCTGAAGTTAGTGATATTTTTGCATGACTCCAAGATGAAGCATGATGATTTGCTCGTGACTTTGGTCGTCATACCGCTGAAGCATTTGATGGTATCAAGGATGACTTTCTCGACTTATGAGCATACATAATCAATCAAGAAGATACTATGGCAAGGCAAGTCGTGGAGTGATCACAAACCATTTGAGATTCGTACTCAACTGCCTTTGACCAGGCAAGTGATCTTGCCAAACAGTTCTGACTGGATTCATGATCAGCTGGAGAGCAAGCTGGCAAAGGTGCTAGTAAGGCAAAAGACGCTCTGAAAGAACTAGAAGATCAACTCAAAGACGTAGAGAAATGATATGATGACTATGAAAACAAGCTAGAAAAAGCTCGTGATGCGGAAAAGAAATATCTCGATGCTCAACGTGAGTACTTCCATGATCTCAAGCAAAGTATCGCTGAAATAAATGAAGAGATAGCAAACACTACCAATACATTCAATGACAATAAGCTTTCATCGATCCAAGACTTTGCAAGAAATGAGATTCAGGAACAATTAGACTTAGAAGAACGCATCGCTGAAACCAAACAGTCTATCCAAGATGAACAACGTGAAGAGGAACAAAACTTGGAACGTCTCAAAGAACTCAAAGAAGAACTGGTAAATCTAGAACAAGAACATCTCCTTGTCCAACAAACGATCGCCTGACTCCAAGAGCAATGAGGAGATAACGTAAACCGTGTACTAGAAGAGGAGAGAAAAAGAGCATCATTAAGTAATGCAGAACAAAGATCCTATGATTACCAAAAAGAACAAGAACTTCAGCAACAAGCCTATGAAGAGGAACAAGAAAGACTAGAGAAAACTAAAAGAATATACGAACTCTTCCAAAACTATCAGTTCACGAGTGTAGAACAACTCCAAGCTCTAAAAAATGAAAAGAGACTAGAAGACTTATCAATAGAGGAGCAAGAGCTCATTCAAAAACTAGCCAACGAAAGAATCCAACTCCTCCAACAAAGAGATGAAAAGATACAGCTTGAAAGAGATGTAGCACAAGCATCAATTAAATTACAAAACGACGTCTACAAAATAGCATCACAAAATATTTCAGCTCTAGATAGTAAATACTCTGCATTGATTAGAAAAATACAGCAAGCTATTAGTGCTCAAAACCAACTGAATAGTGCAAAAGCATCACAAAGATATCAATGATGAACAGTTCGTGCATGATCACCCTATCTCGTCTGAGAGAATCCTGATGGATCGATCAATCCTCGTACCACTGAGTTATTTGTTCCCCAGGTTTCCTGAAGTATTGTCTCCGCTCCTAAAGTCCAAGAAGCTCTCAAGCAGATAACCAATAGCGTAGATAATAGAAAACATATCGAGATATCATAACCAATCACTCTTCAATCTGAAATTGATCTCCAACTTCTTCTGGAGCGTACTTCATTTAGATTATAACACAACTATGGACTTCAAACAATGTACATTAGATGGACAAGATATCTTGCATGACGGTGCTCATGGAATTTACTATGTCACCAAAGAGTGGAGGAGATTGGTTACTGATGATAGTTCTGAAAATATCCAAGGAATGCATAAAAGAACGGTAAGTCCAACCTATGCTAGGAAAAGAATCATCATCCTCGAGTGATATATCGATGGCTTGGGTAACGAAAACCAACAATCATCTCAAGCGTTCTTAGAGTCACTCTTTGCTCTACAAAGTGATCCAAGTACGTTACTTACAAAAGAGCTCTACATCAAAGATATCTACGACCAGGAATGGATACTCGATGTAAAAATAAAAACACCAATAGAATTCATTGAAGCATCTGATGCTTTTACTGGTTACGCTATCAAATGGAGAGTAGAACTAGAATCAGTAGAAGATCCCACCTATAGATCAGCTGAAGAGTTTGAAATTATAGGTACTGATGGTGTCTATGGTGGTGTCGCATTCCCAATAAGTATGGAGTTTTCAATGATCTCCTATTCAAATATCCTAGAGCTAGCAATCACTGGATCACAAGCATCACCTATCAAGTGGGAAATTACGGTTATCAATGACATTACTTGACCACTAAGTATCACCAATATAACTACTGGAGAGTATTGTAAGTTTGCTAGTAATGCGACTGCATGAGACAGTATCGTCATCGATGCAAATACACTTAAAGCTACCTTAAATGGAGCAAATATCTTAGCAAGTAGAATCATCGGATCACATCGGTTAACTGTGAAGTGAACACAATATTTCTCAGTCAGTGATGCTAATGGTGCCTTACCTACTGAAGATCTCGTCGTCAAAGCGTATTTTAGAGAATCATTATTATAAATGCTTATTGTCTATCTCTATGATCACCAATGAAATCCTCTCACACAACTATTCGCTGTGCAACGTTTCGAGTGTACCCAAACATTGAATAGCTATGATCAGGCACGTTTTGTGATTCCCTCAACGCATCAAGACAATACCCTTAGTAAGCTAAAACTCTTCAATGAAGTCAAAGTATCTCACCTAAAAGCATGAAAAGAATCATGTTACATCCATGGTATCATTCATAGTGTTGAAGCCTCTTTGACTCAAACAGTCGTAACTATTAGAAGTTTTGAACGGTTATTTGAAAAGAAACTCATAAGTAGTGATGCAACCTATACCAATCAGTCATTAGTTTCGATTATCTCCTGATTGCTCGCAACCATCAATGCAAGATATGATACTGGTATTATCTTGAATTGTTCGTTGTCCGACACGATAGATCTCTCTGTAACGAAAGGAGCAACCTTTGCATCGGTTCTACAAGAGATCGTAAAACTCGGCTATCAGTATCGTGTTTTGAATAAATTACTTTGTATCGATACACGTTTGTGAACTGATAGAACTACAGGAGAAAACTACTACCAACTCAAACGAGATGTCCAAGATCCCTTAGAGAGGAATATCGCTGAAGCATCTATCACCAATGATGCCTGACAACTTACCAACTCTCCCTTTGAAAAGAGTGTATGATTTCAGATCGACCAAGAAAGTATAGATACCTATGGGAGAGTAGAAGAAACTATCTCAGCTGATGGTAATGCAACCGTTGCTCTCCAGGAAACTCTCACTAGCAAAGCTTCAGGAGCAAGGGTACTAGAACTATCACCTATAGTCCAAGATTTTTTTGCGGTGAGTATTTGAGATCTCCTTGCTGTCCATATCGATGCTGGCAATGAGATTATGAATTACACGTGATCAGTCCAAGTACTTCAAAAAATACAAGATACAAGAGGAGTAGTCAGATTGACTGTTTCTAGTAGTACAACTAGGATCCCTACCTTATTAGAAACCATAAGAGAGCATGATAAACTTATTAAGAAACTTGAGACCAGCTAATAGTTATTTTGAAATTATACTTGATATTTATATATATATATATATATTCTGTAATTACCCTGAGTATGGGTATAAAAAATAAAAAACATGTCAAATACTATTCTTTTCACAAGTAACGACCCTATTGAAATTAAATTCTTACGATTACTCCTTTTGGTTGATGGAGCATTCCTTTTCCTTTCAACCCCTTATCTTTATTTACATCAAGAGGAAAACAAGGGAATGGTATTATCACTAACACTTGGGCTTTCGCTTATGGAGTTAGGGATTGTACTCCCAAAAATTGGAAAAAAAGGAATCCTCAACTACATTCTAATGTCTTTAGGAGTGGTTGGGATGTGTTCATTTTATTACTTCCTATTAAGTCCAATACTATAATCGTAAAAATCCTTTCCTTGACTCGTTGTACTTGACGCCACCCTCTGTATCATGGTGGCTTTTTTATTAATCAAAAAATCTGTCATTGAAAGTAAACAGGCACGCTCATACGATTTAAGGAGTATTTTAGCTCCTCAATCCTGGTATGCTCAGAGTCGCTTTGCTCAATGGATGTAAACATAACTACGACCATGATATCACCAAACTCATTGGTTCATTGATCAATGGTGATTGTGTTGTGACTGGACTCGAAGTGACTACATGACAAGTCTCTGCTTGATATGGATTTCTCGAAGCAATCAGAACTACAACTGAAGATAGTGCCTATATCTTAGTAGCACTCACTGAAGATGATACGTCAATTGACACCTCATGAACCAAGAAAGTATGGATAGCACTCGATCAATCCATGATCGATGATGCATCACTGATCAATGAAAATCAGGATAACGTTGCAACCATACAAACTGGTGGTAGTTATCCAGGAACCCCACATATCAAACTTGCTTCTATCAGCTCATGAACCATCACTGATGAAAGACCTATCATCTCACTCAAACATTGATTAAACAAAACGCTCACTGAGACCATCACTGGACTCAAATACTTCTCACTGTTCCCACAAAAATCAGGGAGTCTAACGCCAGTCAATGACTGAGATTTTACTACCAAAAAATACATCGATGATCTCGTAGCACAAGCATGAGCTATCGAAAGACTAGAGGTACTAAGAACACTTGGAGAGGATCTTGCTCAAGATGATACCTATTTCGTATGAAGAGGAGGGGAGAGCTTTGATCATACTTGAACGCTTATAAATCTTCTCGTAGGAGATAGTGGATCTAATCTCATTAGATATCTCTATGTCGAAGCCAGCTCAGTAAGTTGAATTCTCAGGAGAGTAAGGAGTATGAGAATAAATACGCAAGGTACACCCTCTGCTACGCTTTCTATCTCGGCAATTGGATCAGACGATTCTGAGACGGTCATAATTTCTACAGCAACCTGACTGGTCCTGGATAGTGATATTATCCTCAATGTGGATATCGATACCGTAAAACTCAAGTTCGAAGCAAGTACCAATGACTGAAGCAACTACTACCAAGTCCAGGTAACTACTGGTACAATTAGTGAAACTGAACCAAGCACCATCAGTTATGATATCGAAACCGTTGACTCGAGTGCTTGGACTACCTATCAAGAGATCACTATTGAAACACTAACCCTGATAACTGATATCGATTTTCTCTTTCAGTCTACCTACTCATACTACGCTGGAGAAATGGACTGGAGAGTATTGAAAAATGCCTCAGTGGTTGCTGGTCCTTATGATTCTTGACTCGGTACTACTTCAGCATATGAAGCGTTGTCTGCAACTTGACTGAGTATCGGACTCAGTCCAGGAGATACGATAGCATTACAACTTATGACTCCCACCAATAGATCATGAGGCTATTACTATAACACCAAAGAGTTTGTTGTTACAGGGAGTGGATACTATCTTGCTGGACACCATGATCGAGGGTATGAAACATGAAAGAAGTATCTTGCTAAAGGATCTGTGAGTGCAAGAAATACATTCGATGGGTTCGAATCAGTGGGATGAATAGAGTGAGAACTTACTGAATGAGTAGAAGCTGGAAAATATGACTTATCGTTTCTAGGATCAGTCTTTTTAGATGATGATGGAGGAGTTACCACCACTAAAAAAGAAATTTATATCGGTCTTGGTAAGTGAGATGAAATAGAAATCATAAGAGATAGATGACTTACAGTCTTAGAGTACATGGAAGATCATGGGTATAGCTTGGTCGCATGAGATACTATCATCGATGTAGAAACCTCTACAGAATATACCTCACTCGACACTTATAGCAAAGTATACGAAATTATCATCGAACAAAATGGCGTCTATAGATTCGCTAGTGATATCTATTCAGGAAACTCGAGTGCATCAGTCTATGGATATATGGCACTCTACAAGAACGGTGTCTATGTCACTGAAGTATCAAACAACTTCAATAGTTTCGAGTACAAATATATCGACCACACCTGCGTTGTATGAGATGTTATGAGTTTGTGGTACAAAACAAGTCATACTGCCTACTCAGCATGAATAAGAAACAAAAGCGTTAGGACCGCCTGATTCGTTCCATTAGTGATAGTCATTTAATTTACACATATTTACCTATGGAAGTTAGTAGAAATAGCAAAATCACCGTACAGATCACGATCATTGTAGCCTGTGCAATGGCACTCTTTTCTGCTTGAGTCATCTACAGCAATATCAATACGCAAGTATCGAGAAACAGCACTGATATCCAAGTACTCTATCAGCTGGATAAAGAAAAAACTGATTGGAGAAATCAGGTAGAGAATACGATCACCAGGATAGAAACAAAACTCATCTCTATAGAAAAATGAATCGATGAAATCGCCAATTACATCAAAAAGTAGTATCTTTTACCCTTTCTATAATACCATGAACTGAACCAAAAAACTCCGTGATAGTCTGACTATTCAATGACTCTTTCCTCTCATTGTACTCTTCTTCAAAACCTTCCTCGATATTGAACTCGAGGTAGAGCTTTTTGATGGATTACTAGAAGCGACCTTAGCACTTCGGTGAATTATTCAAGTCATCATATGAAGAGTGAGAGCTCAACAAAGAATTTCAGGAAAGTAATTTTATTCGTTATAGATACCTATGGTACTCATAGATGGAGAGGAATATGGAGGAGTAATTGCTGATCAAGCAAGAGAATCAGATTGGCGTGTCTGATCAGTCATTGATTGGAATGATATCGCTCCACCACGTAGCACCTGGCGAGAAAATAGACACGTCTATGACCAGGATCGTATCGGTCCCAATAGTTGCACACTTGCTACAGCTTGTGGATGTTATACTGATGCGACTGGGCATATTTTTGAGTATGAAACACTGCAAGCTTCGTATAAAGAAGCTACAGAACTTCCTCATAGACCACTGGATCCAACGGTCGGTCGATGGGTGGGTGATGCATTTGCCTTTGTAGGCAAAAAACAAAGAGATATCAGTCGAGCGATGGTCAAACTATGATCGCCTGATTATTATACAGCATTAGAAAAATGATTCTCACTCTCTACCTGATATGGCTGAAATAGAGCATACAATAGAGATAGAAATGAAGATAGTATCGTAAAAAACAATCATCGATGATCAGCTAGCTATTACCATTGTATTAGACATGTTGTCACTGATCAGGAGAACAACGTACTTATCCCTGATAACTATCCCCAAAGAGCAAGCAACGTCTACCATACTCCTGAGATTGATAAAAAGATAGAGGAGAGTGGTAACTACTTCAACCGATGATACTTTTACTTTCAAAAAACCTCATTACTCATGGCAAAACTACCTGAACACATCACCAAAGATGAAGCTACTTCTCCTGAAACAAGAGAGATCATCATCGCACGAGAGCAAGAAATTAGTGCATGGTTCGATAAAAAGTCTGAGATGTTACAATTGTTATCTATCTCCACGGATGATTTTATACAGTTTTGACGAAATTTGATCAAGGATGATCTAGAATCCTTTCAAGCGTTTATAACTTCGTCATATATTGAAATTTCTCCAATTACTTCTCCAATAGATTCTTTTTGATCTTTTGCAAATGCAAATCAGAGGATACTTATGTCTGCAACAACTCATAATGATGCCTTTGTTATAAAGGGATTGTGATTTACAAAGGCGTCTGTAGAGAACCCACTTATTGATAATACACAAGTGCGATCATGAGAAAAAATGATTATAATTTCATCTCTTATAAACGAGGAAATTGATAGAACTGATATGTTAAATATGATATGTTGACCGTGAAGACCTAATTCATTTGGTATCGTGAGTTTAACACCGAGTTTCAGAAAAGCCAATGACTATAAAACTTTTTGATGTAAAATCGCAGAGAGTAATGATATACATCAATATATTTCTTCATTAAAATCATGAAATTACAAAGATATAATAGTATTCGCTAATAGGTATGATTGAATCGATCTTCCAGATAAGTCATGTCAGATACTTATATTAGACTGAATACCATATTTTAATACACTTGCTGATCAGTATGAAGAAAATTCTAGATCTCAATCTGATATTGTAAATACAAAGCTCGCTCAAAAAGTTGAGCAATGATTATGACGTAGTGTTAGGTGAGAAAAAGATTTTAGTGCTATAATAATCCTAGGTAAAAATTTGATTAAATTCTTAAAGAGTCCGTTAACTCGTGATTATTTTTCTTTACAAACTAGAAAACAAATTGAAATAGGTTTAAAGATTGCAGAACTTTGAAAAAATGAGTGATCAGTTGCGACAATACGTGATTTGCTGAATCAATGTATCAAAAGAAACGGCGCATGGAAAGAATTTTATAAAACTGAAATGAATAAAATTATAGTTCCTACAAATCAAAATGAAATTTCTGATCTAATTGAGAAAGAGTATGAGGCAAGTTGTCTTTATAGGATAGGAAACAAAGAGTGAGCTATAGAAATAATTCAATCAATAATCGATTCATGTCTAAATGATGAAGATAAGTGATGGTATTTACAGATTCTTGCAAGATATACTTATAACATGAGTAAAGTGGATTCAATAGAGCTACAGAAGGCTGCATTCCAAAAGAATCAACATTTACTTAAACCTAAAAATGGTATACAGTATAAAAAATTAAACTTTATTGATTGAAGCAGAGTAGATTCTATAAAAAAACGAATTAGTACTTATACATCACATAGGGAATTGATGGTAGAAGTTGATTGAATATTGGATAATCTATCATTTGGTATGCAATCTGAAAAATTTGAAGAAGCAATGAAAAGAACTTGAGAGATACTCTGATTTGCTAGTCAAAGACCAGATAAAGAGTTTGGAAAGTGACCAGATAATTTGTGGAAAACCTCCGATAATAGATATTTTATGATAGAGTGTAAAAATGAAGTTTTGGACTCTAGAAAGTCTATCAGAAAGACTGAAGCATGACAAATGAATAGCCATTGTTGATGGTTTGAGTCAGAATACTGAAAAGATTTTTTTGTAAAGCGTATACTATGCATACCAGTTAAAAGACTATCTCAAGAATGAAACTTTACACACGAAGTTGAGATAATGAGAAAATGAATGTTAAGGAAATTAAAATTAAACATATTAGGTTTTTTTAAAGAATTTAAAAAATACTCCTTAGTTACACTAAGTAATCAACAAATTCAAAATGCACTTGATGTAAATAAATTATGAATAGATGATTTAGTATCCAATTACTCAGAAATTTGGAATCGCTAACTTTATTAATATTATTCCAAATATGGATACAGAGTTAACCAAAAAACGAAAATCATTACTAATAAATGAAGCAGAATCTATCTCTTTGCTTCTAAAGGAATGATTCACCCATAAGCAATTTAAAGTTTATTTATTTTGGATATCCGTAATAGATAAAGTCATTAATTTATTAGACTGAATAGAATATTCTGTTGAATTGAAAAATATTTATGTTGCTTATGATTTACTTAGGAATCTCTTAGATTTATTGATGAATATCACGTTCATTTCTTATTTAGATAAAGAACCTAAGTGATATAGATATTTAGATCTTGAGTATATGTTTGCTCATTTCATGGATCATTGAAGACTATGTGTGGAAGTACTAGAAAATTGAAAATGGAAACAGAGTTTTGTTAAGGAATCAATGCTAAAAAAGAAATGTAATAGAATTTTCTTTAAGAAGAATAAACAAGATCTTTATAAAATTTACGACTGATTATCTAGATTTGCACATTTTTCAAATAGATGAACTATGATTGTTTTTAGTGATATTGAAGATCCTAATCAGGATAGTATGAAATTCACTACTAATATCTGAATTTGAAATGAGAATCGAAAAGGAAAAAATCAAGAAGAGTACTTTTGATTATTAGATTATGTAATGAAACCAATACTATTTATAATTAGAAGTAATAATAAAATCTAATTATTAACTATACATATAATACAGATTAACGTGATAGGTTATATGTATCTATATATACTATAAATAGCTAAATTTCGCTTTTAAGATTATTATACATAATAGAAGTATTCTTTTGTTTTTTGACTAAGTGAAATTGAATATAAAAAAATTAGCTAGATATTTTATATGACAATTACCAAATAGTAAGGCAATACCTATTGCTGAATTTATTTCTATTTTGGAGAATAATTTAAATTTAGCTTATGAAGAACTTCAGTGACGAAAACATAAATCTTGATCAGTTATTACAGATTATGTAGAAGTGTTAAGTTTTTTACATAGTCAAGATACATGAACATTATGATTTTTGCTTAAATATTATGATTTACCAAAAGATTTTATCTGTAAAATTGATTTTAGTGAGCATATTATTAAATGTACAGGCTGATCTTCAGATTGACTAAAAAGTATATCAGATAGCTTAGAAGGAATGAATGAAACTGATTTTTCTCGTTTTATAGTAATGCCTATACTTCAGCAAATGGGATATGAAGAGATATCTTATAAATGAAAAGTAAACTCTACAGATTATTGAAATGATTTTTTTCCAATGAAATTTGTTTCTCCATGAGGTATTACTCATTATATATGAGTCCAATCTAAGTCAGTTAAAATGACTCAGTGAGATACAACTGATTCATGAACAGAAACAAATAAACTGATTGCTGAATTAACAACAGCATTATGACAATCTCATATCACGATTGATTGAGAAGTTAAGAGACTTTCGGAGATGATAGTAATGAATTCAAAAACTATGAATGAAACAACAAGAGCTAAGATATTTAATGATGAATGATTAATTAATAAAAAAATCATTATATATGATAAAGATTGAGTTCTATCATTGATTGAGAAGTATAATATAAAGTATGACTAATCTGATTGGAGTAGCGCAATGTTGTTAACTAAAAATGTCAAATTATAACTATTGAATAAATAGAATAATTTGTAAAAATTATAAAAAACACTATAACCTTACTATGAACTGCAAAAAACTTCTTAGTATTTTAGCAATATGTATATATGCATCTACTGCCCAGCTTGGGGTACATGCTTTTGCTATGCATGGAAATGCTATGGAACATCATGAAGATATTACTCAAGTTGAAGATACTCATGAACATGAATCAACTTCATCACATGCACATGAAACTCAAAAGGAAGATTGCTGACATCCTGAACCAAGTCATGATCATGATTTACATCTTACTCCAGGTGAGAATGAAGACCATGACCATAATGGTATGACGATGTGTATGACACAATCAGAATGAATTATTATTAGTGATTTTTCTACAAAAGAAATTAAAGTGGCACAATTTGTACCACCAATACCTCAATATACGTACGTAGAATCGATTGCTCATCAGTATTTTTATTCAATAGAAGATCCTGGTTGGTGAGAAGATCATTCGTTTTCTAAATTTTTGAATACGCATTATTGATCAGTAATTATGCATTGTTAGAAAACATATTCTAGATAGATACTAGTGATTTTTTACTAGTTTTTTTAGTTTATGTTTTTTAGAAAATGAAGAAAATACTCAGCCGATTAGCATTTATCATCCTTCTTACGTGATGATCAATACGATGATTAGAAAAAATAACATGATGGAATCTGCGAAACGATATAACCTGATATACCCAGGCAGATAGCATCGAGGTTTGAGGGAACGATAACACTGGCAGTGAAACTAAGGATGAGGCTCATGAACACACTGATGACCATCCACATGATGAGTGAGTATTGGTTGTTTCTCCAAAAGTTATAGAACAAAGTGAATTATCAGAGAAAACTTATGTTGGTACTATCTATTCGCCTTATTATGGGCAAGTATACCCGTTGAGAGATTGATTGATTGAAAAACTCTATGTAGATATAGGCGATACGGTTAAAAAATGAGAAGTGATTTGAAAACTAACTGCTCAAACATATGCCCCTGAACTTGCTGATATGCAAGCAAGTAGACAAGCTGATATTACTATCGCTAAGTGATGAGTAGAAGCAGCTCAATACAGTATCGACCTTTCTAGGCAAGCAAAACAAGAATATCTTGATGCTATTGGAGGTACTAAATCTACAAGGTCAGTACAAGATCTTTTGGTTAAACAATGAGATATTGTAGAACAAGAAGCAAAAGGATTAGCTGAAAAATTAGAATGAGATCTTGAGCGTTTACAGAAATCTATAGAACTTCAAAGGAAACTGATAGATAATCAAAAGGCCCAAACAGCATCTATTCTTACTCAGAAAGAAAGAGAGATAGCTTTATCATATGACACACTGCAATCAAGTATTCGTTATGCTTATGATATAGTTATTGATATTTTTTATGATGGATCGTATTCAAAGAATAATACTCAAATTACTAATCGTAGTTTCTGAGCAAGAGATAGTTCTACGCTCAGAGAATTTGAAACATCCTTTCGTAAAATATATCCACAAATTGATCTATATACAACATATGAGTGAGAGGAACTCTTTAATTATGCTGATCAGATTTTAGAGACTGTAGATCAGGCAATTAATGTGATGGCAAAAACTAGTGGGTGATGACACTATACTCAAGCTCAACTCTTAGCTGATAAACAGAAGCTTATCAAAGCTAAGATCGATGAAACGTTCTGACTGACTGTTGTGAGTACAGCACTACAAACAAAATCTTCAGCGTTAGCGACAGAAAAATTAACTGCAGAAAATAAAATTGCTACATTAGAATTAGAATTACAAAAATTAGAGCTTCAAGAAGAACAAATGAAGACGACTATGACTACTTCTCAAGCAACCTTACAAAAAGATTTTATTGAAGAGCAAAATATTTTGCTTACTGAAAAATGAGAACTCGTTGCATGAATGCAAGCATACGATCAGGCTATCTCTGATGCAGAATGACAGATGAAGATAGCTCAAGCAGAACTTCGTGGTGCTCAACAAGCACTAGGAATCTTACAGCAAGGTGGCTTGAATAACAACATTGTAGCTCCCTTCGCCGGTACTATTACTAAAAGATTTTTAACGATATGAAATACGGTATCAGCAGACACACCTATTTTCGATATTGTTGATAGTTCTAAGTGAGATGACAAATTTGTTAGATTCGAAGTTCCTGAACATGAGTATGATACTCTTGAGATAGATCAAACGATTAAATTTCTAAAAGTGCAAGACCCAGTGAGGCATTATGAAGCCACTATTAGCAGAATAGCTGATGCTGTAGATCAAGAAACGAAAACAATTCTTGTCGAGGCTCATCTTAGTGAGGACTATGAAAAGGTGTTATTGGGTGGAACAGTGATTGTGCTCTTTGAACAACCGTCTCGTGTCTTTTTGGTGCCATTGACTGCGGTTAAAGAGAATGATGAAGGAGACTTATATATATGGAAAGTAGTTGATGGAAGTATTTATGAACAGATTGTCTCTGCTGGCACTTCGATTGGTGACCAATTATATATCATCGAATGATTAAATGATTGAGATGAGATTGTTGCAGATACTGATACTGTAGCTGAGAAAGATGTTGGTGATTCGATATCTGTTATCAAATGATTCCAAGCAGGAGAAACAGACCAATGATTGGAAGCATTGTGAGATTGACATAGTCATGAGCACTAATACTCAAACACTTTTTATCTTTGAATAATGAACACATGATTCTTAAATTACTCCAGGAGACTGTTCGTTGGTGTTTGAATAACAGAGCTTTGACTATAGTTATATATATATGACTTATATTTCGATGAATTAGCTCATTCCAAAAACTCCCAACAGATGTACTGCCTGATTTAGATAGACCAAGAGTAACTATATTTACAGAAGTAGAGTGACGAGCACCAGAAGAAGTTGAACAACTAGTGACATCACCTATAGAAAGAGTGATGAATGGAGCACCATGAGTAATCGCTGTACGCTCTTCTAGTACCATTTGATTAAGTATTATTAATATTGAATTTGATCGATGATCAAAAGTATTAGAGAACCGTCAGGTTATAAACGAGTTATTACAAACTGTTGATCTTCCTGAAGATGCAGATCCATTACTATGACCTACAGCTTCATTGTTGTGAGAGATTGTATGGGTTGGATTAACATCTCCATGAGGAACACATAGCAGTACGGAATTAAGATCTATAGCAGAACGACAAGTAAAACAACAACTACTTACTCTTCCTGGTATTGCACAAATTATTGTGATGTGAGGAGCACCTAAACAATTCCAAATTCTTTTAGATCCTATTAAGTTGAAAAATTACTGACTTTCTTATAGCGATATCTTAGAACGTGTAGAAAATGCGAACGTGAATAGATGATGATGATTTATGACTGATAGTAATCAAGAAGCTCCCATTAGATTAATAGGGAGAACTACCGACACTAGTGAAATTGAATCACTCATCGTATGAGAACGTGAGGCGTGACCTATACTACTATCGCAAGTTGCAAAAGTAACATTTGGTCCTGATCCTAATCTTAGATGAGATGCTAGTGTAAATGGTAAACCGTGAACAATATTGCGTATCGTGAAACAACCTGGTATTAATACTCTGGATATGAGTGCACAAATAGATGATGTGATGAACGAATTGAAATGATCATTACCTGAAGATGTAGCTTTAAATACTGAATTATTTAGACAAGAACGATTTATTAGCGAATGATTAGCTAATGTTACTTCTTCATTACTGCAAGCAACAATTGTAATTGTTCTCATAATTACCGTTTTCTTAATGAACGGAAGATTAACATTGATCACATTGATGAGTGTACCACTATCTATATTGATTACCTTCATCATCTTTAGATTGATGTGATTAGGTATTAATGTAATGACCTTATGAGGTATAACGATGGCTATTGGTGAGTTAGTAGATGATAGTATTGTAGGTATCGAAAATATACGAAGAAGGTTAAGAAATAGAAAAGAAGCAAATCAGTTATGAACCTTCAAAGAAATATTAGAAACTATCTTTGATGCAATTAATGAGGTAAGAGGACCAATATTTTATACAACAGTTTTATGAGTACTTGCTTTTATACCATTTGTTTCGCTTCCATGATTAGATGGTAGAATGCTTGCTCCTATTGGTATAGCATATATAACTTCATTGATTTGTTCTACATTAATTTCAGTAAGTATAATGCCAGTTATGGCAAGTTATTTACTGCCTTCAGCATTGAAGAAACAAACAAAATCAGAACAAGATCGCGCAGAACCACAACCATGATTTGCACACGATGATACTATAGTAGTGAAGCGGATAAAAAATATTGCATTACGTGGTGTCCGTTTTAGTATGACTTATCCCAAAGCTATTTTTGGTACGATGCTTGCATGTATTCCAGTATTTGTCCTTCTATACTCTTTCGCGGGGAAACAATGACTTCCTCCTTTGAATGAACCTTCACTCACAATATGAGTGGTAACTCCGTTGGGTAGTTCACTTGAACATATGAGATCTGTAGCTGATGACTTTACTGCTAAGTTGATACAAATAGAAGGAATAGAAAACGTTGCTATGACCTTATGAAGAGCTGAAGCTGATGCTCATGCAAATGGTCCGAATATAGCTGAATTAGAGGTGCATACGAATAAGGATATACGTAGTCAAAAAGATATTATTGCTGACGTACAAACTATTGCTGATGGCTACAAGTGAGTTGCTAACTTTGGTATTTGAAGACCAATAACCCATCGTATTCAAGAACTACAGTCTGGTGTTAGAGCCCCTATTGTGATTAAAGTGTTTGGACCAGATTTAGATGTAATTGATGGTATTGCGAATCAAATACTTACTCGTATGGAAAATACTGATGGTATCGTAAACGCTCAGATGCAACAAGAATTCTTAATACCACAAGTGTCTATCGAGTTAAATAAAAAGTTAGCATTATCATATGGAATTGCTTGATGAGATATTATTGAGGAAGTTGAACAGTGATTACTTTGAATAGAAATTAGCGAAGTATTAGACGGAATTGCTAGATATCCATTGATTGTAAAGTTTGATCCTAGTCGAACCAATGACCTTAGATCTTTATCTACATTGCCTGTCGGTGAAAATAAGCAACAACCTGTAACCTTATGACAAATAGCAGACATCAAAACTATTCAATCTCAAAATACCATTTCTCATGATAACTTACAAAGAAGAAAAGTGATTTCAGCATTTGTTCAATGAAAGGATGTTGTAAGTGCTGTGGAGGAAGTGAGGCAATGAGTTATAAGTAACGTACAACTACCTGCTTGATATCGTGTTTCTTATGAGTGAGATTATGCATCACAAAAAGAGGCAAATAGAAATCTTATGCTCATAAGTATTGTTGTTCTTGTATGTATCTATTTTGTACTCTTTACTGTTCTCAAGAAACATCGTATTGTTTCACAAATTCTTATAGATGTGACGACTGCGTTCTTATGAGGTATGATAGCTATTGCTATAAGTGGTAATGTCGTAAGTACAGCTCATATGGTATGATTTGTTTCGTTATTGTGAATAGTGAGTAGAAATGGAATTCTGCTCATACAACATTATATGAATCTTATGGAGAATAAATGAATGGCATTTGATGAAAATCTTATCATTAAATGATCATTGGAGAGAGTTATTCCTGTACTAATGACTGCATTAACATCATGATTATGACTTCTTCCTTTGATTTTGTGAGCTGCAACAGCTGCTTGAAAAGAAACCTTAGCTCCTATTGCTATCGTTACTTTCGGGTGACTTATGGTAGCCAGTATTATTGAGATATTCCTTCGTCCATGAGTATTTTATTGGATGAATAAAGGTAAAGATATTATAGGTAGTGATAAGGAGAATATTAGGATTTAAATTACACGTTATTTATATTTTATACGATACAAATGAATAAAACTATACTTACTAAAGTAATGAATTATGATACTTTTGAAGAAAGTGTTCGTCATGTAAAAAAAATAGTGAGTGAAAGTAAATTTGGTGTATTATACACAATTGATTTTGGAGCTATGTCTGTGGAGAAACGTGGAGTGATGATGGATAACTATATACAATTAGGTATTTGCCATCCAGACATTTGATTTGGTTTATTGGATAAAGATAAGTCATTTGGCGCATTATTGCCTTGTCCATTATGTATCTATGAGGATAATGGAGAGGTTATTGTTTCGATAGTAGATTCTGAGGCTCAACTATCAATTCATCCTTCATATTCAAAATCTACCTTAACTCAAAAAGCCTCATGTTTAATTAGTGACCTTTTTGGAAAATTATAATCTATTTATTATTTATATTATACAAATGAAAAATAATATTATTATTACTATTGCAATTATTACTGGAGTTTGAGTAAGTGCTTGGGCACTTATGAACAATAAAAATGTTTCTCAAGAAAATACAACAACAGTTGTGCAGGAGGAAGGCCAACAAGAAGAAGTGCGTATCATTACCGTTGATGCAAAAAGATTTGAATACACCCCCAGTACTCTTCGTATACAACAGTGAGAAAAAATTGCAATCAAGATAAATGATCTAGATACAGCTCATAGCGCTTATTTCCCGACATTAAAAAATAAGCAAGATGCTCAAGGAAATTTTATTATTGACACATCACAACCTGGGACATATGAATTTAAATGTGCGAATATGTGTGGATGATGACATATGGATATGAAAGGTACGGTAATAATTGAACCTAGTAATACAGTATCTTGAGTAGAAATAGTTAAAATGGCTCATAATGGCTCACAACTCATACCAAATGAAGTAAGGTTAAAGAAATGAAAAGACTATACCTTTGAAATTACACCAGAAGTAAATGGTCAAGGTTGTATGTCTACGATAAAACGAGAATGAACAACAACAAGCGATGCACAATTAATCGTTGCCAATCAATCTATTTCATTTGACTTAAAAAACGCTGAACCAGGAACATATAAATTTGTTTGTAACGGTATGGGTATGCAACAAGGGAAAGTTATTATTGAAGCATAATTATTTTATTATTTATATTCTATTAAGATGAAAAAAATACTAAGTATCCTTATTCTGTGATCTCTATCAGTACTACTCGTATGATGTTGAAAACAAAAAGAAGCAACTACGATAGAACCAGTTGCAAAAGAAGATACTATACAAATAGTAGAATGAAAGAAAACACGCACTGACTTCTCGAATGATGAGAAGATGAATATACATATGTGCCTTATGTGATGAGGAGAAAACTGTGATCCGGTTTTAGATGAAAATAATAAAAACACATATGCAGATGCTATCAAAGAACAGTGTGAAATTATGGCATGAATGGAAGTATGTGATACGTACTTTAATACAGAAGCTGAAATAATTGATGCATGAGATACCTATGATCTCTCTGCAAAAGATTCATATAAAGAAAAACAGAAACAAGAAATTGTAGAGCTTGAAGACGGAGATAGTTATGCAATAACTTTAGAAAATATTAATAATACTATTGATTGAAAAGAAGTACGTATGATGGCTTATAATGGCTCAATCCCATGACCCCTGATAAAGGTAAAACAAGGGGCAAGAATTACGTTAAATGTAACTAATAATATTGCAGATATCACTTCAACTATTCATCATCATGGACTCAGATGAGAAGATAAATATGATGGTGTTCCTAAGTGAATGTGATGATTTGATATTCCTATGAAAAAATGAGATTCAATCGAATATAAATTAGATTTTCCTGATGAAGGTATTTTCTGGTATCATCCTCATGTAAGAGAAGATCTACAGCAAGAATTAGGGATGTATGGTAACTATGTTGTTGTTCCTAATGATGAAACATATTGGAATGATGTAGATGATGAACAAGTACTTATCTTAGATGATATTCAGTTAGATGCTGATTGAATAGCACCATTCTACAAAGATCATGCAAATCAAACTATTATGGGAAGATTTGGTACACATTATCTGATTAACGGGAGTGAAAACTATACGTTAAATTTAACTCAATGAAAAGTGACAAGACTGTATGTTACTAATACTGCAAATGTTAGACCATTTAATATTTCTATTCCTGGTGTGAAAATGAAACTTGTTGGATGAGATCTTGGGGCTTACGAAAATGAGACAATGATTGATTTACTATTGATTGCTCCAGCTGAAAGATACATTGTAGAGTTATATCCAACAGAATCATGAACTTTTGATCTTACGTATAAAAATCCAGCATTTACTACGACTTTAGGATCAGTTAAAGTTGCTCCAAATGATGAAGTAAGTACTGCATGAAATTTATTTGCTACGCTTCGTACAGTGGAACAAGTAGTAACTGATATTGACACATATAGACAATACTTCGATAAACCAATTGATAAAAGATTAAGACTCGATATGACACTCAATGGAAAAACAAAAGATGATCTCTCTTTAAAGATGGAACATGCTCATGATTGATCTACAGCAACCTTATGATGATTAACTTATGATTTATGAGAGATGGAGTGGTTAGATGAAATGTTTGAAATGAATATGACGTCTACAGATGAATGAACTAAACGACAGCTCATTGATGAAGATACTAACAAAGTAAGTACTGATATTGATGATTGGAAATTTACTCAATGAGATCTCATAAAAGTTCGTATTACTAATGATGGAGAAGGATTACATCCTATGCAACACCCAATTCATTTTCATGGGCAAAGATTCTTGGTAACAAACAAGAACTGAGTACCAAACGACAATATGGTTTGGATGGATACAGTACTAACTTTGCCAGGGGAGTATCTTGATATTCTTATAGACATGTCGAATCCAGGTAAATGGATGGCTCATTGTCATATTGCTGAACATATGCACGCAGGAATGATGATGAATTTTGAAGTGTTTCCAAAAGAAGAAAGTGATAATAGAGAAGAAGAAAATGATATGCGTATTATTGAAGTAGAAGCTACAAGATTTAAATTTACGCCAGCTCAGGTTCGTGTAAAACAATGAGAAAAAGTTGCTTTGCGTATCAATGATGTTGATGCTGATCATGGAGCTCAATTTGGAGAAATGGATGTATACTATCAAGAAAATGGTAATATTCTCTTAGATACTTCTACTCCATGAACATATGAGTATAGATGTGCAACAATGTGTGGATCATGACATCAGGAGATGAAATGAACAGTTATTGTTGAATAATATTACATTTAGATAATTACTTATTACCAGTAAATCATTTTATATTTATTATTATATTCTAATGAAAAAATTAACACTCTTAATCCCATTATTTGCAGTTCTATTTCTTGTATGATGTGGTACTAAAAAAGATGTAGTTCAACAACCTACAAAAACTATAGAAAAACAACAAGCAACTGAACCAAAAGTTGAGGAACCAAAAGAAATAATAGAAGATGTCTTGGACTCAGACCAAGATAATCACCCACATGATTGAACTGAAGAAGAAGGTCACGATGATACTGATACTATAGATGATCACGGAGATACTAAAGAATTATTTGATACGCTAACTTTCTCTTCTAATACTACTCAATCTATTGATGGTTATGATATAGAGATAAAACATAAAGATACTCATGCTTGAGACAAATTTACATGGACTGTAAGTATAACACAATGATGAGAAAAGATTGATGGATTGGAACTTATTGATGGAGATCAATGAGTTTGAATTACCAAAGATCCTGTTGAGCATACAGAGCATCTCCATCCAGTTGCTAATACTAAAAACACATTAACATTCTCATCTCATACACATGATGAATGAACATATCAGGTCATTACTCAATTCAAGCATGATGGAAAAACTATTACCATTCCATACCAAGTGGATATATTAGTAGGTGATGATGATCATGGACATTAATAAGCTTTATCTTTTATAGCTACTCTATGAAAATAGACACACATACTAAGGATACTTCTTGCTGTAGTAAGAATCATACCCATCCTACACATATGCAACATAGCAACGCTGAAGGTAAATATTATTGCCCTATGCATTGCGAAGGCGATAAAGTATATGATACACCAGGAGATTGTCCTGTGTGCGGTATGGATCTAGTTAAGCAACCAAGTTTTGCTCAAAATAAAGAGTATACTTGTCCCATGCATCCAGAAATCATTAGAAATAAGCCAGGATCATGTCCAATCTGTGGAATGGATTTGGTGCCTAAAGAACCAAGCGAAGATGAAGAGCAGAGAATGTATAAGGAACTCGTGAAGAAAATGATAATAGCAACTGCTTTAGCTGTGCCAGTATTTACCATCGCTATGGGTGATCTTATTCCTGGAAACCCTCTAGCAAACATCATGGATCAACAATATTGGAACTGGGTACAGTTACTTCTGACTATTCCGATTGTTTTCTATGCATGTTGGATGTTTTTTGTGCGTGCTTGGAAATCTATCGTTACATGGAATCTAAATATGTTCACTTTAGTAGGAATGGGTACATGAGTAGCTTTCATCTTTAGTGTAGTAGCTATGTTGTTTCCTGATGTTTTCCCTAGTGAGTTTAAAACTGAAGCAGGGACTGTGCAACTTTACTTTGAAGCTACTGCAGTAATATTAACATTGGTGTTATTAGGGCAACTCTTAGAAGCAAGAGCTCATAGCCAAACAAGTGGTGCTATTAAAGCATTATTGCAACTCGCTCCATCTGAAGCTATTCTTGTTAAAAATGGTGAAGAGAAAGTTATTTCAATACACAATATTGTAGTAGGAGATTTACTGAGAGTAAAACCTGGAGAAAAGATACCTGTAGATGGTAAAATTACTGATGGTAATAGTAGTATAGATGAATCCATGATCTCAGGAGAACCTATTCCTGTAGATAAGAAAAAAGGAGATACAGTAAATTCATGAACTATAAATGGAACAAGAACATTTATAATGATTGCTAAAAAAGTAGGTTCAGATACTTTGCTTTCTCAGATTATTCAGATGGTGAACGATGCAAGTCGTTCTCGTGCTCCTATTCAGAAGTTAGTTGATACTATTGCTAGATATTTTGTTCCTGTAGTTGTTTTAGTTGCTGTAGTCACTTTTGGTGTTTGGGCTATTTGGTGACCAGAACCAGCATATGTATACGCTTTGGTGAATGCTATAGCAGTTTTAATTATTGCTTGTCCTTGTGCATTAGGACTAGCAACTCCAATGTCAGTAATGGTAGGAGTAGGGAAAGGAGCTCAATCAGGTATTCTTATCAAGAATGCGGAAGCATTAGAAACAATGAATAAGGTGAATGTATTAATTACTGATAAGACAGGAACTATCACCCAAGGGAAACCTTCTGTAGAAAAAATATTTGCTGTAGAAGGAAGTGATAATGATGACTTATTACAAAAGATAGCATCACTCAACCAATATAGCGAACACCCATTAGCTACAGCTGTGGTAACATATGCGAAAGAGAAAGATATTGTTCTAAAAGAGGTAGATAATTTTGAAGCTATTGCAGGAATGGGAGTTGTCTGAACTATCAAGGGAGAAAAAATTGCTCTTGGGAACATAAAACTGATGGAACAATTTGGCTCAGTGATTCCTAAAAGTTTATGATTAGAGGTTCTAGCAGAACAAAAACTGTGAAAAACAGTTTCTTATATATCTATTAATGCTATTACCCAAGGATACGTTGCTATTTCAGATGCTATTAAAGAAAATAGTAAAGAAGCAATTTCAGTATTAATGAGTCAGGGAGTTGAGGTTATTATGCTGACTGGAGATAATAGAAATACTGCAAAGTCTGTAGCAGATGAGTTAAATTTAAACAATTTTGAAGCAGAATGTTTACCAGAAGATAAACTCAATATGATAATAGATCTTCAAGCAAAAGGTAAAATTGTAGCGATGGCAGGAGATGGTATTAACGATTCACCCGCATTAGCACAGTCAAATGTTGGTATTGCTATGGGAACAGGGACGGATGTTGCTATTGAAAGTGCAACAATTACCTTGGTAAAAGGAGATTTACAAGGCATCGTAAAAGCTAAAATACTTAGCCATGCTGTTATGAAAAATATTAAGCAAAATTTATTTTTTGCTTTTTTCTATAACATACTTGGGATACCTATTGCTGCAGGATTACTATTCCCAAGTTTTGGTTTACTACTATCACCCATGATAGCAGCTCTTGCCATGAGTTTTAGTTCGGTATCAGTAATCACCAATGCTTTGCGCTTAAGAGGTCTAAAACTTTAATATAAAGCAAACATATTTTATATCTTTTATAAGACAGTCATGCAAACAGATATAAATAACTTCAACCATAATATCCATTATGAGATAAGAAATAGTGTAATAATTCTGATTGCAAAGATTGTATGAGTAGAACTCATCATAGCTTTGTCACATATTCTTTTGAATCAGGTTATTTTATGACATGGTTTTCATGATATGGCATTGGGAAATTTTAGTGGTCAAATATGGGAATTATTAATCTTTCATGCAGTGACAACGTGTGCCATTCTCTATTTTGTTTTACAGCGAGTTACTACTTACTATACGATAACTGATAGAGAAATAGTTCATGAAACTGGAATTATCTCAAGAAAGAGAAAATCATACGACCTTCCTTGAATACAAGAAATAGATTATATACAGTGATTTCGGTGACGTATTTGTAGCTTTGGGGATATTGTCTTAGAGAATCCACTAATATCATGAAAAATCTATATAAAGACAGTACCTAGACCAGATTATTATGCAAGACTTATTAAAATACTCCGTGATAATAGTGTGCAAAATAACTGACATGAAAAGATAATCCCGATTAAAAGAGAAATATAGTATTGTCAATTATATCTTACCATAATAGAACACTAAAATTTGGAGAAAAGCTATATAATGGTTATAATGAATATGTATTTATTAATGAAATATTGATGTTAAGAAAAGTTTGAGTTTTATGTATCGCATTATGCTATGCTTTCGTAAGTAGTACGGTTGCTCATTCTTTTTGTATAGAAACAAATGAAGATAGTTGTGGGCATAATTGTTGTGAGATGATGACGAATAGTGATGCCTCAACCAATAGTCCTAAACCTTGTTTACAGCATTGTATATGAAATTATAAAGATACTGTCTTAGTATCAGTATCTGAAATCAAAAAAAAGAAAATAATTGATAATAAATGAGTCGATAACCAATGATATATTCCCCCAGGGATTATTGAAATAAGTGAATGATGAGTAGTGAATGTATCTGATTTTCAATACAGTGGCATTGATGTTGCCCCTCGAACTGACGAATATATAGGAATAACCAAAAAGATAGAGTAGAGTAATACTCACATAATTTTGTTAGTATTACTTTTTTACTCTTTTTTTTATACTTCAATGAATTCACAAACATTACAAACAATAACTTTAGTACTGGTAGCAGTGATGCTCGTACTTTGATTAACCTGAAAATTTGCTTGATCATCTCAAGAATTAATTACTAAGCAGGACGTACAACAAATCGTTAAACAAGCAATTGGCGAAGTACAAAATAAAAATCAACCTGTTGCACAAGCCCCTCAACCGACTCAGCCAACTCCACCTCCAGCACCAACTAATACAAAATTAGTTGTTAGCGACTTTGATACATTCTATAAAACGAGTTATGTAAAAGGGTCAGAGGATGCAAAAATTACAGTGATAGAGTTCTCAGATTTTGAATGTCCCTACTGTAAAAGACATGATAACTCTGGTACACTTGAACAAGTTATAGAGAAATATGGAGATGACGTGAACGTAATATTTAGCCATTTCCCACTGAACTTTCATCCTCTCGCTCAGAAAGCACAAGAGGCTTCTGAATGTGTAGGTGAACAAGGCGGAAGTGATGCCTTCTATGCGTTTAAGAAATGACTCTTTGCTGAAGCAAAACCGACAAGAGAAGCAATTACTAAAGTTGCTGGGACAATTAGTGGTGTCGATGTAACTGCCCTAGAAACATGTATAGATGCTGGTACATATGCTCAAAAAGTAACTGATGCCATGAACTTTGGTAAAAAATTAGGGGTGACAGGTACTCCAGGGAATGTTGTTGTAAACAATGAGAGCTGAGAATATCAAAAAATCTCATGAGCTGTTCCTGCAAGTGCTTTTGACTGACCTATTAGTCAGTATATGAACTAAATCTGAGTGGTAGTTGTCTAACAGCTACCTCTTTTCTCTAACTCTTTACTTAAACAAAATGATACAAAAGTTGACACACAATTTAAAGAAAGTATTGCAAGATAAGATTTCATTATGAATTGGGATACTCACTATACTTATATCATGAACAATTTGACGATACTTTACCAATCTAGATCTCACGATCGGTAATATGTGAACATGGTTCGCATATACAGAACTTATACTTTATGGTTCATTTAGTATTTTGTTTGGTATATTTGTTGCTTCCAGTGTATATCAATGGAAATATTTTAGTGAAATGAATGCAAAGACAAGTGGTATTGGATGAGTATGAGGCATTTTTGGTATGTTAGTAGCATGATGTCCTGCCTGTAGCATTACTCTTGCCTCATATCTTGGGATTGCCTCAGTTATGAGTTTTCTTCCATGGAAATGAATGGAATTAAAAATTTTAGGAATAGCTTTTCTCCTTTATGCTTGCTGGAACATACTAAGTAATTTAGAAACTTGCAAACTTAGATCTCAAAAAAAACAAAAATTATTTATCTTATCACTTATTAATTCTATGAACTTTAATAAAATTATTCTAACACTCGTTATTGTGGCTTGATTAGCTACTTCAGTTTGGGCAGTCAATGACTATATGACCGTGGCGCCTAATGTAAATGCGCAAGAGGTTGTACAACAACAGCCATCAGTGCCTACAATACCTACACCAGTACAAGATACTTACATCCCTACTTCTGCTCCTTCTGGAGTGTGTAATGGAGGTGGATGATGTGGGTGTGGATGATAATTTATTCAATAATGTAACCAAATGAACAAAGTAATTATAATACTATGACTAAGCACTTTATTGATTTCATGATGTTCACTTCAACCGAAGAGTATAAATAACAATTCTAATAATATAGGATGAAATGAAGCCTATACACATTGAGTAAATCATACTGTTTCGTGAGAGACTCATGAAATCACATTAAATCCTCATGAGCAAAAAATACAGTTCTTTGATAATTGATGATTAACATCATTATGGAGTTACTCTCAGAGTGATGAACCTATTATTATTCGTGCAAAACAATGAGATATTTTAAATGTTACGGTAGTGAATGGTGTTCCTCAAGAAACTTCTGTTCACTGGCACGGTATACGTGTACCAAATGATCAAGATTGAGTTCCTGGAGTTACACAAGAACCTATTCCAGTGTGAGGAACATATACATATAATATTCCTCTTCAGGATGCTGGGACATTTCTCTTTCATCCACACATAAATACGGTAGAACAGATGGGAAGAGGACTTTATGGTTTACTTATAGTTGAACCAGAAACGTATCCTTTCGAGTTTGATGAAGAGATTGTTTGGGCATTAAAAGATTATAGATTAAATAGTGACTGAACACTCAATGAAAACTTTGAATGAATGATGGACTTTACACATGCTTGACGTTTATGAAACGCATTGACGATAAATAACAAAATCTCTCCTACTTATGAACTGCCATCATGAAGCACAGCTCTTATTCGTTTCATTAATCCTTCAAATGCTAGGATATATAATTTGGATTTGAGTTCTCGAAATGCAAAGGTTGTATGAACTGATTGATGATTGATTTCTCAACCATATGATGCTTGATTGATACAATTAAGTCCTTGAGAGAGAATGGAAATACTAGTTTCTATAGGATCAAAAGAATTACAATTAATTGATAATTATTTCCCTAAAAACCCATATCAATTAGCAACTATTTCACCAACTTGATTGACTGAAAAGAAAACAATAGAAATGGATATACATTGATTTCCATCTATTCCTGATCGATCTGCCTTATCAAGTGATATACCAAATGAAGTAATTTCACTATGATGAGTAGGAGTCATGTGATGAGATCGTTGAATGATGGCTTGATGATCTAGATGATGGACGATTAATGATGGAATATGGCCACATACCAATGAGGTGCTTCATCGGAAAATATGAGAAATGCGTACTGTTAGATTGCAAAATAAGAGTAAAAGAGATCATCCTATGCATTTACATGGAGATTTCTTCCAAGTATTATGAGTTAATTGAAGTGAAGTCCCTTGGCATGGGTGGAAGGATACTATTAATGTTCCCGCACTATGATACACTGACCTTGCTATAATACCGACAAATCCTTGAACGTGGATGTTTCATTGTCATATTATTGAACATGCTCATTATGGGATGATGACAACGGTAGTAGTTGAATAAGGAAAATTTGTGACATATCACTACTATGTGAAGAGTAATATCTGAAGATAGATATATTATCATTTATAAAAAAGATCAGACTTCATAAGAGGTCTGATCTTTTTATGAGTATCGGTTACATTATATATTTTCACTATCAATCAATCTATACTCAGTTTCCAGTATATTATATACAGGATCATCTCATTTTTCAAAGTCTTGTATTCGTTTGATAGAGGTTTCGACTATCTCTCAACATCGCCTTTTATAGACTATGTAGATAACTCCTTTTGCTTCCTCTTCCACAAATATTCTTGTGATGTTTTCTACTGTAAAGCTTCTTCATTCTTTGTCTTCAGAACCAATACAGAAAGCTCTTGTGATCATGCTTCCTGATTCATAACTGAATTGTAAATATCATCCAAAGTATTCATCATATTTTTCAGGAAAGAATGTTGCTTTAAGTTCTTTACTCCAAATATTATCTTGTTCTTCTCCTATATTCTCATCAAATTTTAACTCGTATATTTTTCACTGTCAAAGAAGATGGAGATCTTTATTATTTAAATCAATTACTGCGCTTATATCGAATTGTAACATTGTTGTATAAATAAGTATCTAAAAGAAGGGTAGTGTATGGTTTTGTAAGATGTGTTTGCTTGTGCTAAGGGGGTATAAGTAGATACATTTTTTTTGTATAAATAAAAACATTAACTTTATTCGTTAACTATGGTCCTATCTAACTCATACGTTTGAGTAGTTTCATCAAACAGAAAAACCCCATCTCTTCGTCTACCTCATTTTTGTTCAGTAGTTTGTAAGCTCCATCATCTGAAGGTTCAGTAGGTCGAGAAGAAACGATATTTTTTATTACTTTGTATTTCCATAACCTCGGCGAGTTGAGGTATAGAAAGATCTGAGAATTTGATTGCATACTTAAAAACCTCACCGATTCAGCTAGTTGTAAAATGATTACTTTTTACATTAATTTTACGAATATTGTGTACGTAGCTGTCTCATGTAATATCTAATCGTTCTTTTTTCAATTGATCATTAGTCTCTCATCTTCTATATTTTCATACTTCGATAGGTATATCATGGTCAGAGCATGTGAGGATATTGATATGTGGATGCCGTCAATTTTTACCTCTATGAGATATTTCAATGGAAATAACCATTCCATCAAAGTAGTGGAAGAAACTTTTATTCTTATGATTTGATCTTTTTGAATTCCTATACTTTCTTGCCATTACTTTTTTTGCTTTCATTAACTTCTCCATTAGATCTTTCAAGTGATCATCTTTCGTATGCTTAATAGTAAGAACGATGTAATATCGCTTCTTACCATACAATGAGTTTTTTGCTATTCATTGTTCAAATCTCTTGATCATTCTGATGGCTCTCTTTGTTGCACATGCAATACAAATTCTATCATATTTGCAAAAATTAGCAGACATCAAAGACTTGTGTCAACTTTCTAAATCTTTGCGGAATACTGCCATATTACAACATTCCCTAATTCTTCTCTTTTTTGCTGAATGTCTGAGAAGATGCGGTTTGTGTTGTTCAATGTAATCTAATAATAGAATTTTGTTTTTCTGACTTTTAGTCAGTTTTTTGATGGTTCTTCTAACTAATAGTTTTTGATTGTTTTCATAGCTCATAATAATAAGAATTAGTTATGAGCGATTTATTCATTATATATGAACCTTTTAACTCCTGAAATCTGTCTAAATACACTTAAATACTACGATAACTTAAGAATGCTATCATAACCATTAGAGAGTATCAAACTATTGATGCGAGTATATATATACTGGTTTTGCATCAATTCTTGTTGGAGAGGGTTTAACATTTTAATGTTTATCTCCTGAAGATACTTTTTACTACTTTCGATACAGTCAACACACATACATCCGCCACAGCCTACACATTCACTTACAGAAAACTTTTTGGTATAATCAAATCCCTCATGGGTCTGATGAAGTTTTTGGTGCTCTTTGTAACAATAATCACAAAGATGTAAGTCTATTTGTTTACGCATAGTGGATACAAAAAGATGTAAAAGTATTTGCTACTTTAACATGGAACTGCTGAAGCTCTTATGGTCAGATTATATGATGTTATTTGCTTTGAGCATCGTCACAATTTCGAATCGATCTTCTTCTAAGAGAACCACGACTGATCATTTCCTTTCAGCAATTTGGTCTTTCCTAGAAATCTTTACATGACAAATACGGTACTCGTCTTCATCAGGCATAGTTTTCAATGTCTGTATTGCCTGAGCAATACCAAAATTCTTATAACATTTCGCTTGTACTATAAATGGTTTCGTATAACATAGGTCTATTCATTTATCATCTGTGCGTTTCGACTCAGATCTAGCAGTCACGCAATCGAGAAATCAAAGCTTTCTGTAGCTTTGGGCAAGTAGACGTTCATAGGTGGAACCTTTATTCCTTGATTTGATTGATGGTCATGGCATGGTGATATTGGTGAAATAGATAAATAATAATGCTCTCTATACTGAGCGATGTGGTCACTGTTGTGCTTAGATCGTTTCTGAGCATATGATTTGCATTTCTCAGGGTTCTTCTTTCTCCATTCTTTCATATATACTCTTTGTTTTTCAAGTATCTGATCCTTGTTTTTATCATAATGTCTTTTCTTAATTGCTCTGACTTTTCCTTTATTCTCCAATCTCCGTTGTTTAGCTTGCTCATTAATTTTCTCTCTATTCTTTTCTCTTCGCAGTTTCCTTGTATTTTTCATTCAATTTTTAGACGAAATAAATATAAGAATACTAGCTACATCCCATCAATTTCAATGTAGTGATGAAAACAAACACATACAAGATTAATACACAATTTTGTGATAACCTAAGCCGTTATCAAACGTTTTGTTCTATCTAAACGCAATTTGCTCAGGTGGCACAAAACGAATCGTTTTGTTAACGATATGTGGTAGATAAGCGATATCTCTAGGAGACAAGATAAAGAAGTAACATACTAAGCAAGAACAATCACCCACCAAGAAGATATGATATTCGAAACCGTTTCTCTAGGTGGATATAGTTCTTCCAAAAGCAAAGCTCATGTCCTTTCATTTGAGGATATGCATCCAAAATCTGTTGTTGCTCCCATAGTGTTATGTGTTTGAACATAGATAGTATTCTCAGGTAAATTGTTTAGTAGACTCTTACATAACCATGACTATCAGTGACAGTGACCCCATTAATTGATTCACCTCTTGCCAGGGCTCCATTTATCTTTGGTCGATTTGAGCTTACATACTCCTTTGGCAAGGAGTTCATATCCACATCAAATACATAGGATGGACAAAACAGAGCTTTGCCGTCTTCGTTCTCCCAAGAGTGTTCGCCAAGTCTCTTAAGGATTCTTGCAATCATTTTCGTCGTTATTTTCTCTTTCTTTTCAACGATTTGCCTTCTGTTCGCAAAGAGTTTTTTCGCTATGATCAAACTGTCCAGTGCTTTTCATAAGTCGGTTTGCAATCAGATAATCTCGTCTATTTGGTCATCAGTGAGCTTGTTAGGATCAACTGGTTCATCACCAAAATACATGTCATATGCTTCAATAAGTTGTGTAATATCCATGAGTAGATACAAAAAATAATAAAAAATACTTGTGTTCAGTAATTACTTTGCTATAGTCTCAGTAGTTGATTTTTCTAAAACGTCTTTGGTAGAGGCGTTTTTTTGTTCCTTCTTTTTCTCCATCTGTCTCAGTGAAGTCAGCATCACCGCAGTGATTTTCGTCTGCATCGATGGAGAAACTGTAAAGCCTTTCTCTTTCAATGATTTGACCGCATCTTGTGGGGTAGTGAAGAACACATCTCCAGCAATCAATGAAGCTTCTAGCATCGCTAGATCATCGTCAGTGAATGGATTAGTTATTGGCTCACTTTTTGGGAGATTAGGTTTTGCCTTACTCATTGTTCCAATACGTTCCACCCATTCTTTGAAGTCGAGTGGTGCATCACGTCCGATTTGTCCTGATCTATCTTTGCTCAACAATCTTTGATTGGGAGCAGTAGTGATATGACGTTCTGAATCTTTATCGATGTACATATACCCTACGATATCCATCATATAGGCTATCTCTGTAGCGTTCTTTCCATTCAGCATAGGAGTGATACTTTCAGTAACTCACTCATCGTTTGAATTGTGTTTTTCCTGACAAATCACAATCACATGCATCTTCAAATCTTTGAAGCTACGAATGATATCTTTAATTTTGCGAGAAAGTTCTCCCCATTCGTTTCTTGTCATTTGTTTACCAGTACGATTTTCGATTCACTCTTTGATAATCTCATTGATCTCCGTGAGGCTATCAATAACCAGCGTTTGGTAGTTGGAACCTTGCTTCAGGTGCTTGTATAGCTCCTGGAGATCCTTGATTGATTCTATGTTCACATAGTCAGGATAGTATCACAACGTCGAGACAATCGATAGCAATCACTTTTCACTACTAGCGAATATCGGTTTGGGAGCAGTACCACCAAAGACAGTTTTTCCTACTCAGGAACCACCGTAGATCGTACATCTCACGAAATGGTCCTTAGGTGCAAATTGTTTGATTTCCATAAGATTGGTGTATAAATAATAAAATTATGATTTGGTCATGCTCATCAACCTTTTTCTTGCGAGCATCAGTCACTGTTTCGCATGAGCACGTTGTTTTGGATCCATCGGTTTAATTTCAAACTGAAGCGTCGTTGATTTCATTTCTGGTTTGATCGCATCCTTGTCGAATCGCACCAGGAGCGTGTGATAGTGTGACTCATAGGGATCTCACTTGCTCGTGATGTAGTTCAAGAGTTTCTGTTGGTATCTACGAACAATCGATTCGCCGTAGATATTGATCAGCTCTTCTTCCTGGCTTTGAGTAAGATTTAATTTTCTCTCGCTCGCATGCACGAAACTGCGTGAGTGTTTTTTATACTTTCCTGTACTATTCTTTCCTTTCCTATGCTTTACTATACTATGTGGCGTTTTTGTTTCAGGAACTATAGTTTCTGTTTCCATAACTTCGTTTTGGTTGTCCAAATCTTCTTCAGCCTCATCAGGAGAGGAGTCGTCTCATTTTCATGAAGCTTTCTCTCTGTACCTTTCTCTTTTATTAAGAAGAGGTTCAAGACTCTCTACTAACTGAGAACATCAGAGAGATCAATTCTTTAGTTGGAGGAGGTTAATCCTCACCATATAGTCAATGATGCCAGCAAACAGATCAGAATCGATTCAGAAATCTCCTGCAAGGAGCTCAATCTCCATCTCATCAAATGAGACGTGAAAGTTCTCTGCTCAAGCTAATGTCTCCAGGACCATGCATCGAATTGCATAGCCTTCGAGTCCATACTTAGCTCTGAGTGCAATAATCTTTCTGTCCGATCTCATGTTCGCATCGTGACTAAAATACTCTGCATTGTTTTTTCTTGGTCTTGCCATGGCTAATAAGAACAAAAAATAAAAAACTGGGGCTTTGGCGACAATAGTGAACCCCAGTTTTTCGTGAGTCGCCAAACTTACGTCACTGGGTGATTCGTACGCTCCGATTACTCGGAGACGTCCATATGTGGAGGAAACCACAACAAAAGAGGTAATAGGTAGGAAGTAAAAGACCATTTGGGAGTTTTCCATATAGAAAAAACCACATAGATCATTACTATGTGGGTATTATTCTAGTCAATCATTTTACCTCTCTCTAGCCAGCGATGCTTTCGTTATATATCCACATCCCCTTTTGTGCTCACAAGTGCAGTTATTGCTTCTTTTCCGCACTTACGATGACAAAAGGAATGTGACTTATTCAATGAAATTCAACAGAGTAAACAATTTATTGACTTCCACAGTACACTAATGTGTACAGTAATGAACATACCTTATCTTTCAAAAAAGAAATTGCAAGTCTTTTCATAACTTTACTTATCATTACCGTTGCTATATCACATCTCTTCAATATATAATAGCTAATCAACGCATTAGTATACTTTATGCTACTCTTATATAAGCACTATGAAAAACCTTACTGCATCAAACACAGAAAGACAGAATATCCTCAATAACCACTTCGTTATTGAACCACTCCAAGAATGACTTGGATTAAATTTTCCAATTATATCTTGAGAAATGAGAATGACTACAGATCAAGTAGCTGATTTTTTTGAAGTAAGTAAAAGAACTATAGAAAGATATTTACATGATCATGAAACGGAATTAAAAAAGAACTGATATGAAATATTTACATGAAAACCCTTACAAGAACTTAAAGAGAGTCTTGGTAGCGACATTAATGTCGGTAGCAAAACCACCGTACTATGACTCTTCAATTT
>Ga0307934_1000190_pt1 | contig 49909 bp, 40 predicted proteins | sample OrgLakmetageno90_FD_201838 | JGI IMG/M metagenome (GOLD analysis project Ga0307934, IMG submission 201838) | Saline water microbial communities from Organic Lake, Antarctica - #90 | ecosystem: Environmental > Aquatic > Non-marine Saline and Alkaline > Saline | place: Antarctica: Organic Lake...
ACATGGGAGCACCTCAACTTGTTGGCGTCTATGTCAATCGACTACACCGCGAACTCAAGCAAGCGCCCGATCGCGATTATGATCAATTCATATCGCGATATACGGAATGACCCCTGCGGAACCTCATTTCGTAAAATTAGAAGCTGCAGGAAAGATCGATGTTTTAACGTCTCTGCAGCCCGATCTTTTATCCAATGAAGAGGATACATTGCATCTATATACCTTAGGACTTTCGAGTGAAGATCCAGAGGTGCGTCTATCTGCCGTCAAAGCGTCTATGATTTTGATGGCAAGCTTACAATCGTTGCCTTTAGACGAGCACCCCGAATTTTCGGCACCTTCGTCGAGTCAATTTGCTCAGTCACTTTATAGTCTTCTCAAGGATGATAACCCAGAGGTTAGAAGTTATGCGTCTCGCGCAATTGTATTTTCTGGCCCAGCCAATCCGTATTCAGAAAGAGTTCTTTACGACGAAATTGACAATATTGCTTCTGGTGAGAATAAGCTCCCTATACTCGAGGCAATGGCTGTTGTCGGATACACTGGGCCAGAGCTGTCGGGACGATTAATGAGCATCTTTTCGAACTCTAGCGAATTCACTTTGAGTCACAGGACCGGCAAAGTTTTGGGTTTTCTAAAGGATGTTGATAATCTTGATGGGCTTGTCGACATCGCGAATCAACCAAGTCATAAATCTGTTAGAAGCGCCTTATTGGCAATTGGAGCTTATGGAGAAGACGCTTCTACAGTAATAGAGAAAATTCGCGAGTTATCGGATAGCCCAGATCAGTCGAGTGATATGAGAAATTTGTCACGAGTCGTTATCAAGGCAATTGAGACGGGAGTCCCAATGTCGTCTGGCCTTAGTTCTGTCACCAGCAGGGAGCTCTTACCAAGGAGAAACAAATCAATTGAAATTACTTCAGCAACTCCAACTGTGGCTATTGTTCAAACAAATAGTGAAACATCACTGCCATTAGACACTGACGATCCAGAGCAGCCATTTCAATCTTCGGACGGTGAAGATGAAACGAGCATCAGGGTGTTTGTCGCAGTCCCTATTTTTCTTTTCTTAATCGTGTTGCTAGCCCTTTTGAAGAAAAAGACCTCAAGTGTGTGAACCGGAATCCTTATTGCGAAGTTCAAATTTGCGATCTGTATGGCAGGAAATAAAGAGTATGCGATATCGTGGTCTCTACGATTAGAGTGGTCATCGTGCAGGCCTGAAGACTAGTCCATCAGCATGCTTCATCATTGTTAAGACATCGTTGAATAGTTAGGATGTTTTGTTTAGGGTGTTAACATATGATGAAAAAAGTCGCGAATAGTTTCTTAAGTATTTTTATTGGATGGCTCGTTCCTTTTGCATCTTTCTTGGCATGGATGCAATTCAGGAATTCTGGCGATGGCCGAATCACTGATTTTGAATTTTTACTTTATTTACCTCTGTGTTTCACTGCCCTCGGATGGGTGGTTATCGGGATACCATTATCTTTACTGATCGGCAGAGGAGGAAGAACTCGTTTTCGGGTCAGCGTTGTTGCATGGATGACTGTTACTATCATATCGTTTCTTTTCATCTCGGCTGTTTTTCGTTCTAGGGTTATTGTTCTTATATGGTGGCCAATCTCGATGGGGTTTCTTGCCGGATGTGTGTTTTGGGTGCTTGAAAAAAAGGTGAGAATTATGCCCATCGTGGCTTTCCTAATACCTATGTTATTTTTTCCGTTTATCCGTTTCATCCTATTGCCTATAGGGATTACATTTTTCCCATATTCGACTCATATCCTTGGAGAAGGAATTATTGGCGATGAACCCATCTACAGAATTATGCAGGATGTAAAGGTGGGCGATTCTTTCGAGGAGCTTAATAGGAAATATCCTCAAATATTTGCAGAGCCTTTTTTGAATCGCTCGTCAGGTTCTAAATCCAGTTGGTTTTACTTTATAGAGTTTGATGAAAATCGAGAGCGAGTTATCTATATTAATGTTCATCCTCCACGAAAATGAACCCACACGCGGCTCTCCAACTTCCAAGTCGACCGTCCCACTGCACCCCCGCCTCTGGTCGCCCCCTGGGTCTGTAGGTTTAGCCGTTCTCCCCGCCCTAGGGATCTTATGCCCAATTCCTGCTTCACGGTCGACTCGTTCGCACACTCACTCAAACAATCGACCTACAGGAAAGAGACATAAGAGACCTTGGGCGGTCACCCGGCAAGTCAGCAGGGGGCTCCCGGCGGCTCCACTTCGGCGGGACTACCGAGTCGCCGTTCGGAGCATCCCCGTCATTCACTTGTGTGGAGCCGCTTTTTTGAATGCGCTTAACGGCGTAGACTAGAAGGAACCTTGCCACTGGATATTATACTCATAGGTTTAAAATACCTATGAAAACTTTTATTCGACTTGTTCTTCTCTGTTTTGCTCTGTTCGTGCTTTTGCTTGTGGTGGGGGCGGTTGTCCTGACGCGACCTGGGGTGCAGAAGCGAATTCTAGAGGGACAGTTGCCTGCGGGGAGTTCGATTGGCATGGTTCGGCTCACGACAGGCTCTATTGAGCTATCTGAGCTCAAGCTGGCGCTACCGGATGGCACGCAGGTGCACCTGAACATGCTGAATGCGGATTTCGAACCGCTTGCTGCATATTTTGATAAAACGATTAAGCTTGGTGCGCTTAATGTGGAAGGCCTCGTCATTGACACGCCGAAAGCCTTTATTGAGACCCCGGCAGATCCTACTAGCCCGTCGTCTAGCTCTAGCACGCCCCCTTCTGTTGCCACACCTTCAACGGGCAAACCTACCGTTGCAGAGCCCGCAGTCGCAGCCGATCGTTCCCAAGCGCTGGAGGTCGAATCATCGACTGGCGCGGCCTCTCCGACCGACGCGCTTTATGTGCTCGGACAGCTGGATTGGCTCTTTGATATTGATTCGGTTCAGCTTACCGGGGAATTGCGAGACGCGTCGGGTAGCACTTTTGTCTTAGCCTTGCAATCCGGAGCCATGCGACCAGGCGAGGAGACAGTCATCGAAGCTTCGCTCAAGCTCAATTCCGACCAAACTTTACAAGCTGGACTGAAGCAGTTTGATGCCGATGCGCGGGTCACCCTCCAGCAAAACACGAATGGAGGCTTCGAAAAAGTCCGAATCGAATCGCTAACCAAGGCCAGCGATGCAGAAGGGAATAACTTACTTACGGCGAGCCAAGAGCTTGATCTTGTAATGAAAGGGCGCGAGGAACGCGCATCGGTGGAACTACTATTTAACGTAGAGCTGCCGAAGCCGGAAATTTTTAGTCCTGAAATGGTCGGCGTGGGAGCAATAAATGTGCAAGGTAGCCTTGCGGCTAGCGCGCTGCGTGAGGAATTTACCTTAAGCGCAACCAATCTAGTGGTTTATGCTTCTGGAGCGGAGGTCGTCAGTTTGAAGTCGAATAAGAACTTTACGCTCGGTGGGGACGCTGACCTGAGCGGGGATTTGATGGGTGTGCGCATCCGCGATCTCCCGCTTGCATGGCTGGGGCCGTGGTTGCCAGCTGGATTTGAGCTGACGGGTGAAGACCTCACGGCGCAATTCAATCTTACCGGGACGCCTGCAGGTGCGCTTCAGTTAAGCTCAATAGCTCCACTCCGCTTGGGGCCACTTTCGCTGACGCAGGATGGGTTGCCACTTTTGCAGCAAGTGACGATTTCAGCCCAGCCGGTCATACGTATGGCAGCTGACGAATCGATTAGCTGGGAGCTGAATGCTTTACAAATTCAAGATCGATTCGGTGAATTCCTTTCCGGGCGCAGCGTAGGACGCTTCACGCCCTCCGCTTCTTCCGCAGGTCGCATCCCTTCGGGTCTTCAGGCGGAGGCAGAACTCACGTTCGGCCTACAGGAAATAACGCAACAACCGGCACTCGAAGGCTTCGCTTCGGTCATGAGTGGGCGCGCTCTACTCGATATCAAGATAGATCCCGCTGAGGCATATCCTGTAGCGATACAGGGACGATTAGAGGGCATCTCACCGAGAGCTTATCCCGGGCAGCGGCAGGATTATCGTTTTGCGCTTCAAATTTCTGAGCCAATAGCGGGCGATCTAGCTGTGGGGGCAAGCCTGGAGGCCGGTTCAGCAAAAAATCCCAGCACTAGTCTAGAATTTGCCGGGCAGGTTCGTCCCGAAGCAAAGCCACTCAATTTCAAAATTGACCTGCAAGCCGGGCGGCTCAGCCAACGGGATATCGACCTACTGGTCGCAGCGTTTACTCCGCAGCCAGCAATACCCGAGCGTACGAGCGACGCTCGGCTTGCCGAGCCTAACCCCGCTACATTGAAGTTGCCGGGTAATACTCGCAGGCCAGACCAAGCTGCCGACGCGCTTCCATCTTCGGCACCTGAGACCACTTTCGTGCCTGTCGCAACAGAGTCTCTCTGGGCCGACTATGACGGAGAAGTCGATATCTCGATTAGCGAGTTCTACCTCCTGTCTGGAGACGTCGTCACGGACCTGAAGGCGCAGGCTAAGGTAAATGATGCTCTTCTCCGTATTAGTCAGCTCAAAGGCGCTTATAAAGGTGGTCAGCTTTCCGGCTATGGCGAAGCACGTTTTTCTACAGCACCGAGCGCCGGCTATACGATTCAAAGTGCTCTCAATGTGGAGAATCTCGACCCATCCGTATTTTCCAAAAAACGCTCTGGCAGTTTTCCTGTTCGTGGCCTCTTCAGTGGGGAAGCGGCATTTACAGGGCAGGGACCCACTCTGGAGGCTGCGGTCGATGCGCTGCAAGGGGAACTAGCTATAACCGGTAAGGAAGGAGTTCTGACCGCTTTTGACCTGGACGATTTGATGCCCGACTTGGGCATGGGAAATATCGCGGGCCTGGGTAGTTTAGGATTAATTAGCGCGGACATCCTGGGGAAGAGCTTAAGCCGGCCAGGTCTCACTGCTCTAGCTCGGGCGATTCCTTACTTTGAGAATATGCCTTTTAGTGCTTTTTCTCTAAAGCTTGTTCGAGGGAATGATCGTCGAATCTTAATCCCTGAACTTCTTTTTGTGGGTCGTAATATACTTATCGACGGAAGCGGTAGCATTGCTGCAACGAGCTTGAAAGATGCCCTGAGCCAACCGCTCGATCTGCAACTTGAGATTGGCGCCAAGGGCGAGCTTATCGATTCTCTCGAGACGCTCGAATTGCTTGGGCCAGATACCACTGCTGATGGCTTCCGCCGCTGGTCCAATACCATTGCGATCACCGGTTCATTGGAAGAACCTGATACCTCAGCACTGGAGCGCCTGCTCAAAGCTGCCGCCAAACGTGCCCTGACTCAATCCGGGCTGAGGCTTCCGACTCGTGCTGCTGGCGATGGCAAGGTCGCGGTGCCAGCGGAAGGTAAAGAGACAAGCCAGTCGAACCTGTCCGAGGCGCGAGAGCCCTCGAAAGAGGAAAAGATTATTCAGGATGTTGGAGCCGGACTGGACGTGATCAATTCTCTCTTCGGCCGGTAGAATGGAATGATGTGATTTTGATAAAAGTAATTTCAGCCAACTTGCCCCTATCGCAGTTGAAATAACGCTGAGTTGATGCGATCTTTTTTGATCGGTTAATGCGTCTCAGCGATCATTAGATATGAACCTACTTCAGAGCAAAAGATCCCTAAAAGTGTTAGCTATAGTTTTGTCTGTAAGCTTAATTCTCCATCTGGCGGTTCTGCTTGCTTTGGGCGCGTTTAAGTTCGTGGTCAAACTCGTCGATGGGGAAAGCGTTTTTGACGTGGCGCCGGTCGATACCCCGCCTCAGATCAAACCGGAGTATGTCGTCAATATTGAGTCGGAAAGGCCCACTAAGCCGGATCTACGTCGGCTCACCATCCTGCCTGATAGCTCTGTCGCGATAGACATTCCCACTTTGGGAATCGACGTGGAGTTCAAAAAGCAATCAACCGGAAAATCGACAACGCAGACTGCTGAATGAAACCCTGATTATATGATTAGTTGTGTGAACTATGTTGACGTAAAATGTAATTTCCAGGGCTAAAAAAAATGATGGCTGATCAGACCAATGGAGAGCTCTTCCTCAAAGAGTTTAACAAAAAATTGTTAGTTATGCTGTTTATTTATGTCGGCTCTATGAAGTCCACAGCTTTATGATCGCATAATGTCTAGAGTTCTCAGTTGGCGTTATTCCTTTTTAAGCTTATTAGCTCTGTGTCTTGCCCAGTGCGTTTTATGCGGGAGCGTCCTCGACGGGGCTGCTGGCAAGCTCTTCAAGCCTGATTTGCAGGAGCGTTCCTTTGAGTTGCTAAAAGAGACGGAATACGACCCGAAGACGGATATTGGGCAGTCCCGTTTCACGGTCTACTGGTCAGAGGATGTTGAGATTATACAGCTCGGAGAGCGAAAGAATTTCGCGGATATTCCGAGCCCGATACCTGCAACTTTTAAAGGAATACCAACTGCGGAAGCGAAGGCTCTTGTGGCGGGCAAGCCATTCGTAGCACGGGTGGTCACGCTTTTTGAAGGTGTCCCTCCCCAAGTAATTGAGGATTCGCCAAACAATGTTTCTGGAGTGTTCAGTCCTGATTCCAACGGCACCCGATCTGGCACTATTGAGATCAATGGCAAGCCGGTCAGAGTGAGTTTACGTGATCGTAATTGGCGCATCTTCTACCAGAAAAGGATTCTGCCCGAGGCACTGACCCAAGGCTTTTGGTCGGTCACGGTGCATGGGGCCGAGGATGCGCAAGGGCGTTTCGTCGCCAGCCGTCTGGATGTCGAGCCGCTGCCGGATCCGCGTCTGACCGATGACTCTAATCTACCGCGTGTTTTGGTGATCGGAGATTCCATCAGCATGAATTATCATGATGCGGCGAAGGAAGCTTTAAAGGGCGTGGCAAATTACCACCGTATCGAGGGCAACGGGTTTTCTGTTCAACACGGTGTGGATAACGCTGAGCTCTGGCTGGGAAACTATTTTGAAAAAGGATTTCAATGGGATGTTATTCTTTTCAACCACGGCCTTCATGACCTGAAACAGGCCTACGATAAAGGCACGGATACCTTTGGCGCTTATGCTGTTCCGCTTGATGAATATCAGGCAGGCTTGCACAAGTTGATTGGTATCTTAAAGCAGACCGGGGCCGAACTTGTCTGGACTACGACTACGCCAATTCCCAATCACAACAAGGGCCGCTATGCCCGGCGAAAAGGGGCGGCAAAACTTTACAATGAGGCTGCCATGGAAGTGATTCGCCAATATCCGGAGGTTGCGATGAACGACCTCTATGCCTTGGTGGATGGTTCATCTCAATTCGACAACTGGCGTAAAGGCAAGGACGTGCATTTCTACAAAGAGGAAGAGCGTGAGCTGCTGGGTGGGGCGGTGGCTGCGGCTGTGCGCACAGCTCTTTCGGGTAAGGAGCAGCCGAAAAAGAAGCTGCCACTGCCGGGCGAAGTGTTTTCTGTCGAGGGCCACACGGCTTTTCTAATTCGTCCTGAGGGTGTTCGGATGGCTTGCTGTGGTCCGCAGCCCTGGGTCTGGTATGCGCCGACTTTGAACAAGTATCCTGCCAAGACGGAGCGCTGGATGTTTGAGCAATTTTTGAAGGCGGGCATCGCCGTAGCCGGAATCGACGTTGGCGAGTCGATGGGGAACCCCGGGGGGCGCAGGTTATTTAGTGCGCTCTACACAGAACTTACGACGAAGCGAGGCCTAGCGGAGCAACCGGTCCTGCTCGCCCGCAGTCGGGGCGGGCTGATGCTTTACAACTGGGCCGCAGAAAATCCCAACCAGGTCGCTGCCATCGCTGGAATCTACCCGGTCGGTAATCTGGCGAGCTGGCCGGGTCTAGGAAAAGCATCCAAGGCCTACAGGTTGGACGCCGAGGCGATGGGTGAAGAACTCTATAAGCATAACCCCGTTGATCGATTGAAGCCGATTGCGAAGGCACGCGTGCCGATTCTACACATCCACGGCGACGCAGATAAAGTCGTCCCGCTGGAGGAAAACTCAGGGCTGCTCTACCAACGCTACCGCGAGCTAGGAGGACCAATGCAACTCATCGTCATTCCCGAAGGGGGTCACGACCTGAAGAAGCATTGGTTCCATAATCAGGAGTTGGTTAATTTTATTATCGAACACGCTAAACCCTGAAAGCATTTAGTTCGGCAGGTGCCGGTAGGTAGCCCTGCAGTCGCTGTGGTTTCTGGCCTATGATTAGTTTTGTGCTTTGCTTTCTTTGACGAGTTTTATGAAGCCTTCTGTCTTCTCTTGCCAGCGGCCCGTGAGTTCCTCCAGAAGCTCCGGCTTTTCTGATGCCAGGTTGTGCTGTTCGGCCCGGTCAGTTTTTAAATTATAGAGCTCCCATGGGTCTCCCTTTGAGGCCACGACCTTCCAGTCACCCAGTCGAAGGGCGCGATTACCTTCATGCAACCACCAGAGATTTGGATGGGGTTCTTTAATGTCTGCGGTGAAGACCGGCAGCAAGCTGCGGCCTGGTGATTCGGGTATGGGGACTCCTTTTCGCTGGTCGGTTTTTTTGATGCCGGCGGCCTCAAGAATGGTGGGCACGATATCGATAAAGTGGCCGGGCGTCTGCCGGATTTCATTCCGGGATGCAATGCCCGCAGGCCAATGCACAATCAGAGGTGTGCTGATGCCGCCTTCGTGGACCCATGTCTTATGCCGACGAAAGGGCGAATTGCTGGCGCTGGAAAAACCGGGTCCAAGGCAGAGATAGGTGCCGCGACTGCCCGGATCTTTTTGCGGGTCGTGGCCTTCGCCTCGCACCATGATCTCTGCGCTGGCACCATTGTCGGAGGCAAAGAAGATGAGCGTATTTTCAAAGGCGCCGCTTCCCTTGAGTTGGTCGATGATCCGCCCGATCTCCTGATCCATGCGGTCGACCATGGCGGCATGAATGGCCATTTTGGTCGCCTGAAAGCGTCGTTGTTCCTGGGTCAACGTTTCCCATTCGAGCGGATAGCTCACTTCGCCAGACCCCAATATGTCATAGTGTTTCGGAAAGCGGTAGGGTGGGCCGACTTCGCGCTCGATCGCGGAGAGATTGCTCTGGTGCAACCCCAGCTTAAGTTGGCGTTCATAGCGTTCCTTCTGCAAGGTATCCCAACCTTCAAGATAGCGGTCACGGTATTTGGCAATGTCCTCCGGTAGCGCATGCAGGGGAAAGTGGGGTGCGGTAAACGCGATATAATGAAAAAACGGCTGATCCGCATGTTTTTGGGCGTGTTCACGCAAACACTCAATCGCATGATCCGCGATGGCAGTGGTCACGTAGAAGCCTTCTTGATCGTATTCGTTCGTTATCCGGTCATCGACGAGGATATTTTTGCCTGAGAAAAAGCTGATATTCTTATCGACGTTGAATGAGCGGTCGAAACCACCTCGCTTAACGGGGCCGTCAATGTGCCATTTGCCGCTATGATAGCTACGATAGTCTGCAGCCTTTAGGTATTGTGGGAGTAGAGCCGCCCATTGCGGGCGTCGGTTATTATACTTGTATTTTATTCCGGGCAGCCCGTCGCGTTGCACCTGCTGAGCATGGTAGCCCGTCAAAAGCGAGGCCCGCGAGGGCCAGCAGCGACCGTTGTTGTAGAAGCTTACGAAGCGCAGGCCATCCGCAGCCAGCGCATCCAGATTAGGCGTTACGATTTCTCCTCCGTAGCAACCCAAGTCAGAATAGCCCAGATCGTCGGCGAGGATGAAGACGATATTCGGTCGCGGGTTAGCTTCGGCTTTTTCTCTTGCTTGAAGGGACACCGAGAAGGCGATGAAACTTAGGGACAAACATGTGAGCGCGAGCGGGTGCATCAGAACTGTCTAAAGTTCGGTTGCGTTAAAGAAACGCTGACGTGCGGCTTCTTCGCTCCACTTGCTGGGATCGTGCTTAATCTGTTCCCATTGCTCTGCCGTCATCCACCCTCGACCAAAGGGTCTGCGGGCATGATTCCCGTTTTCGGTATGCGGAAGTAACTCAGCTGGAGGGCGAACAGGTTTGGCCGGTGGGGCCATTTCGCTTAGCCAGTCTGTGTAGCGTTGCACCAGCTTTTGAGCGACCTCCGGATAGCGGTCGGCCAAGTTCCGGGTTTCGCCGGGGTCGTCCATAATGTCGTAAAGTCGCCAGGAACCGTCGCGGAATTTCACGAGCCGCCAATCCTTCCAGCGTACGATTTCAGAGCCGTGTGTATTCCAAAAGTATGCCTTGTCTGGATCGGTGATTGCATTGCCAGAGAGAAGGGGGAGCAAGTTCTCTCCATCTAAATGTTCCTGTGGCTCCACCCCGGCCAAAGCGGCAGCAGTCGCATAGAAATCCATGGTGCCTGACATGCCATCGTAAATAGTTCCCGCGGGCAAACGACCTGGAAATGAGAGAATTGTTGGCATCCGGTAGTTGCCTTCCCACTGCAAGTTAGAGCGATTCTTCCCGCCCTTGCCGCCCCGATAGGGATCTGAACGGTGCCCTGCACCTGGGTCACCACCGTTATCGCTGCTAAAGATAAACAGCGTGTTTTCTGCAATGCCGGTCTCTCTTAGTGCATCGACGATACGGCCAAGTTGAATATCCAAGCATAAGAGGTTGGCCCGGAGATATTGGCGTGGACTGTATTTCCCCTGATGATCCGGGTAGAGTTGGTCGAGGTATTTTTGTGGGACTTCGTGAATCGGAGTATGCACGGCTAAGGGCACGTAGTAGAGGAAGAAGGGCTTCTCGCCACCAGCGTGGCGTTTGATGAATTCCACGCAGTGGTTGCCTTCGACTTCAGTGCCATATTGCCCGTAAATATCGATTTGCCAGGACTTATGCCCGAAACCGTTTTTATTCCAGCCGAGTTCGTTGTCATAATCCGGCACCCGTGGTTGTTGCATAGCAGCCTCCATGAACCCTTCGCTGAGAGCACCTTGGTCCCATTTTCCGATATCCCATTTTTCAAGACCTACGATGCCGGTCATGTAGCCGGCATCTCGCATCGTTTCAGCCATGGTGGGTTTATCCTCCGGGATTGGCACACCACGAGAGAGTCCATACTTACCAAAGCGCTGGGTATACATTCCCATCATAACCGCGGTGCGGCTTGGGCAGCAGGGCGCGTTGTTCGTATAGGCGTTGGTCAGCATCACGCCCTGTTCGGCGAGGCGATCGATGTTTTCCGTGCCCGGATCGGGGCAACCGAAGGCACCCACATCACCGCGGGCGAGGTCATCCACGTAAATAATGACGATGTTGGGTCTTTCGCCGGTAGCTTCTGTAGAGGCTGCCTGAAGCGCGATGCCTGAGAGCAGAAAAGAAATGATGAGACGACTAAGCATATAATGCGTTTTTGTTAAGAGTCCTAATTCGAGTCAATGGGTATTCTGTCGATGTCAATTATGCGGCGATTAAAAATATCGGTGTTAGTCCAGCAGCGATCGCGCAATCGTGAACCATTCCTCATCCAGCGAATCATCTTCAGCAGCAGCGGGTTTTCCCGCGCGGGCATACCAGTAGCAGGCGTTACCGTAGTCACCTTCCTTTCGATGTAGCCAAGCGTGGATCCAGGAACCGGCCGGGTCTGGCAGTGTCTGGCACAGGTCATGCGCCTCATGCCATTGCCCGGCCTTGGCCAGCCAGAGCGAGCGTTCGGTGTTGTTCAGGTCAGCAGGCTCCTCTTTATTGTTGGTGGCGAATTCTGCTAAAGATTTTGCATCCATAATATCGTGAATGAATGGGGCGGTTCTATTTGTGGAAGTTATTTATCGCGGTTTAATTTGGCCTTCAAGTGCTTTTCCAGCGCTTTAGCGATGTCCGGCTTTGCTTCGGCAATATTGACCGTCTCCTTCCCGGGAGATTGATGATCGTAGAGTTCCTTCCCTCCGTCGTTGTGTGCGATCAAGCGATAGCGATCGGTGCGGATCGTTTTTGCTTTGCTGCGGTAGGCGACGGCAGCATGCCCAGCTACGGCCGGATTTTGCAGCATCGGAAGAAGGCTTCTTCCTGAGGCGAAGTCCGGCGTTTTCAGACCAGCCAAATCGCAAAGCGTTGGGAAAATATCGATGGTTTCTACCACGCCACCGGCTGCCGTTCCGGTCTGCTCGACTTCGGGTGCAACCACGATCAGAGGTGCATGCAATGATTCTTCAAACAGGGCGTGTTTCCCCCAGATGGCGTGTTCGCCGAGGTGCCAGCCGTGATCGCCCCAGAGCACGATAATTGTATCTTCCGCGATACCACAGGCTTCCAGCTTTTCGACCAGCATACCGACGTGCTCGTCAACGTAGCTCACACAGGCGGCATAGTGGCGGCGGACTTCGTCGGCGAATTTGGGATCGTTATTTGGATTTTTGCCCCATCTTTGATACTTCATGAACTCGCCGGAGCCATGCCAGGTGGAGGGCTTGCCGGGCTTTTCCGGATGTGGGATCGGGGGCAACTCGACACCCTCATAGAGATCGAGAAAACGCTTCGGGGCGCCAAAGGGCAGGTGAGGTCGAATCAGGCCGACAGCGAGAAAGAAAGGTTTGTCTGCCTTGGCTAGAGATTCGATTTGTTTGAGGCCTTCCTGAGCGATCGGCCCATCGGGATAGATACTGTTGGGCCCTTCGACCGCTTCGTAGAGCGCGTGCTCGGAGGCTTTCTTGCGAATACTTCCATGGGCCAGTCCATGCATGGCCCCTCTGGGATGCTGCCATTCTGCAGACGGCATGAGATGCTTGTCCCAGGCATTCGGCATTTCTGGTTGACTGGGGTCATCCCAATCACGCCCGCCCCGTCCTCCGGGGTGGTGTGACACCTTTCCCACGGAAACCGTCGTGTAGCCATTTTTACGGAACCACTCCGGCATGCTTGGATCGACCGTTTCAGGCTTGGTTGCAAGCTGCTCAGCGCGAGCGAAGAGTGCACCGTTGTGTGGTGGACCATACTGCCCAGTCAATAGGGTGTAGCGTGATGGTCCGCAACTCGGAGCGTTCACATAGTGGCGGGTAAAGGCCCTGCCGGTTGCTGCCAGCTTGTCAATGTTCGGTGAGTGGATGTAATCAGCACCGAAGGATTTTAACTCCGGGCGCAGGTCGTCCACACAGATGAGGAGCACGTTCTTGGGTGCCGCCCATGCCGAGCAGGCGATTAAGAGTAATGCGAACAGGCTATATCGAAAATTATGTAGGGACATTTTTATATGAGAGAGGCAGTTGAATCGAGAGTTCCAAGGTGATTCCAGTTCACTTTGAAGGCGATCTCAAATTAAGCGTGGCCGCTGTGGCGTCTCCGCTCGCGATCGCCACGCTTCTTACGAGGCCTTCGCGTAAGAGGAAATTTACCCCTCAAAGGGATTAAAGAGTGCGATACCCGTGCCCTCGAAGTCGCGCGTATTGCGGGTTGCCAGTGTGAGGTCGTGCACCCAAGCGGTGGCGGCGATGAGCATGTCGGGTTGTGAGCGAAAGATGCCCTTCGAAGCGAGTTGCCCCCGGATTTGCCCAGCCCTTGAGGCAACGGCGTGATCCACGGAGATAACATTGCACTCATCATCGATGAACCCTTCGAGCCAATGAATGCGCTCGAGAAGCTTTTTCTGGTTTAGCCAGAAACTGATTTCGTCCACTGTAATGACGCTGATGGAGAACTCAGCAATGGAGCGTGACCACTGCCTCACTTTTGGGTGAGGTTTTCGGCGCATCAACTCGCTGATGATGTTCGTGTCGCAGAGAAAGGATTTCATTCGTCCTCCAAGTCATCGAAATAAGGAACAGGTCGACTAGCTCGCTGTGGAAGCTCGTCCATCTCCGGTTCACGCTTATTGATTTCCTCCAATTCATCCAACCACTCAGCTATGGTTTTCTTCTTCTTCGACTTTTTATATTCAAGAAAGTCTTCATATTCCTGCATGTCGACCAGTGCTGCCACTGGCTTTTTCCGGTTATAGAGCACCTGTGGTTCCTCCACGCAGTGGCTCACGACTTCAGAGAGCCGCGCCTTCGCCTCGGAGATCTTCCACTTTTTTATGACTATAATTAGTGGTTATGATGACTAGATTTACAAGTCTTTTTGGGTAGGGCTGATTTCTGCTTTTTGAAGGGCTCGTTCTCAGCGATACACTTTGAGTGTATTGGATTTTCGCAAATTTGAAGAACAAACTTTACATTCGAGTGAACATATTATCATATTGTTGAAAATGCAAAAGAGTGGAAAAAGTGTTGCTTCTAGAGCGCTGCGGTCGGTTGAGCTATTTACAGGTGCTGGCGGTTTAGCTTTGGGTCTTGAGCGAGCTGGATTCGATGGTACTGGCTTTGTTGAGCGTGATAAGAATGCAGTCAAAACGCTCCGTCTGAATCGTCCCGATTGGAATGTGCTGGATGGTGATGTGAGAGCGATCAACTACGGGCAGTTCGCGGACGTTGATCTCGTAGCGGGAGGCCCGCCTTGCCAGCCGTTTTCGATGGGAGGAAAGGCAAGGGGCAAAGACGACTTGCGTGATATGTTCCCTGAAGCGGTTCGTGCTGTCAGAGAGCTGACGCCTAGAGCCTTCATCTTCGAGAATGTGCGCGGGCTCATGCGTCCCGCCTTCAAGAATTACGTGGAATATATCCGCTTGCAGATGACTTATCCGGACTTCCCTGTTTCTCAAAATATTGATTGGGAAAAGAATTACCGGCGACTGGTCCGGCATCATACATCAAAGCGATCTTTGGAGGGCTTGACCTATAAAGTCGCGATGCAAGTCGTTGATGCCGCAGATTATGGAGTGCCTCAGCGGCGGCATCGCGTGTTTTTTGTCGGCTTTAGAAATGATATCGATGCGGCTTGGTATTTCCCTGTTCCCACGCATTCGAGTGATGAATTGCTATGCCAAAAGTATGTGACGGATGCATATTGGAAACAGCATGTGCTTCAAGCCCCGAAAGCGATTCCGGATCGCTTGGCTAAGCGCGTATCTCGACTGGCGACAGGCAGCTTAGGGCTTAACGCTATAGAGCGGTGGCAAACTGTAAGAGATGCCATTTCGGATCTCCCAGCGCTCGCAAAATCGGACAATAGGGACCATAGCCTACAGAGTGGTGCCAAGAGCTACCCCGGCCATACCGGTAGCCCATACGATGAACCGGCTAAGGCACTCAAAGCTGGAGACCATGGCGTGCCGGGTGGGGAAAATATGCTCCGTTACTCAAACGGGAAGGTGCGCTATTTCTCAATTCGCGAGTCGGCGCGCATTCAGACTTTCCCGGACGACTACAAATTTCATGGCTCATGGACAGAGTCGATGCGTCAGCTTGGAAATGCCGTTCCCGTTAGGCTTGCGTATGCCGTAGCAGCATCGGTAGCCTCGCGACTCAAAGCTCATGGAAAGCAACCTCTTCAATCCGCTAGATAAGGAAAACCTCGGTAAGAGTATCGTTGAAGCATTAGTGAATGCTCCCGTCGATAGTTTAGAGATAGAGTCGCCTTTCAAGGGCGCTGGCATTTATGCGGTTTATTATCATGGGAGTTATTCAGGTTACGAAAAACTTGCGGAGTTAAATCGTGAAGGTTCAGATGTCCCGATCTACGTCGGCAAAGCGATTCCGAAGGGAGGCCGCAAGGGGATTACCAATGATGCTTCATTAGCGAGCCGAGCATTGTATTCGCGAATCAACGACCATGCTAAGTCGGTCACCCTCGCCGAGAATCTGGAACTCACTGACTTTACTTGCCGCTATTTGATCGTTGATGACATTTGGATTGGCCTCGGAGAAGCACTGCTCATTCAAAAATACAAACCACTTTGGAACCAAGTCGTGGAGGGCTTCGGCAATCACGATCCCGGCGGCGGTCGCCGGGCAGGAAAACGTCCACTCTGGGATGAATTACATCCTGGACGGAAATGGGCTGAAAAGTGCGTGCCTGCTAAATTGTCTGAAGGTGAGATTTTGGAGGCGGTTGAACGGCACTTTTCGTAGGGGAGCTGTCTATGATTTAAACTTATATTGAAAAGGAGACAGATTTTTTAAATAAAAAAAAGCGGCCGCCTTTCGGCGACCGCTTTGAAATGAATTAATCGCGTGAGCGGCCTAAGCCGCTTTTACGCTACTCAGCTGCTTTTTCTTCCTCGGCTTCGACCTCAGGAGCCTCCTCTTCGGAGTCTTCTTTGGCATCTTCGAGTGCGGCTTTGCGGGAGAGGCGAACCTTGCCCTTTTCGACGCCGATGCACTTGACGACCATTTCGTCGCCTAGTTTGCAGATGTCGTCGGTCTTGTTGACGCGGAAGTCAGCCAGCTCGGAGATGTGAACGAGGCCTTCTTTGCCAGGTAGGCATTCGACGAATGCGCCGAAGTCCTTCACGCCGCGAACGATGCCGCGGTAGGTCTTGCCGACTTCGATTTCTGCGGTGCAGGCATCGACTTCCTGGATCGCACGATCCATGGACTCCTTGTCGGTCGCGAAGATAAGGACGCGGCCGCTGTTGTCGTCGTCGATATCGACTTGTGCGCCGGAGACTTCGGTGATGCGGCGGATGTTCTTGCCACCGGGGCCGATGAGGGCGCCGATTTTTTCAGGATCAATCTTGATCGTGTGAATCCGCGGTGCGTGCTCGCGAAGATCCTTGCGGGACTCGGGCATGTGCTCGGCCATGATGGCGAGGATCTTCATGCGCGCGTCGTAGTTCTGCTTGATCGCTTCGAGCGCGATGTCGAAAGGAAGACCAGTGATCTTCAAGTCGAGTTGGAAACCTGTGATGCCGTCGGGTGTGCCCGCGACCTTGAAGTCCATGTCGCCGAAGTGATCTTCTGCGCCGAGGATATCGGTAAGGAGGACGCTTTTGGTGATCTTGCCGTTTTCGTCCTTTTCAGTAACGAGGCCGGTGGAGATCCCTGCGCAAGGCGCGGTGATTGGCACACCAGCATCCATAAGAGACAAGCAACCGCCACAGATGGAAGCCATGGAAGTGGAGCCGTTAGAGCTCATGACTTCCGAGACCACGCGGATGGCGTATGGGAACTCGTCTTCCGGAGGAAGGATCGGTAGGAGCGAACGCTCTGCAAGCGCACCGTGACCCTGCTCGCGGCGGCTAGTGAAGCCGAAACGACCCGCTTCTCCTGTGGAGAAGGGAGGGAAGTTGTAGTGCAGGATGAAGGACTTGCTCGTCGCGCCGCCGGTTAGGCCGTCGATGCTTTGCGTGTCGCGGCTGGTGCCGAGAGTGCTGATGACGAGGGCTTGAGTTTCGCCACGATTGAAGATGGCAGAACCATGAACGCGTGGAAGTACGCCGCTCTCACAAGAGATCGCGCGTAGGTCTTTGGGGCCACGACCATCGACCCGTTTACCGGTATCGAGGATGTTCTGGCGGTAGAGCTTCTCTTGGATTTCATCGAAGGCGCGGGCGACATCGTTGCCGTCCACATTTTCTGCTCCGATTTTTTCCTTGAGTGCTTCAGTTGTTTCCTTGGCGATGACCTCAATGGCCAACTTGCGTGCAGAATAGCTGTCTTCTGCGAGGGCGCCTTTAACCTTATCGGCTGCAAACTCTTCGCAGAAATCAGTGACTTCTTTGGGAGTGACGAGGAGAGGATAATCCTTCTTCTCCTTGCCCGCGAGCTTAGCGAGTTCACGCTGAGCGGCGATGATTGGCTGGATGGCTTTTTGGCCGTATTCAAGGGCTTCGTAGAAACGATCGTCGGAGATGAACTCGGCAGAACCTTCGATCATCAACATTTCGGTTTCGGAACCGACATAGATGAGGTCTAGGTCGGAATCGAGCATTTCGTCGTGGTTCGGATTCGTTACGAATTCACCGTCGATTTGACCGACACGCACACAGCCGACTGGGCCGTTCCAGGGAATGTCGGAGATAAGAGTCGCTGCAGAAGCGGCGTTGACCATGAGCACATCCGGCTCGTTGACGGCGTCGGTCGAAAGGAGCAGACCGATGACCTGCACTTCATTCATGAAGCCCTTAGGGAAGAGCGGACGAAGTGGACGGTCGCAGAGGCGGGAAGTGAGGATTTCCTTCTCGGAGGGCTTGCCCTCGCGTTTGAAGAAGCCACCGGGGAATTTACCACCAGCGGAGAATTTCTCACGGTAGTCCACGGTGAGAGGAAAGAAGTCTTGTCCGGGGCGGAGTGAGGACGCTGCGGTAGCCGAAACGAAGAGTTCGGTTTCGCCGGAGCGGATTGTGACAGCGCCACCTGCGAGGCCTGCGAGGGTTCCTGTTGCGAACTCGATATCGAGTCCTTCAACGCTTACATTATGTTTTTGTTTCATTATCTTTGTCTTGTTTTTGCTTTATGCATTCAAACGACTGTTCAGGGATCGGACCTTATTGTGTCGCTCGCGGCTCAAATCGGTTGAGACGCTCGGATGAAATAAAAAATGCCGGACCTCCATCGAGGAAGTCCGGCATTGGTAAAAGTGATTTATCGACGTAGCTTAAGCTTTTCGAGGATCGCGGTGTAGCGATTAAACTCTGTGCGCTTGAGGTAATCAAGCAGCTTACGGCGGCGAGCCGTCATGGCGATGAGGCCGCGGCGTGAGTGGAAGTCCTTGCGGTTGTCCCGCAGGTGCTCGGTGAGGTGTTTGATGCGTGCGGTGAGCAGCGCAGTTTGAACTTCGGCTGAGCCGGTGTCATTTTCGTTGGCACCGAATTCTTTAATGATCGCCGCTTTATCGACGATAGTTTCTGAGATGTCTTTCATATGTTTTGATTTTGATTTCCCGTGCTATGGATTCCGAGATGTCGGAACCGCCGGGGTCGTCACTTGACCACCTCGACCGTTAAAATCGCCCGTTTGGATGTTGGGAGATTAGCTGGGGAACGGGCTCTTCGCAGAACGCGCTCTAACGCTGAAGGGCAGGAAAATGTGGTTCTTGGCGGCCTGCGCAAGGAAAAAATGGTAAGGGTTGCGCTCGCGAGCAGGATGCTCCCGCTACCTTGGTCTTTTCATCAGCCAGCGAGCGAACTGCCATTCGGGGTTTTCGGGTGAGCCGGCTTCGAGCGTGATTTTGAGGAGTTCCTTGGCTGCGTGATCGTTACCCCGGTGGGTTTCGACTTGGGCGAGCCAGTAGGTGGTCGAGCCGATTTGGCTGCGGGCGAGTTCCGGGGTCTCGGCCCGCCCGGCCCAGTCGAGCACTTCTTTGCGCGTGGCTTCGCTGAGGGTGTATTTTTTAAAAAGTAGTCCGGATTGGCTGAAGGTGAGCGGCTTGGGCACCTGGATGTCCTCTTGGCGGGATAGTAGAATATAGAGATAAGCTGCGGTGTCGGATTGGTTGGCTTGAAACAGTGTGAGGGCTTCGCCGGAAAGTTCTGGCTGTAGGTATTCGCGGAGCGATTGCGCGGCATCCTCATATTTACCTAGCGTGTAGGCGCAGCTGGCGTGGAGCAGATCTAAGGTCGGGTGGGTGGTGAGCTTTCGCGCGGCGATTTCGAGCATCGGCTCGGCTTCGTTGATTCGGCCGAGTTGGAGCAGAACCAATCCCTGTTCGTAACTCAGGACGGGGCTCGAAGGCTCGAGAGCGTGGGCACGTTTGTAGTCCGCGAGGGCACCCTGGAGGTCGCCGATTTTGCGTAGCAGTGAACCGCGCAGTGCGAGCATCTTTGGTTGGTCTGGTTTGAGTTGGAGTGATTGGTTGAGCGCGCTGATCGCCAAGGTGTTTTGATCCTTTTTGAGATGGGCGCGGCCGAGAATGGCCCAGCCTTCGGGGCTGGCGTTGCCTCGGATGAGTGCTTTCTCCAGAATTGGGATCAGCGCATCCACGTCCTTTTGGCGCATTAGAATACGGCCAAGGTGAACTGCCTCGGATGCGGTTTCGGGGACGTAGCCTCCATCGATGGCGAGCTTCAGGCTTTTTGCCGCATCTTCAAAGCGCTCCAATCTCTCAAAGCAAATACTGCGGTAGAATTCAAGTGTGTGCTGTAGAGAACTGGGACGATCCTGGTTCAGCTTCAGAGCTTCTTCGAATTTGGTGCGTGCAGTGCCGACGCGGTCGCGAGACAGGGCGACTCGGCCTTCCAGGTAAAGCGCGACGTCGGCGAGGAGAGGATTCTTTCCGATGGGTTGGATCAAATCTTCGAGGGCGATCCAATCTTCCAGATCTGCATAAATAGAGGCGAGGGTAACGGTAGCCTCCAAATTATCCGGGTTTTGGCCGACGATTTTTTGCAGTGAGGGAATGGCCCTTTGAATTTGACCTTCCTGTGCAAGTAGCCGGGCGCGCATGAGTCTGAGTCGATCGGCGGCTTGTAAGTTTTCGCTCCCGGTTTGGTCGGCATAGAGCGCGATTGCTTCATCCATTGCGGCGAGAGCGTCTTTGAAGTTAGGAGAGGTTCGGGCCTTTTCCAGGTAGGCTTCGGTGGCGAGTTGCCGACCAGTTTGAGAAGCTTCGGGTTGGGCCTCGTAGGTTTTTTTGAAAGCGGTCGCAGCCTCATCCCAGCGTTCGTCCGCTAAGTTGAGCAGGCCTTTGAGCTGCTGAGCAGTGAGCGCGTCCTGGCTGGATGGCTCGGCGAGTTTCAGGACGGCATCGATCTGTTGCATGGCTTCAGCGCGTCGATTGAGGTTGCCGAGGATGAGGGCGCGGAGCACTTGGTATTCTAGTTTGTCCGGATCGGCTTCAATGGCTTTCTTCGCTGCGAGTAGGGCGGCTTCCGGTTTGGACTGGTCGAGGCGGACTTTGGCCTGTAGGGCCAAGCTGCGCGCGTGGTTCGGGTCGAGTCTCAGGCTTTGTTCGATACCACGCTCGGCGCCACCGAGGTCGCCAATCATGTAATTGCCCTCGGCAATGTTGTAATAAAACTTCAATCGATCCTCATCGGTGCCACTAACTTGTCCGAGCGAGAGCAGTAGGCAGCAGATTAAAATGAAGTAGTGATGGCGCATGATTAAGTAGTTCAGACCAAAAAAACATTGGCGACGACTGGAAAAGGCAAGTAGCTTGCGTAGCATCTACACACTATGAAGTCAGGTAAGCCAACCAAGCGTTCCGCAGCGGATCTGTTTTTCGACACCGTGGGTGCCGTTGTGCCTAGTTGCGGCCCAGCGCTGCGTATGGTTGAACTCGGGCAGCAGCGTCCGCTTTCACCGAAAGAACGTTTTGTTCTGACTTACAACTCCACGCTCTGCCTACACTGCAATTGCAACCGTCGGAAGTTTAATGAGGAGCGGGCCAAAATGCGTGAGGCTCAGAGTCAGTTCGGCAAGTAATTCGTTCTCGTGATGTTTTGCCTTTAATTTCACTGTAGTCTTTGATTGAAGCGTCAAAACTTACTGAATTGGGATGAACTCGTATTCGTTGCACTGTTCATTTGATGGCAACTTATGATTTGTAGAGTGACTTTGCGTCGGCAACCACCTTATAACTCTGGGTCATGTCATTAATTGACCGTTATATTTTAAAGGAGTGGTTCGTTGGCTTTTCGCTTACGTTGGGGGTAATTATCGGCATTTTGATCCTTCAGAATATGTATGATTCACTGCCGGACTTGCTCGACGCGAATGCAACGGCTAAGGAAATCCTGTTTTACTACTCGCTGTCTTTGCCGACGTATCTCCCTGCGATTCTGCCGGTGGCCTTCCTTGTTTCGCTGCTTTTTTCCTTGGGCAGTCTACACCGCAACAACGAGATCGTGGCGATGCGTGCCTCCGGGAATAGTCTTTTCCGTGTGAGTCGTTCGCTCTGGGGGGTAGGACTCTTACTCTCCGCATTCATTTTTTACCTGACTTCGGCGATCGTTCCGAAGGCAGTTGAAGAGGCTCGTACGTTTTTTGAGAACATCGAATATGCGTCGGCGGGCGATGAGGGTGCTGCGAAAAAACAGTCGATGCTCTATAATCTGGGTTTCGATAATAGAAAGGACGGTCGCCTGTGGTTCATGAACCGATTTAATGAGCGGGCTTGGCTTGGTCTTGGTGTGAATGTCCACACCCGGGACGGCGATGGGAAAGAGCTCAGTCGTATTGCAGCCCGTGAGGCGTACTATGACGATACGCAGGGTCATTGGGTCTTCCTTGATGGCCGGGAATTAATTCTGGACCCGGAAACCGGAGATCCTCTGCGTGCTCAGCCATTTGAAAAGCGAATTTTTGAGGACTTCAACGAAGACCCTAATCTCATGCTCGGCTTGCACAAAAAACCCAAGGAACTCTCGCTCATCGAACTAGGCCGTATCATCGAAGCGGTGCCACCGGAAGAAAATCCGGCAGTGCATGCCTACGAGGTGCGCTATTTCTCTCTGCTGGCGGCTCCTTTTAGTTGTCTGGTTGTCGTCGGGATTGCCGTTCCGTTTGCAGCGTCGGGCGTCAGGGCTAGCCCAATGATCGGTATTTCCAAATGTCTCGGGTTCTTCGCATTCTTCTACGTCCTCATCAGCATCGCGGCAATTTTGGGTGAACGCCAAATTATACCGACGGTTTTCGCGGCTTGGCTGCCGAATATCGTCATGCTCTTGATGGCGGTGAAACTTTTTCGTGGCGCCCGCTAAGTCGCCTGCGTTATGGAAACAATTAAGATACAATCGACTGGTCGTGCAGCGGGGCATCCATGGGTCGCACTTTCGCAGTTCCCGGATTCAGCGGATCGCTTGAGTGATGGTGAGCCGGTTAGTTTGTTGGATGCAGATGGCAATAGTCTTGGCTGTGGCATTTTTGACCGTAGCGATACGCGGGCGGCCTGGCGTCGTTATAGTCAGGCAGAGGCAGTGGATTTTGACGAAGCATACCTAGGCGAGGTCATTGTTGAAGCAATCCAGCGACGTGGGGATGAGGCCTGCCAGCGTTTGGTAGATTCGGATGGGGATTATCTCCCCGGGGTCGTTGTTGAGCTTTATGGAGATGTTGTCCGGCTCATCCTGGAGACCGGTGCCACCCGGGCGCGGGTTGATTTGATCGCCGATATTATTAAAGAGATTGTGGCTCCGTCCGAACTGGTGGTTGAGAGTGGTGCAGGTCCGCAGACCCTGAGTGGTCAGGGCTTAAAAGGCCGCTGGGTGGATGTGGATGATTTACACTACCGAGTCGATCTACTGAATACCGAGAAGCCGCGGTTTTATCTCGACCAGCGGGAGCAGCATGCGCTCGTCGGTAGCCTCTGTGGTGGCAGATCGGTGCTGGACCTCTTTTCACACAGCGGCGCTTTTGCTATGCAGGCCATGCGGGCCGGAGCAGAGCGCGCGGTCGCGGTGGATCTCAATGAGCAATACGCGAAGGCCATTGGCGCGAATGCGCAACGTAACGAAGTTGCGGTTGAGGTCGTATCTAGTGACGCCCTGAGCTACTTGTGCGAAAGCAAAGTGGGGGCCTTCGACGCGATTGTGCTCGATCCACCTGTAGGCTATTTTCAAGACAGAAGCCAATGTGAGGGCCTACACCGCAGCGCATTCGCCAGCTTGCCGGAGGGTGGCTTGCTGGCCACCTATTGCCGGGATGTGGCGGCGGAGGATTTCGAGCGACTCATTGCCGGGGCTGCTGCGGACGTTGGCCGTGAGGCGCGGATCTTCGCTCGTACCAGCCAGCCCTTTGATTTTCCGATGCTGCTGAATTTTCCTCAAAGTCAGACTTTGAGAGGCTTGATTCTTGAACTGGTGTAAGCTGAGAAGCTTGCCCGCTTCGAAAGCGTAACGGCGTTCGGCAGGCGCGCGCGATAAGTTGTGTCTTTTTAAGAGTTTTACCCTTGGAAATAAATCGAGTGGTATCAGAAGTTCTTCGAGATGAGCGCTCCAGTTTTTTCTAGATCGGCTCCACTTGGTGATTGGTAGGCACTGAGTTTAAACTCAGGTAGGATCGATAGTAAGTGGTCGAAAATGTCAGCTTGGATATCTTCGTATTTTGCCCATGCGGTATCGTTCGTAAAAGCGTAAATCTCGATTGGTAGTCCATTATCCTTAGGCGCAAGTTGTCGAACCAGCAGCGTCATGCCATTCTGGTGGATCTTTGGATGGTTGCGAATATATGAGAGGCAGTAGGCTCTGAAGGTGCCAACATTTGTCAGACGGCGGCCATTAATCAGTTCGCCTAGGTCGTCAGCTACATCGTCGTTGTGCTTTTGGATCTCGTCGAGCTTGGCTTCCAGATACGGGCGGAGAAGGCGAATGTGCTGAAAGCATTCCAGAAGTTGCTCGTCAGCAAATTGAATCGTGCGCATGTCGATATGAATCGCGCGCTTGATGCGGCGACCGCCAGCGTCGCTCATGCCTCGCCAGTTTTTGAAAGAATCAGATATTAAAGAGTAAGTCGGGATGGTAGTGATTGTCTTATCAAAGTTCTGAACCTTTACGGTGGTCAGTGAGACATCGATGACGTCGCCATCTGCGCCCCGGGCTGGCATCTCGATCCAGTCGCCGACCATAACCATGTTATTAACTGACAGCTGGAAGCCTGCAACGAGCCCTAGGATTGCATCCTTGAAAATTAACAGAAGAATTGCGGTGACTGCGCCCAAGCCCGAGAAGAGAACGACCGGGGACTTATCAAGAACGGCTGATAAGACAAAAATAATACCCGCGAGGTTGATGACAAGTTTTAGTGCCTGTATGAAGCTTTTGGCTGGAAAGCGTCTGCCCAGTGGGCCGCGCTCCCAGACGGCACGTGCAAAATTTAGCCCCCCATCAATGATGAATAGGGCTATAATTATAAGATACAGATTTACGGCGAGGGTGACGCTTTCCGTAATTTTGTCATTTGTGCTTAAAACTATGGGGGAGAGTATCTGTATGACGGTGGCCGGTACTACATGAGAAAAGCGAACGAATACATCATGCTTTATTAATAAATCATCCCATTCTATGGATGTACGCTTTACAATGGGATGGATGACGAGGGCGATAAAGCGTTTCGCCAACAGGTTCGCCAGTAGAGCCAGCGCGACCAAGCAACTAAGAGCGAAAGCCCAAGCGCAAACTTGTGCGAGTTCAGGAGAAAGCGTTCGTAATTCGAGCCATTCAGCTATGGATTCTACGGTCATGGTCGTAGGTAGGCAACTTTTGACCGTCTTGACAACTCTTCGCTAATCGAGATTCTAATATTTAAAGCATGCCTAAGCCAAAATACGTTAAACGACAACTCGCTTTATAAACTACATGAATCGCATCCTTCACGCTTCTATAATTTTCTTCTGTCTTGTCGGCGCTCTGCCCGCTGAGGAGTACCGCGACGTCATGGCAGTTCAGAGTGTTTTGAAGCTCCACACCGAGAACTACGGGGCTGTCGGTGATAAAGATAATCTGAATTCGATTATCATTCATGGCCAACAGACCCAAGACGGATTAACCGGTCGGATCACGATTCATAAAAAACGCCCTAATCTCATGCGCTTCAGGTTGGAGGCAGGAGGGGTGACCGTGACGACGACATGCGATGGCCAGAAGGCCTGGCTGGAGACCAGGGAATCTGCTCAAGTCAGGCATAGAGATCTGTCAGGCCGGGAACTCATCGAAGTCCAGAGGGAAGCCCGTTTCGAGGGGCCGCTTTATCGTAGCCTAACAAAAAGTAAGACAACAGTCTCATTTGCTGGAAAAGATCGGTCGGGTGATATAGAGGTGATTGTTCTGCGTGTCCAGAAAAGTGGATCGACGGACAGTCTACACTATCTTGACGTAAAGACAGCCTATGTGCATCGGGTGGATCGGCTGAATGAATATGGAGAAGTGGTCCTCCAGACTCTATTTCGCGATTACCGGCTGGTGGATGGCTACCCCTTTGCGCATGAAGTTGAAAGTCGTGTTGCCGGTGAGTTGGTGTCGTTGACCAAAATCGACTCTATTGTCATCAATCCGGGAATACTCAGTTTATTTTTTTCTTATCCGATCAAAGATCATGACTGAAAACTGCTCTGCTTGAATAAGTAGTGATCTGTCCCAACAGGCCGTTTGTAAATAGTTTCTGATAAACGCCTCGCTAGGTGAGAACGGCGTTTTTATACTTGCGGCCAAACGATGAGAACCGATTCTAAAAGGGACCAACCACCTTGAACTCCTACCTCCCAACTAAACTCCTGCTGCTCAACTATAGCTTTTCGGTGAAGTTGTATAATCTGCCACCTACTGCATGCTAAAGCCGAAGAATAAAGGTCTGTTTATAGACATTTCTGAGTTCTCTATACTTGCTGCTAGAACTTCAGGGTTCAAGCTCCCCATGGTCGTCGAAGAACTTGCTGAGCTTCCTCTCAAGGCGGATCAGGACATTGAGCAAATCAAGGAGTTCTTCCAGGGCTTGGTTGACTATAAGGGATCAAGCTACTTTGTGTCTCGTTGTGGTGTTTACCCAGAGGGTCGATTTGTTCGATTTTACGAAGCTGAAACAGTTAATAAGGCGAAAGATACGGGTTTCCTGGAGAGCATGCTAAAGTCTGAATTTGGCATTACGCCCGAAGAAAATGAGATAGCGATTTTGGATGCCCGCGATGGATCTGATTACGACATGAAGAAAGCTCTCTCCAAACGCTTAATTTTTTGCGGTGCTCCGAGAGAGGATTTTCAAGCAGATCAGGATCGCGTCTTGGAATATGGCATCTATCCAGAGAGGCTGGAGCTGTCGACGATTACCACTTTAGGCGGGGTTAGCGATTATGCACGGTTCAATAATATCACTGCTCCGATACTCTGCTTTGAGCTGACGGCTGACACTGCAAATATTTTCATTTTAAACCAAGGGCAAGTTGACGTGGCCCGAACAGTGCCTTTTGGCTTGAATAGTATCTACCCATTGCTCCGCCGCGAGCTTGGTTTGAAGGACGACGAATCAGCACAGAAGCTTTTCTTCTCCAATACTTTTGATTTTGCTGAGATGGGCCCTAAGCTGTTGCGCCGTTTGACAAAAGAGTTGCAGGCATCATCCGGCTTTTATGAGGTTAAGACAGGCCTGACTATCAGTCATGCATACTTAAGTGTCTTGCCCAAGAATCTCAGTTGGATCTCAAAAACAGTTGCAGATTCACTGGCGTTGGAGATTTTGCAGCCATCCATTGAAGCTTGGTTGGAGAGCTTGAATATTTCTTTATCTGAAGGCGTTGAAGTATTGAATCTTGGTTCACGCTGGATGGGGTTGTTCAGCCTGATGGGTGAGTTCCATTTAAGGGAGGAAAGGGAGGAGGCCGATGATGAGTCGATCTAAACAGAACATTCAGCCGTATTGGCGGCCAAATTTTGTCAACGCGTCCGGCTTGCCAGATATTAAGGCTGTTCGCACTGACTTTATCGTTAATTTTGTGTCGATCGTGTTCGCGACGCTCGCTGCTTTTTATGTGATTCAGAGTGAATATAGGGCTTACAGCTTAAACAAAACAATATCTGATATGGAGGAGCAAATCCAAGCTGCCGAAGCAGATGATACTGCCAGCCTGCGGCTTAGCGTTAAGTTTCGTAAATTAGCTGCAAATATCGTTGAGCTGGAGCAGTTTTATGCGGCGCCTTTCACCACGCTCGACTTCCTGACCCAGATCTCACAGATGCGGCCCAAAGGACTGATCTTTAAGCAGCTTTCTCTTGCTGAACGTATGGAGAAAAAGGACGCGACAGCAAAAGTCACTTATTCACTTAATATTTCCGGTGAAGTGCGTTCACTGACGACATTAGATGAGTTCAAGGGAGAGCTTGCGCAATGGGACCTACTTAAAGTTGAAAATTATGAATTAGAGATTGATGAAATTCTGCAGGGGCGGGATGCGGAGACCGGGATTTTTCCATACACGCTTAAAGTCACACTAAAACCAAAAGCTCCAGAGCCAGCGCCCGAGAGTGCCTAGTATGAACGCTTCGATTATTATTGATAAGATCAAAGCGTTTCCGATCGCGGTGGCTTCTGTTTTATTGCTCTTACTGCTTGTCGTTGCAATTTTTATGCGGAGTGGGGTTGCGGATGAGCTCTCCATTACCGAGTCAGAGTTGAATTCCCGAATACGCGTTATCGACAAAAACATCAAAAGCTCTAATGATATCGAACAGAACACTGAAGACCTTAAGCTGATTGTCGAAGAGATGGATTCCAGGTTATTTAGTCGCTATGAGCGCGCGGTGAATATCAGCTTCTTTTACACGTTTGAAAACTTGGCAGATGTCGTGATTTCAAATATAAGCCAATTATCTCAATCCGATCCGATTTACGATAAGGACGGCCCGCGCAGCCTCACGTTGCACTCTACTCTGGTCTTTAATATATCGCTCAGTGGATCATTTGAGGATATTCTCAAGTTTTGCTACGAAATCCAGGAGGCTGACTCTTTGATCCGTATCGCGGACTTTCAGGTGTCGCGCTCTGGAAACGAACTGGGCGGCGCTAATATGGAAGCACAACTAAGGGTGCTCGCCATGGCTAAAAAGAATTAGCTGTTTAAAGGATGAAACCCAATCTAATCAAATTGTTCTTCTGGCTGTCATTCGTGTCGGCGCTGCATAGCGTGGCCTTTTCGATGGAGTCATCGATTAAGCTGACTGGCCGGAAAGATTTGGTGCTAAGCGTTGAAGTCCGGCAGCAGGTCTTAGGTGCGGGCAGCAGCTTTATTACAAAAGATTCTTCCATTGAGATGCCGCTGGCCGAGAACTTAAGGGATCCATTCACCTTTGAAGTTGAAAATAAACCTGTAACGGCAGTTGTAGATGATTCGCAAGAAAAGCCATTGAAGAGCCAGCCTAAAAATTATGCAGATGCGTCTGTTTTAGATGTGGCTTCTGTCAGCTTTGCAAAAAAAGTCCGAGGATTTATCATGCGGGGAGAGATGAGCTATCTTCAACTGGAAGGGGGCGTGTTGCTGAAGCTGGGCACTAGTTTCCCTGTCCGTCTACCCGAAGCTGAAGACCGCTCTTACACTCTGACAATTACGGGAATTTCATCCGATGGTTATGAACTTCAAATTGGCGAAGAGCGCAAGTTGCTGAGCTACGGCCAAAGTGCGGAGCTCAAATCCGGGTCCATTCAATTAAATAATCCATAATCCTGCCATCTGAAATTTATTAACGCCTGACCTCGTATTCCATGAATAAGCACATAAAATTATTTATATTTATAGCCTCTTTGCTCTTACAGAGTTGGCACTTGAGCGCTCAAGGGCTCGACGACATTGATCTGTCTGACGTCGTCGTGATCGAGGATGTGAAGCCCGACACTGGAAATGCCGTGCTTGATCAGCCGCCGGCGGTCGAGATGCCCGAGGTTGAGCCAGAGGTCGATGATGTTGTGCCCGAGGTTGATAATTCGACGTTGGATGTGGAGGCCCCGCTTATCCCTGAGGCGACGGATGCACTCGTAGACACTGACATTATTTTAGAAATCCCCGGCCAAGAGGCGCAAACGCCCGGCCAAGCTACCATGGCGACTGAGGAGACCATTTCCGTCGACTTTCCGGATGAGGACATCAGAACAATTCTTCGTAATGTAGCAGATCTATTTGAGCTCAATCTTGTCATACCTGATGCCCTCCAGGGGCGCACATCAATCAAGCTTCGAAATGTGAGCTGGCGCCAGGTCTACGAGGAGGTGCTGCGCCAGATCAATTACACCTATGTCGAGGACCGTAACATTATCCGCATTACGAGCATTGATGAACTGACCACTGAGCCGGTCGACACGCGTGTCTTCATTGTCAACTTTGCCCGGGCCGAGGAGATACAAGGTTCGATTGGACCTCTCATCGACAACGCTGCCGGCGGGCAAGTTCGCGTGGATGTCAGAAGTAATGCCTTGGTCATTACCGAGCGGCCATCACGCATGAATAAGATTCAGGAGATCATTGAGCGCCTCGATCAGCCGAACCATCAAGTCATGATTGAGTCGAAATTTGTGGAAGTTACGAATTCCGACACCTCAAACGTCGGCATTAACTGGGCATTCCTGCAGGGCTACCAAGCCTCAGCCGGGCCATTCGGAAGAGAATGGAATCGCTCTCGCACTTCTTCCAGTAATTCCAGTGGAAATGGCTCGACTACGTCCTCTAGTAGCACGGATACAACCAGTGGTTCGGTGGATGGAATTCCGGATCCGGAAGTTATTGGCACGAACGAATCGATTGGCAGTGCATTCGACGGAGCTTCGGATCTTGCTTCAGCAGCGGCGACATCGCGGTTGGATACTGCAGTCTTTTCAGCTGCGGAGTTCAATATCGTTCTTTCAGCACTGAAGTCGAATAATGATTCGGAACTTGTTTCGAATCCAACGGTAGTGACGATGGATAATACCGAGGCTAGAATTGAGATTGTGACTGAAGTGCCTCAGCTTGAGTTTGAGTTTAACGAAGAGACGGGCACTAGTCGTGCGACGGGTTTGGCAGACCCTTTAAAGTTCGGAACTGAAATCCTCGTTACACCTCAGGTGAATGCTGCGGGATTCATTAATCTGGATATTACACCAAAGGTATCCAACCAAATCGGTGTCCAGGAGACTGACTTCGGCGATCAACCTATCCTATCCAGCCGATTTGCGAATACGAAGGTGATGATCAAGGATGGGTATACCCTGGCCCTCGGCGGCCTGACCCAAAACGAAACGACTAAGAACGGGACTAAAGTCCCTGTGCTGGGAGACCTCCCTGGAATAGGGCGTCTGTTTCGAAGTAACAACGATGTTGAGACGCAGAGGAACTTAATTATTTTCATCACGGCTAGAACACTGAATCCGGATGGAAGTACGTATCGCGACATTGTGGATCCCCGAATCATGGATGACATGGGGCTCACTCCGTCAGAACTGCCTGGCTATGAAATTCCGCAGGATCAGCTGGAACTCCTTAAGGAACTTGAGAAATATCGCTCGGAAGCGGAAAGAGTTGAAGCAAAGGAAAGTGCTCAGGCGCGTATTGAGAAAATAAAAGAGGCGCAGAAAGCCGCAGAGGAGGAAGCTGCTGAGTCTGTATTGGAATTGGAAGAAGTTACTGGTGTGGCAGCTGAAGAATCCACCGAATCCACCGAATCCGCTCAATAAGTTTATTAAAAGGTATTAAATAAAAGGTTCAAAATGAAATTCTACAAAGCGAATTCTTTGAAGGCTAGTCTGCTAATCATTGGTGGCCTGGGCTTTTCGCTGACGGGTTTCTTAAGTAACTATGCCCATGCCGCTCAGATTGTAGTCGGCAACAAGTCTGCATTCTACATCACCGATATTGTCGGTGGAGCAGGCGGCGACATGTTTGCCTGGGGCGCAAACGGCTCAGGGCAGCTTGGAGACGGCACCCAGGCGGATGCGCTTTCGCCCATTGCCACCGCATTTGAATCTGATGCAGGACAGGCCTTGGGGCCGTGGGTGAGGCTCGCGACAAATATGTCGGGAATAACAGGAGACGCATTTGAGGGTCACACTTTAGCGATTGATTCGGACGGTCGGCTCTGGGCTTGGGGGGATAATAGCCTCGGGCAACTTGGTCAGGGTAATACGACGTCAAAGCTTAAGCCTGTCAGGGTCGGAAATGCCAGTAACTGGATTGATGTTGAGGTCGGTAGTGCGTTTTCGATAGCGCTTAACGATGAGGGTGAAATTTGGCTCTGGGGCGATAATCGCTTCGGTCAGTTAGGTCCGGATGTCGTTGCCGAATTTCAATCTGTTCCCACTCAACTGCCGGATAAAGACGGTACTGTCGCGAATAATGACATTTGGATTAAAATAGCTGCCGGAGCGGAGCACGTGTTAGCTATACACGGAGCTGCACTCACCTCGACCAATGGGCGGTTATATGCCTGGGGCAGGAATACCGTCGATCAGCTTGGTTTGGGAGCGGGGCAATCGAGCCAGACCAATACACCCACTCCAGTGAACGCAACGCTCTGGCGGGAGGTTGAAGCGGGCTCAACCAGTTCTTTCGCGATCACTGCAACAGGATCACGCTTACACGCGTGGGGGCAGGGTGCCTTCGGTAACTTGGGCCTTGGCCCTACATCTGGAACGTCTATCCAGAACGCATCGACTCCGCAAGAGGTTAGCACGAGTCTGGGGTCGCGCACATTCGTGGGAGTTTCCGCCGGTTCTTCGCATACCCTTGCGTGGTCTTCGACCGGCCAATTATTTGTTGCCGGTCAAAATACTTCCGGTCAACTGGGGATCAGTGCGACCTCTCCTCAAATTTATAACAGTTTTCAATATCTGAGAGCCGGAGTCGATTCAGCAAGTGCTGGACGACTCTCTTCTATTATCTTGCTCGATGATGGATCGGTCCTGACGGCTGGTGCCAACGATCGCGGGCAACTCGGAAATGGTACCACTGCAACCAGCCGCTCATTCACACAAACCTCATTAGGTGCCGTTGACCTATCTATCGATTCGTTGTCTTTCTCCAGTGGCATCGAAGGGATCTCTGAAGGTGATACCTTCGATCTACAGTTGTTGATCCGTAATAACGGGACAGGCACAGTATCGAATGCTGAACTGGCATCTATTGTGTATGATTTTGCCTTAAGCACGGCCTCGGTGCCGGGAGCAGAGGGTGAGTTATCTCCTGTTGTTTCTGCCCCAAGCTATTCAGCGGCGGAAATCGGCCCGGCTTCGGCAATCGCAGCAGATTTTACGCTGACAGTGCCTGCGGTCACGCAAGGTGATTATTTCGTTTTAGTCGAACTGGATTCGACCGACACCTTGGAGGAGTCGGATGAGACCAATAATACCGCTGTTTCGAACGAAGAGACCCCAATTCTTTTTCGCTCGGATTTAACTATTTCGTATGTCAGCGCCGCGCCACTTGTAGTTGATACCGGAGACACTATGATAGTCGATTTCACGATCAGTAATGGAGGAACCGGTGATATCCCAGCGGGTGCAGGAAATGGTTTCGCCTACAGGATATTTCTTTCTGAGTTCGAAGACGAAAGCGTGGGCGATGTGTATGAACTCCTGCCGGCAAACGTGGGCGATGAATTACTCTATGAACTGGGTCTAAATGCCGCTGCTGCGACCGCGGTTTTATCGATCGATCTCACGGTCCCCGAAGAGGTGGATTTGAGTAAAACGTATTATGTTGGATTAGTGGTCGATTCCGTCGATCAAATCAGTGAATCGGACGAGGCCAACAATACCGCATTTTCACCGGCAGACATTGTGACGGTCAATGGGTTGTCGATTCAGGACGCCCTCGATATTGCGGGTGATCCTAACGAGCCGGCATTCAATGTTGCTGGTGACGCTAGTTGGTTCGGTCAGCCAAACGTGGCAGGTGCGAGCGGTCTTTTGACCGGCGCGGCACGAAGTCCAAGCCTGGCAGCCGGTGATTTTGCCTCAATCACCTTCGAGTTTCCGGAACCGAGAGAAGTTACTTTTCGCTGGAAATCGAATACGACTTCTTCGCAAAATCGCCTTTTCTTCGGGGCAAACCGCGTTCCCCTAGAGCCAGAGGGTAGTGCTCCAAATGAGCTCTTTGGTAACCAGGACTGGACTGACGTCAGCTTTATTATCCCTAAAGATACTGCCGTCGGGTTTTTCTATGAGCAGGGCGTAGAGGCAGAGGACGATGTGGTCTTTGTTGACGATTTGGAAATTAGCGCTGCCATCACTTTGCCCGATTACGTCGTGAATGATATACAGTTCGATGCAGAGACGTATGTTTTGGATCGTGATCGACTGGGCGTGACAGTAACAGGCTCAAACCGAGGAGAGGTCGCGGCGCTCCCGAATGATTTTGACGTGAAGATTTGGCTTTCGCTGGATCTGGTGGCTGGTGACGCCGATGATGTACTCCTCGGGTCGCTCAATAGCTTTCAGGTGCTCGATAATGGAGCCAGCTTTGTTTACAGTGCAGATTTTAACCTGCCTGGAACTCTCCTTGACGCCGATTATTACATACTAGCCCGAGTTGATAGTAACGATGCTGTTTTAGAATTTAACGAAGCCCCAGCCTTTACGGTGGGCGATAATAACTTTAGCTTCTCGGACACGAATGGAGTCGTCATCGACCGTCGTGCTGACCTGCGCGCCACAAACATAATCAGCGTTGCCGGCGAAGACCAACAAACCTCAATATTTGTAGGAGGCCCAACAAATGACCCTGATTTTAATCCGTTGGCCGGCGAAAACGAAACCAAGGTATTTGGGCAGTTTATCATCGAACCAATACCGGGCGATAGCAGCGAGCTTGCGATTCGCTTTGACGTTTTAAACGACGGACTCGCAGCGGTTGAAGGCTTAGCGCAGGCATTTGATATTCAAGTCTACCTTAAATCCAGTCGCGAGGGTGATCCTGCGGATGGATTTTTAGTGGTGGGATATGAAGAAGAGGCCGGTCTGGCGCAGGGCGCAGGGCGAACCTACGAGATCACAACCAATATCCCGGATACGGTTCCGGCAGGTCAATTCTACTACGTGGGCATCGTTGTCGATTCGTCAGATGCGGTTCCCGAATCGGATGAAGAGAACAACACAACCTATTCCGCTGACGATGACGTCTTTATCGGTGAGCTTCCGCTGGAAATTGCCTTGAACGACAATGATCTGGATGATCTGGATAGAGAGGATCCGGATATTGATTGGGATACGCAAGCTTGGGTCGATGGCTTCATTCCTTCCAGTGTCACTCAGGCAAATCCGGAAAGTCCCTGGTTCGGACAGACTAGTGTTTTCGGCTTTGATAGTGCCGTGAGGGCTGCAGCGCAGTCTGGTCCGGTTGCGTCAGGTGGCGTTTCCTATATGGAGACAGTTGTCGAAGTCGGCGCATCACCTTTGCAGGTATCATTTTATTGGAGTGTATCTTCCCAGTTTGAGGTCATTGATGGCCAGGTTTTCGAAGACGTTTTAGACTTCAGTATCCGTGAAGGAGATTCCGGAGCTTTTGAACAAATCTTCAAGATTTCTGGTGAAGTCGACTGGGTGCTGCGTCGCCACACGATCACAGAGCCCGGCACTTATACGCTTCGCTGGGCCTACACTGAGAATGGAGACGGTTCGCGCAGCGGAGCGGACACCGGTTGGGTGGATGCCTTCAGTTCGGAGGCGCCCGACTTTACAGTAAGTCTGCCTGGCGATTCTGATTCCGCTCCGGCTATTAATGTGACCATCAACGACCCTGTGCCACTTGACGCGGGCGATACGATTAATGTCGCTTTTGATGTGCTGAATCAGGGTGGCGTCGCCTACTCAAATACTCGTGTGCAGATTCGCCTTTCTCAAGAACGTGGTGTCCCGGCCAATCTGAATTGGAATCAAACAAATCCGGAAGATTTCATTCTATTCGACGGATTTGTTGATATTGGAAGCACTTTCAATCAAACATTCTTCATCCCGGAAGCTATCAGTGAATCAGGCCTTTATTACGTGGGGGTATGGGCCGAGTATCGTAGCGAGATAGCGGAAAGTAACGAGAGCAACAACTTGGCATGGACGGACTCTGCGACAATTGAAATTGATCCATCTGTGACGTTTACGGCAGCCACTGAGTTCACACCCGACCCCTCTAATGGTTGGAGCTTTGTCGGAGATGGCCGATGGTTCCCGACCACTGCTGAAGTCGCGCCTGGTAGTAGTGGAGGTTCTTCGGTAACTGTTCCCGAACTGGGAGTTGGAGAGAATGCAGGCTTTGAGGCGATCATTGGCGGGCCCAGGCTCCTTCAGTTTCGCTGGAAGGCGGATACGCGTGAAAGCCTGAATTATGCAGAGCTTCGGATTAACGGGGTTCCTCAGAGACGTGAGTTTGGTGCCGATGCTGGAGGTAGTATGCGAATCTCCGGCGATGTCAATTGGGTCGAAGAAACGATCCTCATTCCTGCGGGAACACAAATCGTTTCCTGGCATTACATAAAGAACGCCGAACCGAGGGTCGGAGATGGTGATTCTGTTTACGTTGATTATGTTAATTTCAATGATGATCCTGTTACTCCTGCCGACGAGGGCATTGAGGTGGATCGTCCCGATCTGGATATACTTAGCGTCGACTATAATGCAGACGAAGATCCCGATACGGAGGTTCAGGAATATGCGCTTGAGCGCGATCAGTTTCCACTGACGGCCGTAGTGGCTAACCGAGGGGCAACACCGTCCGGGAATAACTATGACGATATTTATCTGGAAGTCAGACTGTCGAGCGACCAGCGCTTTGACGAGGCGGATGTCATTGTCGGTAGTCTAGCGTTGACTGAAGTTCTCGAAAGTGGGGCGCGTTTAGTCTTCTCAGGCAATGTTGACCTACCCATCAACGTTGATGAGAGCGCTTACTACTTGCTGGTTAAAGTGACTTCGTCTGACCCTGATTTCGAGGAGTTTGCACTACCCGGAGATCCAGGCTCTGAGTTGCTGGATAATAATCTATTCACCTCCAGCGACCAGGATATCCAGATTCTTCACCTCCCCCGTCTCTCGGTGGACTTGATGAATCTAGTCGCAGAAAAGGTTTATTATCCGAAGGAGAACCTTTCTTTTGAGTGGGATCTGGTCAACATCGGTTTGGGGGATATTGATGGTTTAACGCCTTATACACAGAATATTGAGCTATGGGCATTCCCGAAAGAAGATCCCCCTGACCCGGTCAATCCTTATGGAGATCTCGATCCCGCATTTAAAGTGCTGGATTTGGTCAGTGTGACGGAATCGGAGTATCTGCCGGGAGCGCTGACGCGTGATGATATTTCAGAATCATCCCTCTCTTATCGGACAACGATCACTTTGCCACGCGCCGGAGAGTTGCTCACGGGTCTGAGTGTCATTACCGGTGAGCCGGAGGACGAGGATATCGAGGTCACCTCGAATTTGGCGGAACTGGCCGAATACGTCTACTTCCTGGTGATTATTAGGGACACTAGTATCGAGCAATCGAGTAATCTTTCAATTCGCTATTTCACCAATGCTCGGTTCCGTATCTCGAGTGTGCCTTTTAGCGGAGGTGGCACTTTTGTCAGCTATGATGACTGGAGGACTTTGAGCTCTGATTTATTAACCGAGCCGGATCAGCTTTCTGTCGCACCGACGATACCCGGAGCGAATGAGAATGATGTCGATGTAAGCAACGCCGGGGTGGAGAATTTGTTCTACTATGCCTTTAACCTGCCGCTGCGTGCCGATACCCGGCTAAGCGACGACGCAGGTGCAGGTGCAGTATTGGGCCGCTTCGGCACTGTATTCTTCGACAGCGATGATGACGGCACGGTTGAAGAATACCAGCAACTGACCTTCCCCATTATTCGTGGAGCAACTGACCTCCGTTACACCGTTCAGGCTTCTAATAATATGTTGGCATGGGAAGACTTGATTGATATAGAGCCTCCATATCTGGATGAACGATCGGGATTCTTTGCTGGTTTCTATGGAGCTCAATCGCTCACCAATCCGGTAGTAGGATCCGGTAGCTTGATCATCCAGCCCAGCGCGGTCGGTGGTGGTTACAGTCCAGTCGTCAGCATCATCAATAATAATTACTCTGCAATGGTCACCGTCCGCGACTATGTCGATCTCGGTGGCGGGGGCAGTCGCTTCATGCGAGTGCGCGTGACCTTGGTCCCCTAAGCTGACTTACTTGTGTTATTTAGGGTAAACCAATTCGGCGCCTTCTAGAGCCTCCCCCAGAGCATCCACCGAATCAATAAAAGTGTAATTTCCTGTGTCGCCCCATGCCCATGTCTTGCCTAGCACGTAGTGGCGGGTTGGTAGTTTCATTTCAGGTGGAATCTCGACGCTGTCGGCTACAGTGGTGATGACTTGTGCTGCAGCATCAGTATTTTGGCTGAGTTTGGAAATAACAAGGAGGCCGTCTTTGCTGCGATAAATTTTATCAATCCGCACCGTCCAGCCCGCATCGGGTGTATCCATGCGCACGCTAATGGTCTCAGTCTGCGGTGCAGTTGTTGAAGAGCCACTACCTTCAAGGGATCCTGCAACCACGAGTTTTAGATTATCCGGATCGAAATATGTCTTAATCGCCCGATTAACTTGTTCGCTGGTAATCTGTTGGATTTTTACCGGATACTGGTCGACATACTCGATCGGTAATCCACGCTGCAGAAAACTGTCGATTTGGCGGGCGACCCGATCCGTCGTTGAAAGACCAACAAGATAGGATCCGCTTAGCGTTTCAATCGCGGCATTAACCTCATCTTCGGTCACGCCCTCGCTATACCAGTTTTTTAAAACGGCATCGGTGGCGTTGAGGCCAGCTTCGAGCATCGAAGGAGACAAGCTGACATTCGCGGTCCAGTTTCCCGGAGTCAGAATATCACCCTGGTGGCTTGAACGTATGCTGTATGTTAGACCTCGAACTTGTCTGATCTCGGTCATTAGACGACTATTGAAGCTTCCACCTAGTATATAGTTGCCCAGCATGAAGTGCAGGTATTCTTCCTCGCTGCGCTGTAGGCCGGTATTGTAGCCGTAGAGGACGGAGACGCTGGTTTTATCCGAAATATAGATTCGCTCTTCCTCTGCTTTATTCTCTTTTTGTGCGGCTGTATCGCTGTCGTAGGGGGCGCCACCATCCCATCCCTCAAAAGCATTGGCTACAGCAGCTTTGATTTGCTCAAAATCGATATCGCCGACGAAGACCAATCGCATGGATTCTGTTCCGTAATACTGATTGTGGAAGTCTCTGAGGTTTTCGACGGTCGTGTCTTCAAGGTCACTGAGTAGCGTATTGAGTTGTTCTTCTCGATTGGGATGCCCGGTCGGGTAGAGCATTCGGCTCAGTTGCGAGCTGGCACGATAATTCGGATCATCGACAGCTTGTAGCAGGTTGGTTTTTTGGCGGGTGCGAACTGTTTCAAAAACCTCGGGGTCAAAAGCCGGATTCCGCAGTTGCTCGGCAAGTAGTTCAAGCACGGATCCGGCGTCCGGGCGGAGAAAGCGCCCGGAAAACCCTAGGCTATGGCTGTCGGCTCCAAATGAAATATCTGCGCCAAGACTATCGAGTAGCTCGGCAATGGCGAAGCGGTCGTTGCTGGTGCTTCCTTTGTCTAGCATGGCGGCTGTCAGGCTGGCGAGCATCGGTCTGCCCTCCGGGCTGAGTGCCTCGCCTGCAGCAAAACTACCCACGTAGGAAACGACGCCTTCGATCGGCATGTCGACCGTAATTAGGTCAATCCCAGAGACAGTCTCACGTTTCATTCGTGAAGAAAAATCGACAGTTGCCGCTTGGGTCGGGGTCGCGGTGTTTCTTGGCTGATTCGCTTCAGGGCCAAAAACATCAGGGTCTCGGAAATAATATGGCCCGCCGATCCGGTGGTCGAGTGTGGCTAAAGTATTAGTCACTTCCGGAACAAACCATCCCGTTGTGCTTCTACTGTTTTTAAAGTAACGTTTGGCAACGTCCTGTATGGTTTGAGCTTGAACCGCGTCAATTTCTTTGGGGCGGTTGACGTATGCCGTCCAGTCGCCCATGGCTATCGCATCATTGATCTGTCCGGCGATAGAGTAGGGGCCGTCTCGTCCATAAATAATATTGGATCGAATGACTGATTTAGCTCGGTTAAGTTCGTCTTCCGTGACGCCTCCCCCGATCAGTGCGTCAATCTCCTTGTCGATGATCTTTTCGACTTCCTCATGTGTCGCATCGGGCGTGAGGTAGGCTCCGAAGACAAAAAGGCCGGGGTCATGGAGCTCAGGAGCAAACGTGAAAGTCGCATTGGCTTTGCCTTTATCATCCAGTGAGCGATACAGCCGCCCGGTCTTATCGGCTCCAATGATTTGGTTGATTAGTAGAAGCGCTGGCCAATCTTTGTGGGTCGCCTCGGGGATTTTATACCCTTTCATGACCACGCCAACTTGTCCGGCGCGCTCGATCACGACTCGGCGTGGACCAATTTGTTCAGGTTCAACTGTATCAACTGTTGGGATCGGATTCGGTGCCTTCCCAATTGCGCCGTAGTGCTCAATAATGGCGCTCAGCGTCTCCTCTCGGTCGAATCCGCCTATGACGGTTAGTGCCGCGTTTTCCGGCCAGTAGTAGGTGTCGTAGAATTTGCGTAGCTTTTCGGGTGATGTGTTCTCAATGTCGGACTTCCAGCCAATGGTCGGATGGCTATAACCATGAGCCATAAATGCGGTGGCAAATAATTCCTTGATCAGAGTGCTCACCGGACTGTTCTCGCCCCGTTCATATTCGTTGCGAACGACCGTCATCTCAGACTTCAGGTCTTCCTCCTGAATAAGGAGGTTACGCATTCTGTCCGCTTCCAGCTCAATTGCCATCGGCACATATTGGCTGGGAAGCGTCGCAAAGTAATTCGTGCGGTCGAACCATGTGGTGGCGTTCGAGAGCGCGCCGATTCGTTCCATCGCACTGAAATAGTCTTTATTGTTTTCGGTATTAAAACGCGGCGTCCCCTTGAACATCATATGTTCCAGAATGTGAGTCGCCCCTGTGGTGCCTGTCACCTCGTGGCGAGATCCAACCTTGTAGGTCACCATAACGGTAGCCACAGGCAAAGCTTCGTTCGGCATCAGCAATATGCTGAGCCCGTTCGACTTTAATTCATATTCTTCAATGCCGTCGAGCGTGCGAATATGCTCAAGTGAAGTCGGCAAACTTGCCGCCACTCCACTGAGAGTGGTAAGAAGAAGGTAGGAGATGTATCGCATAGCTTGCATATTAATGGTGTCAATCAAGCTGGAATAAATGTTCCGCTTAACTGCACCGCAAGCGCTGCCGCAAGAAATCTTTACTTTTCTTTTTCTTCCATGCTGTTGAGATCTTTGGATGTCAGCAGATCGATCAACTTCTTTATGGCAGGTGTCAGGACTCGTCCTTTGCGATGGATTAGGGCAAGAGGGCGCTTGTAGGTCTTGTTTTTAAACTTAAGAACCTTGAGCAGCCCCTGGGCCTCTTCGCGCACCACTGTGGTCTGTGGTAGTATTGCAATACCAGCATTGATTTCAACTGCGCGCTTCACCGTTTCGACGTTATCGAATTCCATGACTGGCTCGATTTCTATGTTCGCTTCTTTAAAAAGTGCATCAGTCGCCTTTCGGGTAGGAATGTCCGGCTCAAAGCCGACAAACTTTTGTCCGGCAATCTCTTCGAGGTCGACGGATTTCCGGTTTGCGAGTTCATGCTCCGGGCTGACGACGAGCACGAGGATGTCGTCATGAAAAGGTAAGATCTCCAGCTGCTTGTGCTTTTGCGGGTAGGCAACTAAACCGAGGTCAATTGAGTTGGTCAAAATATCTTCATACACATTATTGGCGCGCCGGTATTCCACCCGGACGTTCACCTCCGGATACTTCGCCATAAATACCTTCACATAAGGTGGTAGCTCGTGCAGTCCGATGCTATATACCGTCGAAATATGAATGGTGCCACTGATCACCTTTTTCATTTCCTGCAGCTCGCTGTTCAGCTTGTCATACATATAAAGAATCTCTTTCGCCGATTCGTAGAGCTTTTGTCCCTCGCGGGTCAGTCGAAACTGCTTTTGACTACGGTCAACAATCAGAATGCTGAAATGTTTTTCCATCGCTCGCAGCTGTTGGCTGACTGCCGATTGAGTGATGCTATTCAGTTTTGCTGCTCGGGAAAAGCTTTCGCTTTCGACTAAGTCGGAGAAGATTTTAAAATTTTCAACGTGCATATCATCTTTCTATAATCATAGCTTATCAAATTACAATAGTATTAAAAGAATTTCTTATCTTGCGATTTTTAGCGAATAGTGCTGCTTCATTAACGTGCTTAATATCAAAAATTTTCAGGCTAATCTCGCAGCTGTCCGTGCGCGCATGAGTGCCGCGTGTGCGCAGGCAGAACGTAGTGAAAGCGAGGTGGCTTTGCTCCCTGTGACTAAGAATCATCCTGTTGCTGCGATCGAATATGCGGCTCGTTCTGGACTCTGTTCGGTCGGCGAAAACCGTGTGCAGGAAGCTAGCTATAAGCAGGACTCATGCAAAAGCGAGGTTCGGTGGGAGCTTATTGGCCACCTGCAGTCCAATAAAGCAAAGCTAGCGGTCGGTGTGTTTGACCGCATTCAGACAGTCGATTCGCTTAAGCTGCTTCGTCGGCTTGATCGCTTCGCCTCGGAGGCGGGAAAAACGCTGCCGATACTCATTCAGTGTAATTCAGGAGAGGATCCCAATAAATACGGCTTTCCGCTTACGGAAATGGCTCAGGCAGTGGAGTGCGCGCTTGAAGCTTCAGCCCTTCGGTTGGATGGCTTTATGACGATTGCCCCTTTGGACGATGATCCTGATGTGGCTAAGTCCGCTTTTGAAAAACTGCGCAATTTACGCGATGAGCTCTCCGGGAGCTTTAATTGTGCGCTCGATGAGCTATCCATGGGCATGACTGGTGACCTGGAGGCAGCAATTGCGGCTGGTTCGACCCAGATTCGTGTAGGCACTGCACTATATGGTTCGCGTGAAGCTTAAGTATAAGCAGAAAATAAGGGTTGACGGTAATGTGCTGCGAGGCATTTTCGCACGTTCAATCTAATATAGAAACTCTTTATATCTTATGTCACTCGAAGTAAAAGTCCGCAAAGGCGAGCCCATGGAACGTGCGCTCCGCCGTCTTAAAAAACGCCTCGACCGCGAGGAAGTCATCATTGATGTGCGCGCAAAGCGTTACTTCGAAAAGCCTTCGCAGGCGAAGCGCCGCAAGAAGAAGGAGCTGGATTTCAACAACATGCTTCGCGTTCGCTACTCGAACATGTAGTTTATCTTTTTCAAGAGCTGTGCTTTGATGCTCACTCTCATGAAGTCCCGGCCTGCCTTGTTGTGTGTCGGGACTTTTTTTTGCCATGACTGATATCCTGGATCGTCTTTCCCTTTCGACATGCTGGTGCTCTTCGCGGCATCAGGATGGCTATGAAATGGTCGAGGAGATGGTTGCGCTCGGCTTTAAGCGCATCGAGCTGAGCCATGGTATCCGGATCTCACTCGTGCCTGGCATTTTAAAAGCAGTCGAAGAGGGGCTCGTCGAGATTTCTTCGGTTCACAATTTTTGCCCGCTGCCCAATATGGTGCAGTATGCGGCGCCCAACCTTTATCAGCCTTCGTCCTCAGATGTTCGGGAGTTGGATCTTTGGCATCGTTACAGCCTCCAGACATTTGACTTTGCTGTGAAGGTCGGCGCCTCTCGAGTGGTCATGCACTCCGGCAGCGTGCACTTCTTTTTAGGTTCACCTGAAGGTAGGTTGGTGAGGTGGATCGATAAAGCTGGGCTCGGTGCAGAGGATTTGCGCGGGCATGAAGCTTTTGCTAAAAAGCGCGATCGCGTGATGAAACGTATCAAGAAAGCGTCCGGTCGGGGGTGGTTGGAGCGCGTCAAGCTGAGCTATAAGAAGCTGCTGCCTGAGGTTAGGGAGCGCGGTTTAACCCTCGGTATCGAAAACCGCGAAGGTTTTGAAGAGCTCCCTATGGATGATGAGTTCGAGGATTTTTTAAATTCTTTAGGTTCCGGCGCACCCGTCGGCTATTGGCATGACTGCGGGCACGCCCAGATAAAGCATCAATACGGGCTGCTTGATCACGCCAAGCACTTAGAGAAATTCGCACCGCGTCTGGTCGGCTTCCATATTCATGATGTTAATGAAGACGGTAAGGATCATCGAGTTCCAGGGTCTGGAGTCATTGACTTCGGGATGATTGCAGAGTTTGCCCGCCCGGAGCACAGCTTGATTTTAGAGCTGAGCCCAGGGCTAAGCATAGATGATGTGCGCCGTTCGCGAGATTTTGCCGCAAAGCAATTTGGGTGATAGTGTCATAGTGACGCAATAGCGCAGCTCGCCAGTCGTTTGGCCATTAATGTGACACTATGGCGCATTCACTTATTCGTAGGTATTCCCTAAGCCATTCGATGGAAACAGCTTAAGTGATTTTATGAGTTTGGTATCCTTTGTGCAATGAGGATTTGAACAATCAATCATTAACGAAAGGATACCAAATGAAACTAATACGCTACGAATACCCGCAAGCTTCGGCTGCATCCGCATTCAACCGCCTCTTCGATCTGGGAGGATCCTCGATGGATCGATTCGGATCGCTCTTTGACGATTACTATGCCGGAGCGACGGAATTTAGTCAACCGGCTGCCGATCTCTATGAGGACGAGCACAATTATTACGCCCGCTTTGAATTGCCTGGTTTGAAAAAAGACGAGGTCGATCTCGAGCTGGAGAATTCAGTGCTCACCATCAGCAGTGGCAAGGTGGATCAGGCGTCCGACTCGGAAAGCCGCATGAGCTTCCAGCGTTCAATTTCGGTCCCCGATGGCGTCAAACTCGATTCTGTAAGTGCCGCCCTTGAGGATGGTCTCCTTACCGTAACGATGCCGAAAGCTGAAGAGCGCAAGCCGCTACAAATCAGCGTCACATAAACCAATTAATATCTACAGAAAGGAAAATGATTATGAGTCACACAGAACTACAAACCCCACCCAAGCAAGCACCCAAGCAAGCACCAGTCCAAGCCAAAGCTCCGGCATGGCGTCGCCCGGCCTACGATGTGAGCGAAAACACGGACGATTTTAATGTCCGCGTCAATCTCCCCGGCGTTAGCCGCGAAGGGGTCGACATCTCGGTCGAAGACGAGGTGCTGAGTATCATCGGCAAGCGAACAAAGTCAGTTAATGAAGACTGGCGTCCGCTACGTCGCGAACTACCAAGCGGAGATTTCCGTCTCAACCTGCGTCTCAACGTCGCGGTGGACGAGGCGAAGATCAAAGCAACGGTTGTTGACGGCATCCTCGATCTGACGCTGCCCAAGGCAGATGAGGTCAAGCCTCGAAAGATCAAGGTGGATGGTGCCATGTAATAAAAAGTGCGTGGTAAGGTCTTTTTATTATGGTAGCGCAGGCGTGTCCTCACGCCGCACTAACGTTTGAAACGCCTCGCCAGTCTCGTGCGGTGCCGTTTCGGCAAGCTCTAGGCCCTGAGCAGAGCCGAAGGGCGGGGACGCACTCGCGCTACCCCATAGATGAAATTGAACCCGGGTTAGACCAGATTGGTCAGGAGAGTTAGCAGAGCGGAGGTGGAAGCCTCCGCTCTTTTTTATTATAGATGAATGATGGGCCTTTTTGTTGCTACTGCCAAACTTTCGCCAACACTACCCGCATGCCCAAGAAAAAGACTGTTAAGAAAACTACTGCGAAGAAAAAAGTATCAAAGCCTTTCGAGGCGCCCGAATTTTTGATTGATCTGCTCAATGCTCGTTCGCCAACCGGGCATGAGTATGAAGCGCAGGCCGTAGTTGACCGCTATGTGGAAGGTCAAGTGGATACCTACCGTCGCGATACGATGGGGAATCGATTTGCCACCGTGAATCCGGATGGCGATCCCAGTGTGCTTTTTGCCGGTCATATCGATGAATTGGGCCTCATCATTACCTACATTAACGAGCAGGGTTTCGTTTACTTTGATACGCTGGGCGGTCACGACAAAAGCATGATTTCCGGTCGTCGCGTTTCAGTTTTAACTCAGCAGGGCGAGGTTAAGGGCGTGACTGGCAAGCGTGCCATCCATTTGATGGATGCGAGTGATCGCAAGAAAGTGCCGGAGACGCATGAGATCTGGATTGATCTCGGGGTCAGTAGTCGCGAAGAGGCCGAGAAACTGGTACGTATCGGCGACCCCGCTGTCTACGATCAAAGCTTTGAATTGATTCGCGGCAGTGTTGGCGTGGCCCGTGCTTTTGACGACAAAGCCGGTGCGTATGCCGTGCTTGAGGCGGCTCGTCGCCTGACGAAAGGCAAGCTTGCTGCCCGTGTGACCTCGGCAGCAACCACGCAGGAGGAGATCGGCACCCGCGGTGCCATGACGGCAGCCTATTCGGAGAGGCCGGACTTTGCCATCGCGGTTGATGTTGGTCATGCGACTGATTCACCTGATTGTGATCACCGAAAATACGGAAGCTTCAAGCAGGGCGGGGGCCCCATTGTCTGCCGTGGTCCAAATATTAACCCGATCGTCTTCGACCGTATCATTGCCTGTGCGAAGAAACACAAAATACCTTACCAGATCGAGGCGGATCCCCGCCCGACCGGGACCGACGCCCGTGCCATCCAAGTGGCTGGGCCTGGAATTGCGACTGGGCTGCTTTCCATTCCGCTCCGCTACATGCACACGCCGAGCGAGATGGTGGACCTCGAGGATATCGAGCACACGGTGCAACTCCTCGAAGCCTTTGCCCGCTCACTCAAGAAGGGCGAGCGAGGGGTTTGGTAAATCATCTTTATGAAGCAACCTTACGCTGCTAAAAAAGTCATTGGCTGGAAGGAGACGATTGATCTACCGGATTGGGGGATCGAACACATCGTTTCCAAGAGCGATACCGGGGCGAAGCGCTCCGCTCTGGACGTTTCAAATGTCGTCGAACTTCCCGATAATAAGGTGCAGTTTGATATCGTTTTTGACCGCAAGGATCGCTCGACGACTCGAACCGTGATTGCGGACATTGCACATCAGACGCATGTGCGCTCCAGCAATGGGCAACGTCACGAACGTTATTTTGTGCTGACACGGGTCGCCATCGCAGGCGTCGTCAAAGAAGTCGAGTTTAGTTTGGTCTCGCGCGAGAGCATGGCTTGTCGCATACTGCTTGGCCGTAGGGCACTTGAAGATGATTTCCTGGTCGATTCCTCTGTTAAACACGTCAGCCGTGTTCGCCGCAAAGTACGCCTAGTTGAAGAACAAAAATAGAAAGAATTAATATGAAATTAGCAATACTCTCACGTGGACCGAAGCTCTACAGCACTCGCCGCTTGCGCGAAGCTGCCATCGAACGCGGCCATAAGGTAAAAGTTTTCGACACGCTGAGGTTCGGCCTCTATTTGCGGCAGGGTGAGCCAGACCTGACCTATCGCGGGAAACACATCAGCGACTATGATGCGATTATTCCACGTATCGGAAATTCTGTCACATTCTTCGGGTCATCGGTCGTGCGCCAGTTTGAGCAGATGGGGGTCTTTTGTCTCAACACGGCTGAATCTATTCTGGCTTCCCGGGACAAGCTTTCGTCGATGCAGGCGCTCAGTCGTCATGATATCGGTATCGCAGAGACCGCCTTTGTTCGTAATCAGAAGGACATCCTCCAGGGAATCCAGGAAATGGGTGGGGCGCCGGTCGTGATTAAGCTACTCTCCGGCACCCAAGGTGTCGGTGTGATTCTCGCGGAGAGTGATAAGGTCGCGGAAGCGATCATCGAGACGCTTTCCAGCGTCCAGCAAAATGTGCTTGTGCAAAAGTTTGTCTCCGAATCGAAGGGGCGTGATATCCGCGCCTTTGTGGTGGGGGACCGTGTGGTTGCGGCAATGCGACGAACTGCGGTCGGCCAGGAGTTTCGCAGTAATGTGCATCGCGGCGGACGGACCGAGGTCGTCGAATTGGATGAGGACTACGAGCGCACCGCGGTTCGGGCCGCTCACATCCTTGGCTTGAAAGTTGCCGGGGTCGACATGCTCGAGGGTAAAGATGGCCCCGTCATTATGGAGGTGAATTCGTCACCCGGACTCGAAGGCATTGAGGGTGCGACCGGGCTAGATATCGCAGGCGAGATTGTGCGGTTTGCGGAAGAGCAATTGAAATTCGGAAACATGAACGTGCGTGAGCGCCTGACCCTGACGCGGGGCTATACCATTACGGAATTCAGTATCGTCCCCGGCTCGCCGCTGGCGGACAAGACTATCATCGATAGCGGTCTACGTGAGCACGACATCATGGTGCTGCGAATCTCTCGTGGCGGTGAGCAGATCGCCAACCCTGATAAAAATCGGGAGATGCTGGTGGGTGACTCGCTTCTCTGCTATGGCAGCCAAGTGGCACTGAGCAGCTTTATGCCCGAGCGCCTCAAATCGAAGCGCAGACGGAAACGTAAAACAGTGCCGAAGTTAAAGACGGAGGATGGCGAATGAGCCTCGATGACAAATTTGTCATAGGTGGGCATTCGATCGCGCCGGGGACATCGATGGATGTGCGGCTGCCAATTTCGCAGACTTATACAGGAGACGCGATAAACATACCTCTGCGGATCATCCGCGGGAAGGAGCCGGGTCCAAAAATATTTGTGACTGCCGCTATCCACGGAGATGAAATTAATGGCACTGGTATCATACATGACTTTTTCTTCAATGAGCATGTTGACTTGCAGAGGGGCACTTTAATTCTGGCCCCAGTCGTTAACGTATTCGGCTTTGAGTCGCACGAACGCTACCTACCGGATCGCCGGGATTTGAACCGAAGTTTTCCGGGAAGCGCCAAGGGCAGTCTTGCCAGTCGCATTGCCCACATCCTGATGCAGGAACTGGTCGGACCCTGCGACTTTGGAATCGATCTGCACACCGCGGCCGCACAACGCACCAACTTTCCCAATATCCGTGCGGATTTGAGTAATCCGAAAGCGCGCCGCATCGCGACTGCATTCGGAGCAATGCTCACCGTCGACGGTAAAGGACCGCTGGGTTCCTTCCGCCGCGAGGCGACCCGTAGTGGTTGCCCGACGATCATCCTCGAGGCAGGTGAGCCATGGAAAGTGGAGCCCGCCGTCCTTCAAATCGGTATTCGTGGAATACGTAATGTGCTCTCTGAATTGGAGATGATCGACGAGGCACCTGAAAAGCCGCCCTTTCAGGTTAAAATTCGCCGGAGCACTTGGGTGCGGGCCGCCGTCGGCGGCATTCTCAAGTTTCATGTCAGCCCCGGCGATTTCGTCGAGGCGGGACAAGCAGTGGCTACGAATTACAGCATCATGGGCGTCGAGCAATCGGTCCTCACCAGCGAGGGGCACGGCATCGTGCTCGGTATGACGACCATGCCGGCGGTAAAGCCCGGCGAGCCGATCTGCCATATCGCCGCTTTATCCGATAGCCAAGTTCGCCGTTTCAGAAAGAAGCTCGAAGCCACGCGCAAAGACCTGCATGGGCAAGCGCAAGCCGATCTCGCCACCAATGTCGATGTCGTGCCTGGCTAGAGCGGGTCGAAGACCGCTCGCTAAAGGAGTTCCAACCGTTGTTGCTACCTTGTGAGAAATGCGGGCTAGTTCGAATGGCTTTTAGTTAAGCAGGTTGATCGGGTTGGAGTTCCGGCTTTAGCCGGTTTTCTCTTGGGCGCGAGACCGCCTAAAGGCGGGACTCCAACCGCAGGGGTCAAAGTCCAAACCGCTCTCATGGTAGCTTAACTAAGTGCCATTAGGGCTAGTGGCCCGCCTTTGCGATGTTCGCCCCCTTTGTTTGTCCGATGGATTCAAGCAGTTCTTCAAACCATGGCGTGTCGATGTTGAAAGGCTTGCCGCCGGCGATACGGGGGAACTCGATGGCGCGCAGGATATTGCGGTCATCCTCGTCGTGGCCGATTACGCCGCTCTCGCGGACGACGGCGCAGTCAACGGCCAGATCGGTGCAGCTTTTAATCAGGCGGATGTCGTCGGCGTTGGCGGGCGCAGCGCGGGCGAAGTAGCCGCTCTTTTGCACGAGCACTTTCTCGGCATCGAGCATGGCGGCGAACTGCTCGCCAAACCACTTGCCGGGGTTGACGGCATCGAGCTTAACGTGTCCGAAGGCATCGCGCGGCACCTCCTCGCCAGCAGCTTCCATTTCCTTGATAATGGTTTCCACGCCGGCACCCTCTGAGATGAAGATGTTCACACAATCGTGCTCGTCCATGACAGCTTTGAGGCGGGCGGCTTCCGCTTTGATATCGACATCCATCTCAGGGATGAAGATGGCATGCACATCCTTACGCTCGGGAGTGAGCCCAATGGCATCGGCCCAATCGAGGCTGTCGAGGCGCTTGTGATAAGCGTCAGCCGTCGCCGCAGTGAGCCAGCCGCAGTTGCGGCCCATCACTTCGTGGATGATGAGCATGCGCGGGTTGGCGTTGTGCTCGGCGACTACACTCTCGAAATATTTGGCGCCCTCTTCGGCTGCAGTCCAGGCGCCCAAACTCTGGGCGATGGGGAAGACGTCGTTGTCAATCGTCTTCGGGAGGCCGACCACCGTAAGGTCGTAGTCGTTATCGGCGAGGTAGGCGGCCAGGTCGGCGGCGGTGGTGTTGGTGTCGTCCCCGCCGATGGTGTGGAGCACATCGACCCCGTCTTTGGTTAGTTGGTCGGCGGCTACCTTGAGCGGGTCATCGCCTTCCTTAACCAGTCCGCGCTTCACGCAGTCCTTCATGTTGGTTAGCTT
>Ga0307934_1000192_pt1 | contig 49631 bp, 32 predicted proteins | sample OrgLakmetageno90_FD_201838 | JGI IMG/M metagenome (GOLD analysis project Ga0307934, IMG submission 201838) | Saline water microbial communities from Organic Lake, Antarctica - #90 | ecosystem: Environmental > Aquatic > Non-marine Saline and Alkaline > Saline | place: Antarctica: Organic Lake...
AGAACGAAGAAGGCGCCAAGCTCTTGGCGCTTCAAACCAGACAGCAAATCCAAATCAGCAGCTTCACCACGCGCACAGCCAACATTGCAGACTTTTTGACATAATTTGACGCATACTTCGTATGCTGCGTTCAGACGCCACGCAGGCTTCGCGGCACGTGCCGCGCGGCGCGCTTGCGCCGTTGCTTGTTATATATGTGTGTGTAGAGAGAGAGCGTTAGCCGAAGAGCCTTAGGATGCTGACTTGGGAGTCGCGGGCGAGGCGGAGGGCGGTTTGGGCGACGGCTAAGCGGGTTTGGGAGGCGAGAAGGTTTGCGCCTTCTTCGTTTTGGTCGGCGACGGTTAGTTTGTCCGAGCCTTCATCGAGTGTGTTAGACATTTGCACGATGAAATCGCGGCGGGTGTTGATAATGTTGAGATCACCCACCAATGTGTTGCCGAAGGCGCGCACTTGTTCGCGGGCTTGCCCGATACTATCGATCACGCGCTGAAGATCTTCGGCATCGTTGAAATCGTTACGGCGAATGCCGAGGCCTTCATTGGTAAAATCAACCCCTGTCGTCTCCAGCGTGCTGGTGCGGCGCTCGTTGAAATCGGTGACGATGCTTTGATCGTTCAAAAGCGCCACGCCGCGATATGAGGCATCGCGCACTAAATTATCGATCTCGGTCATCACCGCCTCAAACGCGCGATGGCGGAACTCGATCTCTGTGCTGAACGACATCGAGCGGAAGCGGTTTGCCATGTCGCCCGCGCTCAGCACCTCATTATAAATAGCAACATCGGAAATGCGCCCGTCAAAGCGGAATGTGTTGCTTGGCGATGAGCCATCATGCATGAAGCTGCTATCTTGCAAAGACCCAATGCCGATATTGCCATTATGCGATGATAGTGATCGTGTCACGCCCGGATCAACGCCCACTTCTGCGCCGTTAAGATAGCCGCGCAATGTGCCAGCCACTGAATCAAACACCAGCGCCGCATGGTATGTTTCGCCCGCAACCACAGGGGTATTGACGGACACCTGAAAGTCGCCCGCATCGCGCGAGTGGAAATAAAGCGTGCCGTTATCAATATACATATTGAGTGAATTGGTGTTACCGCCCTCCTCATACAATATTTGCCGTCCCGCCACTGTGTCGGCGTTGAACACCAGTTCGACCGTGCGGACAGGTTGCACGCCTAAATTAATTAACGGACTGTCGGGTATAAGAATACGGCCCGTTGTGCCGTTAAAGTCGGTGGATGCCGACCCTCCGTTTTCGTACAAGCCAGGCGCGCCGCGTGTGACACCGCCTTGATATGCGCCATTGATCCCCGCGCCGCCTGCGCCCTGATTGACAGCCGCGCCCGCCGTGTCACCTAGCGCGAAGTACGCATCTGGGTTGTCGGCCAGTATTTGAGAGCTGAGCGGGGATAGCGTAGTGTCCAGTTCAAATTCAAAAATGTCAGGATCGACTTGGCCAAGCTTCAAAAGCCTTTGCGATTCGGTGGCGATGGCATCGGCTTGGTCGATTAGTTTGCTGAGGGCTGTTGTGGCATCTAGCGCGGTTTTAATCGCTTGTGTGCTACGACCAAGCCCGTCTAAAAGGCGCTGCAAATCGTTCGAGCGATTGGAAAGGGCGTTGGATGCAAAAAAATCTTGGGGGTTTTCGATGGCGCTGTTGACTTTGAGTCCGGAGGCCAAACGAAGGCTTGTGCGGTCAATTGCTGACTGCACGTCCTTTATCGCGAGCAAGTTATTGCTCATCGCCTGTCCTAACACGACTGCGTCTGTCATTACATTTCCTATGCTCTTCCTGAGGAATATCCTATTCCCCACAGACCATCCTATCGTAACCAGTTTAAGAAAGAATGAACAGAGTGTTAATTATATTTTTTGAAAAATGGCGTATTGAGCGACTCTTCGCCACACCTAGCCAAAGAGGCGCAGAACACTGATTTGGGAGTCTCGCACAAGGCGCAGGGCTGTCTGGGCGACAGCCAAACGGGTCTGCGAGGCGAGCAAATTCGCCCCTTCTTCGTTTTGATCGGCGTTAATCAACTTGTCTGATCCCTCATCGAGTGTGTTTGACATATCGATCATAAAATCCTCACGCGTGCCAATCATACTCAGATCATTTACCAAACTGTTGCCATACGCACGCACTGTTTGCCGCGCCAAGCGAACATTGTCGATAATATTTTGCAGTTCATTGAGGTTGTTAAAGTCATTGCGCGGAATATTCAGCCCTTCAAAGGTGAAATCGACACCTTCTGTGACAAGAGTGCTGGTGCGCTGTTCGTTAAAATCAGTCACAATGTTCTGGTCATTCAAAAGCGCCACGCCGCGAAACGAAGCATCGCGCACCAGATTATTGATCTCGTTGATAACATTTTCAAAACTGCGATGACGGAACTCAAGTACGGTTTCTGTATTGAGCGCTTCGGCGCGAGAGCGCGCATCATTTTGCGTCAGCGCTGTATTATACAGCGCAACATCGGAAATGCGCCCTTGAAATCTGTCTGTGTTAGATGGCGTTGTGCCGTCATGATAAAAAGTGCGCCCCGTGATTCCGCCGATAGCGATATCGTCAGGATGCGAGGCAATCGGCCCGTTCAGCGCGCCCGTTCCCACCAGATTACCATCCAGATAGCCGCTCATCACCCCGCCCGGCCCATCAAAACTGAGCATCGCGTGATAGGTCTGGCCTTCATTGATCGGCGCTGTAATGGTAAAAGGCCCAAAATCACCGGCATCACGCGCATTGAAATAGATCAAGCCATCATCAACATAGATATTGATCGCGTTGACATTGCCGCCCTCCTCAAACAAAACCTGTCGTCCTGCGCCTGTGCTTAAATCGTCTGCGCTGAAGACAAGCTCAATCGTGCGCAAAGCTTGGGGCGCTGTGTTTATTGAGGCACTATCCGGAATGAGCACCATGCCTGATGTACCGTTAAACTGTGTCGATTGATTACCGCCATTACCATATAGCTCATTCGCGCCGCGACTGAGGCTTCCTGCATATGTCCCGTCCACCGCCGCGCCAAGTGTGCCGAGATTGACCGCAGGGCCTGCCGTATCATCCAGCCGCCAATATGCAATCGGGTTATCTGCCAATATCTGCTGGCTAATCGGCGGGCGGCTATTATCAAAGCCGAACTGGAATATTTCGGGGTCTGTCTGGCCTAAAATTTGAAGTCTCTGGGATTCGCTCGCAATCGCTTCAGCCTGATCAATTAACTGCCCTAATGATTCTGTCGCATCCAGCGCCGCCTTAATCGCCAGCGTACTACGCCCAAGGCCGTCCAGCAGCCTTTGTAGGTCAGAAGAACGATTGGAAAGAGATTTGGATGTGAAGAAATTTTGCGGATTTTCAAGAGCGCTATTCACTTTCAAACCCGAGGCAAGACGGAGACTCGTACGGTCAATCGATGACTGTACGTTCTTAATCGCCAGCAAATTATTGCTGAACGCCCGACCGAGTACGACTGCGTCTGTCATTACATATCCTATGTTTCATAAGGGATTTCCTATCCCTTACAGACTATTTTAGCGTAACTGATTTAAAGAAGAATGAACAGAGTGTTAAAATGCCAATATGATGTTGAGGCGTATCAAGATGTGATTAAGTTACCATTCAACTCCATTGTGGCGGCATCCAGACCCGTAAGGCCATTGATTGTGAGAATATCCACGTAAACGCCGCCGACACCGCCATCCGTGTCAATTGACATGATCGTGTTACCGCCTGAATCGCGTGTCTCAACCCACTCCGATATGGCATCCGTTGCCGCGTTATAGCCGATTAGAAGATCGCTGATATCGATAAAATCTGCACCTGTGGGATCTGTGATCGTATCAATTCCTGAAAAGGCTGTTGCCGCTTCAAAAACAAACGTATCTGATCCGCCGCCGCCCTCAAGCGTATCCGCGCCATCACCGCCAAACAAACGATCATCACCAGCACCGCCAAACAAAAAGTCGTCGCCGCCGCCACCGTAAAGATCGTCTTGGCCATTTTCACCGAAAATCTGGTCATTACCGTCTTGGCCGAACAGCTCATCGTTCGCATCACCGCCGTCAATAAAGTCGTCGCCGGCGTGACCATTGATGATGTCGTTGCCGTCATCACCATATAAAAAGTCGGCCAAACTTCCGCCTGAAATAGTATCGCCGCCATCGCCGCCTGAAATGGTGTTTGAACCTGTATCCACAACGCTCACGTCAAAGATTTTAATATTGCGGTAAAATGAATTACCCTTAGCGCCGCCAGCATCGTCATCATTAACAAAAGCCAAATGCGAGAATACACCGGTGAAAAACGTGCCGACATCTATCTGGTATGACACCCAGTCACCACTGCCATCATATTCAAACTGACTTTGCGGGGCGGCATAATTCATGCCGTTATTTTGTGTGCCCCATATTTTGAAACGGTTACCGTCATTGGTGAAATTATTGTCATTTTCAAAGCCGATTGCAGAAATTTCAGCCTCCAATGTGCTTTTAAACTCAAACTCTAAAATCGTATCCGCCGTGACGGTATAATTCAGCGCCAGCTTCTTCCAGACATTGCCGTCCATTAAAAAGCCCGTGCCGTTATCAACCGTGCTGAGAACACCGCCGACATCTTGCCCAGCCGCATATGAAACCAGCCCGGCAACATCGGCAAAAAACGGCTCTGTTTCGTTAATCAAACCCGCGCCGTTGATAATATCCGCGCCCGCCCCGCCAAAAATGCGATCAACGCCGTTGCCGCCATTTATCGTGTCCGCGCCACCATAACCATAGATCCAGTCATCGCCATCGCCGCCATTAAGGATATCGTTGGCATTATCATCACTCATCGCGCCAGATTCCCACTCGACAATGTAGCCAACCGAATGCGTAAAGCCGTTGATGCCCGCATCAGCCATGCCGTCTCCGTTGCCCCATAAGTAAGCGTAATCCTGTGTGCCGTTTGAATCATTGGGCTGTGATCCTTCCCAATTGACATACATATTATTTTCAAGCGTGCCACCAACGCCGCCCTGCCAATATAGCAAGCCCGCTTCGCTCCCGCTGGTCCAGACCCAGTTACCTTCCGTACCGAAATCGCCGCCATCCAGCCAATAGCTGTCATTGCCAGCCAGATCATTCAAAAGCGTAAATTCTGCGGCGGTTGTCAAAACCGCTAAATGCCCTGTAGCGCCGCCCAGCGTAATTTGCGCCGCTGTGGCGGCTGCGGTTGCGTTCAAGCCTGACAAAACCATTTGGTAAAAACTACCAGTTTCTTCTGAATAAAAAACATCAGGATTCGCGCGCAAAATGGTTGAAATAGCCCGCGCATCAATACCATGACCGCGAATAACATCATCGCCTGCGCCGCCATTAATCGTATCAATGCCCGCCGCGCCGATCATAACGTCATCGCCGCCGTCACCGTTCATTATATCGTTACCATCGCCGCCATTCATGGTGTCGTTACCGTTGCTGCCGCTCATCGTGTCCGTGCCATTTTCGCCCAGCATACGATCTTCGCCGTCACCGCCAAACATTCTATCATCGCCGTTACCACCATTGAGAAAATCATTACCACTGCCGCCATCTAGCGTGTCGTTACCGTTTGCGCCGTTCAATGTGTCATTATCTGCGCCGCCATAAAGCTGATCGTCATTAATGCCGCCGAATAAGAAATCATCGCCGCCATCGCCCATCAGAATATTGTTACCGCTCACGCCGATCAGGCGGTCACTGCCGCCTTCGCCGATTAAAATATCGTTGCCGCTGCCGCCTATCAGCTGGTCATCGCCCGCGCCGCCATTGAGCATATCATCGCCTGCACCGCCAAATATTTGATCGTCATCACCTTGTCCAAACAGCAAATCATCGCCGTCATTACCATGAATACGATCATTGCCAGCCCCGCCGATAGTAATGTCTTTTCCGCCCTGCCCGAACAGCCTGTCATCGCCCGCGCCGCCATTAATGGCATCATCATCGTCCAGAGCAGCGATATAATCTTGCCCCGCTCCGCCATCAATCACATCCGCACCGGCTGTGCCGATAAGATCGCTATCATTGCCGGCAGTGCCGTTAATGGTTGTTGTGCCAAGATCACCGCTGGTTGGCTCTATGCGGCCAAAGAGCTGATCTGTATTATTGATATTTTGGGTGCTGGTCTGGTTGCGGTTAAGCAAGGTGGTGTTTAAATTGCCGCCACCAATATCCTGCCCGTTCACGCGCACAGCCTCAATGCTGACAACATCACTGCCATCGCCCGAACTGCCTGAAAAGCGATACGCAAGACTGCTGGGGCGCGTGCCGCTAAATTCAAACGTGAAGGATAACAGCGTCGTGCCCAAACCTGTTTGCGCCGTCACACTGCCCGAACCGACAACAAGCCCGTCCAGCAGCACTTCCAGAAGCGGTGCGTTACCGCCTGCGACATTCACGCTCGTTACGATTTGTAGATTAAAAAATCCCACGATAAACCTTCTGTTTCTTCAAAAAAAGACAAAGCCGTTCCTTCAGCTTTTTTAAGTATAAAGGCAAAGTGTTAAAAAACTCTTGGTATTTCATGCTTTTAACCCTATAAAAACACATGAAAAATAAGAGGATTTTATGAGCAAAGCACAGCCGCAAACCACGCCCCCCAACCATTCAAGAGAGCCTTTGGATAAAAGCACGGATTTTTACAAAAACCGCACCAACGACGTGCGCGATCATCGCTTGGCGCAATGGGCGTCGGTGTATCATCAATTGCGCCTTCCGGCGACGCTGACAGATGTGAATTCAGTTTTGGAGTTTGGCCCCGGGCGCGGCCTGTTCGGCAATATTTTAAAATTTTACGGCATGGATTATTACAGCGCCGATGTTGTGCAAGTGAAGGGCGCTGATAAGCCCGATTTTTTGCATTCAATCAATGATTTTCCTATCGGCAATCAAACATTTGATCTGGTCTGTGCGTTTCAAACACTAGAACATAACCCACCTTCAGAATTTTTGCCTCATCTTGAAAAAATGGCGGCGCTGTCAAATAAATATGTTTATGTTTCATTGCCGTGGCATGGGCGCTCGTTTTCATGGAATATCGGTATTAATTTGCCCAAACTTGCGAAAAACTTCATGGGGTCTGTGGTTTGGCCGCGTTTGGTGAACAAAAAGCGCCCGCACGATCAATATGCCAAAGACCCCAACCCTTATCGTTTTCACTGGTTTGAAGTCGGCGAGCCGGGATTTTCTAAAAAAGAGATCAAAGAGACCGCGGCAAAGGCGGGCTTGAAACAGGTGCAAAGCTTTCATGTTGAAGGCTTTGCCTATCATTATTTCATTTTGTTTGAAAAAATCGACATTACCTGAACAGGCAAGAGGCTCTAAACAGGCTGGGGACCGTTTTGCTGCGGCTGTGGCGCGGCTTTTTTGCGCCTGCGCGAACTGGCAATTGAAACGCCCATATCTGCCAGCAACAATAAAAGCGCCGCAGGCAATAAAACGGCTTTGAGATTATCATCACGCGCCTGATCGCTGTAAATACTGTGTGGCGCCGTTTCTGTTTCGCTACGCAGGCTCAATTCACTATCCAAAGATGACACAAGATTGTGCGCGCGGCGCACACGATCATTACCGTAAAAACCGGGCGGTGATTCAGCCCCGACAATCCCGTTCTCCGCATCGCGCCTTGATAATGAAACAAGCCTGTCGCTCTGCTCAAGATCGCCCGCACTTGTTACAATTTGGCGCAGCGGTAGCGTGCCATCACTGCGCACAGCACCAACAATACCCTGACTGCTTTGCACAATATCTTCAAGCAAATCCACAAAAACATGCGAAAGCGCTAAATTCGACCAATCGGCATCCATCGCTTTGGTGTGAACCAAAATAATCTGTCCCTCACCGCGATTTTCAGCGGTGATTAACGGTGTGCCGTCTTCCAGCGACACCCATGTGCGCGCGGCCAAACCACCGCCAACGTCAGGGCGCGCCATGACTTGTTGCTGTACTTGAATAGATTGCGGAATATCGAGATTTGCCAGCGGATGATCGCCGCTGTTAATAACAATCGATTGCGGCTCTTCCCAGCGCATAACGCCGTCGGGCATGTTGCGGTCTTGCACCAATGTAACGGGTAAAAGCGCATCAGGATTTTGTGCCATACCCGGCCCTGCAAAGCGCAGCATTGTGCCGCCATCCTGCACCCATTGCTCAAGGCGCGCTTGTTGGCCTTGGTTTAGAACCGTATCATCAGTTGTGATGAGCACAGCCAGATTTTTAGAAATTAGCGTGCCGATTTGCTCTTCAAACAGCTCATATTGCGAGCCGAGCGCTTGCGAAATAAAATGTGTTTCTTGCAGCAAACTATTGCCGCTATTTTGCCCTGGTGTGCTGGCTATGCCGACAGGGCGGTGGCGCCAGCGTTCATCCATCAAAAATGTTGCGCCCGCATGTTCTTGTCCTTCAATGCGAATTTGCGCGAGCGAGTCGCGTATGTCACTCGCCACAGGAATGCGTACAAAAGCCTCGCGCGCGCCGCTTTCAAACGAAATTTCCGCATGCGCCATGATTGTATTATTTTCAGCCATCAAATTGATACCTAAAAGCGCGGCGCGATCATCATCGGCGCGCTCGATGCGTACATCTAGATATCCATCACTTGAGATGCTGGCCGCGCGAATGACATGCGGCAAGCGATCAGGCGTATCAACAAACAGATCAATATCGCCATAGCGCGTCAGCGCGCTTTCAAGCGCAAATGTTCCATCACTGCTAAGGCCATTGCTAAGCCACAAGACAGAGGCCGGACTTGTAATGTTTAAATCAGACAAGCGCGCCACCATGGCTTCGTGGTCAACAGGCCACGGGTTGGCTTGCAAACGATCAACAAAGCCCGCTGCTTCTTGGGCCGAAATTGGCCCGACAATCTCAAAACTCTCGGCGCTGCTCATAGCCGTCGGCAAAAGCACAATCTGGCGCCCTTGATCTTGCGCGTCAGCAATAATATTTTGCAGCATATCGCGGCGCGATTCCCAGTTTTGCGCCGCCGCCCAGCCATTATCGACAACAATCATCACAGGGCCATCGCCGCTCGGCAACTGCCCTTGATCCATAAAGGGTTGTGACAGCCCCGCAACCACAGCTGCCGCCGCCGTCAAGCGCAGTAATTTGCGCCATAATGGCAGTGATTTTGGTTCTGAAACGCGGCTTTGTAATTCAAAAACCAGACGCAATGAGGGGAATTTGTGTGTTTGCGGCTGGGGCGGGTTCATGCGGCTTAACAGCCAGATCAATGACCCAAGCGCGGCAAAACCACCCAAAAACATCCAAGGCGCGCCCATTGATAGGGGCCCTGCGCTCACTTGCGCATGCAGGCGGGCATTTGTTTGCGCTGATGCAAATTGCTGCGGTAAAGGTGCGGCGCTCGCATTATAAGACGGCGCAAAAGAAGGAGATTGTAAATTCGGCGCTGTGAGCGCTGATGAATCTTGCAAAATTTCGCTGTAAGCGCCTTGATTGCCCTGATTGGCTTGTCCCGCAAAATCAAAATCCCCATCCGCAAGCGCAGGCGCCGCCGCAAAGCTGAGCGGCGCGGCGATCATGGCGGCGGCCAAAAATGATTGTATGCGTTTTGAAACCATGTCTTCACTTATCCTTTAAACTTAAAGAAACGAGCGCGCCTTTGTTACGATGGCGCAGGCCCTTCTTGTTGCGGCTTTGGCGACGTTGCCGCTTCATCGCCAGCTTGATTATTCCCTTGATTAGTCTCTGGTGTTTTTATCTCTGTCCGGCTTGGTAATAAAGCCTTCAAATCTTTACGTTGCCAGTTCCCTTGGCGCAGCAATGCACCCGCCCACAGACCCGCAATCAAAAGCAAATAGCCCCAATCAGGGATCATCTGTCTTTCTTCAGAGCGCGCTACGGCTTGTGTGTCGGAATGGCGGACATCAAAATGCAGCCTGTCTTCACTGGCTTGTTCAGGCATACCGACGGTAAAGGCCAATGGTTGTCCGGCTTGGTCGAACATACGGCTGATTTGGCCGTTATTGCTTTGCACGAGCGGCGCGATAATTTCATGTGTTGATACAACATCTCGCAGCTCAATGGGCGTTGCCGGCGCAACAAACATTGTCGCTGTGCGCCCATCGCTTTCAATCGTGTACATGCCATCGGAAACATGAGGGGCGATACCCTCCCACAAACCGGGGCGTATTTCATCCATCTCAATGTTCAGGCGCGCGCCATCGGGCGTTATCATTGTGACAGGCGCAATATTATCGTCCATTGTTTGCCGTGAAATCACGATAAAATCGTTCTCTTGGCGCGCCAACAGCGCTTCTTCAGCCATGGCAGGGCTGTCAACAAGCCAGCCATTGACGTTGGTAATGAGATCCGCAAACGGCCCGCCGCCTTGGTAATCACGCGCCCAAAGCCACGCGTTATCAGACAATAAAGTCGCCACGCGCCCCTCGCCGACATTATCCAAAACCAGCAAAGGCCGCCCTTCTGTCGTCTCCAAAATTGTTTGCCCGCGATTAACATCAATGCTTGATCCTGTAATCCATGGCCCCCAAGATTCTTCTTGCGCTGCGCGCTCTAAATCGCGCGAGACAGGGTGACGGACACCAGCCTCTGAAATTGTAATATTGTAAGGCTGGGTAAATGTTTCATTTTGGATGTCGCCCGGTAAAATTTCAGCAAGCGCTGTGCCATACACGCTGGTTTGCCCCGTCAGTTTTTCACCGCCCATAAAGAACAGCGCGCCGCCATCGCGGACATAACCGGCAACATTTTCAAGATATTGCACCGGATAAGAAGAATTACGGTGGAAATCATTCATGATAATCGCATCGAACTGCGATAGATCACTACGGAACAAGGATTGCGCAGGGAAGGACACAGCCGAAGTTTCACCCAGCGGAGTCATATCTTCATCATCAACATCCCGCACAAACGAGAAATGTACGACATTATTATCAGGATCACTGCGTAAAACCGAACGCATCGCACGATCCATCTGGTTTGGCATGCCGGATAAATACAAAATGTTCAGCTGCTCTGGTGAGGCCTCAAGCGTAAAGCCTGCGGTATTATTCACGGCTGTCAGCTCGCCTTCGACACTGTCAGTTTCAAGGGTCACAACGGTATGGCCAGGCTGGTCAAAATTCACTTCAAATGATTGTATACTTCCCGTTTCGACATCAGCCTCAGAAATCACTTCGCCATTCACCAGTAAGCGCACGCGCGCCATAGTCGGGCTTTGCTGTGAAATGCCATCTGTTATGTCGCCTGTCATATCGCCCGTTATGTCGGCGCCCAATAAATCCCGCACTTGATATTGAATTTCGTAAGGGCGATCAATCGTGGCGAAGGCGGGCGCTCTTTCAATGGTGAGTAAACGATCTGTTTCGCTCTGCGTGCCTGATATCAGGGCGTGCAAAGGCACAGAGCCGCCGCGGAATGTGACATTGGCGGGTAAGTCGGAAATTTGACCATCGGTTAAAACAAACACGCCGCCAAGCTGGGCTGTCGGCACATCCGATAGCCTTGATTGCAATGTCCCGAACAAAGACGTGCCTTGCCCATCGAGTGAATCCTCGACAGTAATCATACGAATATCAACATTTTCAAGCCCGCCGAGCTGGGCAGCAAGCGATTGTGTTAAAAGCGCTGTTTGCGCGCTTCTTTGCTCTAAAGACTGGCTGCTTGTCTGGTCTGTGACAATGGCGATGGTCGTAGGCTGTGCTTCATAGCTTTGGAGCGTGATTTGCGGGTTCATCAGAGCCAGCGAAATCGCGCCGCCAACACCCGCATACATTAAAGCGCCTTTGTGGCGACGCATCGCATATGCGCCGCACGCAATGCCAAAAATACCGCCAAAGGCCAAAATCAATTCCAGCGGCAAATGCGGATCAAAACCAGAAATGCGCATTGATGTTTCAGAAGATGCCTCAGAAATTGGCGCATCCGCCACAACATTGGAGACGGCAGGCACGCTTGTCATCTGGCTTGTCATCTGGCCTGCATCCTGCGCAAAGCCCACAGACGCGCCGCCCGCCGTTAGCATTAAGCCAACAACACCAGCAGCCGCATAATTTTGAAATATTCGGGTAAGCCCCATCCCAATTCTCGATCTTTTTTTATAATCTATTTGCATAATGAGTATCAGGACTGTGCCTGACCTGTCAATTAAGTTTTGCGCTTATTATGGACAAAACCCTGCTATCGATCACCCCGCCTACAACACCCGCCGACCATAAAAGACAAAACAGCCTTTTCATTTGCCAAAGCGCAAAGCACTATGTTACGTGTTTATATATTATGGAATAAAATCTGTAGCAAGCAGATGGTCACAAAAAAAGATTATGCGACTGGGACAGTAAATCAGGGACTTAAAATTAATGAAAATATCCAATACATTCGGGATGGCGCTCGTTTCTGCGTTTTTAATTGCTGCCGCGCCGTTGCCAAACAACAATGCCGCCCACGCGCAAACCGCCTCGTTTGAGACGGTTACAATCGCCCCTTATCAAGAAAGCAACATCGCTGAATATGTCAGCGCAACACATCTGGCCTATATCGCCAGCGACCGCAGCGCCATCAACCAAGATGTCGAAGACGGGCTTTCCACATTAGCGCAAACATTAAATGAGCGCACCAGTATCAACCCGCCCGGCGTTGTGCAATTAAACCTTGCAACGGACGATTTAAGCTTGTTCCCCCTCATATACTGGCCAATTACATTTGGCGCGGATGATGTCTCTGATGATGAATACACCAAGCTGCGCAATTATGTGCGCTCCGGCGGGCTTTTGGTGATGGATCGTTTTGATGGCGACTTTGCACCCGGCGGCGACAGCGAAATGAACGCTATTTTGGCGCGCTTGAACACAGGCGCGCTCCAGCCCATTAACTACACGCACCCCATCGCCCAAAGCCATTATTTAGTGCTGCCCGATGACGATCAGTTGCCCGAGGGCGAATTATGGGTACAGCGCCAAAGCACGCGCAATGTCGGTGCGGTTGAGATGGTGTCCTCTGTCATCGTTACAAGCGGCGGCTGGGCGCGCAGCTGGGGCGCAATTGACGTGCCGAGCCAAAGTCGCGAGCAGGAAATAAGCTTGCGCGTGGGTGTTAATATGTTGTCCTACGCGCTCAACGGCCACTTAAAGCAAGACAGCTCCTATCAGCCTTACATTCAGGAACGGCTTGAGAATTTGATGCCATAAATCCTGCTTCGTCAATAAAGCCATCTTTACAACTTGGTAAGCCTTCGCGGTTATTATGTTTGTATGCGTCTTTTTCATTTTGAAAGCCGCATCAAAACAATCATAGAACTTCGGATCACATGCTCTCAGCCCAAATTAAAATTTATGCAAAGAACCAGTTTTCGGCGATCAGCTTTTATTTTGTGATCGGTCTGTTTTTGCTTGGCACGAAATACCTATTTTTGGTCACGGTTGATAGCGATTTTCTCTTGTTGTCTGGGGTTTTGCTCATCATGATTTTGCTCAGCATGGTCAACCAATATCATATGTGCCGCAAAGTGATGAAAGCACCCTCAATCCATGTCAAAGATGTGCGCATCTATATGCGGCGCATGACAACGCATAAAGTCTTTCAGGTTTTCTTGTGGCTCGGTTTGTTGTTCTTTCCCTATCAAGACACGCTGTTATATGAAAATATGCCGGGCTTTATTTTCGTTTTTTGTGCCATAGCCATTTTGACCGCCGCAAGCGCGGTCGTGTTTCGTTTATACATCATCGAAGTCGGTATTCATGTCTGCGCCGCCGCCGTTATTATTGCTCTGAATTTTGATGTGCAGGAAACCGGCTATGTCGGTCTGTTCTTACTATTATTTGCCGCTTATTCGCTGTTTTCGGCGCGCACGCTTCATCAATCCAGCCGCGCCATGATTGACACGGGCGTCAAGCTCAAAAAAGCCTATCATACCGCCAAACAAGCCGAGAAAGACAAGGCGGACTTTTTTGCGATGGTCTCGCACGAAATTCGCACACCGATGAACGGTATTATGGGGGTTTTAGAATTACTGAAAGACCAAAAAATGGCTGCCGAACATACCCGCTCGCTCGATGTTATCAGAGATTGTTCGCACGCGCTTTTAAACACGGTAAATGATGTTATTGATCTGACCCGCGCCGAAGGCGGGACATTGACGTTGTTAGAGAAAGATTTTGATTTGCGCGCCCTGCTCGGCAGTATCATAACCATTATCCAGCCGCTTGCTGACAACAAAAATCTGCAGCTTTCTTTTAATATAGACGATGATGTGCCTGCCTTTATCCATAGTGACCCCAACAGAATTCAGCAAATTGTCGTGAATTTTTTAAACAACGCAACCAAATTCACCGATCAAGGCAGCATTACGCTCAAGGTTTTTTGCGCGCTCAATGCGCCCGATACGCTTCGCTTTGAAGTCATTGACACCGGAATTGGAATCCCCAAACAAAGCCAATCGAAATTATTCCAAAAATTCTCACAAATCGAGGGTGGTCTATCGCGCTCTGTCCAAGGGGCGGGCCTCGGCTTATCAATCACCAAACAAATCATCACACTTATGAAAGGGCGCATCGGCGTTTTTAGTGAAGAAGATCAAGGCTCGACTTTTTGGTTTGAAATCCCGCTTGCGGCCGCGCAAGCTATTGAAGGCGCTGTGAATATCACGCAAAACATCGCACCGATGAATATTTTGGTGGCCGATGATAATGAACTTAACCGCACCATTGCCAAAGGGCTTTTGGAAAAGCGCGGCCACACGACAACACTGGTCAATGATGGGCAGCAAGCCTTTGAGAGCGCCAGCACAACAGCGTTCGATTTGATCTTTATGGACATTCAAATGCCCGTTCTGGATGGTATTGAAGCCACAAAACAAATACGGCATGCAAACATTGAAACCCCTATCATCGGCCTCAGCGCTTATGTTCAGCAGGAGCAAATTGATAAAATGAGAGCGGCGGGCGGCAATGACTACCTCTCCAAACCCTTTGAGCCAAAGGATCTTGATGATGTGCTGGGTCGGTACGGGCAGAATTTAGGTCAAGTTTCTGAAGAGGGCGAAGCCACTAAAGGCTCGAAAAAAGAAGACAATCATGTCCCTTCACCATCGTTTTTCCAAAGTTTGGCGCAAGAGATGGGCTTTGATTATGCGCAAAATTTTGTGCAAGACAGCCTGGCACAAACACATATTTTATGCGCCCAGATCAAAGACGCCCATGCGCGCAAAGATTTTAAAACAATGGCGTTTTACGCTCATGATCTCGGCGGGCTGTGCCGCCAACTCGACCTCAAGAAAAGCGCACATTTCGCGCAAAAACTAGAGACCACCTCCCATAATGATATAGATAATTCCCGCCCCAAAATGATGGCCGCATTAAGTCGTCATTTGAAAGCTGAAACGGCCGCTTTTCACGAGTCACTCTCAATAAAGTCTCACTAAATAAAACCACGTCAAATAACAATGCCAAACAAAAACTACGCTTTTTTCTTCGCGTTCCCATCAGATTCAAAAACCATATTCACCGCCCGATCAGCGGCATCGTGAAACGGCAAAAACACTAAATTTGCGCCCGCTTTTTTAAATTTTTCAATGCTTGCCTCACGATGGCAGGCCATGCCAACTTTGCCTTTGAACTTTTCAGCCTTGAGCCCTTCGATAATAATCAAGCGCGGATCTTCATGCGTGATGCCAAAATCATGTTGCGGCAAAGCCGACACCACCCATTGCGCGCTTTTCAGCGGCAGGCTATGAAAAAATTCAGGGTCGCACGCATCGCCGTAAACACCATCATACCCTTGCGCGCGCCAACGCTTGATCTCTTCAGGGTTAAAATCAACCGCCAGAACGCTATAGCCGCGCTCTAAAAACCCATGCGCCATCAAACGCCCATAACGGCCCAAACCAAACAAGACGATATCGTATTTTGTCTTTTTATTGAGGGCGTTTTCTGTCGCCTCGCGCGTAGCGCTTTTACGTTCAAACACAGTCAAATAAGGCTCTGCGAAGCGATATAAAGAATGCGACATCGAGATTAAATAGGTTGAAATACCGATTGTGATTAAACCAACCAGCGTGACAAGCCCCAGCACATCTTGATCCACCATCCCGAGCGCAAACGCCATCGAGATAAAGATCAATGAAAATTCGCTAATTTGTGCCAAAGACAGCCCCGCTAAAAACGAGGTGCGCTTGGCATAGCCGAGCATGCCCGCAACGCTCATGATAATCAGTGGCTTGGCAACCAGCACAAACCCCGCCATCACCAGCGCCGGAACGATCTGTCCGCCAAGGCCGTTCAAATCAAGCTGCACGCCCAGCGCGATAAAGAAGAACAAAAGCAAAAAGTCACGCAGCGGGGCAAGCCGCGAGATAATCGCATCCCGATAGGGCGTTGAAGCCAGCGCCACGCCCGCCACAAGGCCGCCAAGCTCTTTGCTGAGGCCGATATAATCACAAACCGCCGCCAGCGCCACCGCCCATGCGATTGAAAAACAAAGCAATAGCTCAGGCGTGTGCGCCACACGGTCGACAAGGCGCAAGGCGGCAAAGCGCATAAACAAACCGACAAAGACCAGTAATAAAAATGTATAGCCCGCCACGCGCAATAATTCGGCAGGCAAGCTTGTCTGTGTGGCTTCTGCGCTTGCGCTGCCGATTGTCGCCATCACAACCATCGCCATCACCACGGCCAAATCCTGAATAATCAAAACGCCCAAAGCAATGCGCCCATGCATGGAATCAATCTCTTTTTTATCAGAGAGCATTTTGACGATAATGATTGTGCTGGAGAACGCGAACGCGATCCCGATCATCATCGCGGTTTGCGGATCAAACCCAAAAAGCAGCGAAAGTGCCATGCCGCCGGCAATCGTCAGCGCCATTTGCACCACACCAATAACCACTGCCACCGCGCCTAAATTGCGAATAAGTTTAACATCCAGCTTCAAGCCGACAATAAACAGCAAAATCGCAATGCCGAGCTTTGCCAAAAGCGTAATTTCACCGCCCTCCGCAACGATGCCCAAAACCGAAGGCCCCGCCACAACGCCCACCGCAATAAAGGCGACAATCAAAGGCTGGCGCAAAAGACTGGCCAAAAAGCCCGCCCCTGCCGCCATAAACAAAATCGCCGCGAATTGATAAAATGTTGACCCCGCAATGATGGGGGTAATCGCGCCGATAAATGACATATCCATATGTAAATTCCTGACTGAACGTATTTGTTTGTGCGTTTTACTTGTTATATCGCATTTTTTTAAACACTTAAAACCGTTATATCTTGCGATATATCCCGCGGCGCACAAAATATTTCTTTTCTTTTTGTGCAAAAATCCCTAGTTTGCACTCACAAAAGAATTCACCGTCGCAAAATGATACGGTGTTCGCGTATAATAAGGAATATAAAAATAATGTCTGAAGCTCTTCGTAATATTGCCATCATCGCCCACGTCGATCACGGCAAAACAACAATCATCGACTCGCTCATGAAGCAAAGCGGCATGTTCCGCGACAACCAAAAAGTCGATGAACGAATGATGGACTCAAATGATCTTGAAAGAGAACGCGGCATTACAATTTTGGCCAAACCAACCTCCATCCAGTGGCATAAAGACGGGCAAGACGTTCGTATCAACATCATCGACACGCCCGGTCACGCCGATTTCGGCGGTGAGGTCGAGCGCGTTTTGAACATGGCAGATGGCGTTATCTTGCTAACCGATGCCGCCGAAGGCCCGATGCCACAAACCAAATTCGTGCTTGGCAAAGCGCTGCGCCAAGGTCTGCGCCCGATTGTGATTATCAACAAAATTGATCGCCCTGATGGTCGCCCTGAAGAAGTTGTGGACGAAGTGTTTGATCTGTTTGTGTCTCTTGATGCCACCGACGAGCAACTTGATTTCCCGATTCTTTACGCTTCAGGCCGCGATGGCTGGTGCGTTAAAGAGCTTGAAGATCCGCGCGAGAATCTCTCGCCGCTTCTGGATCTGGTTTTAGAACATGTTCCCGCCCCCAAAGGCGATACAAGTGCGCCTTTTGCCATGCTCGCAACACTTTTGGATGCCGATCCGTTTTTAGGCCGCTGCCTGACAGGCCGCGTGGTGCAAGGCACAGCCAAAGTCAATGATCCGGTAAAATCTATCAATCTAAACGGCGAAGCGGTTGAATCAGGCCGCCTGACAAAGCTTTTGAAATTTGACGGCACGGAGCGTGTCGCGGTCAATGAAGTAAGCGTTGGCGATATTATCTGTATCGCAGGCCTCACCAAAACGACTGTGTCCGATACAATCGGCGCGCCGTCCATTACCGAGCCGGTAAAATCAACCCCGATCGACCCGCCGACAATGGCTGTTATGATTATGGTCAATGACTCCCCTTTTGCCGGGCAAGAAGGCAAAAAAGTGACATCCACAATGCTGCGTGAGCGCTTGCTGGCTGAAGACGAAACAAATGTTGCGATTTCGTTTCAAGAAAGTGGCGACAAAGACGCGTTTGAAATTGGCGGACGGGGTGAATTACAACTTGGCGTTTTGATTGAAACCATGCGCCGCGAAGGGTTTGAAATGACCGTTTCGCGCCCGCGCGTTCTGTATCAAACCATTGACGGACAACGTCACGAGCCAATTGAAGAAATTACAATTGATGTGGACGAAGAATATTCTTCAACCGTGGTGGACAAAATGAATCGCCGCAAAGCCGAAATGGTTGATATGCGCTCTTCCGGTGCAGGCAAAACACGCATTGTGTTTCACGCCCCTTCGCGCGGTCTGATCGGCTATCAAAGCCAGTTTTTGACAGACACACGCGGCACAGGCGTTTTAAACCGCGTCTTTCATGGCTACGCCCCTTATAAAGGCGACATTACAGGCCGCCGTAACGGCGCGCTCATTTCCAACGATAAAGGTCAGGCTGTCGCCTACGCGCTGTTTAACTTGCAAGATCGCGGCGTTATGTTTGTCGGTCACCAAACCCCTGTTTATGAAGGCATGATTATCGGCGAACACAACCGTGAAAATGATTTGGAAGTGAATGTGCTAAAAGGCAAAAAGCTGACAAACGTGCGTGCTTCAGGGACAGATGATGCGGTCACGCTGACGCCGCCGCGCCAGATGAGCCTAGAGGATATGATGTCATACATTAATGATGACGAGCTTTTGGAGGTGACACCAGTATCGCTTCGCCTTCGCAAGCGCTATTTATGCCCGCATGAGCGCAAACGTGCTTCGCGCCAAGCAGCGTCTTAAAAAGCGGCATTTTTTAAAATATAAACCAATAGAGATGTGGAAAACGTGCGCGAAGGATTCGCATCGCGCGCCGCATTTCGTTATATTATGGTTATATTGACAGAACAGTGGGAGATTGTGCCGTGGCACAAAACAACGAACGCAACATTTTTGCGCAAGATTTCGGTGACGATGATGACCGCGATAATCGGCCCCGCTTTGGCCGTGACGAAGACGCACCCGCGCCAAAAGCCGCCTCATCGCGCCCCGCTGAGAAACCATTATCTAAGAAGCCACAACAATCATCTTCCGACCAAGAAGTTATTCAGGTTCTGGCCGAAGTTGGCGCGCGCCTGAAATGGAACGAAAAAGAACGCCGCGCCCTTAAACATGTTATCGAAGATTTAGAAAATCGCATCGATCAAAGCGAAAGCGTGTTTTTAAACATGCATGACCGTATTTCAAAAACCGAAACCGCCTTTGAAAAACGCCAAAGCGACATTGAAGGCCTTTACAAACAACAAGCCGCCCGCCTTGAAAAAGCTGCCGATATGACCGACCAAATCGAGCAAGCCATGAAGCAATATGCTTCGATGCATTCACGCCTTGATGATGTCAGCAAAGATGGCGCGGGTATGAGCCGCAAAATCGAAGAAATCGAAGATGCTGTGTCCAAAACACAAGCGATTTTAAAAGACAGAGCGCTTGTTGCGCCCGATCAAGATGTTTTTGGCTATAAACAAAAATCGCCTAACTTCTTCCGTCGCCGGCAATTCACACCGTTTCAAAAACGCATGGCCAGTGTTTCAGCCATGGTTGCGCTCGGTTTGTTCGGCGGCTGGCTGGTTGTGCAATCCGGCATTTTGCCGCAGCGCGGCGGCGCGATCAACAGCCCCGAAGATTTCGCCCGTATCGCTCAAACCCAGCAGGCAACAAGCACAAATCAAGCGCCCTTCCAAGACCAGCATTCACAAGCGCGCGCCCAATCTTTAAGTGATTCATCAGGCCAACCAGATGCTTTCGCGCAAAACGCCCCGCAAAATATAATCCGCCTTGAGCCTGCTGAAGTGATGGCACAGCAAATGCCCCCATCGCCAACGCCAATGATACAAGAACCAAGCGCCGCGCCCCTCACCCCCGCGCAAATGGCACGGATGGAGCAGATCACGCTTCAAGAACAGCAAAATCTTGCCTTATTTGAACAAGACCCAGACATGCTGGCCGCCCAGCTCAACAATATCGAGCCTGCCGCGCCTTCGATCATGACGGAAGATATGTCCACCGATAGTGCCGCCAACACTACCAAAAATGTTCCACAAGCCAGCATTGAGAGCGCCCCGACCGAAGCGCCACGGGTTCAACAAGCCGCTGCGACGGCAAACGCTCCTATCCGCGAAATTTCAATTCAGGATTTTTTGAGCGGACAAACGAACCCTGCGCCGCTACGCGCGCGCATACCATCTGACTCGACATTGCCGGAGATTATCAAAGAAGTTGAAATCAAAGCCTATGAAGGCGTGCCGGAAGCTCAGCATGATTTGGCCGCCATATACACAGCCGGCCATGGCGGTGTCCCGATTGATTTTGAGCGCGCCGCCACATGGTTTCGCGAATCCGCCATCCAGGGCGTTGCCAATGCCCGCTATAATTTAGGCGTTTTATACCATCAAGGCTTGGGCGTACCGCAAGATATTAACCTTGCCGTGCAATGGTATCGCGCCGCCGCCGAAAACGGCCACGCTGAAGCCGAATATAATTTAGGCATCGCCGCCATTGAAGGCATCGGCACAAACCATAACCCAGCCAAAGCCGCCGATTATTTCCAGCGCGCCGCCAATGGCGGTATTATGGAAGCGGCCTATAATCTCGGCCTGATCCATGAAAATGGTTTGGCAGGCGCGCCCAACACCAACGAAGCATTATTTTGGTACAGCAAAGCCGCCGATATGGGCAGCGCAGACGCCAAAACGGCGCTGGATCAATTGGTGCAAGCCAAAGGCTTACTGCCCGCAGAGCTTGACCGCATCATAAAAGAAACAACGGCCAAACAACCCGCGCGCGCAGGTAAGGCAACAAATGACGCGCCGCTTAAAAAAGAAGCCACATCGCAACAACAAAATAGCCCAGCACGAATTCAGCAAGCGGCCGCGATACAAGCACAGCCACTAGCCAGTGCCGATAAAGCGCCCACAGCCCTCACAAACGCCCCCACACTTGCCGCGCTTGAAGATATGACGGATTTAAATGCTGTCAATAACGCGATCCCGCGCTTTCCGATGCCGCAAGAGAGCTTTGATGCCGCCACGGTGGCACAGATACAGGAACAGCTCGTGAGACTCGGTCTATTTCCCGGCCCGCCCAATGGTTTTTTTGATGCGCTCACAACCGATTCGATCAAAGCGTATCAAAAAGAATTTGAATTGCGCGTCGATGGTCGCCCGACACAGGCATTGTTGGTTCATATGATGACCCGCGACTTGGGTCGAAGCGCCGATGGCTTTGAATATGGCTCGCGCGAAAATTGAGTTATCTTTATTGAGTTGTTAATTTCGTCGAAACACACCAAATATCCTGATTTCCCCGCACTATTTCCACACGCGCTTGCTCGCATTCCCTCTCATTTTTGAAAATGCCAAAACAGGTTGCACCGCTTCCGCTCATGCCTGCATATAAACAATGTTTCGTTTTTTTCAGCAGGGCGATGATTCCCGAAATTTCGGGAATCATTTTTTGAGCCACCGGCTGCATATCATTGCCATGCGCCTGCATATAAGAAAGCAAATCCTCAAGGCGCGCAATATTTGGGTGCGGCGGCGGCGATTTGTCTGGAACGGACATCGTTTTAAAAATATCTTCTGTCAGGCAAGCCTTAAAAGGGTTTATCAAAAGGATCGCGCATTCAGGAAATGTTGAAAGCGGCGTGATAAGATCACCGATATTTTCCATCATCGCCGGGCGACCATAAAAGCAAACCGGTACATCCGCACCCAAGCTTTGAAGCAAGCCGTCAAAATCTTTAATCTCATCAAGGCGCAAGCCCCAATATGATAAAAGCGCCCGCACAATGCCTGCCGCATCAGCCGAGCCACCGCCAAGCCCGGCGGCAATCGGGATGTTTTTTTGCAAATGAATCCCAAAATCATGAGGGCGATTTGTTGCCTTGCACATGGCGCGTGCGGCTTTTAAGGCAAGATTATCCTCACGTGCGCCCAGCGCCTTTGCAAACATGCCGCTGGTTTCAAACCTGTCTTGCTGATGGGGCAAAATTGTGATCGCATCGCCAAAATCGGTGAATGCCACAAGCGAGGATAAAGTGTGATAACCATCCGCACGCTTGCCGACAACGCGCAATGTCAAATTAACTTTGGCAGGACATGTGATGGTAAGATTCATAAACGCCGCGACATTGTGAAAATGATTGATTAGTCTTGAATATCTTCATCTGCATCTTTAGGCACAGAAGCACCCAGCCCAAAACGAATTTTTTGCTGCACTGTTTCCGCCAGCTCCTCGTCTTCGGCATAATTCACCGCGCGTTGCCATTGAAAACGCGCCTCTTGATAGCGGCCAATTTTCCAGTATGCATCACCTAAATGGTCGTTAATGACGGCATCATAAGGCAATAGTTCAACCGCACGCTCCAGCGATTTTGTCGCTTCTTGATACATTTCCATCCGGTACTGCACCCAGCCGAGCGAGTCGATAATATAGCCATCCATCGGCCGAAGCGAGACCGCTTTTTCGATCAACTCAAGCGATTGCTCCAAATTCATATTTTGATCCGCCCAGCTATAGCCTAGATAATTCAGCAAATAAGGATGGTCAGGGCGAAATTCCAGCGCGCGGGTTAGGTCGCCTTCGGCTTTATCCCATTGGTCGTTGCGCTCATATGCCATGCCGCGCGCATATAGTAAATTCCAGTATTCTTCACCAATCTCTTCAAGGCCCGTATCTTCTAAAATGATTGTGGCGGCGCGGTTATACGCATCTACCGCCTCTTGAAAACGATCATCTTGACGATATAAATCACCGATTGAAATCAGCGCGTTTACATCATCATAAGTTTGGTAGATATTCTCAAGTCGCGCGCGCGCCTCATCAAACAATTCTTGCTCCGCCATAATTTCGGCAATGTTTCGCTGTGCCATCAAATAAGCCGGATCATCCGCAGGCACGGCATCCAGCGCCGCGATCGCATCTTTAAAATTTTCATTGCGAATAAAGATATTGGCCAAAAGCAATCGCGCCCGCGTCAACTCAGGGTCAAGAACAAGCGCCATTTGGCTAAAAACTTTGGTACTGCCATCATTGAACTCATTGTGAAGCAAAAGCGCCAGATCATACAGCGCAAGCCCTGCTCCCTTGGACGGCGTGACTTGCTTGATATCTTTTAAAATAATCCTGTCGATTTTTTCAAATATTTCCGCCGCCGCATCTTCGCTTTCAGGCGCTTCATTGTCACCAAGCCCTTCAATTAAACCGAGCTTTTCTTTCAAATTATCATCACCTGAAAGCTGACTGACAAGATTTTGATATAAGACACGCGCCGAATCATAACGGCCAAAAGCCACCAAAAAATCAGCCAAACGCTCCGTTTCGTAAACATTAAGGGCGCGACTAACCATCAACTCTTCGATGAGCGCTGTTGCCCGCTCCTTATCATCAATCATAAAGGCGACCAGCGCGGCGTGATAGTAATGAATGCCTGTCTCAAAGCTTTCCGTTTCACGCGTGCGCTTTAGTGCCGCATCGACCCACTGCATTAAAATCGGGCGAATAAAGACGGTGATTTCACTATCGCCCATTTCATTCAAAACTGTCTCGGCCATCTCCCAGTTCTGCTCACGCATATAAGAGACCGCGATAATCATCGATGACAGCTCGTTGCCACCATCGATCTCCTTCAAGGCTTTCGCATAGCGCTCCGCCGATTGAATGTCGCCCGTCCCCATCGATAACACCATCGCGTGGCGCACAATGTCTTTATTTTCAGGATCATTTGCCGCAACATCTTTTAAAAACAAATAAGCTTGCGGCCAATCATAGCGGCTTTGGGCAAAGTGGCTGGCAAGATATTGCCCTGAAAGGCTCGGCGGTAATTGAGGGAGGTCGCTTAACACCAAATGATCGGAAATTTGCGCCGAGTCCTGCGCCATTAACGCGGCATCTTCAGCGATTTCACCTTTGTGTGCGGCTTCATCCTGCCCGCAGGCCGTAACAAAAACGCACCCCGCCATCAATAAAAAGCGCCAACCCCTCATTTTGTTTCCGCGATTCATGCGTTTCATCGTTTTTCCTATCATCACTTTACTTAATTTTTAATCACTGGGGCTACATATTGGAATAATTCGGCCCGCCACCGCCCATCGGAACGGCCCAATCTATATTTTGCGAGGGGTCTTTAATATCGCAGGTTTTACAATGCACACAATTTTGCGCGTTAATCACAAATTTCTTCTCGCCTTGCTCTTCAATAATTTCATAAACCGCCGCTGGGCAATAACGCTGCGCAGGCTCGGCATAGTGCGGCAGATTATATTGCACCGGAATTTCCGCATCTTTTAACTTTAAATGCACAGGCTGGTTTTCCTCATGCATCGTGTTTGAAAGCCGCACCGAACTCAGGCGGTCAAAGGTCAATATATTATCTGGCTTTGGATAATCAATGATTGTCGCTTTATCAGCCTGCATTAATTGCGTGTGGTCGGCATGGTTTTTCAGCGTGTAAGGCAAACGCCAGCCGCCATAGGTTTGAAACGCAGCATGCACAAGCCCTGCCCACATGCCGAAATGAAAACCGGGGCGGATATTGCGCACTTTATAAAGCTCATCATGTATCCAGCTTTTCTGAAACGCCGCTTCATAAGCCTGACATTTTGCGTGCGCGGCGCTGCCAGAGGCAAACAAATCAACCAGCGCATCGGCGGCCAGCATGCCCGATTTCATCGCCGTATGATTGCCCTTGATTTTAGGCACATTCAAAAACCCTGCCGTATCGCCAATGAGCAAACCGCCCTCAAACGAAAGCTCAGGCAATGATTGCAAGCCCCCTTCAACCAATGCGCGCGCGCCATATGAAACGCGGCGACCGCCTTGCAAAAGCGGCGCAATGGCAGGGTGCGTTTTAAAACGCTGCATTTCATCAAAGGGAGACAAATAAGGGTTTTGATAATCAAGCCCCACCACAAACCCAATCGAAACCAGATTGTCGCTCATATGATAAATCCACGAGCCACCATAGGTTTTTGAATCCATCGGCCAGCCGATTGTGTGCGTGATCTGCCCTTCATGGTGCTTTTCAGGCGTGATTTCCCACACTTCTTTAATGCCTAAACCATAAGTCTGCGGGCATGAATTTTTGCGCAAATCATAATGCTTGATAAGCTGCTTGGTCAGCGAGCCGTGGCAGCCTTCGGCGAACACAGTTTGGGCGGCATGAAGTTCAACGCCCGCCTCATATTGCGGTGTTTTTTGCCCTGCTTTATCAAGCCCCATATCGTTTGTCGCTACGCCGATCACCGCGCCATCTTTGAACAAAATCTCGCTGGCGGCAAAGCCTGCAAAAATCTCAACGCCCAAAGCTTCGGCTTGCGCCTCAAGCCAGCGCGCTAAGGCGCCGAGCGAGACGATATAATTACCGTGATTTTTCATCTGCGGCGGTGTCGGCATTTTGAATGATTTTTTGGGGCTTAAAAACAAGAAGCTATCTTTGCCCGCCTTTACATTTAAAGGCGCATCTTTTTCTTGCCAATCAGGGATCAGCTCATCCAGCGCGCGGGTTTCAAAAACCGCGCCCGATAATAGATGCGCGCCAATCTCGCTCCCTTTTTCAAGCACACAGACATTAAGGTCAGGATTTTTTTGCTTCAGCCGTATCGCGCAAGAAAGCCCGGCAGGCCCGCCGCCGACAATCACAACATCGTAAGGCATCACTTCGCGGTCTTCTCTTATGGCGGCTGGCTCGGCGTTCATGGCACTCTTCCCTATATTTGTATGATGGCGCTTGTGCAACGTGGCGATGTGCGCAAAAGCCGAATTCATTTTTACCTTTGTAATAAAGTAATCTATAGTGAAGCGGTATCCAACTGAAAAACAGGTTTTATTACCATGTCTGGCCAACGCCAAGCCTATATTGCCGCTCTGAAATGGCACATGGACATCGGAGCCGACGCGCTCTGGGACAGCGCGCCTGTGGATGCGACAGCCATGCCTGAATTGCGCGCGATGCTGCCGCCAAAAGCCGCGCCGGATGCTGGCCAAAGCAACAAAAAAAATGCCCCTGCAATGATTTTAGGGGCAGCTGAAGCGCATAAACAAGCCCTTCAAAGCGCAATCCATGCTGATAGTCTTGAAGCTTTACGAACAGTTATCGAAGAATTTGAAGGCATTCCTTTGAAGAAAACAGCCATGAACATGGTTTTTTCAAGCGGTGATCCAAGCGCTAAAATCATGATTATTGGCGATGCCCCCGGTGCGGATGACGACCAAAACGGGCAGGCTTTTTCAGGCATAGAAGGCGCGCTTTTGGATAAGATTATCGGCACAATTAATTTGTCGCGCGAAGGAAGCGCGGCGCAAGAACCTGTCTACATGACGCATATGGTAAATTGGCGACCGCCAGGCGGACGCTCTCTGAACGAGGGGGAAATTATGGCGTGCCTTCCTTTTGTTGAAAAACACATTGCGCTGATAAAGCCTGATTTTCTTATTTTTTGCGGCGGCCCTGTTGCCAAAACTTTGCTCGGGCGCGCAGAAAGCATTTCACGCCTGCGCGGCAAAATCCTGAGTTACAGCCCTCTCTCCCAAGGACTTTTCGAAGCCGCCCCTGCGCCCATTGCCTGCATTGCAACATATGATACGTCATACATCATGAAGACTCCGGCGCAAAAAAGGCTGGTGTGGCAAGATATGCTTACAATTGAGCGCCATATTCAAAGCGAAGAGAGCGCACCACATAACATCAATGTAACAGAGCCTTAGAGCGCATTTCTGATACCGCACCTTTCATAAAACTCATGCGATTCGCAAAAACATCATGGACATTCAAGCCATTTTTGTTTACTGATGCATGCATTATGCAACATATAATTGATACAAAGCGAGCCGCGCTCTCATGCGCGCTGATGGTCGCTATATTATTGTTTGTGTCCGGCAATGACCGCGCACAAGCCACCTTTGCTTTGTCCACACCAAGCGCAAAGCCATCTGAAGCCGTTTACGATGTTGCCCTAAGCATTCCCCTGCCTGCGGTAAAACCAATGGCAAAAAGTAAGATGCCTGCCCCGCAAAATTTAGCTGACAAGACGAAAATCTTAGCAAACGATGCCACCATTCCCATGCCGGCCATAAAGCCCCACCGCAAACGCGGAGACACCTTGGAACGCGCCGATGCGCTTTTGTACAAACAGATTTTTGCCGCACAAGCCGAAGCAAACTGGAAAGAAGCTGACAGGCTCTTATTGATGACGCGCGATGAACGACTTCATCCTTATGTGATGTATGAACGTTTTATGCACCCAACATCATACACATCCAAATTTTCCGAATTAAGGACATGGCTTGATTTATATGCCGATTATCCGGGCGCTGACGATGTCTACAAACTGGCGCGCACTAAACAGCCCTCCGATTTCAAAGGCCGTCTTCAAAAGCCACAAGTAACGCGGGGTGTCCGCGGTTATTTAAACGAAATTCAACCACGCGCGCAGACATATCGCACAACAAAAAAACGCTCAAGCGCCCAAAATAACGATATTGCGGCCATGGAGAAAAAAATTGAGCGCTTTATTTCGCGCGGCGCGCCGACAGCTGGCTATCATTATTTCAAAGACAGCGCGGCCACATCATTCATGGATCAGGTTGAGCAAGACCGCATAATCGCAAAGCTCGCCAATAGCTATATGATGGCTGGCAAGCTCGATGAAGCACTTTCTTTTGCAAGCCGCGCCTTTGAAAGCGCGCATGAAAAAGCACCTATGGCGGGCTGGATCGCCGGACTTGTATCTTGGCGTGTCGGTGATTATGCACAAGCTGCGCAATATTTCAGTGTTCCCGCACAATCTCCCTATGCCTCATCATGGATGCAGGCCGCCGCTAGCTTTTGGGCGGGTCGCTCTTTTCAAGAGACAAAAAACTTTAAGCAGGCGCGCCACTGGTACCGCCGCGCCGCCGATCATCCGCGCACATTTTATGGTTTGATCGGCGCGCAAGCGCTCGGCAAACGTTATAATTTTCACTGGGACACACCGTCCTACACCAAAGCACATCACGATTTATTGATAAAATATGATGGTGTAAAACGAGCCATGCTGTTGATCTCGGCTGACCAGCACCATCTGGCTGACCGCGAACTAAGGACAATCCCCGTTGAAAGCGAAGCGGTGGAAACGGCTCTTATTGCCTTTGCTCATGAACATGCCCTTCCCGCTTTTGCGATGCGGCTTGCCAGCGCGCGCAAGGCTGATAATGGCGCTTTGTATGATTCCGCGCTCTACCCTGTTATGTCGTGGGTGCCTGAGGGTGGCTATCAAGTAGATCGCTCGCTCATTCACGCGCTCATTCGTCAAGAATCTAAGTTTAAAACCGATGCCGCCAACAAAAGCGGTGCGACAGGCTTGATGCAGTTAATGCCACAAACAGCGACGGCCTTTTCGGACGACCATGATTTTCGCAATGTCAAAGGCCGTCAAATTTTGAAGAACCCGCAGGAAAACCTCAATATCGGCCAAAGATATGTCGTTAATTTGATGAGCCAAAAACATATTGGTAATGATCTTTTTGCGCTTGTAATTGCTTACAATGCAGGCCCGGGGAACCTTCGCAAGTGGCAGCGCGAACTTTCAGATGTTTACTATGACCCTCTTTTGTTTATCGAAACCATTCCTGTTGCCGAAACGCGCGCTTTTTTAGAGCGTGTGGTGGCCAATTTTTGGCTCTATCGTATGCGCCTTGGGCAAGATGTGCCTTCGCTCGCTCAGCTTGTCGATGGTCAGCGCGCGCGCTACGCAGCGCTTGAAGATCATGACAATTATAAAACCGGACGCGCCGCAATGGTTATGAATCCGTTTTCATTGGCCAGCGCCATGCAGACACGCATGAATTGATCGTTTGCACGCATGTCTGGTAATCTCTAAAAAAACCCAAGAATCTAAAAGATTGATTTTGGCGCGCTCGCACGTCATAAATAATGTCTAATTTTACATTAAAAAAGACAAGCGGGAAAAACCAAATGAGCCATGGCCTCAACTCTTCGTTAAAAACAGTCAGTGATGTACGCAAAGAATTCTTAGGTTTTTTTGAAACAAACGGGCATCAAATTGTCAGCTCCTCACCGCTTGTACCGCAAAATGACCCGACCGTGATGTTCACCATGGCGGGCATGATGCAGTTTAAAGACATTTTTACAGGCAAAGAACAGCGCGATTATAGCCGCGCCACCACTTCACAAAAATGCGTGCGCGCGGGCGGCAAACATAATGATTTGGATAATGTTGGCTACACGGCGCGGCATCACACATTTTTTGAAATGCTCGGTAATTTTTCGTTCGGCGATTATTTTAAAGAAGAAGCGATTTCCTATGCGTGGGAATTAATTACCAAAAATTTCGGCGTGGACGAAAACAAGCTGTTGATTACAGTGCATTCAAGCGATGAAGACGCCGCCGCGCTGTGGCGTAAAATTGCAGGACTTTCCGATGACCGCATTATCCGCATTCCGACATCTGATAATTTTTGGTCTATGGGCGATACGGGCCCATGCGGACCTTGCACCGAGATTTTTTATGACCATGGCGATCACATCCCCGGCGGCCCGCCCGGAAGCCCTGATGAAGATGGCGACCGCTTTATCGAAATCTGGAATTTGGTTTTTATGCAGTTTGAGCAAATGGCTGATGGCAGCCGCGTTGATTTGCCCGCGCCATCTGTTGATACGGGCATGGGGCTAGAGCGCATTGCCGCGCTTTTGCAAGGCCAGCATGATAATTACGACATTGATCTGTTCAAACGCATCATCGAACAAAGCGCTTCGCTGACAGGCGTTGCCGCGACTGGCGCACAAGCCGCCTCGCACCGCGTGATTGCCGATCATTTGCGCTGTAGCGCGTTTTTGCTGGCCGATGGCGTTATGCCTTCAAACGAGGGGCGTGGCTATGTTTTGCGACGTATCATGCGGCGCGGCATGCGCCATGCGCATCTATTGGGCGCGCAAGACCCGCTGATGTATAAAATGGTGCCGACACTGGTGAATTTAATGGGCGAGGCGTTCCCCGAACTGCGCCGCGCCGAAAGCCTGATTACGCAAACACTTGAAACCGAGGAAGGTCGTTTTAAAAAGACACTGGATCACGGGCTCAAGCTTTTGGAAGATGAAAGCCAAAAGCTATCATCAGGGCAAAAGCTCGATGGCGCGGTGGCGTTCAAACTTTATGACACGTTCGGTTTCCCGCTTGATTTGACGCAAGACGCTTTGCGCGAACGCGATGTCGCTGTGGATGTTGACGGCTTTAACATTTGCATGGAAAAACAACGCGAGACAGCGCGCAAAAGCTGGTCTGGCTCTGGCGGCAGCGCCACCGAGAAAATCTGGTATGATTTATTGGATGCCCATGGCGCCACCGAGTTTTTGGGCTACAAATCCGAAAGCGCCGAAGGGCAGATTTTGGCAATCGTGCATGATGGCGCGGTCTGCGAAACAATAAAGACAGGCGATGAAGCCTTTTTGATTTTAAATCAAACACCGTTTTACGGCGAATCTGGCGGACAAGCGGGCGATTGCGGCGTGATCAAAACCGCAAGCGGCGCTGTGTTCACAGTCACCGACACCAAAAAGCAAATCGGCAAATTATGGGTTCATGTTGGTCGCCTTGAAAGCGGCACTTTAAAGCAAAATGATGGGGTGATTTTGAGCGTAGATCATACTCGCCGCAGTGCCATCCGCGCCAACCATTCGGCAACGCATTTAATGCACGAAGCGTTACGAGTTGTTGTCGGCGACCATGTCAGCCAAAAAGGCTCGCTTCAAGATGCCGAACGCACGCGCTTTGATATTTCACAGCCTGTTGCGCTCACCCCCGCTCAGCTTGCAGAAGTTGAAACGATTGTGAACAATGAAATTCGCGCTAACAGCCCCGTTGAAACACGCCTGATGGCGATTGAAGATGCCATGAATAGCGGCGCGATGGCTTTGTTTGGCGAGAAGTACGACGATGAAGTGCGGGTTGTCAGCATGGGATCACAAAAAGAAGGCGACAATAAAGCCTTTTCTGTCGAGCTATGCGGCGGCACGCATGTGGCGCGTACAGGCGATATTGGTCTGTTGAAAATTGTTGGCGAAAGCGCAGTATCTTCGGGCGTGCGGCGTATTGAGGCCTTAACAGGGCAAAACGCACTGGCTTATCTGGAAGCGCAAGAGGCGCTGGTCAAAGAGGCTGCCGCGCTATTAAAAGCACCTGCCCATGATGTGCTGGAGCGCTTAAAGACCATTATCGATGAGCGCAAAGCGCTTTCAAACGAAGTGTCTGAGTTGCGCCGCAAAGTGGCCACGATGGATGAGGGCGGTGCGAGCGAGAATAGCAACAGCACCAAAGATGTTGGCGGCATTGCCTTTACCGCCAAAGTGCTGGCAGGCTTCCCGCCCAAAGATTTAAAACCAATGGCAGACGCGCTAAAAAGCAAAATCGGCTCGGGCGTGATTACATTAATTGCGACCAATGAGGGCAAAGCCTCAATTGTTGTTTGTGTTTCGGATGATTTGACGGCCAAGATCAATGCGGTTGATTTGGTGAAAATCGGCGCAGAGAAACTCGGTGGAAAAGGCGGCGGCGGTCGCCCGGATATGGCGCAAGCCGGCGGCCCGGATGTTGATGCGGCCAATGATGCCGTAACGGCGATTGAAACGGCGATTGGCTCTTAGGCAACCATATTTTTTATAACTTTAAAATTTCTTGTGGTGCATCTAAGGCCGCGCTGATTATCACCTCGTCATCTGGAGGGTCCTGCCCCAAAGTCTCGGCGAGAAAATCAAGCACAACGTGGCGACGATTCATTGTCGGGAAAGCTTCCAGTTCGCGCTCAATACTACTGACCAGCGTGCTTATAATCGCCGCACAATCGGGAAACAGACCACTTAAGTAATCGCGCTTCCCCGAGAAAATCTCAGCAAACACTTCAGCAAACATCTCGCTTCGCGCTGCTTCCGCTGTTTCTTGGCGGCCGCCATGCTCTTTTGTGACGTAATAGTGCAGATTTTCACTCACCCCTGCCGACAAATCAAGCGCGCCTAAATTATCCTGATACGCCTTGATAAAATCCGGATCACTGGCAGAAAACCCCTCTAAAATCATATCAAGCGCGTGACCGGATTCATGCATGTAAGTATGATAAGGGTTATTGCCGTGCGCTCTATATTCAAGCTGGCCTTCATTTTCAAACTGCACTTCGGCAAAAAAGCCCATTCGTTTCTCGCTTGGCGCAAAAAGGGCGGGCGCACATGATAGGGGAAGACCTTCATAACCGCGCGCCTCTGTTGTCTCTGCGCCCGTATCAATATCAATCAAACGCCGCGCGATCACCGCGCTGATCCCAAACTCGCTGAATAATTGTCCCAGTTTGGGGGGTAAATCTCGATCAGCCGCAAAGACCATTTTTTTAAACTTGGCATCAATGTTCCCCTCATCCCCCATAATTTGCGGCAATGATTTTTCGGGCGCATCCGACAAACGATTAAAATATTGATAGCCGCGATGCACGCGCAGGCCGATCAGATCAAAAAGCCCTTCGCTTTGCAGCTGCTCGCGGACATGATCGAGTTGAAGCTCAGCGATATGATTGGGGCTTAAGGCGCGCGCAATGGCAGCTAAAGGCAAATCTTGACTTATCTCTTGCAAAAATGGCTTCAATTCCCCTTGTGAATAGGCTTTACGAACCGCGCTATCCAAACTTCCATCGAAATTGCGCCTGATATATAAATGGTTATGAATACGCAGTAAACTTGGCACAAAATCGCCCGTGATGTCTGCCGTCATCTCCAGAGCATTGGCAAAAACGAAGCGATGCGTGGGCTTGTTAACATAGCGATCCAGATCGTTTGTTGTGAGCGCGTCGTTTTCATAAAATTGTGAGAATAAATCTAACTGAAAAATCCGCGCCTGCAGATCATAGGACTGGCCGTTTCCTAAGGGCGGCGTTGTATCGACCCGCACTTTCTCGCGCACCATGTGAAACATGGTTTCCATCACCGCATTCACAACCGAGACAGGATTTTTTTGATCGGCATATATTTCGACCTCACCGGAAGCGCCACGACTGTGAGGCGGGCGATATGTTCCCTGATATAAAAAATTTGCCGCATCTTCTTCGGCAGAATTATAAAAACCGCGCAGCGTGGGTAAATCAGTGCCAAAAACGGTGCAAAATTTTTCGATCATCGAAGCGGCAAACAGCTCGGATTCATGCGGCTGCCAATTTGCAAGAGAGTCTTGAATGTTTTGATCATGTTTTACATCAGCGAGAAAACGCTCTTTACAAATTTCGATCTCATCGACAAACGCAGGCTCAAATCCAAGCGTTTCGCTTAGTTCATGGCGCAAAAGCTTCATTTCATCCATGCGGTCTTGCGCCGCAGAATCTGGCGCGCCTTGCGCTGCGTTTCGCTCATAATCTATGCGGGCGTTGTAGTAACGCGCAATTTCTTCTTTAATATTAAAATGCAGCCCCGCAATAACCGCGCGTGGCAAATCCTGCACGCCGTCTGTGCCAATCGCGCGCAGCGCGTCCCATTGCTCTTGCGCGGGGAGCGACAATAAAGCCTGATGAGCAGGATCAAGATCATCAATGTCGCCGCGCGCTTCAAAATATGAATCTTCGGAGAATGGCAGCATTGCAGCCTCACTCGTGACCTCGTGCACAATCATCGCCCCGCCTTGCAACATTTCGTGCATGATAACGCTTTCATCAGGAGCATTTTTCGTTGCGAATATTTGTGCCAGTGAAATCATCGTGAAATCCTTTAAAGACATGATTTAGCGATCATTATGACGCAAAACTATGAAGATTGTGTAAGCACACGGTTCTTTTGCAGTTGCGAAAAAAATACGATGCCGATATAACCATTGACTGAATAATCATCAAGAAGGGTAAAAATCATGACACAACGGACTTTATCAATTATCAAGCCTGACGCGACCAAGAGAAATCTGACAGGCGCTGTCAATAAACTGATCGAAGAGAGCGGCCTGCGCATCATCGCGCAAAAGCGCCTGCATCTGACAGAGGCGCAAGCCGGTACATTTTATGAAGTTCATAAAGAGCGCCCGTTTTATGGAGAACTGGTTGAGTTTATGACATCCGGCCCCGTTGTGGCGCAGGTTTTGGAAGGCGAGAACGCCGTCAAAAAATATCGTGATGTGATGGGTGATACAAACCCCGCCAATGCCGAAGCGGGAACGATTCGCGCCGAATATGCCGAGAGCATTGGCGCCAACTCCGTTCATGGCTCAGATAGTGAAGAAAATGCTGTCAATGAAATCAAGTATTTCTTCAGCGACACAGAACTCGTCGGATAAGCGTTTTATTCTCAAAATAATCAATTAAAATCCCTGCATGATCTGCGGGGATTTTTTTATAGATCACCATTTCATAGCCAGTCTTTTAAGGCGTCTCTTGCTTTTGCTTGCGCTTTTGCAAGCGAGTCGGCAAAGATAATGGCCTCATCAAACTTATCTTTCTTTGACAGCTCTTCTATTGTCTCCGCCAATTTACTGACCTCCATCACGCCAAAATTACCAGCCATACCTTTCAGCTCATGCGCACGCGCCTTTAATTCTGCGGAATCACCTGTGCCTTTTAAGCTTTCAATTTTGAGAATGATCTCATCGGCCTTTTCAAGAAACCCTTCCAAAAGCGAACTCATAATTTCATCACCAACGCTATTTTTTAAGCTATCCAGCATAGAGGAATTAATAATCACCCCATCGTCTTCACTATCTTTAATACTGTCTTTAGAAGGGGTTTTCTCGTCATTTCCATCATCAAGTGACAAATCACTCTCAATCGCGAAACGTTCATCAAGAATGCCGTTGTCGCTCTTCTCATCCCGTTCTTCAATCTGCTTGATTGATGATTCAAAGCTGTCATCTTCAATATCATCAAGACTCAGACTCTCTAAAGAATTCTCGCTAGCGCCCGCATCACCTTGTTTGCCGACAAATGTTTGAATGGGCGAAGAGTTTTCGTATTCGTCAGCCAATGCTTCACTCTCGGCCGTGTCTTGCTCCGTCTTCGTTTTAGGGTTTTCAGTTTTAGGCGTTTCTGTTTTAGGCGTTTCTGTTTTAGGCGTTTCTGGCGGCGCGCTCACCTGCCGCGTATTTGTTTTTGAAGAGGCTTCATCCGCGCTCACTACAACCGGATTATCCAGTTCATTATCTGTCACTTTTTGCAATTGCTGAACCAATTTTTTAGGATCAATTGGCTTGGCTAAATGACCATTCATATTGGCGGCATAGCATTTGCGGATATCTTCATCTTGCACATTGCCTGTCAACGCAATCACGGGCAGTGAAGATTTTGCCATATCATCAAGCGCGCGAATGGCTTTTGTGGTGCCCATGCCGCTCATACCAGGCAAGCCGATATCCATCAAGGCCACGTCAAAATCATGATCCTTCAATAACAATATTGCGTCTTCGCCGCTACCGGCAACCTGAACGCTATGCCCCATGCGCTCGACCAGTTCACGCATTAAACGCTGGGTAATTTCGTTATCTTCAACGATCATAATTGAAAGCGCTTTTTCAGCTGTTTTTGAGCGCATCGCGCGGTCTTGCGAATCCATTGAATCAATCGCCTCAGCCGACCCTTCCGCAAGCGCGACAGTGAAAAAGAACGTACTACCTTCATTGATAACACTATCGATTTCAATTTTGCCGCCCATTGCCTCGATCAATCTGGCAGAAATCGTCAACCCAAGACCTGTGCCGCCATATTTGCGGGCAATCGAATTGTCAGCTTGTGAGAAGGGATTGAAAAGGCGCTTTTGTGCTTCAGGCGAAATGCCGATGCCGGTATCTTTAATCGATATGCGAATACGATGCTTGCCATGATTTTGCGCCGCATCCTCATCTTCAAACGGTAAGGATTCCACGATAATAGCCACACCACCCAAATCAGTAAATTTGATCGAATTACCGATCAAATTCAAAATCACCTGACGCAAGCGCACTGAATCACCGATCGCATAGCGCGGCACATTATCGGCAATATTGACATCAAGCTTGATATTTTTGGCTTCGGCATGGCCGGACATTAATGTCTGGATACCATTAATGAGGCGGAACAAATCAAAATCGATATATTCCATATCCATCTTTCCGCTTTCGATCTTCTCAAAATCCAAAATATCATTCAAAAGCGACATCATCGCATTACCGGAATCTTGAATGGTTTGGGAATATTCTTTTTGCTTTTTGTCCATCGCCGTATCCAGCAACAAACGCACCATCCCCATGATACCTGTCATCGGCGTGCGGATTTCATGACTGACAACCGCCAAAAAGGCTGATTTTGCGTTATTGGCCAAATCGGCCTCTTCTTTGGACAGGCGCATTTCTTCTTTTTGCTGTGCTTCGCGCGCCTGCATCTCAGCCATAAGAACGCGCTCATGCTCCATCAGCCGCACAAGGCGCTTATTTTCAGACACTTGCCGCGTCATAGCCAGTTTTTCGGCAACGCTTAAATCTTCTTTCTTTTCATACGCCTGAACGATCTTTTCATCCGTCATTTTCACATGGCGGTAAATATAAGAGCCTAATACACCCCCCGCCTGCACCAGCGCGCCTAAAAAGACCATGTGTATAGTGATCCCATTTGCTGGCAAAAGCCCCAAACTTGTCATCACTGTTATCAAAAGACCAAAGCCAAAAATAGCCCATGAGGCGGCATAAACAGTCGCGCCGCGAATACCGTTGAATTTTTGAATCGCTGATAATAACAAAACAACGCCGACGCCGACAAAAAGTGGAAAATACATAAAGAATGGCTGTAAGATAAAGCTGGAAGACAAAATAAAAGTCGCCACCAATGATGTGAAGAGCATAAAGCCAAAGCCTGCGGCCATAATCATAATCTGGGTTTTCTGGATAGCGCTATGAAGAAAGTAGCGGGTCATTAATAAGCCGATCATGATGGCAGCATTATACAAAATGCCCGGCACTTTTTCCGCCAACGGGAAATCGCCCATAAAAATACTGTTTTGATAAAGCGGGATGAGCGCCAAAAGCACATAATACCCGGCAAAGCCTAAAGCCGGAATAAACTGAAATGCGCCTGCAACGCCGACAAAAGCGCCCGCACATAATAAAAGCACAAACGCCCAAAAGACCGGCGTTGTGACAAGGCTCTTTTTAAAATATTGCGCCGGGCTTTGTATCGATGGGTTAATGGCTGTCACCGCGCCGGCTTTGGGCACAATATAAGCGACAAAAATGCCAGTTTTACCCTGCTCTAATGTAAAAGGTATCGCGCCGCCCACAGGCATGCGCTGTTTAATCATATCGTTGCTGTCTTGCGTTAATGTGTCCAGATAGCGTGTTTTGCTTAAATGCTCGTAAAAGAAAACATCTTCGATATAGCCAAAACGACCATTTGAAGGGCTGCCAAATGAAAGCACCCAATTATCTTGAAAGCTATCATTTAAAACTTCAAAAATAATCCAGTAAGGCGTATCGCCGATCCCCATTTTCAAAATGTTACCATTAATTCCTGTCCCAGCACGCCCGGCGAGATAATCATTGATAATGCGGTTATAGGCTTGAATATTAAAAATGCCGCTCTCGTTCGGCACATAACGCAGCACAGGGCCGATGTCGTATATGTCATGATCGTTTTGAATGAGAATCGTTGACCGTTCAGAGTTTGCTTGCGCATGAGCGGGCGCAGCGCTTAAAAAGCACGAAAAAAATAACAGCGATAAAAGCGTCATCAAATACACTTCATATCGGTTTTGTTGTTTTAAAAGAATGGCCTTCGAACCACGCTCCATTTTTTAATGTTTCCCTTCAGTGAATAGGCCAGCGAACACAAATGAATCTATAATACAGGCAGCGACAACTCTGATTCAAAGTAATGCTGTTTGAATTTTGAGGGGTAAAGATTACAAAATCATGAAGATTATAATGTTTTTTTATTTGTTTTCAGTACGTTAATAAAGGTCGATCTGGCTCACAGTAAAAACAAAGCCATCGCGCCCAATACCAAGATTGTAACCGCAATTGATATTTTGGAAAGCGCCACAAATTTACCCCACATATCATTCGCCTCACGCAGACTTTGCGGATCCAATTCTACTTTTTTTGGTGACTGTCCCATTTTTTGGATACTCCTGAAAATTAATCTTGATGATGATTGATTGTATCGTTTTTGCCACTGATCGCAATATCATTTTGCGCAATCATACGCACCGCCTGCGGATAGGCACGATGTTCTTGCACCAATACGCGCACCGCTAGTGTCTTTTCAGTATCATCGGGGAAAATAGGCACGCTCTTTTGTAAAATGATCGGGCCACTATCCATTTCAGGGCGCACAAAATGAACTGTGCAGCCTGTTTCAAAAGCGCTGTCGGCAAGCGCTCTTTTGTGGGTATCAAGCCCTTTATAGCGCGGCAAAAGCGAAGGATGAATATTGATGATTTTATCCGGCCAGACATCAATGAAACTAGCGCTAAGCAAACGCATGAATCCGGCCAAACAAATCAGGTCAACATCATATCGCTTCAATACGTTTTGTATTTCTTTTTCAAAGCCGCTCTTATCATCAAATTTATGGTGATTGACTATCTCATAAGGAATATTATTTTGCGTGGCATATTCAAGACCGCCAGCATTTTCAACATTGCTTAAAACAAGTGATATTTCCGCTGGGAAATCGGGGTCAACACACGCATCAATCAACGCTTTGAGATTGCTCCCGCGGCCTGAAATAAACACAGCCAATTTTAATGATTTATGTGTCACGATTTCGTATCCGCCATCCATAGTGAACCAAGATTTTTGATATGAACGCGCTCATCATTATCATTGTCACAGGGTTGAACCGTGCCCATTTCAAAGACAGTTTCGCCCGTCGCGCTCAACTGCTCTTTGACATTTTGCGCATGTTCAGGCGCGGCGATCACAACCATGCCAATCCCGCAATTAAAAGTGGTCAACATATCCGTATCACCAATCGCACCCTGCTCTCTAAGCCAATGAAAAACAGGTTTCATTGTCCATGAGGCACCGTCCAGCTCTACTTTCAAGCCGTCAGGCAATGCGCGCGGTATATTTTCTAAAATACCGCCGCCCGTGATGTGCGCCATGCCTTTAATCAGCGGATAGCCTGACGGCGCGCTTTGTTGCAAAACAGGCAATAATGATTTGATATAAAGCCTTGTCGGGCTTAACAGCGCCGCGGCATAACTAATTTCCGGATCAAAGACGGCGGGCGCATCATAAGAGCCACCTTGGTTTAAAACAGTCTCGTCCATAATTTTGCGCACCAAAGAAAAGCCGTTTGAGTGCAAACCACCAGAGGCAAGCCCCAATACGATATCGCCGCTTTTGATACGGTCGCCTGTAATCACCCGCGTGCGCTCCACCGCGCCAACACAAAAGCCTGCCAAATCATAATCTTTGGATGCATACATGCCCGGCATTTCGGCTGTTTCGCCGCCGATTAAGGCACACCCTGCCAGCGCGCAGCCATCGGCAATGCCGCCAACAATGCGCGCCGCGCTCTCAGGTTCGAGCTTGGATGTGGCAAAATAATCGAGAAAAAATAATGGTTCTGCGCCCTGCACAATCAAATCATTGGCGCACATCGCGACCAAATCAATGCCGACTGTATCGTGATGATCTGTTTCAATCGCGATTTTTAGTTTCGTGCCGACGCCGTCTGTGGCCGCCACCAAAAGCGGGTCACGATAGCCCGTTTCTTTCAAATCAAAACAAGCTCCAAAACCACCAATACCGCCCATAACGCCGCTGCGCTTGGTTTTGGCGACATGCGGTTTGATGCGCTCAACCAGTTCGTTACCGGCATCAATATCCACACCCGCGGATTTATAAGCGTTTTGTGATTTGTTTTTTGGTGTTTTGTTTTTTGGCGTCTTGTTTTCTGGCATTGTGATTCTCTTTTGAAAGCGTTATAACATCTTCTTACCCGAGCAGGAGCATGATGACAAACGACAATATAATATTCAAACATATTATGATCGGACTTTTTACAGTCCTGTTCATTTTAACAAGCCTATCACAGTTCGCGCGCGCGCAAGACAACGCGTTCACCATTCGCGGCGTCAGTGTCGATATTACGGCCGATAACGCTGTTAAAGCGCGCGAGGAAGCTTTTGCCAGCGCACAAATACAAGCTTTCAAACGCCTGACAGATCGTATTTTGTCAGACTCTGAAAAACAGACATTTCAAATGCCGCCCGTTGCCGATATCTCGCCGCTGGTTGATGAGTTTGAAATAACGAGCGAGCAATTATCGGCCGTGCGCTATGTTGCCACCTATAATTTTAATTTTAAAAGCGCCGCCGTCCGCAATTTTATCAAAAGCCAAAACGTGACCTATTCAGACGTCCGAAGTAAGCCCGTGCTTGTGCTGCCATTCTTTCAAAACGGTAGCCAGATGGTTTTGTGGCAAGGACAAAACCCATGGCGCGATGCGTGGGCGCAAAGCAATACGTTTGATGGGCTTGTGCCTGTTATCACGCCCATCGGCGATTCCCAAGATTTTGCTGATATTCCGGATGGAAAAGCGTTTAATTTCAACCCGCTCTCAATGGCGAAAATAACAATGCGCTATAATGCGGGCGAAGCCATGATTATGGTGGCTGTCCCACAAAATGTGAGCCCAGCCGACGGGTTGCCGCAAACGCTGAGCATTAATATATATCGTACAGACCGCGGACGGCCTGACTTACTGGATAATCTAACGGTGCAGGCAGGGCCCAACAAAGCCACAATTTATCAAGATGCCGTTAAAAGAGTGCGCGGCGCTTTAGAGGCGGCCTGGCGCGCCCAGACACTGGTCAATACCACCCAAAAGAATCAGTTAATCGCTGATGTGTTTTTTCGTGACGTTCGTGAATGGGTTGAAACACAACGCGCGCTAAAATCAGTACAGGGCATTCAAAAATTTGAGCTGATCTCTCTCAAGCCTGGCCTTGCGCGCGTTCGACTACATTATCAAGGCGGTGAAAACAGACTACGCCTCGCGCTTTCACAATCCAGCATAACGCTCAGCGCCCCGCAAATACAGTTCGACCAAATGCCGCAAAATTTCAATGTCAGTCACATGAACCGTCAAAATGTACCAATGCGATACGAACTTTATCTGGATCAGTTTCGTTATTAAAAAAATCATATAAAGGATCATAGCCATGGCCAAAGCGCCGCAAAATAACTATCGCCTGCCATGGGAAGCACATGTGATATTTTGGACACTTTCAACCTTGGCTTTTGCCGGGCTTGTTTGGCTTTTCAGTGATATTTTAATGCCGTTTGTTTTAGGGATCGTGATTGCTTATCTCTTGGCGCCGACTGTCAATTTTTTAGAAAAGAAAACCAATCTACCGCGCTGGAGCCTGTGCGCGTTGATTTTGGCGCTGTTTATCCTGGTTTTCACAGCCATCATCGTTTTAATCGCCCCGCCTTTATATCAGCAAATCAGCGTTTTCGCCGATAACGCGCCCGCATATTTTGACCACCTGATGAATATCGCCAGCCCATATATGACACAGCTTGAATCGTATTTTGAAAGCGCCGATCAACAATCATTGCAGGACACCCTCAAAGATAGCTTCTCAACCATATTAAGCACAGGCTCAGGGATGCTCGGCAAAGCGCTGACAGCAGGACAAGCCTTGCTTAGCACCATCTCACTCTTGGTTTTAACGCCTTTGGTTGCTTTTTTCATGATGAATGAATGGCCGCGCATACAAAAATGGATCGATGATCTCATCCCTAAACACGCCTACGAGACGGTTACCTCATTGTTAAAAGATATCGATTCGAAGCTATCGGGCTTTATTCGTGGCCAGTTGCTTGTTGCTGTTGTTTTGGGCATTTCATACGCTGTCGCGCTCAGCCTTGCCGGTCTTCAATATGGCTTTTTGGTTGGGCTTGTGGCTGGCGCGCTGTCGATCATTCCGCTTTTTGGGTCCACTGTCGGCCTGCTGACCAGCGTCATTATTGCGTGGTTTCAATCGGGTGAAATTTCATATGTCGGAATCATCGCCGCCATTTTTATTGCCGGTCAATTGCTCGAAGGCAATGTCATTACGCCCAAGCTTCTCGGCAAGTCCGTTGGTCTCCACCCTTTGTGGATTTTGTTCGCGCTGATGGCGGGCGGAAGTTTGTTTGGTATTTTGGGAATGTTGCTGGCCGTGCCGGTTGCCGCGACAGTCGGTGTCTTGGCGCATTTCGGAATTCGCCAGTATAAAAAAAGTGCTTTTTACACGCAAGCGCACAAGAAAAATAACAAGAAAAAGACGCAAAAATCCAATAAAAAAGCAAGCATTTGAGCGGGCATGTGAATCAAAAAATCCACCAAATCCCGCTTGATCTCGCGCACCGCCCTGCCCAAGGACGCGAAGATTTTTTAGTTGCCCCCAGCAACCAAGACGCGGTTGAGTGGATCGATCGCTGGCCTGATTGGCCGGCCCCGGCCCTGATTATTTACGGCCCTGTCGCCAGCGGCAAATCTCATTTGGCGGCTGTCTGGGGCGCGCAAACAAATGCGGCCTTCATCCAGACGAGCGACCTTGAGGATAAAGACGCCTCCGCGCTTGCGAGCGCCGCTAAAACTTTGGTGGTTGAAAACATTCATTTATGGATTGGCGATGCGGAAGCGGAAAAAAAACTATTTCACCTTTATAATATTCTCAAAGAAGAAAACCGCACTTGCTTGTTCACAATGAACATGGCGCCAAGTCATATTGAGTTTACCATCCCTGATCTCGCTTCGCGCTTGCGCGCTGCCCCTGCCGCCGCCATTCAGCCGCCGGATGACCAGTTATTGAGCGCCCTCATTGTCAAATTATTTGCCGACCGCCAAATTCAGATCACACACGAAGTGCTGGATTATATTTTGCCGCGCATGGAGCGCTCGTTTGCCGCCGCCCATGATATCGTTGTCACGGCCGATCAATTGGCGCTTTCGGAGAAAAAGGGAATATCCGTGCCGCTGATGCGCCGCGTTTTATTGATGCGCCAAGAGCTTGCCAGCGCGGGCGATTTATTTCGCTAAAGATGGCGGCATCAGCACATGAGATAGATAACCGCTTTGCGGCTGTATTAAATTCCAATCATTTAAATCGGCAAATTCCAAAACACTTAAACAGCCCGGATGGTAATTGTAAAAAACCATATCCTGCAAGCCAAGCTTGCCGCTACCCGCCAATGTTTGCACCAATTGATGAACACCAGGGTTGTGCGCCACCACCAACAATGTCTCAACATCAATAGAGGCTGTTTGGATCGATGATAAAATCGTCCCCGCACTGCCGAGATATAATGATTGTGGCTTAATAATACGCGAAGCTTTGATGACAATTTCAAAAGGCTGAAGTGTTTGCAATGTGCGCTTGGCGGGTGAACAATAAATATGGTCAGGCGTAATCCCCAGCCCTTGAAGCTTTTGGAATATTGTCACGGCATCATCGCGCCCTTGCGCTGTTAAGGGGCGATTAAAATCATCATCCTGCAAAGCGGATTCAGTTTGTGCGTGGCGCAAAATACAAAGCTTTTTCATGAAATGATACCGTTCGTTGGTTCTCTCTTATTTTTTATAGCATTAAAATTGCATTTCCCCAAAATTTTCCATATGGTGCGAACATTCACAATTTTTGGGAAATTTTAGGGAGAAGGCCATGAAAGCTGCAACAGTTCCGATCAAACAAGTTTTTATAGATGTCGACGGCACCGCCGTAGACACAGAACCACGCAACCGCCAGATTATTGAAACCTTATTGCAGGAGGCTGGTTACACGCTCGCTCCCGCACGCTGGGATGAGTTGGCCGGACAAGACGACCATCATATCTGGTCTATTATTGCCAAAGAGTTCCCTGAACTGCGCAATACATACCCGACCCCTGAATCATTTCAGGCCGCCGAAGATGAGCTGCGCGCAAAGCATCCAAGCCAATTAATGCCGCATGAAGAGGTCAAAGAATTGGTTCAAAAGTTTAACGGACTCTCCATTCCTGTTGTGGCCGTTTCAAACTCACTCAAGGCCGACGTTGAAACCAGCTTGCGCGAAGCCGGATACGATTTATCACAATTTTCATTCATTATCGGCAAAGACACAGTCCGCAGTTTTGATCTTCAGCCGAAACCAGCGCGCGATCCTTACACGCTGGCCTTAACAATCGCTTCCATCAAGCGTGGCTTGACATTATCACCGACAGATTGCCTTGCGATTGAAGACAGCCCGACAGGTGTCTTCTCCGCTTTAGCCGCGGGAATGAACGTTGTGCAGATTACAAATGAGAATAAACCCGTCGGCGCAGGCGCTGTCGTCCAAAACTCAGTTGAAGGACGCTATCCAAGCTTGCGTCACACAGAGCTGAGCGGCTTAGACACCATGATCAAACGCGACTTTTTGCCGCGCTAAAGGCGGTCTGTTATGCGTATCGGCATTGATCTTGGCGGCACAAAAACTGAAATTATCTGTCTGAACGCGGAGAACGGTAAAGAAATTTATCGTCACCGCGTTCCGACCCCCAAAGACGATTATAACGCCACAATCCAAAACATGGCGCGCCTTGTCAATATGGCGATGGAGATCACAGCTGCCAAGAATGCCACCATCGGCATCGGTATCCCCGGCACAGTTGCCAGCGACACGGGCTTTGTCAAAAACGCCAATTCTGTCTGGCTGAACGGCCACCCTCTCGACAAAGATTTAGAAGCCGCCCTCAACATGAAAGTGCGCGCTGAAAATGATGCGAATTGTTTTGCGCTTTCAGAGGCCACAGACGGCGCGGGCGCGGGCAGCGACAGTGTCTTTGCCGTGATTATCGGCACAGGCTGCGGCGCGGGGATGATTATTGACGGCAAACCCGTCAGCGGCATTAACGGCATTGGCGGCGAATGGGGGCATAACCCTTTGCCGTGGCCGATGGTTTATAGCCCTGTGCAGGGCGAAAGCGAAGAATTTTTCAACCGCCAAGCCACGCCCGAACAAGTTTTAAACCCTGTTTATGCCCACAAAACCCACCCTGAAAATTTCGCGCGCGAGCTTAAATTCACCGAACACCCCGGCCCTGCCTGTTATTGCGGCAAGCGCGGCTGCCTTGAAACATGGATTTCAGGCACAGGCTTTAAAAATGACCACAACCGCGTCACTGGCGAAACGATCTCAACCCACGACATCATCAAACGCGCCGAAAAAGGCGATGCGATAGCCGTGGCATCGCGCCAGCGCTACACCAGCCGCCTTGCCCGCGGTCTTGCCCATGTCATCAATATTTTCGACCCTAAAGTGATTGTTCTTGGCGGCGGCATGAGCAATGTTGAAAGCTTATACGAGGACGTCCCAAAACTATGGGAGCCTTACATTTTCTCCGACACCATCTTCACAAAACTAAAACCACCCCGCCACGGCGACTCTTCAGGCGTGCGCGGCGCAGCCTGGCTCTGGAATCGAGAGAGCTAAGCCGCTCAAAGAGAAAAACGTATTCCCTTGCCACCTCTAAAATCGGCGCAAGCGCGCCGCGCGCCCCATGGCGCGCAGCCTGCGTGGCGCTTGAACGCAGGTATAAATTAAAAATTTATACCGTCCATAAAGTTTATTTTTTAAGATCGATCTTTACGATCTTGCCGTTTTGCAATGAGAGGGCAATATCGCCGCGCTTCATGGCTAAGGCTTCTTTGCCGAAGACATCAAAGCGCCAGCCTTTGAGGAGCTTGAGGTCACTTTTCTCTAGCAAAGCTGTGCCTTCAATTTGTGCCAGCTCTTCCAGATCATCAATGCTGGCAACAAGGCGCGGGGCAACATCATGTATACCGGCTTGAATTTTCAAAAGCATTTTCATCATCTCAAGCACAGGGATGCTGTCTTGGGGGAAGCGTTTTTTGGGCGGCGGCTTGGGCGGATTCGGGTCAGCCAGCCCTTGCTGGACGGCCTTTAGCACATCCTCGCCTTTGCGGCTTTTGGAAATATCGGGCGGGACATTGCGCATTTTTTGCAAATCATCGCGGTTACGCGGCGGGTGAATCGCCATATCCGCCAGCGCATCATCACGAATCACGCGCGGGCGCGGAATATTCATGCGCTGTGCTTCGCGCTCGCGCCAAGCTGCGATTGCTTTTAAAACGCCCAAAACTTTTGGCTTGTTGGTGCGCACTTTTATACGCCGCCACGCCTCATTTGGCTCCATCTCGTAAATGCGGGTGTCGTTCAACACTTCCATCTCTTGCAAAACCCACTGCGTGCGCTTTTGCTGCTCAAGCCGCTTTGCGAGCGATTCATAAGCATCGCGCAGATATGTGACATCATCCAGCGCGTAAGAGAGTTGTTTTTCTGAAAGCGGACGACGCGACCAATCGGTAAATTGCGCGCCTTTATCAAGGGCGATGCCGCAAACATCTTTTACCAAATTTAAATAACCGATCTGATCGCCATAGCCACAAACCATCGCTGCCACTTGCGTGTCAAACAGCGGGGTTGGCAGCGCGCCGCAAATCTGGAAAAAAATTTCTAAATCTTGGCGGGCGGCGTGAAATACCTTAATGGTGCTGGTGTCAGCCATTAAATCAAACAAAGGCTGAAGATCAATCCCATTTGCCAGCGGGTCAACAGCCACAGGATCCATGCCTTTGGCGCATAATTGCACAAGGCACAAGCGCGCATAATAGGTTTTATCGCGCAAAAATTCGGTATCGACCGTAATGTAAGGGTGCTTAGCGAGCGTTTCGCAATGGCTTTTTAGCGTTTTTGTATCTGTAATCATTCTCATGGCCATTGTTTTATCGCGTAAGGCAAAGAAAAGCCAAGAAATTCTTGACGAAACGGTGTAAAAATTGTCCATTAAGCTCTTAAAATATAAAGGACACACATCATGCATGAATATCGCACCCATAATTGTGGCGCTCTCACCAAAGACCATATCGGACAAACCGTGAAACTATCCGGCTGGATTCACCGCAAGCGCGATCATGGCGGCGTGTTCTTTCTCGATTTGCGCGATACATTCGGCATCACGCAATGCGTCGTGGATGAGGATAACGGCCTCATTGGCGAGATCGACAAATGGCGCCCTGAAAGCGTTGTCCGCATCACAGGCAAAGTGCGCGCCCGCGCTGAAGGCACAACCAACAGCAAGCTTAAAACAGGCGATATCGAGATTTATATTAACGAGGCCGATGTGCTTTCAATGGCCGATGTCATCCCGTTTCAAGTGGCTGAAGACGATGGCACAGGCGAGGAGCATCGCTTGAAATATCGCTATCTTGATTTGCGCCGCGAGAAGATGCAAAAAAACATCCGCCTGCGCAACAGCGTCATCCGTGATTTGCGCGACAGCATGCATGGCCAGAATTTCCAAGAATTCCAGACCCCTATCCTGACAGCCAGCAGCCCCGAAGGCGCGCGCGATTATTTGGTGCCAAGCCGCCTGCACCCGGGCAAATTTTATGCTCTGCCGCAAGCACCGCAACAGTTCAAACAGCTTTTGATGATGTCTGGCTTTGATCGCTATTTTCAAATTGCGCCGTGTTTCCGCGATGAAGATGGCCGCGCGGATCGTTTGGCTGAATTTTACCAGCTTGATGTCGAGATGAGCTTTGTGACCCAAGAGGATGTCCACAATACGATACAGCCCGTAATTGAAAAAGTTTTCAAAGACCACGCTGATTTCACAGGCACAAAGCGCGAAGTAAAATGGATGCCGTCTATTCCTTACAAAGAAGCAATGGAAAAATATGGCTCTGATAAGCCAGATCTGCGCAACCCGCTTGAAATTGTTGATGTGACAGCTGTTTTTGCGCGCGATGATGTGGAATTTAACGCCTTTAAAAACGTGATTAAAAAAGGCGGTGTTGTCCGCGCTATCCGCGCCCCGAGTGTCGGCGATCAGTCGCGCAGTTTCTTTGACAAAATCAATAGCTGGGCGCAAGCCGAAGGCGCGCCGGGCCTTGGTTACATTTTAATGGAAGGCGACAATGACGCGCTGAGCGGTAAAGGCCCGATTGCTAAATTTGTGCCCGCAGAGGCAACAAAAGAGCTTTGCAAAATTGCAGGATTAATGGCGGGCGATGCGATCTTCTTCGTCTGTGACCAGCCGAAAAAAGCTGCCGCTATGGCGGGCAAAGCGCGGGATCGTATTTGTGATGATATGGGCATTCGCGAGAAGGATGTTTATAAATTTTGCTGGATTGTCGATTTTCCGATGTATGAATTTGATGAAAAAGCGCAAAAAATTGACTTCTCACACAACCCGTTCTCTATGCCCCAAGGCGGCGCGGACGCGCTTGAGGCCGAAGACAAAGAAAGCATTTTGGCATTTCAGTATGATTGCGTTTGTAACGGGTTCGAACTGGCATCAGGCGCCATTCGTAACCACAAGCCTGAAATTATGGAACGCGCTTTTGGCATTGCCGGTTATGGTATGGAAACTTTGGAAGAAAAATTCGGCGGCATGCTGAACGCTATGCGCTTTGGCGCCCCGCCCCACGGCGGTTTGGCGTTCGGGATTGACCGCATCGTTATGCTACTGGCGGACGAGCCGAACTTGCGCGAAGTCTATGCATTCGTTATGAACGGTCAATATGAAGACCAAATGATGGGCGCGCCATCGCGGGCGATGGAAGAGCAGCTCAAGGATTTACACCTGAAGCTGAATTTGCCTAAAATCGCCGATAAAGAAAAAGCGGCTTAGATCTAGAATTTAAGCACAAAAAAACAGGCGCTCATTTTATGCGCCTGTTTTTTATGATTTTTTAAATTTAGTTTATGCTTGGCTTAGGCGGCGCGGGTGTAAAGCCATAATCGGTCTCATCATTTTGGTCACCCTCTTGCGATGCACCAACTGTATCAACCAAAAAATCATCACGCCCTTCCGCGCGCGCAACCATATTAAAAGCGCGAATACCGCGCGATGTGCCGTCCATCATTTTGGCGGCGGCGATAAAATCAGAATCTTCATCTGCCCATTCGCGAATTCGTGTTAAGCGGCGGTCAATCTCGGCTATCATCTCATCGCCACGGCCTTCATTAAAGGCGCGCTTTAATAACCCTTGAATAAGTTCTTCGCGTGATCTGACTGAATAGCCCCTATAAAAGTAGACACCTTGCAGTGTATAAATTAGAAGCAAGGAGACTACGATGTCAGGAATACGTTACACAGAAGAATTTAAGCGCGATGCGGTTTCACAAGTCAAAGATCGAG
>Ga0307934_1000195_pt1 | contig 48986 bp, 39 predicted proteins | sample OrgLakmetageno90_FD_201838 | JGI IMG/M metagenome (GOLD analysis project Ga0307934, IMG submission 201838) | Saline water microbial communities from Organic Lake, Antarctica - #90 | ecosystem: Environmental > Aquatic > Non-marine Saline and Alkaline > Saline | place: Antarctica: Organic Lake...
TGCAAACTTACTAATAAAAATTATCCCGAGAGTAATTTTTTAAATCTTTTTTTACAAAAATTTAAACCCTCCCAAAACAACAACTTCTCAGTAAACTATCCCTACTTTTTTCGGGACGGCAAAGGTAACAAAGTTTATTATTACAAATGCAAATAATTTGAATCTTTTTTGAACTTTTTTTAGCTGATTCCAGAACCCAAAAAAATAATTGATTATGAGAGCTTTATCGGCTTTTGAAATTCTAACTTCAAACCAACATCTTTTGACTGAATCCCATTAACGGAGCACAATCAATAAGTCATCAGAAGCAGACAAAAAAAGGCCCCGCTTATGCGAGGCCTTTAAGACATATAATAAAGTTAGAAGATTACTTTTTCTTGTTCTCTCCTGCCTCTAATTTATCCTTTAAAGCAGATAGTGCATCTAAATCACCAAGCGTAGATTTCTCTTGCTTGTTATTCATGCTCTTAATTGCTTTTGAAGTTGCTGCATGATCTGCTCTTGCCGCTGCTCTTTTAACTGTCTTCTCTTCGTACTCCACATCCTTGTGAATTTGAGTATGAGAGACTGCAATTTTCTTAGCATTCTTATTGAACTCCATGATTTTGAAATCTAACTCTTCATCCTTACCGGCAACAGCTTCATTCTCTTTAATCAAGTTACGCTTAGTAGCAAACGCTTCTACACCGTATGGCAAGATAATCGTTGCTCCTTTTGCATTAACCTCAGAGATGGTTCCTTTATGCACAGATCCGATTTCGAATACAGTTTCGAAAGTCTCCCAAGGGTTTTCTTCCAGTTGCTTGTAACCTAAGCTCAATCTTCTGTTGTCTTTGTCGATTTCCAAAATGATTACTTCCATTTCTTCTCCTACAGAAACAACTTCTTTTGGATGATTGATTTTCTTTTGCCATGAAAGATCAGAAATATGAACTAATCCATCTACTCCATCAGATAATTCTACGAATACTCCGAAGTCAGAAATGTTAGTCACTTTTCCTTTTTGCTTAGACTCAATTGGGAATCTAGCTTCAATACCCTCCCATGGATCTTCCGTCAATTGTTTTACACCAAGAGACATTTTTCTCTCTTCTCTATCTAAGGTTAAGATTTCCGCCTCTACCTCATCGTTCACTTTAAAGAAAGCTTGTGCAGGTTGCAATTGGTTAGACCAAGAGATTTCAGAAACGTGAATTAAACCTTCAACACCAGGCTGAATTTCAACAAACGCACCGTAATCGGCAACAACAACTACTTTTCCTTTTACTTTATCTCCAACTTGTAGCTTGTCGTCCAACTTATCCCAAGGATGACCTTCCAATTGCTTCATTCCTAAAGCAATTCTCTTTTTGTCATCATCAAAATCAAGAATAACAACTTTTACTTTCTCATCTAACGTAACCACTTCTTCTGGGTGATTTACTCTACCCCAAGAAAGATCAGTAATGTGAACTAAACCGTCAACACCACCTAAGTCAATAAACACACCATATGATGTAACGTTCTTAACCGTACCTTCTAATACTTGACCTTTCTCTAATTGAGAAATAATCTCACGTTTTTGAACCTCTAGTTCAGCTTCGATTAACGCTTTGTGAGAAACTACAACGTTTTTAAATTCTTTGTTGATTTTAACAACTTTGAATTCCATTGTTTTATCGACGTAGATATCGTAATCTCTAATTGGCTTAACATCAATTTGAGAACCAGGTAAAAATGCTTCAATACCGAATACATCTACAATTAAACCACCTTTCGTTCTGCACTTCACGTGACCTTTGATGATTTCTTGTGTTGCTAACGCATCGTTTACTCTTTCCCAAGCTCTTAATGCTCTGGCCTTTTTGTGAGAAAGAACCAATTGTCCATTTCTATCTTCTTGACTTTCGATAAACACTTCAACTTGATCACCAAGTTTTAAGTCATCTCTGTATCTTAATTCAGATTTTGTGATAACACCATCTGATTTGTAACCAATATTTACAACAACTTCTCTAGGAGTAATGCTTACAACTTCACCATCAATCACATCTTGTTCAGATATGGAGTTGATTGTTTCGTCGTACATTTCTTCCATCTGCTTCTGATCTTCATCAGAATACTTGTCATCATACTTACCAACGGCATCCCAATCGAAGTCTTTTCTAAAGTCTTCCATTTCTTTCAATCGCTCTTCCTTCGTCTTTGGCGGCTCAACAACAGGAGCTTCAGAAGTAGAATCATCTACTGCTAACTCTTCGTTTTTTGCTTGGCCCTTAGGAGTGGTTTTTCGCGCTCTTGTTTTAGTTGGCTTTTTAGCTTCAGCTTTTTCTTCTTTTACAGAAGCTTCAGCTTTCTCCTCTTTAACAGGAGCTGCAGCTTTCTCCGCTTTTGCTTCAATAGGATCTGCTTCCGGCGTTGCGGCAGGCTCAGTTACTTTTTCAGCTTTAGCTTTGATTTCGTTCGCTTCTGTAGTGGAAGCTTTTTCAGCAGCAGGAGCTGCTTTTTTTGTCTCTTCTGCTTTACCAGCAGCGTCTTTATTAGATTCGTCCATGAATCGTGTTTTTTGTATTTCGTTTTTGAATCGATATGAAAACGAAAGTTGTTATTAAAGTGCCCGATATATCGACAATCGAGCTTCTCAAAAAGAGGGCGCAAATATACTAAAAATGACAATACAAAAACACGCACTTTGATACTCAAACATAACTCTTTTTGCAGCGTTTACCTTTTGTAACCATTCCTTAATTTTGGGTCATTAATTTTGCTATGAAACAATTTGACATTCCAACTAATTACCGCAGTTCGTTTATTTCCACTATTAAAAAGAGTAGAAAAGAAACGGATCCAAGAAAAAAAGACTTTACCCCAACACTTTTAGACTTTGGGCCGGTACAATTCTATATTGCTAGACACTTTGGGTTTTGCTTCGGTGTGGAAAACGCGATTGAAATAGCCTATAAAGCGGTTGAGGAAAACCCCGGAAAAAGAATTTACCTGTTGAGTCAAATGATTCACAACCCTTCTGTAAATGCAGATTTAAGAGCAATGGGCATTCAATTTATAATGGATACTCAAGGGAACCAATTTGTAGAGTGGAATCAACTAACCAGTGACGATATTGTCATTATTCCAGCATTTGGGACAACTTTAGAAATTGAAGCTAAATTAATTGAGTTAGGAATAGAAATTCAAAAGTACAATACCACATGTCCCTTCGTAACCAAAGTATGGAAGCAGTCTGAAAAGCTGGGAAAAGACGAATACACCATTATTATACACGGAAAACACAAACACGAAGAGACCAGAGCTACCTTTTCACATAGTTCTGATTTTTCTCCCTCTATAGTTGTAAAAGACATGGAGGAAGCTAAAAAGCTTGGAGAATTTATTGAAGGAAATATGTCCGTTACGGAGTTTCATAAATTATTTCAGGGAAACTATAGTAAAGGATTCGATCCTGAAAAGCATTTAATTCGCGTTGGTGTAGTAAATCAAACTACCATGTTGGCTTCTGATACGCAAGCTATTGCTGATTACTTTAAAGAAACAATGGCGACTATTCACGGAAGTGAAAATTTAGACCAGCACTTTGCGGATACCAGAGATACATTATGTTACGCAACTAACGACAATCAACAAGCAACTTTTGGTTTGTTAGAAAAAGAGGCCGACTTAGCGATAGTCGTCGGAGGGTTCAATAGCTCAAACACTTCTCACTTGGTAGAGTTGTGCGAAGAGAAATTACCTACTTATTTTATATCTAGTGTGGAAGAAATACTGAGTTCCAAAAAACTGAGGCATTTCAATTTTCACGAGAAACAAATGCTCATGACGAAAGACTTTTTACCTGAAAAGAATCCGGTTAAAATAATTTTAACTTCTGGTGCTTCTTGTCCTGATGCAGTTGTTGATGGTGTGATGGATAAGTTACTATCCTTCTACCCTGAACACAAATTAAAGGAAACGATACTGTCAGAAATGGGAATTAGCTAAGTTTTTTTCTTCCAAAACTTTCAACACCCAATTCAATTGCTCCTCTTGATCTAAGTAAGAGTTGTCTAATTCCACTGCATCACTCGCTTTTCTTAGAGGGTTTTCTTTACGATGTGTGTCGTTATGGTCTCTAGATGTTAAATTGCTTTGGATTTCCTCCATCGTCAACTCTTTGCCATTCGCTTTCAATTCGTCGAACCTTCGTTGAGCACGAATTTGAGGATCGGCAGTCATAAATATTTTTAGTTCCGCATTTGGAAAAACTTGAGTTCCAATATCTCGCCCATCCATTACTAATCCTTTTTTAATTCCTGCTTTTTGCTGAAGGCTTACCATTCTTTTACGAATGGCTTTAAGCTGGCTGATTTCGCTCACCACTTCAGACACTTCCTTGCCTCGAATTTCTTCCTCTACATTTTCCCCATTAAGATACGTATCTGACTGCTGCGAACTAGGGTTATACTCAAAAGTGATTGTAATTTTATCTAGGATATTTTCAATTTCTTGCTCGGTACTATTCTGCCAATCCAAATTATTCCGCAAAATATATAGACTCACGGCACGATACATTGCTCCAGTATCTATAAATATGTAATTCAATTTTTTAGCCAGGGCTTTCGCTATTGTACTTTTACCGCAGGAAGAATAGCCATCAATGGCTATGATTATGGGATGATTCATTCCATAAAATTAATTGATAAAATCGGAAAATCGAGTAGAGATAGAAAAGGTATTTACAGCAGCCGCTTGATGAAAAGAAGATCTACCGTAACTTAAGTGAAACTTATTCACTCTAAACCCTAATCCCCAACTAAAACCAACAAAGCCAAGTTCCTCATCAATTCTCAATTCTGCTCTTCTTCTGTAATTGTATCCAAAACGAATATTAAAATTTTCACTCACTAATAGCTCGGTGTTAAAGATAATGTGTCGTCCTAAATTGTCTAAAAATGCATTATCTTTTTCCTCACTTTCTGCGGGAGTATTCAAAATAGTGGACTCCTGTTCCTCATTTGGGTTATCGTAGCTTAAGTCCCATTGCTGCAAATTGTGAAACACAAGACCCAACCGAATCGGAATGTTTTCGAAACTTTTCGAGAGACCGTATTGTATCTCGAAAGGTAAATCCTCCTCTACCCCATCGTTATAAGTAGTTATCTGCCTTCCTACATTTTTAACAACCATTGCCATAGTAAACCTTCTGTTCAAACTCAAATAGCTTGCACTTAAGTCTACAGCTACTCCTAAAGAATTGTAATCGTAAAAATTGGAATATATGGTCTTGACATTAGCACCAATTGAGAAGTTAGTGTCTATTTCCCTTGCATACCCAATTACGAAAGCATATTCTCCAGATGAAAACTCTCCAATTTCGTTTCCTGCATTATCTGTTTCCGTGAACTGGCCGTAATCAATGAATTTAACTGCTCCTGAAAATGTGCCAATATCTTTAAATGACTTGGTGTAGGAAGCAAAACCCGAGCCGATGTCGGAAATGTAATTAATGTAGGTAAGCGCTAGCTTATTATCCATTTCTTTATTTAATAGACTTGGATTATCAAATGCTAAAAAGGGATCGTTATCCTTAACAGCAATTTGTGCACCTCCTAATGCTGCAATTCTAGCAGAAGATGAAATGTTTAAAAACTCATACGTATTACTTCCGCCAGTTTGAGCCTGAGAAAAAACACTGTAAAAGATGAAAAAGAGAATGCCTATTTTTTTGAACATAAAATGGAAAATATGTCTGATTACGCTAAAGTAAGCGATTTATTGTTTCGGAACAGTTGGGACTAAATTAATTCTAAAAAAAAAGCCTCTTCCCAATATTGGAAAGAGGCTCAACTAATTATCTTGACTCTAAATTAATTTAAAACAATTACTCCATCTGCTAAAAATGAAGTACTAATTTCTGGTTTTGTAATAGCTGCAATTTCCTCTTCGGACTTTCCGCCATCCATCGCATAGTGCTTCAAGTCTTCTACTGATGTTGTGTCTTTGAACGCTACTCCTTGGAAAATAACATTTTTTCCAGTAATGTCCATAGGAACGAAGAAACCGTAATCTTTAAACTTGATTCTCATCATGCTTCCATCAGCAGTCTCTACTTTCATCCAACAACCTTTGTTTTGGCACACATCTGCAGCAACTGCTTGAATTTTTATGTTCAATGAATCTTTTCCTTCCATCATGGTAGCAAATTCATCAATGAATTTAGCTCCTTCTGATTCAATAATCTTCCCAAAGTGACCTTCAGGATTATCGGCAAATTGATCAGACTCTTCAGCTGCAGCTTCTAAAGCTTCCTCTGAGTTTTCCATGGTGTCTTCGGTAGCAACTTTTTCTTCTTCTACCTTTTTTGTATCGCAAGCAGTAGCAAATAACATAGCACCTACAGCGAATAATAATAAACTTTTTCTCATCTTTTGATTTAATTAATTTGATGCAAATGTAACTAGATTACTTGGAAAGAATTACAAATTCTGTTCGTCTATTTTTTCTCCTTCCAGCATCTGTATTGTTACTTGCAATTGGCTCAGTTGACCCAAAACCTTCAAATTTTAAACGTGTTGGATCTATATCTTGTATTATCAGATAATTGAATACTGCCTTTGCTCTATTGGTCGATAGTTCTAAATTGGCTTGTGCATCGCCAACGTTATCTGTGTGTCCGTGAATTGCAACCTTTACAGAAGAATTATCTTCTAAAAATACAATGAATTCATTTAATATATTCACTACTTGCGTATTCAGACTGTAAGAATCTGTTGCGAAGTTAATGTTGTTAATTTGATAGGTTTGGCCGGTTTCTATTGGCTTAAATTCAACTGCTTCAACCCTCTTTGGTCGACCTATTACATCTTTATCTGAATTAACATATTGAGAGGTAAAGGCGTAACCATTTTTCTTAGCCATCATCATTACATCCTCCTTTTCTTTCGCTCTGATGACGGCAACATACTCTCCTGACTTTTCATCTACCACTCCTTTGGTCACCTCATTTGTTGCTGTATTTTTCAATTCAATTTTCATCCCCTTTGCCGCATTCGGATCTTTCGAGTTTATGCTTCCTTTAATGAATGCTACCTCATCTGGTCGCGCATATTCGGGCAATTCAAAATTATAAATGTCCAGTCCTTCTCCTACAGAGTTCGAGGAAAAGTATCCATATTTACCATCTGTGCTTACCATAAATCCGACTTCATCTTCCTCTGTATTGATAGGAACTCCAATGTTCACAGGGGTGGTAAACGCTTTGAATTTATCTACGTGCGCAAAAAAGATATCTTGTCCACCTACTCCAGGGTGGCCATCAGAAGAAAAGTACAGGGTATAGCTATCGGAGTGCATAAAAGGAGACTTTTCGTTTCCAGAAGTGTTTATGGTCGGACCTAGGTTGATTGGATTTCCCCAATTGCCATTTGGTAAACGTTCCACCTTGTACAAATCCATTCCTCCAAAGTGCGTATCACTAGGTTCTCGTGCACTAGCAAAATAAAGGGTCTGATTGTCTGCCGAAATAGATGGTTGGCCCTCCCATGTAAACTTTCCGTTAATATGATCTCCAACGCTTTTCAAGGTACTCCAAGTTCCATCGTAAAAATCGGAGTAATAAATGTCTCCATTGGAGAAGGAACGACCATCTCTCGTATAACTAGGACTTACTATGGTTATGAATAACAATTTATTATCCACAGATATACTAGACCCTCCTTGATAAGAGGTTCCTTCATTAAATGGAGTTTCCATTGGTATTCCCTGAGAATAGGTTCCATCATATCGCTTCCTACTCTGAAAAAATAATTCTTTCTGTTGTTCCCCAAAAACACTCTTAGAGTCTACCGTTGTTTTTCTGGTAAAAAACAGGAATTGATTATCGGGCGACAACATTGGTAAGTACTCGTCTTCCTTCGTGGAAACGCCGGGGACTTTATTGGGATTAAATGGAACTGTCTGCTTAAACAATTCCTTGTATTGCTCTATTCTTTTTTTTATATCCTGTGCTTTTTCCAGCTCCTCCCCTTTTTTAGATTTAGTATTAGAAAGGTATTCAGTTACTACAGTCAGAGCTTTATCGTATTCTCTTTGATTGTAATAATGCTCTGCTAAAAAAAAACTTGCCTCGTAATTGCGATAAGCGGGACAAGCATCTCGGGTTTTTTCATAGTAGGAAATCACTCGGTTTTGAACTCTTAAGTTCTCCGGATTTGACTTTAGTTTTCTTTTATTTATATAAGCCAAAACCGATAGAGCCTCGGCATAGTCTTCTTGAATCTTTACAGCTTCAATTAAGTTACGATACCCTTCATCGCCTTTAAAGTTGATTTGTCCAGCTTTGTCGTAGAGTTTTTGTGCTTTCTTATTTGGTTTGGGACAGCCCCAATCTTCTTGTGCAAACGCCGTTGAAAAGGCAAAAACCAATACTAATAGCGTCAAACCTTTATTCAACAACCTTAAATTAACACCTCTATCCATTCCATTTTCCATCAATTCACAAAGAAAGTGAAAAGCTTACTTTCCAAGAAGTCCTTTTAATTTTTTCTTTGCTTCGTCCTCTAGTTTTTTCTTAGCTGCCTCTTTTTGCTTTTGCAGTTCTTCTTCTGCCTTTTGTTTTTGCTTCTCTAATTCTTCTTGAGCCTTTTGTTTTTGCTTCTCCAATTCTTCTTTCCCTTTGTCCTCCAATTCCTTTTTCTTCTTTTCAAGTTCTTCCTTGGCTTTTTGCTTTGCTGCATCTAACTCTGCTTGGGCTTTTGCCTTCAATCCATCTTTTGCTCCACTTGCGTTGTTTTTGAAGTTCGTACCAACTTTCGGATCCGTTGCGGGTCCTTTCAGGGTAACATCAACATTAACAACTTCCACTGCACTGCTTAAGTTAACACCATTCGCAGCAGCCTTTGCCAACAATCCATCTATTGCTTGATTCGCCGCGCCTCCAAACTCTTCTCTTGGAATTGCAAACGCAAACACGTAATCAATGGTTTGATCAAATGAGTTACTACCGGAGATGGTCATCTCTGTTTTGCCAATCTTATTTGTAAATGGCTCTACAAAAACCTTACCTCCAACAATTTGAAATGAAATACTCACGTCATTCAATACTAGAGGGGTTAATTTGTCATATTTTAAAACCTCTGCAATCTTCGTCAAAGGTTTATATCCTTCAATGGCTATGCTCTTTGTTTTAATCTCTCCTTGTCCAGACATGGACTCAAAATTTGGCTCCATGTTTTGATCTAATTTACCCTTGATGTCAACTAGATTAGAGTAACGCCCTTTTCCATATTTCGCCAATGGCGCTAACTGCTCTACCGTATTGAAATTTTTCACGGTTTGCTGCACATCAAAATCGATAATGTTCATGCTAAAATCGAACGAAGGAGCCAAAGAGTCCGTAGTTTCATAAAAACCATTCATCACCATGCTGCCCTCCAATAAATTCATAGATGCATCTTTCATGGAAATTTTTTGATCTTTCAAATTTATCGCTCCGTTAATGTTCTCAACCACCAAACCATCGTACAATACCTTACCGATAATTGTCGACATGGTAAAGTCAATATTTTTAGGAACCAACACTACTTCCATTAAACTCGTGTCCTCTGATGTTTCTCCTTCTGCAGCCGGAACACCTTCGTCTTCCATTCCTGCAAGTTCATCCAGATTCATGTACGTAGATGTCATCACCAAATTTCCTTTTAGCACCTGATTGTCTTTCATGGCATATCCAATAAAATTCTCTAATCTCCCAGTAGCCTGAATATCTGACTCACCAAGTTTAACGTTCATTTTATTCAACGCTACGAATTGCGGAGAGAATATCATTTCAGCCTCCTTTACATCCACAGGATAATCCATTGAATCAGAATTGTAATGGATGTTCATTGCTTGTATCGTTCCATTCGCTTTGAAGTCTTCATACTGTTCTTTCTCTATGGTCGATAAGTTTCCTTCTATCGCCAAATCAGCGATAAATTGTCCTGTTAGTTCATCGTTCTTTTCCAAGGGAATTACATCCTTGATGTTGTCTAATATAATTTTTCCCTTCATTCCTGCTTTAAGGTATGGGTCTGACATTGGTGTTTTTAACAAAACGTTAATGTCGAAAGGATTATCTGCCATGACCAAATGAAATTTAGGCACATCCACCACCGTATGGTCTAAGTTACCATCTAGGTTTTCTACAGAAGCGATGATTTGAATGTCTTCCACCGACTTTGGTAAATCAGGATATTGGAATCGCGCATTTTCAACTTGCAATTTAGCGCCAAAAGAAGGGTAGTTTTCTTCTAAATAGATTCCTTTTGCAAAACCGCTCAAAGACATTTTTCCTGAAGTTTCGACCCCTGCTAAATCTTGTGTAAACGCTGCCGGTACAAGCGACAATATCTCTTTGAACTCTGTTTTTTTTGCTTGGAAGGTTAGGTCCATGTCAATTGCATCTGACGGCATTGCTAACCAACCGTCAAAGCTTAATGGCAATTCATTAACTCTAAACTCATTCTCAATAAAAGTATATTTCGCTTCCTCCAAATTCATCTCCAACATCATATCTAGCAATATTTTGACCTGCTTCATGTATTGAATGCCATCATAATCCAAGGTCAACTGATTCGCTCCTCCTTCTATCTTTAGATTGGTTATGTTTTCTGTAAAGTCTCCCTTAAGGCTAATATTTAAACCACCAATATCCATCAACATTGGAAAAGTAGCATCGTCATATTTCAACATCCCATCTATGATGTCGAACTGCTGCAATTCCATTTTAAAGGAACTACCGGCGCCTGATTCCTCCGTTTCTTCCACGGCAGTTGAGTCCGTTTTAGCGATGTCATAATTTGCAGAACCATTAGCCATTACAATGGTATTTATGGTTGGTTCCAAAATGGTAATGCGCTTAATGTTGATAGCTTCTCCGTTTATTACAGACATTAAGTCTACTACTAAATCAATTTCCTTAATGTTTGCCAGTTGAACCCCATCAAATTCGTCAATTCCATCTACTTTAATTCCCTCAATAGAGAAGTAAAAATCAGGGAAGCTTTTGATCAAACTCAAATCGAAGTTTCCAAAATCTATCTTGGCATTTACTGTTTTGTTGGCTTCTGTTTTTACCAATTTGACAATGTCATCTTTAAAGATGTACGGCACCGCAATAAGGGTTCCTACTATAAGAATCACAACTATTAATAATGCTACAAAAATTTTCTTCACCATAATTTTAATCTTTTAACGTTCCACTGGATGTGGAATCAATTCATTTTCTGTTTTTGCAACTATTGTTGCTACTGTTGCATCACCTGTTACATTTACTACTGTGCGGCACATGTCTAAAATTCGATCTACTGCAAAGATTAAACTTATCCCTTCTAACGGTATACCTACTGCACCTAGTACAATGGCAAGCATAATAATTCCTGCTCCGGGAACTGCTGCCGAACCGATCGAGGCTAAGGTAGCAGTTAATACTATTGTTAGCTGCTCCGACAGCCCCAAATCCATGCCATAAACTTGTGCGATAAATACTGCTGCAACTGCTTGATAACAGCTTGTTCCATCCATGTTTATCGTTGCTCCTAAAGGTAATACGAAAGAAGCGACTTTATTAGACACACCCAGTTTTTCTTCACATCGTTCCATGGTTAATGGCAACGTAGCAGCAGAGGAGCTTGTTGAAAAAGCCAATAATTGTGCAGGTGCAATTCCTTGAAAAAATCTTCTGTACGAGTAGCCTGCCAAAAATTTAAGAATTAGCGGATACATTAGGAAAACCATGATTGCCAAACTGAGGACTACCGTAAATGAATAAACTCCTAAGCCTTTCAGGATCTCCACGGCTGCAGCAGGATCATCACCTGCCAACTCGACCATAATATTACCGAGCAAAGCAAAAACACCAATGGGAGCAAAATACATGATAATGTCCACCATTTTCAGAATGACTTCATTGGCACCGTCAAAGAATTTTTTAATAGGTTCTACTTTGGATTGGTCAGGAGATATAATTAAGGCAATTCCAAACATTAACGCGAAGAAGATCACTTGTAACATATTACGATTATCTCCTGCCGATAAAAATATATTTTCAGGAACCATATCTACCAGAAACTGCAGTGGTCCAGAATTCTTTTGTGCATTGGCTTTCTCTCCTGTTTCTAAGGTTTTTTGTGCATTTTGACTTACCAACTCTTGTTTCACTTCATCGGAAAAAGAATTACCTGGTTTAATTAAGTTCACTGTAACCAATCCAATCGTGATGGCCATCACTGTGGTAGCGATGTAAATCCCAATCGTTTTACCCCCCATGGAGGAAAGCTGAGAGACATCTTTTAATCCTGATATTCCATTGATTAATGATATGAGCACCAATGGCACTGCAATCATTTTCAACATATTGATAAAAATCTTACCCCAAGGAGCAATCCAATCTGCTGTGAAATCCTGCCAACCAGCGTTTGCCGCAATAAGTCCGTAAATAAGACCTAAAGCTAGTCCAATAATTATTTGCCAATGTAATGCTAGTTTCTTCATTCTTTATGTTTTCTCCCGCTGATTCCGCTCATTTTCGCAGAAAGCAATTTACAACCCGTTTACTTTTCTAAAAATTCCCTCCGTCATTTTGTCGACGTTAAAATTAACGAGAATAGCTAACTTCAAATTAGTAAGCTTTAAATAAGTAAGGACCTGTTTATGATGCATATCTGCTAAATGTTCAACTGATTTCAATTCAATGATTACTTTATTTTCAACAAGTAAATCCAATCGAAAACCTAATTCTAACTTTTGATCATCATAAATAACCGGAACGGGAACTTCACTTCGAACCAATAAATTGTCTTTTAGCAGCTCGTGCATTGACGCTGCCTGATAAACTGATTCAAGTAATCCCGGGCCAAGACCATTATAAACTTTGAAGATGGCACCTCTTATTTTATATGAAATATCATTTATTGATTTCTTTTCTATTTTATCTCGCAGATGTCCAAATTTTCGCAAATATCTTTTCTATTTTATCCCGCAGATAACGCAAATTTTCGCAGAATTCTCTCCCTTTTCTGCATTTCAGCGGTTATCCGCAAAATTTGCGGGCAACATTTATATTTTTGAAATTTTACTTCGCAACAAATGATCCACCAAAACCAAGGCAGTCATAGCAGTTACAATTGGAACCGCACGTGGCACTACACATGCGTCGTGTCTTCCTTTTCCTTCAATTTCAGTCACTTCACCTTGTTTTGTAACACTGGCTTGCTTGCGCATCGTTGTGGCAATTGGCTTGAAAGCAGTTCGAAAATAGATATCTTCTCCGTTTGAAATGCCTCCTTGTATACCTCCTGAAAAGTTTGTTTTAGTTCGAATGCCATCTTCAGTTTTAACAAACTCATCGTTGTGCTGCGAACCTCGCATCTCTGGAGCGCAGAAACCTGAGCCATATTCAAAACCTTTCACAGCATTGATGCTGAGCATTGCTTTTCCTAAATCTGCATGAAGTTTATCAAAAACTGGCTCACCTAAACCAATTGGACAGTTTTTCACCAACGTTTGAATTGCTCCTCCAACTGTATCTCCCTCTTTTTTAACTTCCAGAATTAAATCGGACATTTTTTTTGCTATCGCAGCATCTGGACAACGAACATCGTTTTCAAACGTTTGAGAGAAATCAATTTCCTTAAACTCTTTTAATAATGTTATCCCTCCAACTTGCTGAACGTAAGAGTGAATTTCTATTCCGTGATGTTTCAACACCAATTGAGCTATGGCTCCTGCCACTACTCGGCAAGCGGTTTCTCTAGCAGAAGATCTTCCTCCGCCTCTATAATCTCGGTTTCCGTATTTCTTCTCGTAAGTGTAATCTGCATGAGAAGGGCGAAACTTGTCTTGAATGTGACTGTAGTCTTTTGACTTTTGATCTTGATTTTGAATTTGAAATCCAATTGGTGTTCCCGTGGTTTCTCCTTCAAAAACTCCCGACAAGAACTCTACTCGATCGGATTCTTTTCGCTGGGTAGTTAGTTTCGATTGACCCGGCTTTCTGCGGTCTAACTCTCGCTGAATAAAATCGAAATCCAATTTCAACCCTGCAGGACAACCATCTATAATTCCACCGATTGCTACGCCATGAGATTCACCATAAGTGGTTAATTGAAAAAGCTTGCCAATGGTATTTCCTGCCATGTGAACAAAAATAGTTTTTTTGAGTGGTTTTCCCTTTAAATATAAAGACCAACTGAACTTAATTTTACACCCTGATAACATACAATCTAACCTTAAGGGTTAATTTGTTATATTCGGACAAAATGAAACACATACTACAAATAAAATACCAGTTCACGAAGAGAAAGTCCTTCATCTCCTGCCTGCCGCAGGCACGGTTCATCTTCCATTTTTTGTTTTTCATCTTTTGTCTGAATAGCTCCGCCCAAACCACCAGCAAAGGTTTTCAGTGGATACGGCACCATGGCGATGTAATAGACAACAACCCCGAAAAGGTGGAAGACATACAAACTGACCGTTGGGGCAACATTTACGTGGCAGGACAAGTGAACGATGTATATGTACGAGACAGTAACGGAGTTCGCATTAAAAGTAGAGTTTTTACCAACTTTGATAGTCTTGCCAACAACGGTGGACTAGATGTTTGGATTGCAAAATATAACCCCCAAGGAGACTTGCTGTGGGAGCGTTATGCAGGTAGCGGCTCAGACGATTCATACTACGACATGGTAGCAGATCAGGATGGAAATTGTTACATCAGTGGGCGACTAACCACGCAAAACTTTAGAAAAGGAAAAGGGTTTGATAATGTGGAAATGGACCCATTAAACCTAGGGAGTTACATTGCAAAGCTGGACAACAATGGTAATGTATTGTGGCACAAAAGTTTTGGAGGCGATACTATTGGGAATTATATGGTAGAGTATTCTGCTGTAGCTTATAATTTGCAATTAAATGAAGATAGATTAATAGCATTTATTGGTGGAGGTGGGGCACATTTATTTGGTCTCGACTCATTAAGTCAAAGCTATCACAAACTTACTTTTACTTTAAATGGAACATATTTAGGCTTTAAAACCTTTCCTTTTCCTTCACCTTTAAAGGTTATTCGCACTGTCTCAATCGAAAGTAATGACTATGGTGCTTTCATGACCGGTTTTTTTAACGCAGACACCTTACTGGTTGGTTCAGATACCTTGGTTAAAGAAAATGTGGACAATGCTTTAATTTTAGGTTTTGACACCAGCCTAAATTATGTTTGGAATTTTCAATCTCGTAATACTTTTGATCAGTTTAGAGCATCAAAACTATTTGGCGATACGATTATTGCAGCAGGTCATTTCAGTTTATTTAATAGCCGTACTGTTATTTTTGATACCATAGCACATACTGGAAGTGCCAGAGCCTTTCAAGAAGGTGCTTGTTTTGTATTTAATACTACAGGGAAATTATTGGGAATGTATCCCTCAAAAAGTATTGGAAGACATACTGCAACGTTAGGTTCTGCTGCAATAAACAACAAAAATATTGGTGTAGGAGGTAGCTTTAATCACCAAATGACTTATTCTAATGGAACCAATTATATAGAAGCAGTAACAAAGTGCAGTAATTGCACGAATACAGATTTATTTTTTGCAGCATTTGATAGAACTGGTAGGTTAATAGCAGAAGATGTAATATACACATCAGCTACTACTGGAGAAGGTACCTTAGCGATGCATTTTAACGATAGCATGCTCTACATTGGAGGCCTTATTGCAGATACAGCAATAATTTCGGGGGTAGATACTTTTGTTACCAGAGGGTCTAACGATGCATTTTTGGCGGCATATCATTTGGGCAACATTACTTCTATAAAAGAAAATGCCACTTACATAAAAGCAGACAACGGCATATTGGCTTACCCTAACCCTACACAAGGCCAAGTTACTTTAATGGGCAAAGCGGTTAACAATCAAGCGCAATTGTTCAGTATTTCAGGGCAATTGGTCAGAACGTATCGTTTAGATGAAAATGCATTCCGTCAACAAATTAATTTAGATAACTTAGACAGTGGCATTTACTTTTTAATAATTGTAGGGGAAAGTGAAAAACAACAAGTGAAGATTGTGAAGGAGTAGGAAAGAATTAGTAATCAGGTTAATTAATCCTGGTCCTGAACTTTCATTTGCTGACAACAATGAATTGAATTTGTTTTTACAACACAAAAACTTTGAGTTAATTTACATTTCAGTTTTATACAAAGAAATTATGGGAAGAGCTTTTGAATACCGAAGAGCAGCAAAAGAGAAACGTTGGGACAAAATGTCGAAGGTGTTTCCGAAGTTGGCAAAGAAAATAACCTTAGCCGCAAAAGAAGGCGGAATGGACCCTGAAACCAATGCAGCATTAAGAACTGCCATTCAAAATGCAAAGGGCGAGAACATGCCCAAAGACAACATTGACAACGCCATTAAAAGGGCGGAAGCGAAAGATCTTGCAGCCTTTGAAGAGGTAAATTATGAAGGAAAAGGTCCACATGGAGTGCAAATTTTTATAGAGTGCGCTACTGACAACACTACTAGAACAGTAGCAGATGTAAAATCGTATTTCAACAAAGCAGGTGGCGCTACCGTGCCAACTGGTTCTTTAGAGTATATGTTTACTAGAAGAGCAGTTATAGAATTTGAATTAACAGAAGGCCTAGACCCCGAAGAATTAGAATTGGAATTAATTGATGCCGGATTAGAAGAAATTGAAGTAGACGGAACAACTGCCTATGCTTACGCTGCATGGACTGATTTTGGCACACTCACATCTGCATTTGAAGAAAAAGGAATAGAAGTAACCAAGGCAGACTTACAGCGTTTTCCAACTTCGCCAGTAGAGTTCGATGACGAACAAATGAAAGATATTGATAAGATGTTAGACAAGCTTGAAGACAACGATGATGTTCAAGCGGTTTACACCAACATCGCATAAAATTAAAGCCACGTCAACGTGGCTTTTTTTATGTTCCATTTTGTAAGTTTGAAGAAATACAAAATCGCCCATGCTGATAAAAAATATCAAATCACTTCTTCAAACTAGCACTCCAACAAAAGCACTTCGAGGAAAAGAACTTTCCGAATTAAAAAGTATAGAAAACGCTTGGTTGCTCTTGGAAAACGATACTATTAAAAACTTCGGCAGCATGGATACTTGTCCTAGTTTTGAAGGCGAAACAATTGATGCTTCGGGAAAAATGATATTGCCAACCTGGTGCGACTCACATACCCACTTGGTATTTGCCACCAGCAGAGAAGAAGAATTTGAAATGCGTTTAAAAGGCAAGAGCTACCAAGAAATTGCCGAAGCTGGCGGAGGAATTTTAAACTCTGCGAAAAAGCTACAAAATACTTCTGAAGATGATCTTTTTGAATCGGCTTGGAAACGATTGAACGAGGTTATAAAAATGGGAACCGGTGCTATTGAAATTAAAAGCGGTTATGGACTTTCGGTGGCTGGTGAATTAAAGATGCTTCGGGTAATTAAACGATTAAAAGAAAAGAGCCCAATTCCTATTAAAGCTAATTTTTTAGGTGCACACTCCTACCCTTCTGAATATAAAGACAATCATCAAGGTTATATTGATTTAATTGTTAATGAAATGCTACCCCAGATTGCTAAAGAAGGTTTGGCTGATTACATTGATGCCTTTTGCGAAAAAGTAGCATTTTCAGTTGCTGAAACGGAGCAAATTATTGAAGCAGGAGCCAAATATGGCTTAAAAGCTAAAATTCATACCAATCAATTTAATTGCATGGGAGGCATTGAATTGTGCGTAAAACACAATGCTTTGTCGGTTGACCATTTGGAAGTAGTAAACGAAGAAGAAATGGAGTGTTTGAAAAACTCGGAGACCATCGCCACCCTATTGCCTTCGGCTCCCTTCTTTTTGAGTGATCCGTATCAGCCTGCCAGGGGGTTGATCGATACAGGAGCAGCAGTAGCTTTGGCTTCAGATTACAATCCAGGCTCTTCACCATCTGGGAATATGAACTTTGTAGTTTCCTTAGCCTGTGTAAAATTAAAAATGACTCCCGAAGAGGCAATAAATGCCGCCACCATTAACGGAGCGTTTGCCATGGAACTAGAACACGATTACGGTAGCATTGCTATTGGAAAAAAGGCGAACTTCATCGTAACTAAACCAATTAATTCAGCTGCTTTTATTCCCTATTCTTTTGGAAAAGATGCAATTGATCAAGTCATTATAAATGGAAAAAAAATCTAACATCCAACTGGATTTATTCCAAGCGGAAGACCTTTGGAAAATTTTCTCCCAACGAGAAGGGGAGAAAAAAATTGGCGAAAGCATGTTTGCCGGCAGCGAATTTTTAGATCAATCGTTAGAAGATTGCCCAGCTACGTTTGTTGTTTTTGGAATTCCAGAAGACGTTGGCCCTCGAGCTAATTGCGGACGAGGTGGAGCCGATTCTGCTTGGAAAGCCTTCTTGCCAAAGTTTGTGAACCTACAAGAAAGCACACGACTAAAAGGTGCTGACGTGCTTTTACTCGGCTCCTTTGATTTTAGAAAATTAGACGGTTACGAGTTTGGCAGCCTAAAGCATTTAAGAGAAGTAGTTGCTCTAATTGACGAATCGGTTTCTGCATTAATGGAACGTGTCATTAAAGCAGGAAAAATTCCAATAGTAATTGGCGGAGGACACAACAACTCTTACGGCTTGTTAAAAGGAACCTCCATGGGGTTAGGAAGGTCGGTGAATTGTATTAATTTAGATCCGCATGCAGATTACCGAGCCTTGGAAGGTCGACACTCCGGAAACGGATTTTCCTATGCAAAAGCACAAGGATATTTGGAAAAGTACTCCATTGTTGCGTTGCATGAAAACTACAATTCGCAGGAAATGATAGATCGCATGGAACTGGATTTAGTAGATTTTTCAACCTACGAGGACATTTTTCTTCGCGAAGAAATTGATTACTTGGATGCCGTTAACATTAGCTTGACCTTTGTTGGAGCTGCCCCGTTTGGAGTTGAATTAGATTGCGATGCCATAGAAAACTTTCCTTCTTCTGCGCAAAGCCCAAGTGGAATTAGCACGTTGCAGGCAAGGCAATACGTGCACCACGCCGCACGTTTACCCAATGCGAGTTACTTGCACTTGCCAGAAGCGGCTCCTTCTTTACTGGAAGGTTCAGGACCTCAAGTTGGCAAAATGTTGAGCTATTTGGTGAGTGACTTTATAAAAGCGAAAACTCAATTATGAATTACAAATCTGAGAATTACGAATTTTGGCTTCGCAACCGCATGTAGAAACCTGCAAATTCATCGGCTTAGAAAACCCAAGAAAGCCTCACAATAATCTGTTCGTTTACACTAACAATTTCGTAATTTAAAATTTCATAATTCGTAATTCCAAAGCAGATTGAAAATTATAGAATGCATCCCGAACTTCTCCGAAGGAGCAAACCAAGAAACTTTGGCAAAAATTGCGCATGCAATAAAGTCAACCGAGAATGTAAAACTTTTACATCAAGACTCAGGAAAAGCAGCAAACAGGACCGTTTTTACCTATGCAGGAGAAATGGAAGCTGTTTTTGAGGCAACTTATAGAGCCATTCAAGTGGCAACTGAAACCATCGACATGCAAACCCAAAAGGGAGAACACCCAAGAATTGGTGCTTGCGATGTTTGTCCTTTTGTTCCGATCTCAGGAATTACAATGGATGAATTAATTACTAAAGTTCAAGCCTTTGCAGAAAAAGTTTCCAAAGAGCTAGGTGTTCCCATCTTTTTGTACGAGGAGTCCGCTAAAAGTGCAACAAGAAGAAATTTAGCAAAGCATAGAGTTGGTGGTTATGAAGCGCTGGAAAAGCGGATGGCTGACAAAAAGTGGCTCCCCGATTTTGGAAAGTTCAATCCAAAAACCGGAGGAACAGTTATGGGAGCAAGGAATTTCTTGGTAGCCTATAACATTAACCTAAACACGAAAGATGCTGCCATTGCACAAGAGATTGCTTATGACTTGAGAGAACTAGGCCGACCGATGGGTAAGGACAACGGAAAAACCATTTACCAACCCGGATTACTCAAAAAGGTTAAAGCAATTGGTTGGTACATTGAAGATTTTGGCATTGCCCAAGTTTCTATTAACCTAACAGATTACAAAACCACTAGTTTGTACGATGTTTTCGAAACCGCCAAGCAACTTGCTGCGAAACATGGAGTTGAAGTGACAGGTTCTGAATTAATTGGTCTACTACCAAAAGAAGCACTGGTAAAAACAGGAAAACAATATGCTCAGCAAGAAGACTGGACCGAAAAAGAATACATTAGTTTGGCTGAGGACCACTTAGGCTTAGCAGAATTATTTCCTTTTGACCCTAATTTGCGTATACTTGAGTATGTAATGAATGCATAATTTTCACCCATGAGTAAGTCGCCTTCTTCCTTTTTCATCCAACTGATTTACTTCTTTCCCATTCAGCTATTCTTTGTTCACATAAAAAAGAATCAGCAATTACTGATTTTTTGGTTGATGTTGTTTTTAACCATTTATGGAAAATTGGGCCTGAAATATGGAATTCCACAACTCTTCTTGGCTCCCGAATATTTAGGAGAATTAAGCTTCGCCAGTTACTTTATTGTAGGTTTCGCTATTGGCGGATTTGTTACTGCTTTTAATTTGTCAAGCTACATTATGAATGGTTTCCGGTTTCCATTTTTAGCCACGCTTTCCAAACCATTTTTTAAGTACTCCCTTAACAATGCACTATTGCCTGCTATTTTTATTGCTAGCTACTTTTTCCTAACATTTAAGTTTTTACAAGAAAACGAAGCTTTCAGCACCACCGAAATACTGTATCGCTTATTCGGATTCTTAATTGGCTATGTATTGTTTACCGCAAGCGCGTCTTTGTATTTCTTAGCCACCAATAAAGATTTTGAAAAATTATTTGGGAAGGAAATAGCGAAAGTGTTAGCTCTTGGTGGAAAAGAAGATGAGCCAACTAACTCTATCCTTGCGAAAAAGAACAAAATATGGTATGAAAATGACGATAAATCGTGGCGAATTGAAAGCTATTTAAACGCTAGTTTCCGAATTAAAGCCACTCGACCTGCATCGCATTACGATAAGAACATGCTCTCTCAAGTATTTCGGCAAAACCACATTAACGCTTCCCTTTTTCAAATCTCCGTGGTCGCATCCATCTTAATATTAGGTGCTTTTCGTGATTTTGAGGTACTCTTAATTCCTGCAGGCGCGAGTATCGTTTTGTTGTTAACTGTTTTACTCATGCTGAGTTCTGCCATACGTTCATGGACCAAAGGTTGGACCTTGATGATTATTATTGCGGCGCTCTTTGGGCTTAATCAACTTACTAAGAACGACAACAAGTACTTTGAAAGTAAGGCATATGGGATGACTTATGACAAACCTGAAAACTATTCCAAAAGCTTTACCCCTCCTTCCTCCAAAGAGGTGAAAGCAGATTTAAAGTTGACCATTGAAAGACTAGAAAACTGGAAAAAGCAAACCGGACAGGAAAAACCTGTTGCCGTTTTTATTGCAACAAGTGGCGGTGGTTCGAGAGCATCCATGTGGTCTTTTTTGGCCATGCAGCGCCTGAACGAAAAGACCGATGGCGCCTTGATGCGACACATGAATCTAGGTACGGGATCTTCAGGTGGGATGATCGGGCTAGCCTACTATAGAGAGCTTTACAGAAGAAACCTGCCAACGGAAGATAAAATTATGGACATGGGAAAGGACATTCTCAATCCAATCATATTCAATTTAGCGGTAAATGACCTTTTAATTCGCAGTCATAAATTTGAAGAAAATGGTGAGATGCACTGGAAAGATAGAGGTTTCATCTTTGAAAAAACCTTGCACCAAAATACCGATTCGGTTTTATATAAAAGTTTGGGTGACTACAAAACTGAAGAGTTGAACGCTACAACACCGAGCCTAATTCTCACTCCTTCTATTATCAATGACAGTCGAAGGTTAATAGTTTCAAACTTTCCACTTCGATTTTTATGTACCAATAACAACGAAAATGTTGATTTTCAAAGCTTTTTCGAAAATCAAGACCCCAATACTATAAATTACGCTACACTGCTGAGAATGAACTCTTCATTCCCCTACGTTTTGCCTTCCGTGAGTTTACCAACGGACCCACAAATTGAAGTTTTTGATTCCGGTTTGAAGGATAATTTCGGGATGAAAACAACCATGAATTACATTAACCAATTGAAGGGATGGTTAGAGGAAAATACCTCGCAAGTGATTATACTGCAAATAAAAGATGGACTGAGCACAAGAAATAAAACGAAAAACAAGTCACAAAGTATCGTGAGCGAATTATTGAGTCCATTTGGTAGTTTATACGGCAACTGGTTCGATGTTCAAAAATACAATCACGATGAATTACTACACTTTCTAAAAGAAGGTTACAACGGAAAAATTGACGTTTTAGAATACAACCTAAACAAAAGTGAAGACCATTACATTTCTTTAAGCTGGCATCTAAATGCGAAAGAAAAGCAACAAATATTAAATTCAGTAAATTTAGAGGAGAATTTGGAGACGGAAAAAACCCTAAAAACCCTTTTAAATAAACCATTATGAAAAAGATAAAAATTGCGTTTGCATTTGCCTCATTCATTGCATTTACCTCATGCAATGAAAAGACGAAGAAAGATTATCATGCCGAGCACGATAATTTTAAAATAGAAATAGAGCAGATGAAAATAAAACTAGAAGCAACTGAAGCACAGCTTTTGAATGTAAGTGCTGAGTTATCTGAATTGAGAAATGAATTAAAAACAGATACGATTGTCACCCGTGCAAAGTAAGCTGCTTTTTATTATTTTCTTGTTATTTCAGCAGACACTTTTTGCTCAAAAAAAGGACTCCTTGCCTCAGTATTACCAAGCTTATGAATTTCAGAAGGTAGTTAATACCCTGCAACTCGAAACGGACATTAGTGCTCCCGATTACTTTATTTTGGCTAAAAGTTACAACAAGTTAGGCCAGTCTAAAAAAGCTTTAACGGCTATTAATAAAGCAATTGAACAGGAAAAATCCAACATTAGTTATCTGAATTTTTTAGGCGAGCAGCAATTAAAACAAGATAAAAAAATAGCCGCATACGGAACCTATTTAAAGTTGTGCAAATTACAACCGAGCAATGCCTATTACTACAAGCGCATAGGTCAAGCTTTAAATAACAGCTCCTTCCACCAAGCAAAGGAACAGCAAATACTCTTTGCTAATGGAGACTCTTTGCCAAAAACAGAAGAAGGAGTAAAAGTAGCTCAAGAAAAATTTAGAGCATTAAACTTGCCTTCACATGTGTGGGATGCTTATCAAAAGGCCATTGAGTTGAATCCAAACGACATTGAGAGCAAGTTAATCTTGGTGGAACTCTATCTAAAAATGAACAACTTGGGAGGTGCAGACCCCTTGGTTCGTAAATGCTTAGAATTACATCCTGAAGAAGAGAAATTTGTGTCACAAGCGATCAACATTGCATACCGACTGAGAGACTATCAGGATGTAGTGGAAAAGTGCAAGTTATACTACAGCATTGCAGACTCGAGTTTAACGGTGCAAAAAATGGAAGGTATTGCGAGCTTTCAGCTCAACGAATTTCAAAAAACCATTGATCTTTTATCCGCAGTCATTGAAGTGGATCAGGATTCAGAAGTACTACATTATTTTCTTGGACTTGCGAACCAAGAACTAGGGAATATGGAAGAAGCAGCACTGTATTTACAAAAAGCAATTGAGCTAGGAATAACAGAAAACATTGGAAAATACTATACGAGACTGGCTATTGTTCAAGAAGAGTTGGGAAATCTTAAAAAATCCATACAGCTCTACAAAGCGGCATATCAAGAAACAAACGATAAAATTTTACTCTATCATTTGGCTAGAAACTACGATACCTTTTACAAGGATAAAACCACTGCCATAAAGTACTACAAACTTTACTTGGAAGAGTTAGACTCCTCTAATATTGAATATTTGGAGTATGCCAAAAGTAGAATTCACGAGCTGAAAGTAGAGAAGCATTTTGATTTAGACACTTTGTAGTAAATATCACATTTTTTACAACCATATGTTATTTCATCGGTTTACCTTTGTAAAAAACAACCATACTATGGATTTGAATACCATTGAAGAGGCAATAGATGCTATAAAAAACGGAGAAATAATTATTGTAGTTGACGATGAAGATCGGGAGAACGAAGGAGATTTTCTAATTGCAGCCGAAAAGGTTAACCCGCAAGTAATCAACTTTATGGCAACTCATGGACGTGGTTTAATTTGTGCTCCGTTGGTGGAAGAGCGGTGCGATGAATTAGGGTTAAACCTAATGGTAGATCAAAATACGGCAGCTTACGAAACCCCATTTACGGTATCTATTGACCTTATCGGTTATGGAACTTCCACAGGAATTTCGGCGAGTGATCGTTCTAAAACGGTTCTAGCTTTGGTTAAGCCAGAAACTAGACCAGAGGAATTGGGAAAGCCAGGACATATCTTTCCACTAAGAGCAAAGAAAGGCGGAGTATTGCGAAGAGCAGGGCATACAGAAGCCGCGATTGATTTTGCGAGATTGGCTGGCATGCAACCCGCAGGCGTGATTGTGGAAATCATGAATGAAGATGGTACCATGGCTCGTCTCCCTGACTTGATTAAAATTGCTCAAAAACACGACTTAAAGCTAGTTACTATTAAGGATTTGATTGCTTATCGAATTAAGCATGAGACCTTAGTCACAAGAGAAATAGAAGTTAGATTACCAACAGAGTATGGTGATTTTAACATGGTACATTACACACAAACAACGACCGGAGAAGAGCATTTAGCTTTGGTTAAAGGAGAGTGGGAAAAAGACGAACCAGTGCTGGTTCGCGTACATTCCTCTTGCATGACCGGTGATATTTTTGGATCGTGTAGATGTGATTGCGGACCGCAGTTGCAAGAATCGATGCGAACGATTGAGAAAGCAGGAAAAGGGGTAATTGTATACATGAACCAAGAAGGAAGAGGAATTGGTTTATTGAATAAGTTGAAAGCTTACAAACTACAAGAAGAAGGTTACGATACAGTAGATGCCAACCTTAAACTTGGCTTCAACATGGATGATCGAGATTACGGAATTGGTGCTCAGATTTTAAGAGACTTGGGAGTGAGTAAAATGAAGTTGATGACCAACAATCCTAAAAAACGAACTGGCCTAATTGGTTATGGCCTAGAAATAGTGGAGAATGTGGGTTTGGAAATAGCTTCCAACGAACACAACGCTTCCTACCTTAAAACCAAAAAGGACAAAATGGGACACTCCCTAAAACTTAACAACTAAGTTTACTTATCCCCTTATGTATTCGTAATTTGCGGCTACTTTGAAAAGAAATAGTTTCACTAGTCGTTTGCTATTTGGTTTAAATATAACTGTTGTTATATCTGCCATACTCGGCTACGTTTCCCCTTTCATCAGTCCCGCTACTATTTGGCCTTTGGCCTTTTTTGGTTTGGCCATGCCTTACTTATTGCTGCTCAACTTCATTTTTTTGCTCTATTGGGTTTTTCGAAGAAAAGCATGGTTTGTTGTTTCATTATTAGCACTTTCCATTGGTTATACTACCATTCCAAAATACATTCAGTTCAACTTTGGCAATCAAGAATTAAAGGAGAGTTCGTTTAAAGTGATGTCATTTAACGTACGTGTTTTTGATTTATACATGTGGACCAAGGAAAAAAGCGCTAGAAACTTAATTTTTGACTTCTTGAAACAGGAAGATCCAGACGTTTTATGCCTGCAAGAATTTTATCAACGCGACGAGCAACTGAAACGTTACGAATTTAAAACATTAGACACTCTCGTTAAAATTTTAAGTGCAAAAAACTACCACGTTCACTATACCACCACCTTAAGAAAAACCGACCATTGGGGTTTAATTACTTTCTCTAAATTTCCAATCGTGGGCAAAGGTGTTCTTCCTTTCGAAAACCAAGGAGACAATGCATCCATTTACACAGATGTGCAAATAGAGGACAAAACTGTGCGCATCTATAACAACCATCTCGCTTCAATTAAACTAGAAAAGCGAGATTACAAAACCATGAAAACCATTAATGACCAAGACTACTCGGACATGATTAATAAAAGTACTGGGTTGTTAGGAAAAGTAAAGAACGGCTTCATAAAACGCTCACTGCAAGCTGATTTAATAGCAACTAGCATTTCAAATTCCCCTTTCCCTGTAGTTGTTTGCGGAGATTTCAACGACAGTCCTACTTCGTACACTTACAATACAATAAGAGGTAACTTAAAAGATAATTACCTAACAAGTGGTTCTGGTTTAGGACGAACCTATATTGGGGAGTTTCCTTCCTTTCGTATTGATTATATTTTCTGTGATACGACTTTAAAAAGTTCGAATTACACTACTCACCCAGTTGAACTTTCAGACCATCATCCGATTAGTGTTAATTTGAACTGGAAATAAAAACCTTTGTAAATAATGCTTGTTCTTTTTGTATGGAAGTGATCGAAAAGCACAAACTAGACGAAAGAGCAATTGACAGAATTGTAGAAATGGCTTGGGAAGACCGAACTCCATTTGAAGCAATAGAATTCCAATTTGGAGTTACTGAAAAAGAAGTAATTCAGTTGATGAAAAATCAAATGAAACTTCGAAATTGGAAAAAATGGCGAGCACGGGTGCAAGGCAGAAAAACCAAACATGCCTTTTTAAGAAGCGGCGAAGTAGGGAGATTTAAGTGCACCATGCAACGACAAATTACTCGAAATAAAATTTCTAAACGTTAGTAACGTTCTAGATTGCAAGCTTATTTTTAGATTTTATGGTTAACAAAAAAGAGCTACTCGAACTTATTGAAGCTTACCCAAACAAAGACGAGCACAGACAACAAATTCTCGAATTCCTAAGTCAAAATGAAGACTTTTGGACTAAAAACAATGAGTCAGGACAAATTACTGCTTCTTGTTGGGTGGTGAATAAAGAGCGAACTAAAGCGCTCATGACGCACCACAAAAAATTAAATCGGTGGTTACAAATTGGTGGACATCTGGAAGCCGTCGATTATTCGATTTTTGATGCTTGCATTCGTGAGCTGAAAGAAGAATCTGGATTAACTCGATTCAAACTGCTACAAGATTCCATATTTGATTTAGACGTTCACGATATCCCTAAATCAAAAAAAGGAACACCGGCTCATCTCCACTATGATATCCGAATGTTTTTTGAGGCTGACGAACAGGAAGTAATCAATTTTGACGTGGAAGAATCTAATGAAATAGCTTGGATGGAATTAGCGAAACTTGCTGATTTAGAGAATGAATCCATTGTTCGAATGGCGAGAAAGAGTATTCTGCGTCCAGTATAATTTAACCGAGCTACAACTCTTCTAATTTCACAAAGTCCCAATATAAATTATGTCCTTCCAAGTCGTGAGAAAACACCAAAGCCTTATTCCCACTTTCACCTGCATGAATACCTGATGCTAGGAAGTGGATGCCTTCGTCGGTAACGTGTTCAAATTCTTTCGCCTGAAAACCAATGTCTCCACCAATGCAAAGAACTTCCACCCCACGCTGTTCCAGCTCTACTAATTTAGGATACACTTCCGAATTAAAGTTATTGGGATTAATACAGTAAAAACAATCTCCGAAACCTGCATTAGAAACCTAGGAAACCCGAGATTCTAATTTAGCGCGATCATACATCCAAATTAATTTGTGGTGAAGGATAATCAAATGTGATGATTGCTTAAGCGTATCTAACACTTCAAATAAAAAGTCTTTCTGCTCGCCAATTATGTTGCTCAAACTATCTTGAGTATCCAAAACAACTATAGTTATTCCATTTTGGTGAATCGAATAGTAAGAAGGTCTTTTAGTAAATTTCTTAATACGTTCAGGATTTGTATAATCGTGGTTCCCCAATGACCATAAAGTACTTTTGTTACTCAAGTTAAAAATGGAATCCACGTGCTCCATAGTCGTATCGTCAGCTGAAGTAAGTTGCGCTAAATCTCCGCCCAACCATAGCATGTCGTAGTTGTTAAAGTTGATTTGTTCTACTACACTGTCTAATTTTGGATTGGTATTCGTTCGTGTGTGAGAAAGGTGTAAGTATTTTTTTAGTAAAGGATTAGAATTTATTTCTTTTTCTTTCTGCCCCGGAGTACAAGAAAAAAATAATAAACTAAAAATGAAAGTTATACCGACTAGAAATTTAAACATGAAGAAGATTCAACTCTAAAATTATAGAAGCTGAAAGGTACTTTAAAAAGACCAATTACTTATTTCTACATTTTTATTAGCCCTCTTTACCAGATTTTGAAACTCGGCCATATTTCCATGAAGCCAATTGGGCATGTAAATGACAGAATCAGTTTCTCCATTTTCGAGTCGAAAGCCAATGTACCAAAGGCTAATATTGTTGACTCTTAACCCTGTAAGTTTTATATCATTCACTTCCTTCAGGGGAATTTGCCTTGCAGTTTTCTTTCCTGTTACGTATAAAAAACTACTGTCAAATTCAATCATTTTAGTCTGATCTAACAAATAATAGACAATCGAAAATACTGCCAAAAAAACGAAAAGACCTACTCCATTTTCAAAGTCCATTTCATTTTTATATAACTTATCGAACAACACCCAAACAAAAAAGATAATAGGAATCCATATCACGAATCTCACCCAGCGAATGTTTCTTGATAATCTTGTTCTATTGTTTTCCATTTAAAGGCAGTGGTAGACTAAGCGTTAGAATTGGAAAAATAACAAACTATTTTATAGATTCAGAAAAATAGGAAGTACGAAAAAATGAAGGCGTCAAATTGTTGTTTCTTCTTGCGTATTCCGGTTAAAGGTTATAACGCCAGTACTTTTAACATAGTTAAATAACAAAAAGTAACTTGACAATTTAACTGTCCATAACGACTTGTGTTTTTAGTGTCAAGCTACACCCAATTAAATCAAAGGATAAATTTATTTCCCTTTAAACCTTCACCGAGCTTTCCACCTAACAAACAACTCTACATCATTCAAACCAACCCCTAGAAGCATAAACCTTTGATTAAAGCGATTATCTCAGCAGGGTAATAGTGCCCGATTCATTTATACGTTCGCCGGTATTCAATTTTACCTTTGCTTTATAAAAATAAGTTCCATTTTCTGTTACTTTACCTCCAACGGTTCTACCATCCCATGGAATATTTTCTAAGGCTACAATTTCGGCTCCCCATTTATTATAAACAACTAGGCTGTAAAATGTAACACTATTCCCATATGGTAGGAACAAATCGTTAATACCGTCTTGGTTTGGAGTAAATATATTTGGGATATGATACTTGGACGGTTCCGTTTTAAACTCCATCGTATCGTTCGTCATACACAAGTTAGAATCCGTTGATTCCAAAATCAAACGGTAATTCTTTGGTAGATTGAACGAATACCTGAAACTATCTGCTGTGGAAATTAATTCATCCTCTAAGAACCATCGGCTAGAAATATATTGAGCGCTTTTATTTACGAGTTCTTTCGTGTTTATTGGATTAACGTCAATCGCTTGAATAACGGCTAAGTTTGGTTTATAAAAACTGACCTTAATGGTATCTGCCAATTGATAACAACTATTTTGAGTCTGTAAGATATACGTTCCAGTATCTTGAATCGAAATTATTTTCGTTGTTTCTCCTGTATTCCATAAGTACGAATCAAAAAATGGAATATTCTCTCCTAGCTCCAAACTGCTTCCTTCGCAAACAGTAGTATCATTTCCTAAGAATAAATTGGAAGGAGGGTCATTCACGGTGACGGTAATTGAATCCCTCACTTCTCCATTACTAGTTTGCGTTGCCAACCAATATATACCTGAATTAAAAACCCTTATGCTCGATGTCGTTTCTCCTGTAGACCAGGTGTAATTGTCAAGCACCAAACCTGTTCTAAGTTCAACGGAATCTCCTTTACAAATAGTTGTATCATTGCCCAAGTTAAATGCAACTTGCTGCACTTGAACCAATATACTATCCAAGTCAAAACTTTGAATACTTCTTGCAAAAGTTCCCGCTATTAATCTGTTGGCAGAATAGTCAATCGCAATATCATTGACCGGAATCATCGGCATGTTACCGCCGACTCGTTGCCAATTCACACCTCTATTAAAGGTTACGTATACACCAACATCTGAAGCAACAAATAGAACCGAATCATTGGTATTGTCCAATATTTCAACATCATTTAATGCAAATGGAGGTAAATCTCCAACCAATGGTGTCCAATTAGCACCAAAATCAGTGGAAATGTGTAAGTGTGGAGTTGTGATAAAATCAAGGTATCCCGAATGACTTACCACTACTAAACTTGAGTCAACAGAAGAAGTTGTTAATGAAGTCACGTAACGGTTGGGCAATCCAGTTGAAATATCGGTTTCGCTAAAAGTGCTTGGATCAATCTTCCAAACTTTTCCATCTCCAGTTCCGGCATACAGCAAATTACTATCTAGTTTGGACTCGCACAATGCAGAGCCGAAGTTATTGGATAAGGTAGATATTCCGGCAGGTAAAACACCGAAATGAACAGGACTGAAGGAACCCGACGGTCCGTTCAGAGTTTGATGGACTCGGTCAGACAAACAATAGAGCTTATTTCTATTGAAGCGACTCATGATGAACGGCATATCCCAATTACGTCCGCCGCTTACTCCATTATCAAAATCGAAATTGCTAAATGCATTGCTTTGATCAAATGCATATAAGTTTCCATTTTGAGTTTCGCAATAGAATATGTTCGAATCTACCGGATCATAAATCAACTGAAATCCATCTCCTCCAAACAACCTCGTCCAGTTATCTGCTTGCTTAGATGAACCCGAAACAGTTCCATTATCTTGCACCCCACCACCATAAAACTCATTTCTATGCGGATTAATGGCAATCCGGTAAAACTGATTATTTGGAATTAAATCAATATCGACCCAGCTATTAGGGTTGTTAATTACTCCTGTACCTAAGTAGAGCCCTCCATCTGTTGCCAGTAACATCGTGTTGGGACCAGTAAATACGAGATCGTGCTTGTCTGCATGAACTTCATAAGTACTCCAATTGGGCACGGTTTGCGTGAAGCTATTTCCTCCATTGGTAGAAGTGAACATATCTACTCCCAATAACCAAACCTCGTCATCGTCATAGGGATTGACCCTCACTTGCCCAAAATACCATCCAAAACCACCATTGTAATTTTGTGGAAGGAACATAGCTATTTCTTTCCCCCATGTCCTTCCGGTATCCAAGCTTTTGTAAAGTCCTTCGTGTACAAAATTTGAATCTGTAATAGTTGCATATACTTTACCGGGGGTTTGGGCAGAAACAGCCAGTCCTATCCTACTCACCGGGTAGTTCGGCAATCCGTTAGTTAGTTTCGACCAAGTCCCACCTCCATTTTTTGTTTGCCATATTCTACAATCATTACCTGACGCTATACTTTGAGTTGACGTTCTCGTTCGATTAAAATAGCTTACATACAACGTTTGAGAATCGAAAGGATCCAAAACTAAATCTATGGCACCCACATTATTGTTCAAGCTGTGCACATTTTGCCAGCTCTGCCCCATGTCTACCGACATATAAACTCCGCGCTGGATGCTGTTTATTCTTGGATTACCGAGCACAGACGCCCAGAGAATATTGTTCGTTGAATCTATCAGTAACTTGGAAACAATTCCAGCGCTATTAAGTCCTGCCGCTTGCCATGTAAGTCCTGCATCATAACTTACTTTCACACCATCGCCTATCCTACCCCAACTGCCAAAGTTTCTATCTCCAGTTGCCACAAAGATGGTATCTGTATTCTTAGGATGTTGAATAATTTGAGAAATACTGAGGTAAGCAAAATCATCTGCAATCGGGAACCACGAGCCGCCGGCATCTGTAGTCTTAAAAATTCCACCTGTAGCCATACCGGCATAAATGGTATTATTATCTTTGGCATCTACAAGAAGACAATTTGCTCTACCGCCTATGTTGGTAGGTCCTTCCATTCTCCAGTTGCTGGATAAACCCGATTTAAGAGCATTTCCCTTGGCGTCTGATTTTTTTGCAATAGCTACTGCTTGCTTAAAGTTTTCAGCTTGTGACTCTGTGGAAGGATAGGACCACCTATCTTCCCAATATTCTGATGGTTTTGATTTTTCTTCGAGAGTATTGACTTTTTCTTCCTCTCTCTCGACTCTTGTTTCGGTTGATTTTGTTGAATAAAAATAAAGTCCGCTCACTAGCAAACAAAAGAATATGAACAATCTGATTCTCATAGTACTAAAATAACCATAAATAGACCAAGAATTTCCATTCATGCTACCTAAAAATTTCAAACGGTTTTCTATTGCAGAATGGTAATGACAGTTAATTCTTACCATCCAATAATAGCAACAATATGGCATAACAGGCTATGAGACCTCAGCTTATGCTAGAAAGATAAGACCTGTTCTTTAACACTTTAATTTGCTAGCTGACAAAGGATCAAAGATGCAACATCAAACCTGTCAATTGCATTGTAGCATCCCCAAGAAAAGCTAATGTCCCGCTTCCATGCCTAAGAAATTCATTTGCTCTAAGGTGCTTGATTCTGCTAATGGTTTATTCTAGACTTCTTAAATAGTTTACTTCAATAACTGTTAAAGCTCATCTAAATTCTGCCTTCTGATGTTAGCAATACTCCGGTAAAAACTCGGTGTTAAACCAGTAATTTTTTTAAACTGATTACTTAGGTGTGCCGTGCTACTGTAATGCATCCGGCAGGCAATTTCTGACAAGCTAAGTTCTTGGTACAACAACAATTCTTTCACCCGTTCAATTTTGTTGATAATGATGTAATGTTGAATGGTAATTCCTTTTACTTCGGTGAAAACATTCGATAAATAGGTGTAGTGAAAACCTAACTTTTCGCTAATGAAATCGGAAAAGTTCACCTTCGGGACTTCTTCTCTCTCGTGAATCATTTCCGTCACTATGTTTTTAATACTTTCTACTAAAATACTGCGCTTGTTATCCAAAAGTTCCAAACCAGATTTTTTTAGGTTTACATTGAGTTTCACAAGCTGCTCTTCCGTTAGTGGTTCCACCAATTAAATTACTCCCAGCTCCACAACGGCTAACTTGATGCCTAACTTTTTCAGCTCGTCCTTCACCTTCATTTTACATCGCATGCTAACCATGTATCTTACGTAGAGCTTCATGGATGTATTTGCTTTTGAGTCTTCATCGGTTTAGCTAACTTTTGGGTCAGAAAGAGGCTCAAGAAATCTTGTAGTTAAAATTTAAAAGCTCGAACAAGGTAAATGTAGGTCATTCTAATTCAGTAATTAAAAAACCTCTCACCGACACAATACTGCATTTTATTTATTCTATGGGGCTAAGCTGCTGAATTTTGAAAAGCCCGTATGCTGTTGAAGTAACGATTAAAACAATGTATCAAAAACGGTTGTACGAGTTTTGTTGTACTTTTTGGCGTTTTTTCAGTAAAACGTTAAACAAAATGCAAACTAGAGAACCTTCCATAAAAAAGGGTTTTAAACCTTGCAGCTTAAAACCCTTCTTAAAATTGATTTGTTAGATTCGAAATGGAAAGCTATCTAAAAGACATATCTAAATGCTAAACTTCCATCTATAAAGCCATTCCCATTTCCAATAAAGTCAACGTAAGGCATGATGTCAAGGCCTATGGTGAATGGGATTTCAGCAAAGTAATACTCCATCCCAAATATTCCTACTATACTTACTACTGTGTAATTTCTATCCTTGTAATCGTCTTTATTATTCCAACTACGGTAATATCGACCATTATAGGTTCCAATACTTGCGCCTAATCCATACTCCCAACTTAGTCTTGAAACTCCAAGGGCATTCCCCTTGTGAAGCTCATACAGTGCGGTTAGATTTACTCCACGATAGCGAGTACCTATAATTCCCTCTAAAGCTGCATTGTTAGAAATAAAGTGCTTCACACTGATTCCTGAATTCCAACCGCCACGGACTCCAACAGCTGTTTTGTAACCGCTACTTTCTTGCGCCGCAGCCTGACCTACCATAAGCATAAAAGCTACTGTTATAATCTGCGTTATTATTTTAAAATTCATTTTTTTGTTTCATTTTTTTGAGTTGCAAAAGTGTTTCTACAACCAAGCAAAGTTGGGATAAGGGTTCTGTTAAAACCTTACACAACTTAAGGAAGGAGTTATATATTTTACATGTTTATTGAATCGAATAGAACTAGGAGAAACAAAAAAGGCGACACCAAAGTACCGTCCTTTCTATCCTATTGGGTTGTTTCCTTTAGGAAACCTACCTTACTATGGTATTGCCATCTAAGGTAATTCCACCAGACCTAGCCATTGCGCTTCCACTAAGTGTTGCTCCTGTGCTAAACGAAATGGACTCCATGGCCATCACTATACCTTTAAAAACAGAAGTAGTACCAAAAGTCGCAGAACTACCTACTTGCCAAAAAATATTGTTTGGTGAAGCACTTCCTGCTAAAATTACCTGACGACCTGAAGTTGTGGTTAAGGACGAAGCAATTTGGATGATAAAAACTGCATTTGCATTTCCCAAGGCATCAAAGGTTACATCTCCAGAGGAGATGGCCAAAGAGGAAGTAGACTTATACAAACCAGGAGTTAATGTCAATCCGCCAATGTTGCCCGAAATGGTTACCATATCCGTAGCCGTTCTTCCTGCAGCATCATTATAAGCTGCTGTTAAATCTAACTTTGCTTGATTAGAAATGTTGTCGTTGATTCGCAAGGTACCATTTAAGATTCCCGGAGGAAAACCTCCTACAGATGTTCCCGGGCTCAAGCCAAGGTCACCTGTAATGTTGGTAGCTCCGGTATTGGTTACTTCTGAACCGGCAAGTATTGCAAAGTTAACCGACTGTGCTAATGGAACACCTGCATGAACTGTGGTTTGAAGTGGTATGGTGATTATATTGGGTTCAGCAACAGGTGTTACTTTTTTGTCGTCATCATCCTTGCAAGATGCGCTAAACAATAATGCAGTGATGGTTAAGGGTAATGCTAATTTTTTAATAAACATTTGTTTGGGGTTTAAGCCACGAAAAAACTTTCGCAAACTTGGCAAAATTGAGATTACCCTAGACTATATCCATTACATGAAAAACACTATTCATTACACATTTCACAGTTTTAGTTGGTTCCTAACTCCACTGCACCTTTTGATTCTGTAAAATTTGAGAATCTATTTTTGGGCTAGGACCAAAAAAGCTCGCTTGGTAAATGGAAATGGTTACTTTTTAACTATTTTGAAATTATACCTCTCTCCATTTTGAGCTTCCGCTACCAAGAAGTATACACCGCTCTCTCTATTTTTCAAGTCCACCTTATTCTTTTGCAAAACACCACTCTGAACCTTTTTTCCCTGTAAATTGTACATCTCATAACTGCGGAGTTTTACCTGCGTTTGGATGCTAAGCTCATCTTCAACGGGATTCGGGTAAATTTGAAATTGAGCTACTTCCTGTTTATCGATTCCTAAAGCACAATTTATAGAAGGTTTCTCACCGTTCAACAGATGTAATGCAACAACGTCATACTCTGCTGCAATAGAGTCCACACATGCTGAATTGAAATAGGTGTAGAACAAAGAAAAGTGTTGCGTAGCATAACTACCATTCTGCAGGTCTAAACTGTTTAGTCCATTTAAGCCTTCTATATAAATTGAATTTAAGTTCGGTAAATCAGAAAGATCTATAGTTCTTATGCTGCTGTGGTCACTAATTCTAAGGTGTTCCAAACTTGCTAAATTCAAATTTGAAATATCAGTTAAGCCAAAATCGCCTGGTACGGTGAGCCTTCTTAGGTTGCTAAATTGACTAATGTCTTGAAGACTGTTTACAACGGTTCCGCTGGCTGGGCTGATTACTAAATTTTGAATTGCAAGAGCTTCAGTAAGCTGGATTTCATTATCTCGGTTGGTATCGATTAAGCTATCTGCTATTTCATCCCCATTTATATCATTACTTGCAGCGGTTAATAAATAATTTTTTAGATTTTGATTAACGAAAATTAGATCCTGACCAAAACCAACGTTTGAAAAAATCGTGAGGAAAATAAAAAGGGTTCTAATTTTCATTTTGTTTATTGTTGGGAACGCCCATGTAAGATTTGTTGGGCATTAAGTAAAGATACACTTTCAATTTACTACTCAGCAAAACCTGAATTTCAGTTTTGTAAATTATCAAACATTACGAAATCTGAAATCAGATTTTGCGTTGTATCAAAAGGAAGCTAAACTTTCGTAACCTGCTTACGCCCAATGAATTTTACATTATGTTACCAACAGTTATTGTGCTCACAGTCAACTACTCACAGAATAAAACTCGAGTCAAGTACGTTGTCCATTTATACTGAAACTAAGCCCTAAATTGAAAAACTGAAGCTTGCGATTTTGTTTGTTCAAAATCTAAACCAATGAAGATGGTTTAGTCCGTTAGTTATGTGCACTTTGAGTTAGTTACTCAGTCCGACCGTTGGCCCGAAGTGGAATATTTGCAATTTTGCAGAACTGAAATATCGGTATTGTTGTCCATGCGTTAATTGCGAAGTGGAGTAGATGCAATTTTGTGAAAATGTAATATCAGCTTTGGTATAAGTCAAACCGACAAGAATAGTGTAAAAGTTGCAATTTAGCAGAACTGAAATATCTGTATTGTAGTCCGTGCGATTTATACGAAGTGGAGTAGATGTAATTTTGTAAAAATGTAATATCAGTTTTGGTATAAGTCAAGCCGTTAAGAAAAGTGTAAAAGTTGCAATTTGGCAGAACTGAAATATCGGTATTGTTGTTCGCATACATGAGACGAAGTGGAGTAGAAATTGGATATTCTAAAGGCTATTTTTATATCCTATTTCGTTTAAATCGGATTTTAGTTTATCGAAATCTTGTAATTCAGGATTAATTTCTCGAGCGAATTCTTCTGTCGCTAACACTCCGTTATAAACCTTTTCGACAAGGTCTAATTTAAGGTCGCTCTTTTCAAAGTTTTCTTCATAATATTCTTCTGCCCAAATTTTAAATGTCAGAGGTTTTCCATCTAAAAGATTTAGTAAATATTTTGAACCGTCCTTAAAATCATCTTTTGGCAAAATTGCATTACCTTTTTGCCATTCATCATCATTTTTAGTTTGCCATATACAGAAAGTTGTTCCTATACTTTTTACAGGTTCTTCGAATATGAATTTAGAAAATGCTTTTGGTAAATTATCAAGAACTCCATTTTGGATGATTTGAATTAATTCAGTTTTAGATTCTTTCTTTGAACCAAATAGTTTATCAATAAATGATTTCTTTTCTTTTATAGCTGTATTTTTCCAACCATTCATTTTACTTTCATGGCTGAATCCATTAATACAAGTCCCATTGCTACTGAAAAGTATTAATAAATGGTCGCCTTGACCATTTCGCATTTCACAAAACTCTTCGTTTTCGCTCCAATCTTTCTGGTATGAAAAATATCTATATTCCCATTCAGGACAAATAATAGCTTCCAAAGCAGAAATTGATTTACAAACATTTTTTAAATCGATTGGACTTGGTAAAAGATTTAAGTTTTCAGTTGAAATTTCGCCCATAAGTTAGATATAATAGGTTTTGTAAATCAAGTAATTTAGGTATTGTTGGTAACATCCAGATAAACGGAAGGGTGCGTTTATATACCTTTCATCTGTATGCTTTTTTATTCTTTCAAATATACAACTTAGCTACTTTTACCGCCAATGCATTAAAAACAAAAAAGCCACGCTTCTCAGCGTGGCTTTTACATTTTGTATTGTTCGTTTTTAAATTGTTCTTGCGTTATCTACTTTGGTTTTTAGCAATGCTTGGTCAATCACTTCTTTCATCTCTTTTACGTAAATGAATTTCAGTCCTTTTAGGTAGCTCTTGTCAATTTCCAAAATGTCCTTCTCGTTCGATGCAGACATAATGATTTCTTTAATTCCAGCTCTTTTAGCTGCTAGAATCTTCTCTTTAATTCCACCTACTGGCAACACTCTCCCTCGCAAGGTAATCTCCCCGGTCATGGCTAAGTTCTTCTTCACTTTTCGTTGTGTAAAAGCAGAAATAATTGCCGTTAGCATGGTAATCCCTGCAGAAGGTCCATCTTTAGGAGTTGCGCCTTCAGGCACATGAAGGTGAACATTCCAATTTTCGAAAGCCTCTGATTTAATCCCAAATTCTTCATGGTGTGATTTAATGTATTCCAAAGCAATCGTTGCCGATTCTTTCATTACATCCCCCAAGTTGCCGGTTAACGTTAGCCTCCCTTTTCCTTTACTCAAACTTGTTTCAATGAATAAAATATCTCCTCCTACAGAAGTCCAAGCTAAACCAGTGACTACTCCGGCAACATCATTTCCTTGGTACTTATCTTTAGAATGTCCGGGGCCTAAAATCTCGTATAATTTTTCTACCGTAATCGAAGTATCGTATTCCTCTTCCAACGCAATCGACTTAGCGGCAAATCGCACTACTTTCCCCAATCGCTTTTCTAAGGTTCTTACGCCCGACTCTCTTGTATATTCATCACAAATTATTTCAATTGCCTTTTCAGGAATTGAAATTTGCTTCGCTGTCAACCCATTCTCTTCTCTCAACTTCGGAATTAAATGCTTTTTCGCAATTTGAATTTTCTCTTCTACCGTGTAGCCATTAATTTCAATCATCTCCATTCTATCGCGCAATGCAGGTTGAATGGTGGCTAACGAATTCGCCGTTGCAATGAATAAGATTTTAGACAAATCGTAATCTAGCTCAATAAAGTTATCGTTGAAGGTTCCGTTTTGCTCCGGGTCCAATACTTCCAATAAAGCAGAAGAAGGGTCTCCTTGGTGAGAATTTCCCACCTTGTCAATTTCATCTAAAACAAAAACCGGATTAGACGTTTTTACTTTCTTCAAGTTTTGCAGAATCCGACCCGGCATAGCGCCTATGTACGTTTTTCGGTGTCCTCTAATTTCTGCTTCGTCTCTTAAACCACCCAAACTCATCCGAACGTATTTTCTGCCAATTGCCTCGGCAACTGATTTTCCCAAAGAGGTTTTACCAACTCCTGGAGGTCCGTACAAACATAAAATTGGAGACTTCATGTTACCTTTCAACTTTAAAACTGCCAAATGCTCTATAATTCTCTCTTTTACGTCCTTCAGTCCAAAGTGGTCTCGATCTAAAATTCGTTTGGCTTCCTTTAAATCAAATTTATCTTTAGAAACATCATTCCAAGGCAAGTCCAACAAGGTTTCCACGTAGTTCAACTGAACTGAATATTCCGCTGATGCTGAATGCATTCGTTGTAATTTTGCCAATTCCTTTTCGAATCTCTCTTTTACAACTTTGCTCCACTTTTTCTTTTTCGCTCGCTTTTCGAATTCCTTAATTTCTAAATCTTGCGGTGTTCCTCCCAATTCCTCTTGAATCTGCTTCATTTGCTGATTCAGAAAGTACTCCTTCTGCTGCTTGTCAATGTCGGTTTTTACCTTCGATTGAATGTCGTTTTTCAATTCTAACAACTTCAAATCTTTGCTCAGGAGTCGTAATAAAATTTGAGCTCTTCTGCGGCAGCTTTTTTCTTTTAAAACTTCTTGTTTCTGCTGCACTTCAGCATTCATGTTAGAAGCAATAAAGTTGATTAAAAACGAATTGCTCTCAATGTTCTTTATCGCAAAAGAAGCTTCTGAAGGTATATTTGGTGACTGTTCAATAATCCGCAAAGCCATGTCTTTAATGGAATGCACCAAAGCGTTAAACTTTGCATCTTTGGGAACTTTGCTCACATCGTACTTCTCCACCGTTGCTCTAAGGTAGGGCTCAAACTCAGTTATTTCGTTCAGCTTAAAACGCTTTTTACCTTGAATGATGGCAGTTGTATTACCATCGGGCATTTTGAATATTTTCAATATTCTCGCCACTGTTCCTACTTCAAAAAGCTGCTCTTTATTTGGGTCTTCTACCGTGTCATCGGTCTGCGAAATAACTCCAATAATTTTATCGCCTTTGTTGGCATCTTGTATTAAACTAATTGATTTATCTCGACCAACGGTAATTGGAATAACAACACCTGGAAAAAGTACGGTATTTCGTAAGGGAAGAATTGGCAGAGATCCAGGAGTTTCTTCCTTCTCCATTTCTTCTTCGTCTTCACTTGTCATTAATGGAATAAACTCTGTTCCTTCGTCAATGGCACTCTCCAACTTTAGTTTATCAAATTTAAATGAACTCATATATCTTGGGTCAAATTGTCAGTTAATAGAAAATCACTCCGTTTTTTAGGAATGATATTAACCTATTCAAGGCTTATGCCAAATTTCTTTGCTGCTTATCTGTCAGCCTAAAAATTGCGCTGTTTTGCCGTTTCCTCGAAAACGTGCTTCAAGATGCTTTTTTCTATTTCATCCAACTCTACCGAGCGTCTTTCCATCACTTTTCCTGCCACTTCCATGGCCTTTTCAAAACGATAGACTACCCACTTTTCGGAGCCGCCCCAAGCGAATGATGGTATAAAGTTGCGCGGAAACCCTCCTCCGTAAATGTTGGCAGAAACGCCGACCACAGTTGCGGTATTAAACATGGTATTGATACCACTTTTGGAATGATCGCCCATCATTAAGCCACAAAACTGCAAGCCCGTTGGTTTAAAACCCATTTTTTCAAAGTTCCAAAGCTTTATTTCAGCGTAATTGTTTTTTAAATTCGAAACGTTGGTATCCGCTCCTAAATTACACCACTCGCCTAATACGGAGTTTCCTAAGAAACCATCGTGACCTTTATTCGAATAACCAAAAATTACTGAATTGTTTACCTCCCCTCCCACTTTTGAATGTGGACCAATTGTAGTTGGGCCGTAGATTTTCGCAGATAGTTTCAACACGGCTCCTTCGCACATGGCCAAGCCTCCTCTAACCACAGAACCTTCCATTACCTCTGCATTTTTTCCAATATAAATTGGCCCAGAGGTGGAGTTCAAAATAGCGGCTTGCACCTTCGCTCCTTCTTCAATAAATAGTCGATTGCCAATGTGGGTGCAGGTTTCATCTAATGCTTGAGAAGTTCTACCTGCGGTGATCAATTGAAAATCTTCTTCGATTGCTTCTCCGTTCTTCGCAAAAATATCCCAAATGTTTTCTATCGATAAATACGGCTCTTCAAATGGCACTCTATGGCCTTTAGAAAAGTTCCAACTTCCAAACTCTACTTTTTCGGATGTGCAAAAAACTAGTACCTTGTCGTTAGAAATATCCACCAACACTTCACCATCCTTTAAAGCTTGACTTGCTTCAATCAACTTATCGTTTGCGAATATGCTACCGTTCACATAATGATTTAAACCTTCATAGTGAGTTGGGTATTTCTCCGACAAGTATTCTTCCGTTAAAAAAGAAACCTTCGCTTCTCCGACTCTTTTCGACCACTTTTCGGTCAGCGTTAAAATGCCGCACCTAAATTCAGCAATGGGTCTGGTATGCGTAAAAGGCAATAAGTTTTGTCGGTTTTGATCGAAAAGGATAATATTCATGTGTGTCATTCAAAATTAGATGACTCAAAAATAACACGAATAGTTAGTTATGCAGCAAATAGCCTAGAGAAAAGAAATGGAATGAGTTGAACTTATTACAAGCAGTTAATTACAGAAGAATTAAAATATTGCGTCGCCCAACTTATTCAGATTAACTTGAATACCGACTCCAATTTGGAATGACGTATGCGATTCATTATACGTAAATAAAGTTTCTAGCTGCTCTTGAGAAATTTGATACTCTAAACTTTCTACAAAACTAAAGTCAGAAAAAGCAATACTATAATTGAGGTTGGCGTTTAAATATAAGTATGGGGTTAAGGCATATCCAACTTGAACGGTAGGCATTAACGTTTTGAGGCGTAGGAAGTTTTCTCCAGAACTGTCGTTTAACCTACTCCTTAAATCGTAGTCTATTATTTCATTACCGCCTTTTTGTTTTAAAGTGGCACTGTAAATCCCTACTTCAAATTCATTTGTTCCATAATAAAGTGAGGTCATCAATTGAACTTTTCCAATTTCATATCGGTGTCTTATGCCAAAAAAATAAGAGTAATGAAATTTGGAATTAGTGACATCTGGCGTAAAGACATTGTTGTTATCAATGAAATAAGACGAACCAAAGCGCTGTTCTAAATTGCTATTAATCTTTTCACCACTGAACTGTTTATCTGCAAAGTAGTTCAATTGAAACCTTACCCCAACGCCCCAATTTTTATGAAAAAACAAGGATGCTGAAAATGGAGAAAAATAACTTTTGTAAGAACCGTATTTCAATAAAAAATCACTTGGATTACCGGTATTGATTGTTTCGCTTCCGGCAATTGCTCCATATTCCATTTCAATAATAAAACTCATCCGATCCTCTTTTTCTTGTCCGATTACGAAGGTAGAAAGCAGGAAAAACTGCAAACAAAAAAGAGCTACTCTCAAAACAGGTAAATCAGTTTAGTCGTATCAAGATAAGTGGTGTCTCCGACCTTCAGGATAATTTCAAATTGATGATTTTGCGCCGTATCGGGAACCTCAGTTAAAATGAACGTCTCTGCACTTGACGAGTACCTTGAGAGGTTAAAGTTTTCAAAAACATCGTAATACCTATCGTATCGTAAAATCTTAAACTTTTCCGTCACCATCGAGTCTTCGACAGCAGAATTATTAAAAGGTAATAATGACTTTATCTCTATGGACAAAGTCTTTTCATTTATCGGGCCTTCTATAGCACAATCGCAAGATAATGCCGAAGCACTTGCAAAAAATGGGCTATCAAACCTTGAAGTATGGTGTAAACTTGCTTGCATAAAAACACCTTCAAATTGAATTCCGAATGCTTTTCGCGAAAGCGTATCTTTTGCTGAAACCATTGGAACCCTTCCAGAATTATCGAGTAAAGCTAGATTCATCCTGTCTAGGATTGGAGCCTCTACTAACTCCGGAAAAGGTATTTCATCGTCACAATCGCAGCAGGTAAAACTGAATAAAAGTTGGGCCAAGATTGGCAATGAAATAACGAATAGGACTTTATTTATTTTCACCTAGTTTATTTAATTCAAAAATAATTACTGTTCTACATGCTAAGGTTAAATTTGCATGAAATAATTCTTAATGAAGAAGAAAGACCAAACAAAAGGAATAGTTGCCCTAATTACCTTCGGCAGTATTTTCATCAGTTACTTTATTTGGGGAAAAGAGATAGCAAAATACGTTGCAATTGCAGGTTTTGCGGTATGGCTCGGAGCAATGTATTTCTTAAATAAACAAGAGTAATTTTTGCTACTTCTTCTTTTTCAACAACATCATTGGAAGTAGCGTCAAGTCTGTTATTACCGCAAAAACAAGGGTCATGCAAACAAACAGCCCGATATAGAAGGTGCTCAAGAAGTTTGAAAAAATAAGACTACCAAAACCTCCCAATAGAATTATAGAGGTAATAATAATTGCCTTTCCCGTTGAAATAAAAGTCCTTCTCAATGCAAACAGATTGCTTCTTCCCTGCGACATTTCTTGACGAAATCGACTCAAGAAATGAATGGTATCATCCACAGCAATTCCAAAAGCGATGGTAAAAACAATGGCAGTCGACATGTTTAAATCAATTCCTGCAAAACCAATGAAACCTGCAGTCAACAGAATTGGGAAGATATTGGGAACAAGTGAGATAAATCCCATCTTAATCGATTTAAAAAGAAACGCCATGCTAATTCCAATCAATAAAAAGGCAAAAAGCAATCCGATAACAATGTTTTCTGATACGTGCCGACCTGCCTCATCAATGATGGCGGGTGTTCCTGTTAGCTTGTAAGAAAGCACGGAAGAATCTATGTTTTTAGTGTAAAAAACTTCTAAGCTATCGTTCAAATAAATCATTGCACTACTTCCGGGGTCTATCATTCGACCAAAAACTCGACCCACCTTTTTATCGGCCGAAACAATTTGTTGAAATTCTTCCCTTCCTTCAAATTTCTCCATTTGGCGCTTCAAGTAATCGAATCGTTTCTCGTTATCTGGAATTTTATAGTATTCGTCTCGACCATTTCTTAGTGCCTTGTTGGCAAACTTAAATGGCACCGTAGGACTAATCATTTGGTTCACGCCATATTCTGTGTTCAAGTAGACTTCTAGCTTCTCAATTTCTCGAATCACATCGTAATCGGTTACTTCCTTTCCTTCTGCAGGTATCACCGCCATTTCAAAAGGACGTATGCCCCCGAACTGTTTTTGAAAATACCTCAAATCTTTCATCAACGGTTGATCTTCTCCTAAATCTTGCATTAAAAAGTAATCGAACTTAATTTGTGATGCACCTACAAAGCAAATGATGGTAAGAATAGAGTAGGCTACTAACACCGTTTTTTGGTTTCGGCATAGTTTAATAAAAAACTTACCCAACCCACGTTCCCATGCATTTTGAACTTTAGTTGAATCTGTAATCTTTGGTTTTTTAATGTTCAAGAAAATGGAAGGTATAAATAAAATAGATAGCACAAAGGCCAACAGTACCCCAACAGCGGTGAAAATTCCAAAGTTTTGAATTGGTTCCATACCCACTCCAATTAGGGTAACAAAACCCAGTGCAGTAGTAAGTGAAGTAAGCAAGGTGGCGACACCTACCTTCTTCAGCATATTTTTAATAGCAACTGTTTTCGTTCTTCCGTAGCGGATTTCTTCCAAGTATTTAGATACCAAATGGACCACATCGGACATTCCCACGACCAGCATAATTACCGGCAATAAAGTAGTCATCATGTTCAGTGGAGTGCCACTCAATTGCATGAAACCTAAACTGCCAATTACTGCAAGTAAAACGGTTGCTAGGGGAATTAAAATTCCCCACAAGGCACGGTAGGCAATGATTAAAAATATGATGAGTACAAAAATAGAAATGGAGGCGAACGTTAAAAATTCAACTTTCATAACAGCAACGTAAACTTGTTGCCCCATGATTTTACCCATCACGTGAATCTCTTCAAAACCCTCCGCGTCGATTAACTCTTGTAATGCTTTTGCAAGCTCATCAGAGTCGTCTTTATTAATGAGCTGTTTGTTTTTGACAACTAGAATGAGTGAGTTGTTTTCCAAATTCACCATTTCGGCCACAGGTTCAATGCTGTTCGCCAATCGCTCACGGTCGGCCGCATATTTCTCAGGTTGGTCCACATGAAAAATAGGAGTAGTCTTTATTCCCATGCCGCCTGGCGCGATTTCGAGATAGCTCATTTCTAGAGGTGAAACCACTTCTCTCAAATGCGGAAGGGCTCTCACTTTCGCGGTAAAACGTTCAACTTTTTGAAGAAACTGCTGATCAAAAACTCCATTTTCGTTGGCAAAACCCAATAAAATAAAATCGTTGTCGTTTTCGAATTTTTCACGATAATCCTCGTAAAAAACTAAATCGCTGTCTTCTTGAGGGAAAAATTTCTCAAAATCATAGTCAAATTCTAACTTACTTGAGCTGTAGCCTAAAAAGAGTAACACCAATGTTAAACCAGCCAAAACGTATCGGCTGTATTTTCTCCACTTGATCTCCTCCTTAGTGTCTTCTTCCAAAACGTTTATTCAGTTGATTTCTTTGCATACTTCAACACCAAAAGATTCATTGGGTTCACGCCAAGTCCAGAAATAGTAGGTTGAGAAAACCGAACCACCTCATCGTAGAACAATGGAACCACGGGGGCTTCAGCAATGACTAAACTATCCATTCTTTGATAGTACGTTAAACGAATGCTGTCATTGGTTTCTTCAAGCGCTTGATTGTACCACGCATCAAATTGCTCGTTTTTAAAATGAGTATAATTCGGACCATTGGGTGAGAAGTTCTGACTTTTAAAAAGGGACAAATAATTCTCCGCATCCGGATAATCTGCTACCCAAGACTTTCTGAAAAAAGCAACTTTAGAATTGGCAATTAATTCATTGTTGGTTGCTGCCTGGTTAACTTCAACTTTTATATTTATTCCAAAAGAAGCCATTTGTGATTGTAGGTATTCGCAAATGTCTAAATATTGTGCTGTGGTGCTTAAACTGATAGGTGGTAAACCTTTTCCGTTGGGATATCCTGCTTTTTTTAGCAAAACGCGCACGGAATCTGGTTGGTAAGAATAGCCCTTTGTGTTTTCGCTAAAGCCAGGCAATCCTTTCGGAATAAACCCCTGATTCGCAGGAATTCCAATACCACTTCGCAAGTACTTCAACATTTTCTCCCGTTCAAACCCAAAGTTAATCGCCCTTCGAATTTCTTTGGGTATAGGTTGTTTGTCTTCGTCCACCAAAAAACCCAAATACTCTGTGTTCAAGTACGGTGACGTTGAAAAAATTACTTTATTATCGTATTTTTTTCTAAGTTTTCCGTCAGAAGTCAGCAACTCATCCTTGTAACTTCCTTTTAATCCCGTTAAATAATCGAGCTCCTTTTTTAAAAATTTTAGAAAAGTTACCTCTAAGTCTTTGGTGAAGGTAATCGAGATTGCATCCAAATACGGCAGACTATTTCCCGAAGCATCTTGCTCAAAATAATCGTCGTTTCGTAACAGGACTAACTTGGTATTTTCTTTCCAATATTGAAATGTAAAAGGACCCGTTCCAATGGGGTTTGCCCTAAAATTAGAACCATAAAGTTCTACCGCTTCTCTAGGCACGGCACTGCAGTATTGCATGCTCAAAATTCCTAGAAAGGGCGGAAAAGGCCGATTCAAGTGGATGTCTAGGGTATAGTCATCAATCGCTTTTAGGTTCAACTTAGTCCCTACTTTTTCTACTTCGTTCATGACCCATTTACCAGGTGAAATCACTTCAGGATCAATTAAACGATTAAAGGAGTAAATAAAATCTTCTGCCACTAATTCTCTGGTAGAGTCTATACCAAAGGCAATACTTTTATGAAAAGCAACTCCCTTTTTTAAGTGAAACCGATAGGTTCTGCCACTATCTAACACCTCCCAACTTGATGCCAAACAGGGTTTCAAATTTAAGTTCTCATCGGTCTGTATTAAACCATTAAACAATTGATTTACTGCAGAAACATTATCGATGCTTCGAGAAAAGGCAGGATCTAAGGAAGTTATTCCGTCGGATACATTGTATCGAAAAATACTTTTCCCATCGTAGCGCTGCTCTGGCTGGCAGGAAGTTAAAAGGAGGAATATAAGAATGTAAAATGAAGAATTACGAATTACGAATGGTGAATTACAAATATTGAAATGTAGAACACAATTTCGCATCCTAATTCGTGCTAAAAGAAAATGCTTCATAACTAATGAAAACTGCTTCATAATACTACCACAATGGTAATATTAAAAAGTGATTTTTAGCCCAAAACTTTCGTTCCTTTTCAACAAAGCATTCAACATAAGACCCAACCCTATTCGTTACTCCTTTTCCTCTTCTTTCCATTCCAAAATATCTCCAGGTTGGCAGTCCAATGCTTTGCAAATAGCATCTAAGGTAGAAAACCGAATGGCTTTTCCCTTTCCTTGTTTTAATATAGAGAGGTTGACATTTGAGATTCCGGTATGCTCCGAAAGTTCCTTCAACTGCATTTTGCGCTTGGCCAACATAACATCTAAGTTCACAAGTATCGCCATACCTTTAAATCGTAAAAGAGTCTTCCATGTTTTGTAAGAACTTTTTACCGTTGTCTTCATTCTTACCCCACGTATATACCTGAAAGGCAACAGACTCGTAAATTAGTTGAGAGTTCCCATTTCCTTGATCAATTAAGGTTACGTAAATGTTTTCACCCCAAGACTTGAAAGAAATTGGTTCTTTTACTAGAATTAAATGTCGGTCGTTATCTACGATTAGCTTTTTATAACCATTTTCCGCCAACATTTCCTTGGCTTTCTCAAATAGTGTTTCTTGATCTATTTCAAAATTCAAATATTCTGTCTGCTTTGCAGTAAGTATGTTAAACTTACTTGTATAAAAGTCTTTCCAATTTAGGTTGGAGCGAAAGATAAATGATACAGCCTGATAGGCAAGTATTACTAGACCAAAAGCTAACAAGTAATTAAATCCACCCTCGTACTTTAGTAAGTAGGTTGGAGCTATTCCTATAATTACAATAAAAAGGATTGCGAGGAGATGTTTTCCGTATTTCATAACCACTTTTAATTTCGAGCAAATATATTGAAAAACATTTATTAATTAACGATAAACGTTAACTTGTTCTACTAAAATATAGAACCAAATCAAATATTTAATTTTGAAAAAAACAACATGAAAACTTCAGTAGGTTCTATTTTCATATCTGTTGCAATTATTATAGCTTCTTTTTTAATTGGCAATGCAGTAATAGAGCGAAATAGTAATGAGGATGTAGTATGGGTGAAAGGTTTAGGTAAAACCAATTTTACTTCTGACTTAATTGTGTGGGAAGGTTCTTTTACACGTAAAAACATAAACCTCCAGAATGCTTATCAGCAATTAGATAAGGACAGGGCAATAATTAAAGAATATTTAAAAAACAAAGGAATCAAATCAGAGGAACTTGTTTTTCAAGCAGTAAACATTAACAAACAATACGTTTATACCTACAATCAAAATGGCCAATCCAATAGAATCTTCGATGGTTATCAGTTAGAGCAAAGTATAAAAATTGAATCTCTAGAAGTAGATAAAATTGAAAACATTTCAAGGCAAGTAACAGATTTAATTAATAAAGGAGTTGAATTTAACTCTAGGGCTCCTCAATACTACTTTTCAGGACTGTCTGATTTAAAACTTGAAATGATTGCAGCTGCAACCGAAGATGCTAGATTGCGAGCAGAAAAAATGGGTCACGTTCATTTTATGGGGACTAAGCAAAAAGTTTCTCTAATCTAAAGAGGAAAAATTTAACATCAACAACTCCTCTTAAATTAGCTCTGAAGAGCTTTATTTTGGAATTGAATGATTCTGCA
>Ga0307934_1000202_pt1 | contig 47768 bp, 40 predicted proteins | sample OrgLakmetageno90_FD_201838 | JGI IMG/M metagenome (GOLD analysis project Ga0307934, IMG submission 201838) | Saline water microbial communities from Organic Lake, Antarctica - #90 | ecosystem: Environmental > Aquatic > Non-marine Saline and Alkaline > Saline | place: Antarctica: Organic Lake...
TGCTGGAGCAGATTGCTCATCAGATGCAGGCCAGAAAACTGCCCATGGTGGCCGACTTGCGTGATGAGTCCGACCACGAAAATCCAACTCGGCTGGTGATTGAGCCGCGCAGTAATCGCGTTGATGCCGATGCGGTAATGGATCACCTGTTTGCAACCACGGATCTGGAAAAAACCATCCGTATTAACTTGAACATGATCGGAACCGACGGTCGCCCCCAGGTCAAATCTCTAACGCATATTCTCACCGAATGGCTGACCTTCCGCACCACAACAGTCCGTCGACGTTTGCAACACCGCCTAGACAAAGTCATTGCCCGGCTGCATATCCTCGACGGCCTGTTGATCGCCTATCTGAACATCGATGAAATCATTCACATCATTCGTACCGAGGATGAACCCAAGCAGGAGATGATCAGTCGTTTCAAACTGAGTGATGTTCAGGCAGAGGCCATTCTGGAACTTAAATTGCGCCAGTTAGCGAAACTGGAAGAGTTCAAGATTCGGGGCGAACAGGATGAGCTGTCCGCAGAGCGCGACAAGATCGAGAAGATTCTGGGCTCAGCAACGCGCATGCGTACGCTAATCAAGAAAGAAATCATGGCCGATGCCAACACCTTTGGTGACGACCGTCGTACCCAGCTGGTTCAGCGCACCGAAGCTCAGGCATTTACCGAAAACGAGGTTTTGCCGTCAGAGCCGGTAACCGTGGTGCTGTCCCGCAAAGGCTGGATTCGTGCGGCCAAAGGGCATGATATCGACGGCGTTAACCTGAGCTACAAAGCAGGTGATGGTTTTGCCTTTGCGGCCCCGGGCAAAAGCAATCAGCCCAGTGTGCTGCTCGACTCGACCGGACGTTCCTATACGCTGGCGACCCATGCATTGCCCTCCGCTCGTGGCCAGGGTGAGCCTGTTTCAGGTCGGGTTAACACCCCGCCGGGAGCTGAGATCCGGGGTTTACTGATCAATGAACCGGATCAGCAGTATCTGCTGGCTTCCGATGCTGGCTACGGTTTTATTGGCCGTTTTGACGATCTGGTGAGCAAAAACAAAGCGGGTAAGGCGGTACTTAGCCTGCCCAAAAATGCTCAGGTGCTGGTACCGGCCCTGGTTCGACAGCGCGAATCAGATTATCTTGCTGCGGTCACTAACGAAGGTCGCTTACTGGTATTCCCGGTACGTGACTTGCCAGAACTAGCCAAAGGGAAGGGCAACAAGATTATCAACATACCGGCGGCCCGGGCGGCAGAGCATGAAGAATACATGATCGGTGCGGTGGTACTTGGCAGCGGCGACACCCTGATTATCTATTCCGGCAAGCGCAAACTGAAGCTCAAAGGGGCGGATCTGGAGCACTACCTCGGTGAGCGTGGCCGTCGCGGTAATAAACTCCCGCGCGGCTTCCAGAGTGTGGCCAGCATCGAGGTTGAATAAATCGCTTGGCGGCGGTCAGGTGAATGCCTGGTTGCTGCCCGACAGCCTGTTACCAGAGCATGGATGTTCTGGCGACATCGGCGACTGATAAGTCGTTGCTGTTGTCAGAAAAGCAAAAAATCACACTGTTTGCTTTTTGTGTTTTGCAAAAGTCAGGAAGCTTTTTTCCATAACCGGTTAAGTTACACAGCGTCATGGCCCGCGAATAACGCGATATTAGCAGTTAGTCCCGGCCGGATGTCTTAGTGGCGAATATCGTCTAATCTGTAGGCCATCACTCGCGGAGGCAAGATCATGACCATAGATGCACAGATTGCTAATTATTATGAAAAACTGGTCATCGATGACCTGAAAGGTCGTCCCGAAATTGAAGACAAGTCAGAAAATGAGTTGGCCGATATCGCCTGTGTCGCTCTGAATCAATTGCCAGCTCGCTATTACCGGTTTTCGGTAGATATGGCTTTCTATTTGTCGGTTCAGGAACAGCATGCGATGGAGGTGGATGTTGAAAAAGCAGCAACCCATGCTCTGGCTTTTGTGGCCGGGCACCACCGTGATGGTGATTAACTGGTGCGTTGATGAATCTGATAGCCAGGCACCCGCCTGCAGCAAATAATAGGCATTGTTCAGAGGCTCCCTTGCTTAAAACCACCCCCGTATCAGGAAAGATGGAATGACCAAATCCGGAAATATTCTATCTGCATTGACCCGCGATGCAGCTCATAAGCCAGTAAGCGTCGAGTCCATGCAAGCGAGCATAGTTCATCATTTGCATGTCACCGAGGGGACCTATGAAGAAAAAGCCAGCCGGCAAAGTTGGTGGAAAGCAACGGCTTCGGCCGTGAATGAAGCCGTGATGGTGGGTCTGACTGATACCCAGCGCACTCACTCCAAAATAGACACACGGGCTGTTAACTATTTGTCGATGGAGTTCCTGATGGGACGGCTATTAGTCAACAACCTGAATAACTTGCAGTTGCTGGAGGTCGCTGAACAGGCGCTGGCCAATTTGGGCCAGGACCTGACTGACATTCTGGAAGAAGAGCCTGATATGGCGCTGGGTAATGGAGGCCTTGGGCGTCTGGCCGCGTGTTTTCTCGACTCCCTGGCCACCCTGAATTATCCGGCGGTCGGGTATGGCATTCACTATGAGCATGGCCTGTTTGAGCAAAGTTTCAGTGAAGGACACCAGGTAGAGCGTCCGGATGACTGGCGTGAGTATGGTAATCCCTGGGAGGTATGTCGGCCCGAATCGGTGCAGGAAATCAAGCTGTATGGTTATGTCGAAACGCGGAGTGACAACGGACGCGCCTATAAAGTTTGGCGGCCTGCGCAGACTGTGAAGGCGGTACCCTGGGACATTCCCATCGTTGGCTATGGAGACTCGAATGTAAACATTCTACGCCTCTGGGAGAGTCGTGCGACGGATTTTTTTGACTGGGATGTGTTCAATGCTGGTGGCTATGTGGACGCCCAGTCCGAACAGGCCCAGGCTGAAACGATTTCCAAGGTGTTGTACCCCAATGATGAAACAGACGCAGGCAAGGAGCTGCGTCTGATTCAGCAATACTTTTTCAGTGCCGCCTCCCTGGCGGATATTGTCCGGCGTTACCAGCGTGCCCATGGTGATGATTGGTCGCGTTTCGCTGAACTGATTGTCGTTCAACTGAACGATACTCATCCGGCGGTCGCCATTCCTGAATTGATGCGCCTGCTGATGGATGAAAAACGGATGAGCTGGGATGAAGCCTGGAGGATCTGCCAGCCCGTCTTTTCCTATACCAATCATACGTTGCTGCCCGAGGCACTGGAAAAATGGAGCCTGCCGCTCTTTGCCCGGGTCTTGCCGCGCCACCTTGAAATTATCTTTGAGATCAACCATCGTTTCCTCAGTCGTGATGTCGAATCACAGTGGCCGGGGGATGATGCGATGAAGAGCCGGTTATCGATCATTGAAGAGGGTCACCACCGTATGGTGCGCATGGCCCATCTGTCTGTGATTGGGTCACACAGAGTAAACGGTGTTGCCGAGGTACACTCGGCACTGGTCAAATCTGATCTGTTTCCCGAGTTCGATCAGCTCTGGCCAGACAAGTTTACCAATGTTACCAACGGTGTTACGCCCCGGCGTTGGCTAAAATCCTGCAATCCGAGGCTGTCGGCATTGATTGATCAGCACATTGATGCAGACTGGCCATTGCACCTGAGCAAGCTGGGTGCGCTTGAAGCACTCGCTGATGATGCCCACTTTCAATCCGACTTTATGGCGATTAAACACCAGAATAAAGTAGATCTTGCGGTTGAGATTAAACGGCTTACCGGTATAGACGTTGATCCCAGTGCACTGTTCGATGTGCAGATCAAACGCTTGCATGAATACAAACGCCAGCATTTGAATCTGCTACATATTCTGCTGTTGTATCGGCGCTTGCTCGACAATCCCGATATTGACATGGTGCCGCGCGTTGTTTTGTTCGGTGCTAAGGCGGCACCTGCCTACAAACTGGCGAAGGACATCATTTACGCGATCAATAGTGTCGCTGACCGTATTAATCACGATGAGCGGATTAAGGGAAAACTGAAAGTCGTTATGTTGCCCAACTACCGCGTCAGCCTGGCCGAGAAAATCATCCCGGCTGCTGACTTGTCCGAGCAAATATCAACGGCCGGTAAAGAAGCCTCGGGAACTGGTAACATGAAGCTGGCTTTAAACGGAGCGCTGACCATTGGCACTCTGGACGGTGCCAACATTGAAATTGCCGAGGAGGCGGGCGAGGAAAATATGTTCATCTTCGGGCTGACCGTCGATGAGGTTAAAGGACTCAATGATGGCAATTACCATCCCTACGATATCTACCATCAGGATGAAGAACTGAAGGCTGTTCTGGACTGGCTCGATAATGGGTACTTTACGCCGGATGAACCCGGAGCCTTGGCATCTATTAAGCGTAGCTTGCTCGGGGGTGGCGACCCATACAGAGTGCTGGCCGATTTTCACAGTTACTGCGATGCCCAGAAGCGGGTCGATGAGCGCTACCGCGACACAGCCGCCTGGGCACGCAGCGCCATCATCAACACGGCCACTATGGGCAAATTCAATTCGGACCGGTCGATCGAGGACTATGTACAGCGTATCTGGAAACTGACACCCCACCCGCGTAGTGGTCAGACCAGTTGACGGGACGGCAGCGGTAATCAACGCTGCCGGTTTAGTTTCTGTTCACTGACGATCCGAGCATATCGCATGGCTTTGGCCTGTTCGAGCGATTTTTTGATACACTTTACGTCCAATTTAACGGTGAAGAGTTACATGTCCCAGACCTTGCGCATCGCTACCCGAAAGAGCCCGCTGGCCCTGTGGCAGGCTGAGTATGTCCGTGCTGCTCTACGTCAATTGCACCCGAACCTGACCATTACTCTGGTCGAAATATCGACCATGGGCGATAAGATACTGGATGTTCCGCTGGCCAAGGTCGGAGGAAAAGGCCTCTTCATCAAGGAACTGGAGGTTGCCATAGCCAATGGCGACGCTGATATCGCGGTTCATTCGATGAAAGATGTGCCCATGGTAATGCCAGAGGGTTTCGAACTGGCGGTAATCTGCGAGCGGGACGATCCGACCGATGCTTTTGTCTCCAATCAGTATGATCATGTCGATCATTTGCCTGAAGCGGCAGTAGTGGGGACGTCGTCATTGCGTCGACAGTCGCAGTTGCTGGCGGCTCGCCCGGATTTGCAGATACGGTTTCTGCGCGGCAACGTCGGCACCCGGCTGGGCAAACTGGATGCCGGAGACTATGACGCGATTATCCTGGCGTCAGCCGGTTTGCGTCGACTCAAGCTGGACGAGCGTATTCGTCATACTCTGGATACTGCCATGTGTTTGCCAGCAGTAGGCCAGGGTGCGGTAGGAATCGAAATCCGGGCCGGTGATGAAGCCACGTGCGCATTGCTCGCCCCGCTGATGCATGTCGATACGCTCATCCGGGTTACAGCGGAGCGCGCGATGAATCGCAAGCTTGAAGGGAGTTGCCAGGTGCCCATTGCGGGTTTCTCCGTATTGTCGGGTGATACACTTGCCATGGAAGCCCGGGTCGGTGAAGTCGATGGAAGGCGACTATTGCGTGCCACTGATCAGGTGGTGCTTAGTCAGGACCCGATCGAGCAACTGACTCAGGCGTCTGCTCTCGGACTGGCTCTGGCTGAATCTCTGCTCAGTCAGGGTGCCGGAGCGATTCTGGCCAAGCTCGCTGACTGATGCGCTTGTTGCTGCCCAAGGCTCAAACCGACTGGGCTCGCTGGCGGGCCCGGCTGGCGCCATTGGCAGAACTTCAGCTGCTTGATCCCTGGCAGCTTACAATTCGACCGGAAACACCACAGCTCAAAACGCTGTGGCTGAATCTGGATCAGTTTCAGGGGGTGATCTGTGTGAGCCCCTTCGCAGCCAGACAATTGACTGGTGCACTTGACCGGTACTGGCCACAACCACCTGCCCGGGTATATTGGGTGTGTAATGGGCCCGGCACAGCCGAACCACTGCAACAGGCTGGTTTATGCCCCACTTTTCCGGAACACGGGCATACGGCAGAGACCGTGCTGTCGATGCCGGAACTGGCAGCGGTAGCGCAACAGAAGTGGCTGGTGGTAAAAGGGGGCGGCGGCCGCGATCTGTACCCCGAAGTGCTGACCAGCCGGGGAGCCGATGTCCAGACTGTCGCGGTGTATGATCGGGCGCTGGATCCGGTGGCTATTGACCGGATCAACCGCGAGCGCCAGCAAGTAGATGCAATACTGGTCAGTTCGATGTTACTGGCCGACGCACTCTGGAGTCGTGACAGCAAAGGCTGGTCACGCTGGCAGGGCTGCTGGATACTGACCTCTGAGCGCTTGCTTGATTGGGCCGAACAGAGAAGAATTGGGCACACCCGAGTCACAACGGGGGCTTCGCCTGAGGCCGTGGCTCAGGTGTTGGCCGACAAGCATAGGTGACGACCTGACCCACAAAACCGTACACTGGGAATTCATTGAAATCGCTGCACCGACTCAATCCGGCGCAGTATGGACATGCAAAGGCTGCGCATCGAATGAAGAAAGACACCAAGCTCCATACAACGTCATCGGATAGCAATGAAATGACTGACAACCCTGAAGCCGGGCGGACAAAAAGCCCGGTTGACGGTTCCGCAGAGACGCTGGTCAATGAAACGCCGGCTGTCGCAGCGGAAGGTGCTAGCCGTGAAACAGCGCCCAGCGATAGTCCGGCCAGCGAGAAAACAGCTGATAATGGCGCTGCGGAAACGGAGGCCGATGTTGATGCAGCCGAATTCGCCAAAAGTGTGCCTGTGATGGAGCAGGATGAGCAGGCGGTTGTTCAGACTGATAGTCAATCTGGGGAAACAGAAACCGGCACCGGTGCTGCGAATACTGGCAAACAACCACCGCCCAGGCGCAAGTCCCGAACCAGACGCGGCGGACCCGGTCGCAACAGGCGGCTGTGGGTGGCGCTAGTGGTGTTGCTGGTTTTCATTGTTGGCTTATCAGGGTTGGTCTATTGGGGTTGGCAGCAGTATCAGACATTGCTGTCGACTACCGTACAAGTGCAGAGTGACCAGGCAAGCCTGCGTCAGCAAGTCAGTAGCCTGAGTCGAAGTCTGAATGATTCGGTTAGTGCCCGTGAACAACTGGCCAGGCAAACAAGTCAGCAACAGGCTGACCTGGAGGCCATGCTGATTGAAACCGCCCAGCGGTTAAGCCGTCGTCAGGATCTGGACGCAGATCGCTGGCCACTGGAAGAAGCATTGACGTTGTTGCGACTGGCTGAGCGACGCCTGCAGCTCGATCGGGATGCCACCATTGCCATCAGCCTGATGAACGCGGCAGACCAGGTACTGGCCGGTTTGACGCAGGCGGCGGTATTGCCCGTGCGTCGACAGATTGCGGCTGATCGGCTTGCCCTGCAGTCGGTCAGCAGTGCCGATGTAAACGGCGCCTATTTTCGATTGGAAGCCATTGCTGAACGGATTGCTGGCAGCCTATGGGTACCGGCCGCGCGACTTGAACCGCAGGAGCAGGCCATTACCGAACTGAGCTGGGCGGCGTTTCGCGACAGCCTGAGCAGTCTGGTGACGGTAAGTCGACTGGATGTGCCGTTTGAGGCTCCGCCATTGTTGTCCGATTTTGCGCAGTGGCAGCAGCACAGTCAGCTGTTGACCGAACAGGTTCAGTTAGCGCTGCTCGCACAAAACCAGCCGTTGTATGACGCAGCGCTTGAACAACTGCACCTGCGTATTTCTGCTATGTCGACCGAGTTGGGGCTTGAGGCGATGGTTAACGACCTGGACACTCTTCAGGGACTGAATCTGGAGCCTGACTATCCGGATGTCCATGGCAGTGTAGAGTCGCTTGAGCGTTATATGACCCGCGTTGAAACCGAAGCCAGCGATGCAGCGGGCGACGGGGAGGGTGATTCATGAGCCGGTTATTATTGAAGCTGTTACTGATACTGATACTGATACTGGCGGCGGGGTTGTTGGCTCATTATATGGTCCGGCATCCTGGCTATGTCATGATCGCCTGGGGCCAGTGGATGATCGAAATCACACTGTGGAGCGCTCTGGGTCTGCTGTTCGTGACCGTGATTTTGATTGCGTTGTTAATCAAGGTGTTACGTGGGGTAAACCCGGTTCGTTTGCTGAGTCAGTATCAGAACCGGCGCGATCGAAAAGTCGCACGGGTATCCACTCAGCATGCGGTGATGGCCTGGTTAAACGGCGATGAAAGCCGCACGTTGAAGGCGTTGCAAAATGTTACCAAGGCCGGTGGCTCGGAGCGCTTGCCTCAATTATTGTCTTTGATACCCGGACAGGACAGCGGCGACTGGCCAGATCGGGTCAGTGCGTTTAAAAAGGCTGATCCGGAGCTGGCGCTGGTCGCTGATGTCCTGACGGCTCATCACCTGGCTCAGTCGGGCGATACAGTGGCGCTGTTGGCCTTGTGGCAACAGCAACCCGGTCTTGATCAGGTCCGGCAGCTGCAACCTGAGTACTGGCGCGCCCTGATCGACCATGGTCAGGCCGACGTCGCACTGCAGGCCATTAACCAATCCCCCAATCTCAATCCTGCTGATCGGGAACGTTGGCAACAGCAGGCCGCTCTGGCTGTGATTGAGCACAGTTGTCAGACGTCCCTGACTGCCCTTGCGCCGCTTAAAAGTCTGCCCAAACCCGTGCGTCAGAAAGCCGACCTGGTTGCCGCCGAATGCCGCTGTTTACTGCTGCATGAGAAGCCTGAAGAGGCGTTCAAAAGCCTCTCCAGAGCACTTAATAAAGCACCGGCACCGATGCTGTTGCGTTGTTTGCTGGATACCCGCATGCCGTCACCCCGTTCGCTGACGTTGGCTGAACAATTGGAAAAACGTCATGGTAGCAGCCCATCACTGATGCTGACACTGGGGCGATTGTGCGAGGCACAGGAACTCTGGGGTAAAGCCGAGGACTACCTGAGTGAAGCCTGGCGCCAGGAGCCCGATCGTGAAAACGGCCTGGCCCTGGCACGCTTTTACGAACACCGCCAGCAAACTGATCGCGCATTGGCCCAGTATCGTGAATTGGCTCAACTTGGAGATTGATACTTGGCTGAAAACCTGATGTTTAGCAACACGGATGACCGCCGTGTTCAATACACAGAACTGTTGCCGCAATTACGAGGGTTGATACAGGGGGAGCCTGATCGGGTAGCCAATCTGGCAAACCTGGCAGCAGCTTTACGCCAGAGTTTCGGCTTTTTCTGGGTTGGGTTTTACCTGGTTCGGGATGATCAGCTCGTATTGGGCCCTTTTCAGGGCGACATCGCCTGTACTCGAATTGATTACGGGCAGGGCGTCTGCGGTGCGGCATGGGCGGAGGCGACCAGTCAGTGGGTTCCCAACGTTGATGCCTTTCCCGGACATATCGTCTGCAGCAGTTTATCCCGCTCCGAGGTGGTCGTGCCCATTATGGTTGATGACGAGGTGGTGGCGGTATTGGATGTAGACAGCGACCAAGTCGATGCCTTCAATGAAGCGGATATTGAGGGTTTGCAATCCGTTGCCCAGCTCTGTGCCGACCTCTGGTAGGCAGCTTTTCATATTCCCAGCTCGATATGTAACATTCTTGTTACAAATACCGGCCCCGTTTCGGGAGCCAGTGTTACTTTTCTTCAGTCACTATTGCTCCCTTCTGTCGACTGCTGCTGCACTCGCCAGTGCATTCTTTGCAGATGTCACTTCAGGTAACAGAGGTAACACCGTCAGGTGACTAATTACTGATAGGCTTTGTTACGCTAGGTTGCTGTTAGAGACGTTACACCCTGGCATCAGCTGACTACAGTGAGAGGGTTACAGTCGTTAACGCAGGCAAACAAAACGAAGTCTCTACTGGCTCTGATTCACAGCTTTGGCCACCGGTATATCGCTGTTAACAGTTGGAAGCAGGCTCCATCGGGATTTTTAGAGACTTTTCGCAACGACGGTAAATTAAACAATAAAACAGCAATACCAAAACAACAAATAGAAGGACTGATACCATGATGTTTAAAAAAACACTGATCGCGATGGCAATGGGCGGCACAATTGCAGCTGCTGCCCAGGCTGGTGAAGTAGAAGTATTGCACTGGTGGACTTCCGGTGGTGAGGCTCGCTCCATCGCTGTACTGAAAGAAATGGTTGAAGATGCAGGTCATACCTGGATCGATTTCTCCGTTGCCGGTGGTGGTGGTGAAAACGCCTATACCGTGCTGCGTTCGCGCGCTGTATCCGGTAACCCGCCTGCAGCAGCACAAATCAAGGGTTTGGAAATCCAGGAGTGGGGCGATCTTGGCTTTCTGGCCAGCCTGGATGAAGTGGCTGATGACAACAACTGGGATGAAGTGTTGCCAACCGTAGTCTCCGATGTCATGAAGCACGATGGCGAATACGTGGCAGCCCCGGTCAACGTTCATCGTGTGAACTGGATGTGGGCCAACCCGGCTGTGTTTGCAGACGCCGGTGTTGAAATTCCAACCACGCTGGAAGAACTGTGGGTAGCCGCTGATGCATTGAAAGCGTCAGGCGTGACCCCTATCGCTCATGGCGGTCAGCCATGGCAGGACACTACGACCTTTGAAAGCATTGTCCTGGCAGTCGGCGGTGCTGAGTTCTTTAGCGATGCCTTTATTGATATGGATCAGGCTGCGCTGCAATCGGACACCATGGTTGAAGCGTTTGAAGAGTTCCGCAAAATAAATAGCTACATTGACCGGGGTGCTGCGGGCCGCGACTGGAACGTGGCAACGTCCATGGTTATTCGTGGTGAGGCCGCCATGCAATTCATGGGTGACTGGGCTAAAGGTGAATTCACTGCCGCCAACATGACGCCGGGTGAAGATTATATCTGTGCACCTTTCCCGGGCACAGCTGACGCTTTCACCTTCAACATCGATTCGCTGGCTATGTTCAAGCAACGCACGGTTGCCAATGCGCAAGCTCAGATGAAGATGGCTGAGTTGGTATTATCACCAAGCTTCCAGGAAACCTTTAACCTGAATAAAGGCTCCATCCCGGTGCGCACCGATATAGACATGGGCAAGTTCGATAGCTGTGCATTAGCGGCTATGGATACCTTTAAACGTACGGCCGCTTCGGGAGATGGCCTGGTGCCGTCCATGGCGCATGGCATGTCAACCACCTCGACCATTCAGGGCGCTATCTTTGACACCGTCACTGAGTATTTTAACTCCGACATGAGTGCCCAGGATGGCGCTACCCGTCTGGCCCGCGCCGTCCGCGCTGCCCAGTAAGGTTCACGGTTGTTTCCAGAACAATCGTCTGGCAGAGGGCCTTTTGGTCCCTCTGGTAAAAGGCCTGCTCGGGTGCAGGCTTTTTCTGGACAATTTACTATTCGCAGATACAGTTAAGTCCACCTTGATTGCAACGTCATCGGGATGAATAAAACCAGAACATTCCCGTCGTCTAGCGATGTTGATTTTTCGAGCTTTACTAAACCGGGTGTTATTACCCTGCTAACTAGTTGATAAGGGTCCCTCGCAATAGCCCAGTGTAATTGGCGGAGCTATTGCGAGCCTCCCTACTGAACGGACGGAAAACCCATGTCGGTATCACGCAAAAAAGGGCTGGATTACTGGTTGCCGAAACTGGTTGTTTCGCCAACCCTGGTCATTGCCCTGATCTTCTTTTATGGTTTTATTCTCTGGACAACCATTATTTCTTTTACAAACTCCAGCTTTCTGCCGAGTTACGACTTTGTCGGATTCGAGCAGTATGTTCGGTTGTTCCTGAACCCACGGTGGCTCAATGCCATGGGTAACTTGCTGATCTTTGGTGTTTTGTTTATCGGGATCTGCATGATCGTTGGTCTGTTGATGGCTATTTTGCTGGATCAGAACATTCGAGCCGAGGGTGCGATCCGCACAATCTACCTGTATCCGATGGCTTTGTCTTTTATTGTAACGGGCACTATCTGGAAGTGGTTGTTGAATCCAACAGTCGGTATCGAGCGCTTCGTGATCAGTATGGGGTGGGAGACTTTTGTCTTTGACTGGATCATCAACCCGGATATGGCGATCTATACCGTCGTGATTGCCGGGGTCTGGCAAGCAAGTGGTTTTGTGATGGCGATTTTTCTGGCCGGCCTGCGCGGTATAGATACGTCAATTATTAAGGCTGCCCAGTTGGATGGCGCCAATCTCTTCGCGGTTTATACCCGCATCATTATTCCTTCAATGCGCCCTGTGTTCTTTTCGGCGTTCATTATGTTGGCGCATATTGCGATCAAGAGTTTCGATCTGGTCATCGCTCTGACCGGCGGCGGTCCGGGCAACTCGACCGACGTACCTGCAATCTTTATGTATCAGTTTTCGTTCCAACGCGGTCAGTTGGGAGTTGGTGCGGCCTCAGCTGTCATCATGCTGATGACCGTGCTCGCGATTCTGGTTCCTTATCTGTATTCCGAATTAAGGACTCCGAAAAATGGCTAAATCAAACAATAGGGGTTACGCCAAAATCAACGGTCGGGCTGTTCTCTACGGTGTCCTGATTATTATCGCGGCGTACTATTTATTGCCACTGGTGCTGATGATCATGACGTCGTTTCGTTCCATGGACGAAATACGCATGGGTCAACTGATTGAATGGCCAAAATCATTTTCTTTAGATGCCTGGAGTATGGCCTGGAGTGAAGTTCAGATAGGCGCCCGTGAAGACCGGGGCTTGCGCCCTTACTTTCTGAATTCGATTCAGATGGTGATTCCTGCCGTTGCAATCTCGACGATACTGGGTGCATTAAACGGCTATGTGCTGAGCTTCTGGAAATTTCGTGGCAGCGAACTGTTTTTTGGGGCACTGCTGATCGGTTGCTTTCTGCCATTTCAGGCTATTTTGTTGCCGCAGTCACAGCTGCTGGGATCACTGGGCCTGGCCGGAACCATGACCGGATTGGTGTTGACCCATGTGGTTTACGGGGTCAGTTTCACGACTTTGTTTTTTCGTAACTACTACGTCAACCTGCCACATGAGCTGGTCAAGGCCGCCAAACTAGACGGCGCAGGTTTCTGGATAATTTTCTTTCGGATTATTCTGCCTTTGTCAGCGCCGATTCTGGTGGTCACCGTGATCTGGCAGTTTACTCAGATCTGGAATGATTTCCTGTTTGGTGTTGTGTTCTCTGACCCTAGCTCGCAGCCGGTCACAGTCGGTTTGAACAATATGGTGAACAGTTCTACCGGTGAGAAGCAATATAACGTGGATATGGCGGGTGCCATCATCGCGGCGCTGCCGACCATCGTGGTCTATGTGGTCGCTGGTAAATATTTCGTACGCGGTCTGACGGCCGGTTCTGTAAAAGGTTAACGGGAGTTCTGAACATGGCTGAGCTGAAAATAGACAACGTATACAAGAGTTTCGGGGAAGAGCATATCCTCAAGGGCATTAATCTGGATATTGTGGATGGTGAATTCGTCATCCTGGTAGGGCCTTCCGGCTGTGGCAAGTCAACCTTGTTGAACTGCATCGCCGGGCTGGAAGACGTCACCACCGGTGACGTTATTCTGGGTGACAATGATATAACCTACGCGGCCCCCAAAGACCGTAATATTGCCATGGTGTTTCAAAGCTACGCACTGTATCCGAATATGAATGTGCGCAAGAACATCGCTTTTGGTCTGGAAATTCGGAAAATGCCGAAGACTGAGATCGCAGCGGAAGTAGACCGGGTAGCCAAGTTACTGCAAATCGAACCTTTACTGGATCGTAAACCGTCCCAGTTGTCCGGCGGCCAGCGTCAGCGGGTCGCAATGGGTCGTGCGCTGGCACGACGTCCGAAGATTTATCTGTTTGACGAGCCATTGTCGAACCTGGACGCGAAGCTGCGTGTAGAAATGCGTACAGAAATGAAAAAGTTACATCAGCGTCTGGGCACTACGATCGTTTACGTTACCCATGATCAGATTGAAGCCATGACGCTGGCGGATCGTATTGCGGTTATGAAAGGCGGGGTTGTGCAGCAATTTGGCACGCCTCAGGAAGTGTATGATAACCCCGCGAATATCTTCGTCGCTGGCTTTATGGGTTCTCCGTCAATGAACTTCCTGCGCTGTGAGGTTGTCCGGTCTGACAATGACTATGCCGTTCAGCTTGAGTCACAGGGTAAGAAGTTCGATCTCCCGGTGGATCCGCAGCAGGCTGACCTGAGTGCTCATCTGGGCAAGTCGGTCATGCTCGGTATTCGTCCGGAGCAAATAACCCATGTGATGCAGCACCTCGTGTCTGAGCAGTATATCACCCAAATTTCGGTTAAAATCGAAGTAACCGAGCCAACCGGAGCAGACACCCTGGTGTTAGCTCGGATTAACGACCAGGAGTGTGAATGCCGGGTTCATCCTCAGGAGGTTGGCAAAGTGGGTGACTCCATGGATATGTTGTTCAATATGAGCAAAGCCGTCTTCTTCGACGAAGCCACCGAAGCGAGATTGTGAGTTAAGTGGCGCTGGCTTTATCCGGTTAGCAAGGTCAGCAATCCTGAAACGCAGTCCTTTGGCTGCGTTTCAGGTACTTTTAGCAGGTTGTTGAAAAAGGCTTCCAGCCTTTTCCAAAACACGAAAACCAAAAAATGTGATTTTTACTTTTCTCACGAAATCAACGACTTACCAGTAGTCGATTTCGCCAGAACATCCATGTTCTGGTAGCAGGCGCTGAAATTCTGCGAATTTCAACAGCCTGCTAGTAGTCGCATTTCCAGGCTTTTTTTCTGGTCCACCGCGGGTCCGCTATTCTTTAGCCAGGTCGCCAATGGATTATAGTTCACTAACTGTTCGTCAAACCCCGGCTTACTGTCTAAACTGTCAGCAAATAGACCAGATAAGTTACTGATCGATGTTTCTGCACGATAAAAGCCCGCATCCTGGAGATGAAAACGTACCATCCGGACAGCTGATGAATTCAGCTCAATGGTTAGCGAATGCGCCTTTGGTACTATACGAAGGCGAGTCTCGCGGTGAGCAACAGGACCTGTGGGCGCTTAACTTCGTGTCGGATTCTATCGGGTTGTTGACCGGGTATCCTCCCACCGATTTTCTTGGTGCCGCGCCCAAGCGTTACCTGTACCAGATGATTCACCCCAATGATCGTCGCCGGGTCGGAGCAGAATACGATCGGTGTCGAGCTATGCTGTCTCCTATAAACCTGATTTATCGACTTAAGAACCGGGAACTCGGTTACATCTGGGTTGAAGAGCGCACCAATTTTGTGCGCCAGGACAGTGAACATTTAGTCTGTCTGGGGTCACTGATTGATACCCATGCACCAAGCCGTATCGAGAAACAGAATGCCCGGCTCGATAAAGTCCTGTCACGGCTGAATGCCGACGTAGCGGTTGCAACCGGTCAGGATTTTATCGAGCCTTTTTGCCGGCGTCTGGCATCGTTGCTGGATTGTCGTCAGGTCACGCTGTTTTACGTAGATACCGAACAACACCTGGAGTGTCTGGTCAGTGTGCGTGATGGGCTAATGCAGCCGCGTTACAGCATGCGCCTGAAGGACAGCCTGCTAGCCCCGCTCAGCGAGCAGCGTCACCTGATCAAAACATTGACCGCAGATAATCGTCATCGATGGCCGGTACTCGGCGAAATGAATTATCTGGAAGCCTTTCGTCTGGAGAACCGCCGCGGCCACTGGCTGGGCGCTCTGGTTATCGACAATGATACGGCTTTGTCGATGGATCAAACGCTGTCCCGGGTCCTGGAGCTTTATACCGAACGCGCGGTAACTGAAATAGAACGCCTGGGACTGGAAGTCCGACTGCAGGAGAGTGAGGCGCGCTATCGGGCATTTTTTGATACGGCTGTGCAGGCCTCCATTATTGTTGACCCACAGGGGCGAATCGTTAATACCAACAAGGCGGCATTGATGCTTTTTGGCGCTCTAAACAGCCCTGATTCGCTACGACTTAAATCGATCTTACCCGCTACTCAGCCCGACGACTGGCCTAGCTGGCCGTCTTTTATCGCTTTTATTGATCAGGCCAGTAATCAGCGCACTCGTCAGAGTCAGTGGCAACTGCAAACGCTCGGCGGAACACAGCGAACCATGGTGGTCCACGCTTCCCGTGTTCGCGGGAACCTTACCGAAGGGGTTTTGCTCTCGTTCGATGATATTACTGATCGGCTTAGCGCCGAGGCATCGCTTAAAGAGCAGCATCAGGTTATGACTCAGCGCCAGCAGCGTTTGAGGGGCCTGGTCGACGTTGCAACCCGACTCGAGCGGCAAAGCAGTGTGCGCGATTTCCTGATTGCCAGTTGCACCTCCCTGACCCAGAAAGTCGGTTTGTTGCAAGTAGCGTGCTATCAGACGGACAGTGAATTCTGGTTTGCGGCCAGTCGTGATTCACGCCAGCGCACGGAGCTTGAATCACACCGGGAGCAGATACTGCATACCCTGGACAGTCGTGACATAAGCTGGGGTGACGAGCCCGGACAATGGTTCTATCTGCCGATGATTGCCAATGATCAACCCATCGCGGCTCTGGCAATTTTGAGTGATGAGCTGATTCTGAACGATCTGGATTTTCTATCGATGCTGGCACAGACCTTAAACCTGTCGTTCGATAACCTTATTCAGCGACATGATCTGCAGCATCAGGCCATGCATGACAGCCTGACTGATTTGGGCAATCGCACCCAGTTGCATATTTGGATCGCCCGGTCACTTGAACAGCAGCCGGATCAAACGGCGACCCTGCTGTTGATCGATCTTAACCGGTTCAAGGAAATTAACGACACCCTGGGTCATCACTTTGGTGACCGGATTTTGTGTGAAATAGGGCCACGCATACAGCGTATGCTGCGACGTAACACAAGTAAGGGTATTGCCCGACTCGGTGGTGATGAGTTCGCCGTGTTCTTGCCGGACACCAGTACTACGGTCGCATTGGACATGGCGCAACAGCTTGCTGATTGCCTCTATGAACCCTATCAGATCGATACCATGCAGCTGCAGGTTGAAGCCAGCGTTGGGGTTGCCCATTACCCGCATCATGGACGTGACGGACACGAGTTACTGCGCTGTGCCGATGTGGCCATGTACGCTGCCAAGGCCAGCAATGAGGCGGTGGTGGTATTCGATGATGTTCTGGATGCGCATACACCGCAGCGAATAGCGGTTTTGTCGGAACTGGAGTCTGCGATCAGCCAGGGTCAGTTGTGGGTGGCTTATCAACCGGTTGTGAATGCCAGTGACGGTCGGGTCATCGGATTCGAAGGGCTGGTGCGTTGGCAGCATCCTGAACTGGGTCCGCTGTCACCGGCTGACTTTATACCGCTGGCCGAGATGGGACAAGGCATCCGGCTGATCACACGGTTTGTCATGGAGCAATGTCTCGCGCAGATTGCAGTCTGGCGATTGCAGGATCCGACACTTCATATAGCGGTGAATTTGTCTTCCCGTGTGTTGCTGGATCAGGCACTGCCAGAGCAGGTAGAGCGGTTGTTGGAACGGCATCATCTACCCGGATCGGCGCTGGTGTTTGAGTTGACCGAAAGCACGCTGCTGTCAGATCCGGTTAGAGCCATCTCCATTATCGATCAGCTGGCTGACTTGGGTGTTGGTGTCGATGTTGATGATTTCGGCACGGGCTACTCATCACTGGCGTATCTGAAAGCATTGCCGATCAAGGCGCTAAAAATAGATAAGAGCTTTGTTGACGACTTGCTGGTGGATATGCAGGACGCAGTGATTGTCGAGTCGACCATTACCATGGCGCACAACTTGGGTCTGCGCACGGTTGCCGAAGGCGTAGAAAGCGCCGAAACCGCCCTGGAACTGGTGCGCATGGGGATCGATTCATTACAGGGCTATTATTATTCGAGGCCGGTGGACGCATCAGCCATGACAGCGTGGCTGGCAGACTATCGCCGGACTGCAAACCGGCAACAATAAACCCATTTATCGAGCGGTTAACACCCTCTGTGCACGCCTGACCGCTGCCCGTACCTGATTGGGTGCGGTACCGCCGAGGTGATCGCGGGCGGCTACAGAGCCTTCGAGTGTTAGCACCTCAAACACATCCTCACCAATGGTGTCGCTGAACGGTGTCAGTTCTGTCAGCGACAGCTCACTCAGGTCTTTTCCCTGTTCCAGACCGTAGGCAACGCTTTTACCGACCACTTCGTGTGCATCGCGAAACGCCATGCCTTTTTTAACCAGATAATCGGCCAGGTCAGTGGCCGTACTGTAACCGCGCAAGGCTGCTACTTTCATAACGTCGGCTCTCGCTTCAATATGCGGCACCATATCGGCAAAGGCACGCAGGCTACCGGCCAAGGTATCGATGGTATCGAACAGCGGTTCCTTGTCTTCCTGATTATCCTTATTGTAAGCCAGCGGTTGGCTTTTCATCAGCGTCAGCAGACTCATCAGGTGACCAAAGACACGCCCGGTTTTACCACGAACCAGTTCGGGCACATCGGGATTTTTTTTCTGCGGCATGATGCTGGAGCCGGTGCAGAAGCGGTCGGGCAGATTGATAAAATCGAATTGAGCCGATGCCCAGAGCACTAATTCTTCGGACATGCGTGACAGATGCATCATGGTCAGCGATGCCCAATGAGTAAACTCAATGGCAAAGTCCCGGTCGGAGACTGAATCGAGCGAGTTTTCAGAAGCACGATCAAAACCGAGCAGTTCGGCAGTCCGCTCACGGTTGATTGGAAAGGTTGTACCTGCCAGGGCGGCCGCACCCAGGGGCGACACATTGACGCGTTTGCGGCAGTCAATCAGGCGCTCATAATCGCGCTGCAGCATTTCGTTCCAGGCCAACAGATGGTGGCCAAAGGTAACCGGCTGAGCCGTTTGCAGATGCGTGAAGCCTGGCATGATGGTGTCGGCTTCGGCAGTTGCCAGTGCCACGAGGCCGGTCTGCAGGCGTGTTAGTTCAGCTCCCAAACCGTCGATGGCATCGCGCAAGTACAGGCGAATATCGGTGGCGACCTGATCATTTCGGCTACGACCCGTATGCAATTTCTTACCAACCGGACCGATCTTGCTGGTCAACGCCGACTCGATGTTCATATGGACATCTTCCAGGGCCACCGACCAGGCTTGCTGACCGGACTCGATATCGGCCTGGACGGCTTTCAAGCCATTCACAATCTGCTGGCATTCATCGTCAGTCAGTACATCAACTTCGCACAGCATGGTAGCGTGAGCGATGGAACCCTGAATGTCGTGTCGGTACAGGCGCTGGTCGAATTGAATGGAAGCGGTGAACTCGGCGACAAAGGCATCGGTGGCTTCGGCAAAGCGGCCACCCCAGGCGGCGTTGGTATCGAGAGCACGGGTATCAGACATGAGCACAGGGTTCCTTGAGCATAGTGAAGGGTTATTATATCGGCTTGGGTGGCGTTGGCTATGGGCAAAACGATGTTGCTGGTCGTACTGTCTTGATCCCTGATCAAGCTCGGGCGACACTGGCTCTACTTGTTGAACGGGTACTGCGCTTGAAGGATACGAACAGCACGCTCAATGCTCTAAAGCGGCACTCGCTGGTGCTGCCCGATCTGTGCACGGCAACCTCAGTTTTTTTTCTGGTGCTGGTATCAGAATTGCTGGTGTTGGTCTGGGTGTTGTTGCAGTCCGGGATCGACTGGATACAGCTGGGCTATATGAGCCTGACCGTACAGTGGATAGTTCTGCCTTCGGCCGCCTTGCTGTGTCGGCTGCGCCTCTGGTTGGCAAGTCGCCCGCTCTGGCAGGGCTGGCTGGTTGCTTTTGCCACCGTCTCGTTCGTCGGTTTTGTGATCAGCATTGCTGGCAGTGTATTGGTGCTCGGTAGTTGGGCAACCATTGACCCCTGGATTGTGTTTCGTCAAACAGCAGCGACTGCCATCATTGCGGCCCTGCTCTTGCGTTACTTTCAATTGCAGCAGGCGTTGGTCGATCGCTCCCGAGCCGAATTGTCCGCCCGCATTGAAGCACTGCAAAATCGAATTCGACCTCATTTTTTGTTCAACAGTCTCAATACCATTGCTGAATTGATTGCCACCCGACCGCAAGCAGCCGAGCAGGCTATTGAAGATTTATCACGCCTGTTTCGCGCCAGCCTCAAAGAAGCGACAACTTACTGGAGTCTGAGTGACGAGCTCAGCCTGGTTGATGGCTATTTATCACTGGAACAGTGGCGTCTGGGCGACCGGCTAAAGGTGGTCTGGCGAACGCCCAGGCCTTCGGCCCGTTGGTCGGTACCGGTTCTGATTCTTCAACCATTGATTGAAAATGCCATCGTGCACGGCATCGCTCCGAGCGTCGGTGGCGGGCAACTGGTGATATCCTTTCGCGAAAAGAATGGCCAGTTAATCGTAGAGATTGAAAATCCACTGTTATCCGAGGCGCCACTGAAGCGAGATTCAGTGACCGGTGACTCATTGACAGAGCAGTCCGTGCCTCCAGAGAAGGAGCGTCGCAGTAAGCCTCGTGGGAACCAGGTTGCCTTGCAAAACATTCGCCACCGACTTGAAACGCTGTATGGCCATGCCGCCAAACTCTATGCCGCTGCCGATGAGCGCGTGTTTAAAGTACGGCTGACCTTGCCGGCACAACTGCTATCGGCTAACAATCAGCCAGCAGCGACCGCCAGAAGTGCAGCGCGAACGGCGAATGCCTGCAATAGGAAACAGGAGTGATGCGTGAAAGTATTGATCGTCGATGATGAACCTCTAGCCAGAGAGCGGTTGCTGCGATTGCTCCAGGAGGAGGACGAAGTTACCCACTGCTACACGGCAGCCAACGGCCAGGAAGCATTGCAACGTCAAGCCGATGACCCGGCCGACCTGATTCTACTCGATATTCGCATGCCGGGTCTCAGTGGGCTGGAATTGGCAGCGCAATGGACCGGACAGAACAATCCGCCTGCCATCGTGTTTTGCACAGCCTATGACGACTATGCTCTGGAGGCTTTTCAGGTTCAGGCTGTGTCTTATCTGTTAAAACCGGTGAAAGCAGCCGATTTGCATCAGGCGTTAGACCAGGCCAGCCAACTGAATCGTGCCCAGCTGTTGGCATTGAACGGTGCCGATAAAGGGCCGGTAATCGCTCTGCAGACTGGCCGCGACAAGGAACGCATCCCCCTGGCGGATATTTTTTGTTTTCGCGCTGATCAAAAATATGTGATTGCCCAGTGTCGACAGGGAGAGCGCTTGTGTGATGTGAGCCTAAAACAGCTCGAAGAGCGATTTCCCGACCATCTGGTTCGTGTACATCGGACAACTCTGGTTCCCAGAAGCCGGCTCGAAAAACTGACTCGCGACAGTCATGGCAGCTTCTGGTTGAGTGTTCGCGGGCTAAATGGGGCAGTGGCCGTCAGCCGACGCTTCGCGCGTGAACTCAAACCCCTGTTTCAGGATTCAACGGACTGGGCAGACTGAGCGTTGGATCCAGCACGCGTCATGTGAGGTAATGGTAACTCTTTGTGCTATGTTGGTTGCCTGGTGACAGAATTGGCATATAAAACAAGGCAATGTGACTGCTGTCCCTCCCAAGGCCTGTCAACCATTGCATTTGGAGGAAATCAAGTTGAGCGATGAAAGCAAGGCAAGCGGCTCGACCATCGATCAAACAGTAGCCGAGCGTCTGTCGGCAGACCGCGAAGCGGTGCGGATCAAAATGGCGAATGAGGTTGAGAATTTTCTCAAAGCCGGTGGCAAGGTAGAACAGGTCGAGCGGGGGAAACGGGCAGACCCACCGCGAAAACCGGAAAGCCAGTATGGCAGTCGTCCGATTTAAACGGGTCGGTTGAGCCGTCATCGGATACCCATTCTACTTGCGTGCTCCTATTAAAGCAGGTCGCAGTCAGCCTGTAATCTGCGCGCATCGTTTTTTAGAGCCCGAAAAGCGGCCGATCGTGATTGCTGCACACAGTGTTTCAAAAAAAACATCAATGAAATCGAATTACCAAAACCCCTGACTGAACGCCATATTTAGTAACTTAACAACATTTGACCAATACTTCCTGACAAAATGAAATCATGCTGGTGCAGTGTATTGGTCCATGTTGGTGCGAACCACAAGCCGATGGATGACCAACTATAGCCGCTAGTGCGCGTTGCTGGCGCGCTAATGCGGATGAATGCTCTATGAGTGACCCTGCAGTGTCGGCAGAAGTATACCCAAATAGAAGCCTGACCTGTTGGATGAGATGTCGTTTTATTTCAGGGTAGTCCCTTGCGATTTTATTTGTCAAAAAAATATTGACGAAATAGCGTTTCTTGCTCGGTAGTCCCGGCAGTACACTCCTAGTCACTATTATTACAATCTACTCGTAACGCTACCAATAGCTGGACAATCCCTCTAATTAGGAGATAACCGTAATGGCCGATTTTTCCCCTCACGCCCACGTAAATCTGAGCACCCCTCAGCTGCTAGAGTTTGCGGTGCGCCGCGAAGAAGGAGAGTTTGCCAATAACGGTGCCTTCGTCGCCCGTACCGGGGAACGGACCGGCCGATCTCCAAAAGACCGGTTTATCGTTAAAGAAGCAGGCAGTCAGGACGAGATTGAGTGGGGCGCAGTCAATCGCGCCTTTGACCCTAGCCATTTTGACGCTTTGTGGCAGCGGGTCAGTGATCACCTCGTGGATCGCGAGCATTTCATCGCTCATCTGGAGGTGGGTTCTGCGGCCAAGCACAGTGTCCCGATAACAGTGAGCACAGAGCTTGCGTGGCATCAGGTGTTTGCACGTAACCTGTTTATCACAGCCGATCAGTGGAATGCTGACAACAAAGCCGGCTGGGAAGTATTGAATGTGCCGAGTTTTGTCTGCAAGCCAGATCGCGATGGCACCGCCAGCGATTCAGCCTGCATTATCAATTTCGAGCAGCGTAAAGTACTGATCGCTGGTTTGTACTACGCCGGTGAAATGAAAAAGGCCATGTTTTCCGTGCAGAATTTTCTACTGCCCGCGCAGGATGTGTTGCCGATGCATTGCTCCGCTAACGTTGGAGACGATGGTAAAACCACTCTGTTCTTTGGGTTGTCCGGGACTGGTAAAACCACCCTCAGTGCCGATCCCGATCGCTTCCTGATCGGCGATGACGAACATGGCTGGGGCCCAGGTGTGGTGTTCAACATCGAAGGGGGCTGCTACGCGAAATGCATCGATCTGACCGAAAAAAATGAACCCCTGATCTGGAACGCCATTCGATTCGGGACCATTCTGGAAAACGTTGTTCTGGATGAGCAACGCGCGCCGGATTACACCGACGACAGCCTGACTCAGAATTCGCGCGCCGCTTACCCGCTGGAGCATATTGAAAAGCGTCAGTTGAGCAACCAGGGTGAGGAACCCAATGCCGTCGTATTCCTGACCTGCGACCTTAACGGCATCCTGCCACCGGTATCGAAATTGACTAAAGAAGCCGCAGCGTATCACTTCCTAAGCGGCTACACGGCACTGGTTGGCTCCACAGAAATGGGCGCTGGTAAAGGCATCAAAACAACCTTTTCCACCTGTTTTGGCGCACCTTTTTTCCCCCGCCCCGCCGGTGTTTATGCTGAGTTGCTGATGAAACGGGTAGAAGCGGCCGGTACCGACGTCTATCTGGTGAACACCGGCTGGACCGGTGGGGCCTACGGTGAAGGCAAGCGCTTCAGTATTCCGGTGACCCGGGCAGTGATCACCGCGATCACTAACGGAGAACTGGCCGGTGTTGAAACCCGCCATGTCGCAGGCCTTAATCTGGAGGTGCCGGTAGCAGTACCCGGCGTCGATGATGCCCTGTTAATACCACGTAACACCTGGGCTGATCCGGCCGCCTACGACGCCAAGGCCGCCTCGTTGATTGAGGAGTTCAAGCAGAACTTTGCCAAATACGACGTGGCAGACGCCATTAAAGCCGCTGGTCCGCAAGGCGGATCGTTTGCCTAACCTCGCGCGCTCTAAACGCAAGTACAAGAGGTGCCAGCAAACACAATGCCGGTCGCCGTAGAGTTGGAGGTAAACACAGCTCCGCTCGCCAGAGAGCTGAAAACAAACACAAATCCGTTCGCCCTGAGCCTGTCGAAGGGCTCTTGGGGGAGTTCATCTTGCCTTTACCCTGGCAGCGCGCCACACTCTTTGCCATGAATGAATTCGAACTCATTGAGCATTACTTTCGCGGCTGGTCTGGCACGCATCCGGACCTGATTCTGGGGCAGGGTGACGATTGCCTGATCTGGCATCCGCTTCGGGCGACAGTTATGTCCATCGACACCGCTGTAGAAGGACGGCATTTCCCGCCCCAGGCAACTGGGGCCCAGGCAGCGCAGCGGGCTTTTTTGCCGGCGCTCAGTGATCTGGCGGCCATGGGTGCAGAGCCGGCTTTTTTTACGCTGGCTCTGACTCTGCCCAGCCCATTGGATGATGCCTGGCTGACTGACTTTGCCATCCGTTTGCGTGAATTGAGTGAACTCCACGGCCTGGTGCTGGCGGGGGGTGATACCACCAGCGGGCCGGGCCGGGTCATCAGCCTGCAAATGCATGGTCTGGTGGATGCGCCGATGCGGCGGTCCGGTGTGCAACCCGACGACGATCTCTGGGTGTCCGGTTTTCCGGGGCGGGCTGCTGCTGCCCTGCCAGCGGTACTGAACAGCTCAGCGCAACCGCCATCACCCGACTGGCTGGCGGCCTATTGGTCGCCACAGCCCCGCATTGAGCTCGGGCAACGGCTGGTTACGCTCGCCAGTGCGGCCATTGATGTATCGGATGGACTGGTGGCCGATAGCGGGCATCTGGCTCGTGCCAGCGGTCTGGATTTGGTGATCGACACACAAAGAGTGCCGCAGGCGCCCAGTTTTAAGGGTTGGCCGCAACAGCAGGTGCTGTCATGGATACTGACCGGGGGCGATGACTACGAACTGGCTTTTACCGCAGCGCCCAGGCAGCGTGATGCGCTGATCGCATTAGCTGCATCGCTCGATATTCCGTTAACCCGGATTGGCCGGGCACAGGCAGGCGACGGGCAGGCGCTAATTCGGCATAATGGTTTGCCACATACCCTGGCGCAGACAGGTTTCCAACATTTCTGACCCGACCTATTTCCTACAGGATGCTATTGATGATTGAACCAAGTGCCCGCCGCTGGAATAACCACTGGGCTCATTTCCTGGCCTTTGGTCTGGGCAGTGGTGCAGCACCCAAGGCGCCGGGCACCTTTGGTACCCTGGCCGCCATTCCGTTTTTTCTGCTGCTCACACTGTTGCCACTGTGGCTCTATATCCTGGTAGTCGTGTTGGCCTTCGTATTGGGGTGTTATCTCTGTGACCGGGTTTCCCGTGACATGGGCGTGCACGACCACGGTGGCATTGTCTGGGATGAATTTGTCGGGTTCTGGATAACCATGATCGCGGTTCCGGTCAGCATCTGGACAGTGTTGCTCGGGTTTATACTGTTCCGCGTGTTCGACATCCTCAAGCCTTGGCCTATTGACTGGCTGGACCGCCGTGTTGAAGGCGGGTTCGGCATTATGATCGACGACGTCATCGCTGGCTTGTTTGCCGGCGTGATTCTGCATCTGCTGGTGTTTTTTTTGATGTGAGCAGTCACAGTGTGCAGAAAGTCACAGAATGTCAGCAAGCGGTGACTACTGATTGTTGATATCGGTTGTTACTGGATCAGGGCGCCCAAGCCGAGCTCTTTGATGTGGGCATTGATCATGTCGCGCAGGTCCTGTTCGGTGCGACATGTCTGACCGCGTTCGAGCAAGCTGATGCAATCACTGATGTGCAGGTACCGAATAAGCCATTTGATGCGCGGCAGGTGGAACGCCGAGATGCTCAGCGTGCGAATGCCCATGCCCAGCAACAGAACTACCGCTACCGGATCGGTCGCCATTTCCCCGCAAATACTGACCGGCAGGTTAAGCCGCTGGCATTCCCGCACCAGGCCGCGCAAGGCGCTGATCACCGCCGGATGCAGGTGGCTGTAGAGTGACGCCACCTTGGGGTTGTTTCGGTCGACCGCCAGCAAGTACTGGGTCAGGTCATTGGAGCCTATTGATACAAAATCGATGGTGTCGCGCAAGCGCGGCAACAACCAGAGCACAGCCGGTACTTCGACCATGATTCCGACCGGCGGTTTGCTGACCGCATAGCCTTCTTCTTTCAGCTGTGCCACTGCTTCATCGACAATGGCGTGAAAACGTTCCAGTTCATCTTCCCGGCTGAGCATCGGGATCATCAGTTGCAAGTTGTTGTTGTCGACATTGGCGATGATCATGGCGCGAATCTGATCGAGCAAGATGTTGCGATAGTCGAGCGTAAAGCGCACACCGCGCCAACCGAGAAAGGGGTTTTGCTCCTTGATCGGAAAATAGGGCAGAGCTTTGTCGCCACCGATATCCAGAGTACGCATGACCACTGGTTTTGGTGAGTAGGCGCTGAGCACGCCCCGGTAGATCCGTACCTGTTCCTCTTCGGTCGGGAAAGTGTTGTGGGCCATAAACGGAATTTCAGAGCGGTACAGTCCAATGCCTTCAGCGCCCCGTTCAAGCCCCGGTGTGATATCAGCGAGCAGGCCCGTATTGGTATACAGCCTCACTATGAAACCGTCTTTGCTCTCGGCCGGCAGTGACTTCAAATGCGACAAGTCAGCCTGCAGGGCTTTTTCCTGGCGTGACATGCGCTGAAATTCTTTGAGCAGGGCCTCAGGCGGGTGACCAATCACCAGGCCGCGATAGCCGTCGATGATGATCTCGGTCTTGTCCAGGCTGGTCAGATCTTCATCACCAATGCCCACGACAGCAGGGATACCCAACGCATTGGCCAGCACGGCGGTATGGGAAAGTGCCGATCCTTCCAGGCTGACAATCCCCAGCAGTTTGTCGTGATCGATGCGGGTAAAGTGCGAGATATTGATTTCCCGGCCGACCAGAATAACCGGTTGTTCCGGTTCTATGCGCTCACTGAATTCTTCATGCAGATGCCGGTAAACGCGCACACCCAGAATCCGCAAATCTTCGGAGCGGGCTTTCAGATAGGGATCATCCATCGCCTCGAATACGGAAATCTGTTTGAGCATGGCGCGTTTCAGCGCGGTACTGGCATTGGCACCCAGCTGGATTTCATCGGCAATGGCACGTATCAGTTCCGGGCTTTGCAGCAATAACTTATAGACATCGAGCAGCGAGTTCAGCGTGTCGTTTACATGGGTGCCCAGTTGATCCAGACCGGTGTCGAGTTCATCGTGTGTGTCTGCCAGCGCTTCGTTGATGCGGCCCTGTTCAAACTCGATACCGGTGCCGTCCCGTTCGGGAATATCGTCCAGACGCATGTCGTCTTTGACCAGCCAGGCGGTCGCAATCTGAATACCGGGGGCGCCTTTGAGGCCCTGAAAGCGCAACACGGGTATGTGATCGTCTGTCACTACCTGGCGCGTGGCTTTTCTCAGGTTGCCAGCGAGGCTGCCTGCCATATGGGCGGCCATTGTGATCAGGAAGGCTTCTTCTTCCTCGGTGAAACGTCGGGTTTCCCGCACCTGAACCACAAGTACACCCAGGGTATGGCCCAGGTGGATGATCGGTACACCCAGAAAACCCTGATAATTTTCTTCACCGGTTTGTTCAAAATATCGAAAGCGTGGGTGGTGTTCGGCGTTGTCGATGTTCAGTGGGTGCTGGCGCTTGGCAATGGTGCCCACCAGACCCTGGCCGGGAGCCATCCGAATGGTGCCAATAGACTCTTCAGACAAACCCAGCGTGGCGGTTAATACCAGTTCGCCCTGTTCATCTATGACATAAAGACTGCACACATCGACGTTCAGTGCCTTGCGGATGCGCTCCACAATCAGTCGCATCAGGGACGCACTGTCTGGCGCCTGAGCGGCCGACATCAATATGCGTTTTGCAGTAATAAGCGGGTTGAGCATGGTTGTCCTGTTACCAAGCGGTTAATTGGAAGGTAATACTTATAGTTATTGTCGCTGGTTTTGGGCCTGAGCACCACTGCTCCTTGGCCGATGCTACTCCCGGATAAGGCCTCACGGTCTGCTACCGCATTAATGAAAACCGCCGTACACTGAGGCAGATTCCAACAGAGATTCCCGGCCATGCCTGAAATAACCGTATCCCTGACCCGTAAAGGTTCAACCGCCAGCGAAGCAACTATTCGTGAGCACACTATTGCCATGGACCGACCCACCGAAAAGGGCGGAGAGAATGCCGGGCCTATGGGCGGTGAAGCTCTGCTGGCCGCGCTGGGCGGCTGTTTTATGTCCAACCTGGTAGCCGCGGCTCAGGCACGCGAAGTGGAGCTTGGCGACGTTTACGTCAGCATCACTGGCACCCTGGCAGGCACCCCTGCGGTGTACGAGAGCATCAACATGACCGTAACCGGGCCGGTCAGCGTCGAGAGCCTGCCCAAGCTGGTGACCATGGCTGAGCGCGGCTGCATTGTCGCCAACACGCTGAAAGCGGGCCTGGCGTTGTCGGTCGAGACTGTTCAGCGCTGAGCGAGCCCCGCGCATAGCGGAATTTAGGCAATTTGAAGGGTGCAAGACCCCCTAAAACTCCAAGAGAATCAAAGGCCTGGGTAGACTTGAAGTTATTGGCCGGTATAATACGGGCTCTGTTCGAACACACCGCCCGGTGCGTTCAGTGGGGCCCTTAGCTCAGTTGGTTAGAGCATCCGACTCATAATCGGCAGGTCGGCAGTTCAAGTCTGCCAGGGCCCACCATTCAAAGACCAGTATTCAATTGGTCAGCTCCCAGTTCAAACCCACTCTGTTTAAGTTGTGCTTTAGGAAAAACGTACGAAACGTTTTAGCTTTATCTACGGGTATGAAAAGCAAAAATGGAAGTGTGGAGCCCTATCATGGTGGGGTTCCCAGTGTGAGCGAAAAAAAGTAAGCCATCAGAGAATTGGATGGTTTAGCTGGTAGCAAGCCCAGACCCGGAAGCAAGTAACCTTAAAACAAGATTACTTGCGTCAGCTGTATTTGAAAGCTTAAAGCAGCCGACGCCGTGACGTTGCCAGTAATGTTCGGCGGCGAGCACGCCGACTTCGGCGATGGCCGGCACCAAAATCAGTGATAGGTTCGCCCTGGGTTCACGGCGTCTCAATGAATATCGGTAAATATAGGCAGAGACCACGGAATTCAGAAGCTTTCCGCGTCTGGCAGTGTACTTGCTGCCCAAACAGAAAAACCGGCTTTGCTCTTGCTCGGCCACCTCCAGCACCGGGTCAGAATTTTCCCCTCGGAATACCCGCAAGATAGCTCTGCGCCTGTTGGAATTACCCGGTCACTGAGGTTGCGGATTGATCAGATTTTGTCTATATTTAGATTTATATCTACATAGAGACAAGTCTGGAGTGATACCAATGACAACAGTAGCTGAAAAACAGACCGATCCGGTCGTGATGGTTCGAGCCATCTGGCAGTCGGTCAGTAGCCTGAAGCAGGCGTTCCAGTTGTCAGAGCCGGAAATGCAGGCGTTGCTGGGAGATATGGCCCGTTCAACCATGCACAAGGGTATGCAGCACCAGAACGTTAAAGTCTCGCGGGATGTGCGCGATCGGGTTTCTTTGCTTCTGGGTATCTATAAGGGCTTGCGGGTGTTGTTTGAGGACAGTCAGCAGGCGACCACCTGGATTGACCGGGCTAATACGCTACCACCGTTCAACGGTCGTCGTCCCCGTGAACTGATGACCAGCGGTGACTTCATGGCCCTGGCCAGTGTTCGTCGCTTCATCGATTACTGGAGGGGTTGATGCTGGGACTGCCCAGGGTTACTTACTCGCATCAGATTTATCGGCTGGTTCCCAGCCGATTTCCCCCGGTCTCCTTGTTTGAATTTGCGAGGGACCAGGCCGAGCTGTTGGCTTTGGGTGAACTTGAGGGGTACACCAACGACCGGCTGCGTCAGGAATGCGGCATTCTGTCGCTGGTGCCTGAACACCAGGCGCGGTACGGCCCAGGCTATACACCGATCATGGCTACTTTTACTCACATTGGGCACCCAAGCCGGTTTACCGATGGTCAGTATGGGGTTTACTACGGTGCCCGTGAGCAGAGGGTGGCTCTGGACGAGGTGTCGTTTCACCGGGCTCAGTTCATGGCTGCCAGTCAGGAAAGAGCGACGGACATAACGATGCGCGAATACATCACGACACCAGAGCCAGACGTTGAGTTTGGAGTCATAACGCACCAGTCTCACTCCGAGTGCCTGGATTCGGATACCCGCCGCTACAGGCCTGCACAAGCATTGGCAGCCCAGTGGCGCGAACAAGGAGAGTATGGAATAAAGTATCCGAGTGTTCGCTCCGATGCCGGCGAGTGCCTGGCTGTGCTGCGTCCAGATGCCCTTGGCCCAGCGATCCAGGGCGGACACTTCACGCTGATTTGGGATGGCGAGTGCATTGCACACCGGTATGAATACCGGGAAGTATGATTCATCGAGCAACTAGGCAAACAAACTCCATGCCGCGCCCTCTGGAAAAGTTCAGGCAATATCGCCAACCAGACAAGAGGGTCTGGCTATCACTAACACTCAGACATGGGCTGCCGGCATTGAGTAACGTCGGGTCGATTTTCCTGCTTTCACTACCTGCCCTGGCACGTCATGGCCAATGAGGTCGGGTAGGGTGGTGGCCACCGCCAGCAGTGCATCCAAATCGACACCGGTGTCTACGCCCATGCTTTCAAACATATGCACGAGATCTTCCGTGCATACATTGCCGGTAGCCCCCGGGGCGAAGGGGCAGCCGCCCAACCCACCCAGCGAAGCGTCGAAGCGGGTAATGCCCGCCTGCCAGGCCGCCAGCGCGTTCGCCAGGCCCATGCCGCGTGTGTTGTGGAAGTGCAGCGTGAAGGGTGTGTCGGGCCAGCGGTTAAGTACTGCTTCGCAGAGGCGTTTTACCTGGGCAGGGTTGGCCATGCCGGTGGTATCGCATAGCGTTATGCCCTGAATCCCCAGGGCGATCAGTTGTGCAATCAGTTCCAGCACCCGTGCTTCGGGTACCTCGCCTTCAAACGGGCAACCGAAGGTAGTGGAGAGCGAGGCGTTGATAAAGACGCCGCTGTCTTTGCTGACATCCAGAATAGTCGCGAACTGCTCTAGCGACTGCTCCGGTGTCATGCGCAGGTTGACCAGTCCGTGGCTTTTGCTGGCTGACATCACCAGGTTAATTTCGTCGACGTGGCAGGCGAGCGCCCGCTCGGTGCCTTTTACGTTGGGCACCAGAGCCGTTACGTCGACCCCTTCCCAGCGTTGAATGGCGGACATAACGTCAGCGGCGTCTTTGAGGTTGGGGATCGCTTTTGGTGAGGTAAACGAAGTCGCTTCGATGCGCCGCAGACCAGTGGCAGAGAGCGCATCGATCCAGCGAATTTTCGCTTCCGTAGGCACAAATCGCGCTTCAATCTGCAGGCCATCCCGGGGGGCAACCTCGTTTATTTCTACCTTTGAAGGGCAGGGCAATGGCTGGCTCATGGTGCTCTCCTTATATAATTCCGGCTTGGCGCAGTTTGGTGCGGGTTTCATGATCAATACCCAGCTCATCCAAAACGTCGTCGGTATGTTGGCCAAGCGAAGGTCCGCCGTCCCCGAGTCGACCTGGGGTAGCGCTAAGCTTGGGTAGAACGCCCGGTACTTTTAGCGGTTGGCCGTTGGGGCGAGTAAAGGTTTGAATCATCTCCCGGGCCAAATAGTGGGGGTCGTGGGCGATATCTTCCGCGGTATAGGGATAGCCTGCAGGGACTTGGGCGTCATCCAGGGCTTGTATAATGGCATCCCGTGAGCGCGCTTCGGTCCAGGCCTGAATTGCAGCATCGATCATATCGGCTTGCTCACTGCGCCCGTCGTTATGAGCCAGAGACTCGTCACAGGCCAGGTCTTCCCGGCCAATCACACCCATCAGGCGCTTGAATATACTGTCGCCGTTGCCGGCAATCAGTACGTAATCGTCACCCTGGCAGCGGTAGGCGTTCGAAGGCGTAATGCCGGGTAGGGCGCTGCCGCTGGGCTCGCGAATCTGGCCGCTGGCATCGAACTCTGGCAGCAGACTTTCCATCATCGCGAACACCGACTCATACAGCGCCACATCAATCTCCTGGCCCAGGCCACTGCGGTTTCGCTCCTGAAGCGCCAGCAGAGTGCCGATCACCGCGTAGAGGGCGGAGAGCGAATCACCAATGCTCACGCCAACGCGCATCGAAGGCTCCCCGGGCTGGCCGGTGAGGTAACGTAGCCCACCCATCGCCTCGCCAATCACGCCAAAACCGGGTTTATCGCGGTACGGTCCCGTTTGCCCGTAGCCGGAAATATGAACCATAATCAGCCGAGGATTGAGTGCCGACAGTGCTTTCCAGCCCAGCCCCCAGTTGTCTAGCGTGCCTGGGCGAAAGTTTTCCACCACCACGTCGGCCTCTGCGGCGAGCTTACGTGCCAGGTCCTGCCCCTCTTTACTGCGCAAATCCAGTGCTACCGAGCGCTTGTTGCGGGTTTGCACGTGCCACCAAAGTGAGGTGCCCTCTTCCAACATCCGCCATTTGCGAAGCGGGTCGCCGGTGCCTGGCGGTTCGATTTTAATCACGTCGGCACCGAATTCACCCAGAAGTTTGGTCGCGAAGGGCCCAGCAATCAACTGGCCAAGCTCGAGCACTTTTAAGCCCTGTAGCGGAAGCTGGCGGTCTTCGGAAGCATTCATTAGGCTTTCCTCTACTCATTATTGTCATTGTTAATCATCAGCATGCGTTAGCCGTTTAAGGCCGACAATCAGGCAATCGGCAACAAAGGGTTCGTGCCTGACGAAGGTGTACGCTAGCATAGGCAGGTTACCTCCCAGGAGTTTGTTCTATGCGCCGGTTCGATTTTGTCACTCTTAAGCTGTTTATCTCTGTGGCGGATGAAGGTCGTCTGACGGCTGCCGCCGAGCGGGAGCATCTGGCACTCGCTGCGGTCAGCAAGCGGATAAGCGACCTGGAAGTACTGGTGGGCACTACGCTATTTTATCGCCGCCCCAGGGGCGTTGAACTAACCCCTGCGGGCCAAGCGTTTTTGCACCATGCCCGGCGTATTATGGATAACATTGAACGACTGCAGGCTGAACTGAGCGAATATGGCGAAGGCGTGCGTGGTCATGTGCGTATCCACTCCAATACCTCGGCGATCATTGCATTTCTCCCTCAGGATCTCAGTGCATTTTCCCGCATCTACCCCGAAATTAAAATTGATCTCGAAGAGCGGGTAAGCAGCGAAATCATTACCGCTGTGCGCGAAGGACTGACTGATATCGGTATTTTCGCCGGCCATGTGGCGGCGCCTGACCTTCAGCAGATTTCGTATCGGCAGGATCGATTAGTGCTAATGACACCCATTGACCACCCCTTGGCTGAGCGTGAAAGCATCGCCTTCAATGAAGCACTGGCCTTCGATTTTATTGGCTTGCAGCAGGATGCCTCGCTGCAATCGCTGTTGAACGAGCAGGCTACTCTGGCCTGCAAAACGCTGCGCATGAGTATCCAGGTACGTAGCTTCGACGCCATTTGCCGCATGATCCACCACGGCATGGGCGTTGGTGTACTGCCCGAGCAAACCATCTACAGTGACCTGGGCGATTTGCAGCTCAAAAGCATCCCGCTCAGCGACCCCTGGGCGCAGCGCGAGCTGGTCATTGGCATGCGCCGTTATGCCTCGCTGCATGTCACTGCCCGACATCTGGTTGACCACCTCACCCAGGAGCAAAAGCAGGTTAATCTCGCAGTATCGTAGGCGCTGACCACTGCTGACAAAGCGGCATGACTTCTATACGCGTGATGTTGACATGAGGCGGCAGCGAGGCCACATGCAGCGCCTGCTCGGCAATATCTTTAGGCTGCAGCGGCTGGGTGCCTTCGTAATAACTATCGGCGACGGTGCTGTCACCTTTCATCCGTACCAGGGTAAATTCACTGGCCGTCATTCCGGGCGCCAGATCGGTAACCCGCACTCCCTTAGGGCCAACATCGCAGCGCAGGTTATAACTAAACTGTTCCACAAAGGCTTTGGTGGCGCCATAAATATGGCCGCCGGGGTAAGGGGTATGGGCTGCGACAGACCCAAGGTTGATCACGGTTGCCCCGGGGCCTGCGGCGATCAGTGTAGGCAGAAGGTGTCGAGTAACAGTGACCAGCCCTTTGATATTGGTGTCGATCATGCGGTACCAGTCATCGAGATCGGCGCTTTGCGCGGGGCCTTTGCCCAGCGCAAGCCCTGCGTTATTAATTAATGTATGCACACGCGCAAAGCGCTCAGGCAGTGCTGCCACCACCCTGGCCACTGCATCCGGGTCGCTCACATCCAATGGGGCAGTGTGCACCGGTACCAGTTTTTCGAGCGTTGCCTGAAGGGCACCTAAGCGTTCCTCGCGGCGGCCAGTGAGCACCAGCGCCCAGCCTGCCCGGGCGAAACGATGGGCACAGGTAAGTCCAATGCCGGAGGTGGCGCCGGTAATAAAGGCAACGGGGGCGGCTTCATGCATAGTGAAAGCTCCTGAGATAAGTTGTTATTGGAAAACAGCATAGTTGTCTATTGAAAGAGCCACCGGCTGCGGCTAGCTAGATAGTCATCTTCGGTCGTGTGGCAGCAAGCGCTTCGTCAAAATAGCCCACCAGGGGTCTTTCGAGCCATCGTCTTTAACGAAGTCAGCCTTCATAAACGTCGATTTGAGACACTCAGCTGCTTGCTTCAATATCAAATAAGCATCACCAGAGCGATACGATAAAAACGTGTGAGAAGAACCACACCCAATAACAACAACTGTAGAGAGTGATCCCATGCGGAAACAACTGTTTGCCACGCTGGCTACCCTTGGAGTGCTGACGGCGGCACCCTTCGCCCTAGCAGCCCCGATCGAAATTCAAGTCAACAACACCATGAGTGAGGGCGGCTCGGAAAGTGCCGCCGTTGAACGCTTCGCCGAATATTTGGAAGAGAAGGCCCCGGGCCGCTTTGACGTGCGCCCCTTTTTAGCGGGTTCACTGGGCGGTGAGAACGCTATTCTGGAATTGCTCAACCTTGGCCAGACTCAGATCTCCATTACCGGTGGTAACTGGCGACAGCAGTACGCTCCCGAATATGACGCCATCACCGTTCCCTTCGCTTTCTCTACCTGGGATGAAGTGGATGCCTTCATGGAAAGTCCATCCGGCCAAGCGTTGATTGAGCAAGGCGAAAGCCGTGGGGGCCTTAAATACTTTGGTACCCAGCACCGCGGCCCGCGCCATATGACGGCCAATAAAGCGATCAACTCGCCAGCTGACCTTGAGGGCTTCCGCTTGCGTCTGCCTTCGCTGCCGGTGTGGCTGGAAGTCTGGCAAGAGATCGGTGCCCAGGTGGTCAGCGTACCTGCGCCGGAGATTTATCTCGCTATGCAAACCGGCCAGGTAGATGGCCATGAGAACTCGCTCTCCTCGCCCTATACTCGCCGTTTGTGGGAAGTGCAGGATTACATCATTATGACCAGTCACGTGATGTTCCCATGGAGCTGGGTAGCCAGTTCGCGCTGGTGGGACGGGCTGGAAGCAGAAGATCAGGCGCTGATTGAAGAGGCTATTGACGTGGCACGCCTATACGGAACTGAGCGTGAACGTGAACTTGACGAGTTCTATCTGGAAGCGCTGCAGGATGAAGGTATGACCGTTATCAGGCCCGATGTGAAGCCTTTCCGCGATGCGGCGTTACCGGCGATTGATCGTGTCATGGCCGAAATGGCAGATGGCGTACGTGAAGACGCTCTGGGCGACGCAAGCGAGTAACACGCGTCTGGAATGAACAACGCCGGCCTATCGGGCCGGCGTTGTATTTTTTTATGTGAGACAAGAAAGTTAGGTAAAGGCTGAGGAGTTTTCCTGTGGATGACGCTGTAGCGCCCGGCAAAGGTCCAGATCGAATTGCTTTTTATATGCTTCGCTGGGTAACCCGCCTTTGCGACGGGATCGGCGTGGCGTTAGTGGCAGCTATCCTGCTATTAATTGTGGCGGCCGTTATTGCCCGTGACCTGCTAGGGCTGAGCATGGCCTGGACCGAAGAAGTGGCGTCTATGTTTGCCATCTACGCGATTGGCTTTGGGTCACTATCCGCCTGGGTGCGTAGCGAGCATCTGGTGGTCGATTTGTTCAGTCACAAGCTGTCCGGGTTAGGTAAAAACATACAATATCGACTCACCTCGCTGATCTCCTGCGGCTTTTTTGCCCTCGCCGCCTGGGGCGCATTGATTATGTCGGATATGAGTTCCAATAATACAACGGTCTCTCTGAGCATTAGCTTCAGTTATTTCTACTACGGTGTCTTTTTTAGCTTTGCGGGTATGTCGCTGATAGCCGTGTGGCAAACCTTGCGTGGACCGGTAGCGTGGTTGGAAGTGCGCCATGAAGACGAGGTGGCTCAACCATGATCGAACTACTAATTTTTGTCGGTGGGCTCCTGGTGCTCATGGCGATTGGCTTGCCCGTTGTTGTTGCCATAGGGGTGACCTCGTTTATTGCTTTAGCGGCCACCGGCACCGGCGGGTTACCCGTTGAACTATTGTCACTACGCATGGTGCAAACGCTCAATAACTTCACGCTACTGGCGATACCGCTGTTTATTCTGGCGGCCAATATTATGAATATCGGTTCCACCACCACGCGGATTTTCGATTTTGCAGCGGCCCTTGTCGGCTTTACCAGGGGTGGCCTTGGTCACGCTAACGTGGTCGCCAGCTCTATCTTTGCGACTATGTCGGGCACTGCTGTGGCCGATGCCGCCGGGCTTGGCAGCATTGAAATCAAGGCGATGAAAGAGCGTGGCTATGAGCCAGGTTACTCTACCGGTATTACGGCCGCATCCAGCGTTATCGGGCCAATTCTGCCGCCCAGTATCGCACTGGTGGTCTATGGCTGGCTTGCCAATGTAAGCATTGGCGGACTGTTTATGGCGGGTTTGCTGCCGGGTATTTTGATGGCGCTGTTACTGATGGGCATGACTGTATTGCTAAGCGTCACCGGCAAGGTGGTGATGCCTGAGCCCATACCGTTTGATGCCTGCGAAGTAGCCCGGACTGGTAAACGCGCCATTTTGCCATTAATGATGCCTGCCATCATTGTCGGCGGTATTTGGGGCGGATTCTTCACGCCCACCGAGGCGGGGGCTATCGCCTCTCTTTACGCGGTGATTTTGGGCGGGCTGATCTACCGTGATCTGAAGTGGCGGGATCTCTATAGAGCCTTCAGCCGCACCTTGATGTTTAGTGCGGTTATCCTGCTGATCATCGCCGTTTCCAGCTTTTATGGGTGGATATTGGTGCGCATGGGCATCCCTCAGGCACTGGCGGGTCAGGTCGCCAGCATCGAGATGCCCACCTTTGTGCTACTGCTCTGTTTTGCACTGTTTTTCCTGCTGATTGGCTGCTTTATGTCGGTGATCGAAAGCATCCTGATCTTTACTCCGATTGTAGTACCTGCGGCGCTTAGCGCGGGGCTAGATCCTGTGCACTTTGGCATTGTTATGGTGATTACGCTCTCGGTGGGGGTGATTACCCCGCCGTTTGGCACGGTGCTGTTCCTGATGGTGGGCATTACACGGTTACGCTACGGCCAGGTGGTCACCGCCATAATGCCATTCTTGCTGCCGATTATTGCCACCATCTTGCTGCTGATCGCCGTGCCGGGTCTGGCCACCTGGCTGCCAGATATGATGGGGTATTAATCAACACTTACCCCTGTTGGAGAATCCCTGCTGGTATGGCCCGGCGGGGCAGGGCGTGCAGTTATGGCGACTTCTTGAACTTGCTAATATCTAGCGTGTCGCTGAAGCCGCAAATAGAGTTTGGCTCGATGTTGTTTCTATTAGATATGAATTTGAAATTCAGGCACCAAGAGCCCCCAATACGACTTCTGAGATGCATAGAATCTCTTGCCTCGCCACTACACCAATCTGATGTTGAGGCGTAGGAGGGCGCATGAAGGCTGCTGTTTGGTACTAACCAAGAGGCTCCGTCCTTGTGTGAACAGGTATGTATCAGTAAATAGGGTGCGGGCTAAACTCTTATTTTATAGGCCCTTTCTTCCTAAGATTATGCTTTAGCCTAAAGTGCTCATAGTTATTCAGGCGCGGTTTCAAGTGATCAATGCAATTAAAATGTATTCAGGCACAACTGGCTAAGAATGGCGGTGCGATGCGAGGCTTTTGACTGTTTGCGAAGGACAAAACCTCGTAACTCCATAGGTTCAGCTTGCAGGCTCATGCTCTTGCAGTAAACCGGTTTTGCTGGCCTGGTCAATTAGCCAGTGCCTGAGCAGGCGAATGCCGGTCTCCTTCCGGCGGCTGGTTTTGTAAGCGAAATAGAATTGGTCGCCGGTAGCCACTGTGTGGCTGGGAATCCGAATGAAATCATCCGCGTCGTGGCGATCGTTAAGCATGTAATCGTTGGTCAGGGCGATGCCCTGGTGAAAACGAGCTGCTTCCAGCGCCAGCAACATGTGACTGAAGTGATGGATTCTTGCCTGCTCCGGTATGGGCTGGCCCACTGACCGAAACCACTCTTGCCAGTCACCTGTGTGCCACCCAAAAATACTGTGTGTAGAGAGCAGCGGGTAAGCGGCGATCTGTTCTGCGGTCAGTGTCGGTAAGGTTTTCGCCGTCAGTCCATCAAAGCGCTGTTCCCGGCAGATGGTTCGCCAATATTGCCGGCTACACACCGGAAACAACTGCTCGCGATAGAGTAAATCGTAACTGAATGCCAGTGGCCGGTTAGTGTTGGATATAAAACAGTCTGCGACCCGGTCAGATAGGACCGGTGGTTCACTCGTCATTTCCAACATCAGTTGAAGCTGGGAGTGTGCCCGTTGCAAATCCGGCAACCGCGGCACCAGCCATCTCACCGCGAACGAACTGAACACCGCTAATCGCAGGCTGGCTTCCTCGCTGCCCAATAACTGTCCCGTGACCCGTTCAATCTGCAACAGTGCCGACCCTACCCCCTCAAGATACAGCCTGCCTTCCTCGGTGAGCTCCAGCAAACGTCCGTTGCGCAGAAACAGCTTCTCGCCCAGGTGTGACTCTAGGGTCTTGATCTGATGACTGATCGCACTCTGGCTCACATTGAGTTCCTCCGCCGCCTGGGAAAAACTGTTGAGTCGGGCGACGGCTTCGAATACTGGTAACGAATTGAGCGGTGGCAGCTTCATTATCTAAATTCCTCATGCCAGGTGCTTATATATCATTATATCGAATAGCTTAGGCCTCTTAGACTGGCCCTTCAATTCAGTCAGCACAACAGAGGCCCGGAGATGTCAGGAAAAACCGTAAGCAGCGCCATTTTGTTGCTGGTTATCGGCAACGCCATGGCGCTGATATCCGATGTCTTCATCAAGACCCTGGGTAGCGACGCCCCTGTGTTTCAGTTCACCTTCCTTCGCTGCCTGCTGACCGTGCTGATGTTGCTGCCGCTATACCGCTACATCGATTCCCGGTATCTGTTCCAGGGCTTGCGTATTCACCTGCTTCGCGCCCACGTGCATCTTGCCGGTATGGTGTGCATGGTTATCGCGCTCGGGTCACTGCCGCTAGCGACCGCCAATGCTATTTTTTATGCCGCCCCCATTCTGGTCATGCTGTTTGCGGTTTTATTTTTCAGCGAGCGGCTGAGCGGATTAAGCCCTAACCAGCGTGCGGCGAGCCGAGACCACCAACCATGCTCGAGTTTCACGCAGAAACCATTGGCCGAAGCCACGAATAGTCCTATTTGAGTAGATAGCCACCCTTGTCCATATGTACCCGGACACTGAAGTAGCGGTGATTGGTCAAAATCAGACTCTAGAAATTCCCCGTCCCTTTGGTATCGAAGGAGTCATTTTTCATTAGAACGTCCCTTTTTGTATGCAAAATTCCTAAAGTGCACAAAAATAGAGCATAGTATTTTTCAATAAAAATTATAACCTATTGATTTTTAACAATATTATAGATGGCATGCTAAATGCTAAGATCTAAACAGTTAGCGCTTGTGTACAAAAATGTGAAATTATTCCGAGGAGAAATTGAATCATGACATCTCGCCATTTACCACTGAAAAGCTGCCTGGCTGCTTCTATTATTGCGTTGGGTCTTGGGGGCTCTGCCTTGGCAGAGGAAGTTATTAAACTGCACCATGACCAGACGACAGACAGCGCTCAACATGATGGTACAGAATTGTTCCGGGATCTGGTCGAGGAGCGCTCGGGCGGCCGGTATACAGTAGAAATATACCCCAACAATTCTCTTGGAGACGACGTTGAAGTCGCTCAGCAAATGCAATTTGGCGCGGTGCATGCCGCTCCCATCCCTACAGCCAAACTCACAGGTTTCGCGCGCGACCTGGGAATAATCGATTTGCCATTCCTTTTCCCTTCACGTGAAGTCGCCTATGAATTCATGGATAGCGACACTGGGATGGGAATTATGGACGGGTTGCGAGACTCTGGCTTTGAGCCCGCAATGTTTTGGGAGAGCGGCTTCAAACAGTTCACCTGCAATCATGCCGTAAACGGTCCTGAAGACTTCGCAAATCGCAAGGTCCGGGTTATGGAAAGCCCGCTATTGATTGCCCAGTTCCGAGCACTGGATGCGCAACCTGTTCCTATTTCTTTTAGCGAAACTTATACCGCATTGCAGCAAGGCGTTGTCGAATGCCAAGAAAATCCACTGGTTTCAATAGCCAATATGAAATTCAACGAAGTTCAAGACTACCTGATGATTTCCAATCATGGGTATCTGGGCACTGCTTTCATTTTCAGTAAAGTCTGGTTCGATGGACTTCCAGCAGAAGACCAAGCTATTTTAAAACAGGCTGTGCTCGATGCTGGCACATTTCAGCGCGAACAGTCTGTCGCTCGCGAACAAAGCTACCTTGACACCATTGTGGCTGAGGGCAGCACGGATGTGATCGAAATTACCGATGCCGAAATGGCTAATTTTCGTTCCGCCATGGACCCTGTGTATACCGAGTTTGGTGCCAGTCTCGATGACGGTGTGCTCGCTGAGGTAATAACCAGTGTTGAACGCTTGAGCGAATAATACTCGGGGGCCCTGCCCCCGCTCCTTCCCAGTGCGTCGGATGTGGCGTAATCAAAACCGTTGGACTACCCCACAAAGAGGGACAGGCATGCTGAGGGTACTTGGATATATCGATGACGCTATAACCGCGCTGGAAAATTCATTTCTTGGCGCGCTCATGCTGTTTTCTGCGTCAATGATATGTGCTCAGATTATAGCGCGGAGCGTCTTTGGAAGTTCGTTTATCTGGGCCGAAGAAAGTGTTCGCTACGCCATTATATTCATGGTTTTCATTGGCAGTGCTGTGGCATTCCGAATGGACGCACACATCAGTATAGATGCGTTGCATCATTGGGTAACTGAGCCCATGCGCAAAATACTGGTAGTCATGGTTAACCTAAGTTGCTTGTTACTAGCAATGCTGCTTATTTACTACGGTATGGAGCTTGTAACGCTTATGCAGGGATTCGGCCAAACCTCTCCAGCACTGGAAGTCCCTATGTATTGGGTGTATGCGGTTATACCCGGGAGTGCGGTACTAATGGCCTACCGTCTCATGCAGTCGACTGTACGTTTATTGCAACCTTCAGCCGCGAAGCGGTTAGAGCAACCATCACACGCGATCGTGGAGTAACGTCTCATGGCTGCTGGATTTTTTCTTGTATTGTCAGTATTACTTCTGACCGGGCTACCTATCTTTGCGGCCCTCACACTGACCGTTTTCCTGGGTATAGAGCTGGCAGGAAGTACGCCACTTCCCTTGGTAATCCAACGGATGTTCTCTGGCATTGATAAGTTTCCCCTGATGGCCATCCCACTGTTCATTCTGGCGGGTAATCTGATGAGCCATGGGGGGATGAGCAAACGCATTCTGCGCGTTGCGCAGATGTTGGTTGGAACACTGCGGGGTGGCCTGGCCATGACCACCGTCACTGGCTCGATGTTTTTTGGTGCCATTTCAGGTTCTAGCCCGGCTACGGTAGTTTCAGTTGGCAAGCTGATACTGCCATCTATGCTCGAAGAGGGCTACGACAAGCGGTTTAGCGTTGGACTGCTAATGGCGTCTGGGGCTATGGGAATCATCATTCCACCCAGCATTTTTATGATCATCTATGGTTCTGTGGCTGGAGTTTCAATTGGTGCGTTATTCATGGCTGGTCTTGGCGCTGGGGCTGTATATGGCGCTGTTTTCTTTTTATATTGCATCTATCGAGCCTATAGAGATGACCTACCTAGTAAACCTATGCCAAGTCGTCATGAGTTTGTGTACGCGATAAAAGACGCCAGTTGGGGGTTGGCTATTCCAGTAATAATCCTAGGGGGAATTTATGGAGGTCTGTTTACGCCAACAGAGGCAGCCGCGGTGGCAGTAGCCTATGCCATCGTCATCGGTTTATTCATTTATCGCGAATTGACCGTTGCAACTCTCTGGCAGGTTGCCGTTAACAGCGCTGTTGTAACCACCCAAGTGATGATAATACTTGCTGCCGCTTCTGCGTTCAGTTGGTACCTGACCACCTCTGGAGTTACTCAGGAAGTCGCCAGCGCCTTGCTCAGTGTTGCAGATAATCCAATCACCCTGTTGCTCATGATTAATCTAATTATTTTGGTTGCGGGCATGTTTCTGGACCCCAATTCTATTGTCATCATTCTTGTGCCCTTAGTAGTAACGGTAGCGCAAGTGGTGGGTATTGACTTGGTCCATCTTGGGGTGATCTTTTGTGTCAATGCAGCCATCGGTATGTTCACCCCGCCATTCGGCATGAACTTGTTTGTGGCCAGCTCGCTGGACAATGTGAGCTATGGAGAGGCCGTGTGTGGCGCTTTACCCCTAGTGGGTATAGCCTTAATAGCATTGCTATTGGTCAATGTGTTTCCGCAAATCAGCCTCTGGCTGCCGAGAGCACTGATGTAGCGCAGTATGAAAGCCTCTCATTCAGGCACTGACTCTTTTTTATACGACGGTCGAGTTAAGCGGCTCAGCATTAGGGCCGCAATAGCCATCTTTTACGAGGAACAGACTTTTGGACTTACTTGATCATTACAGCCTGAGCTGGTTGCTGGGGCTGGTGGTCGCGCTGGCTGCAACCGGCGTGGTCGCGGGTTTATTGGCAGGCCTTCTGGGGGTTGGGGGCGGCATTGTGATTGTGCCGGTGCTGTACCACCTGTTTACAGTGCTGGGCATTGATGAGTCGGTAAAAATGCACGTGGCGGTGGGCACATCGTTGGCCACAATCATTCCCACATCTCTTCTGTCAGCCCGCGCGCATTCGGCTAAGGGCAATTTGGACAAAGATCTGCTAAAGAGCCTGGCTCCGTCGCTGATTGTTGGGGTTATTCTGGGAGCAATGATCAGCGGCTTCGTGCCAGGGATAGTGCTGTCACTGATTTTTGGTGTAATTGGATTGTTGGTGGCCGCGAATATGGCGTTTCGCTCTCAGCCTGCCTCACTGGCACCCAACTTGCCGGCTGTGGCTGGCCGCCAGGGCATTGGCACTACTGTTGGTGCCCTCTCTACATTGATGGGCATTGGCGGTGGAACCTTGAGCGTACCCATTTTTAGTGCATTCAATATGCCTATGCATCGGGCGGTGGGCACGGCCGCCGCCATCGGTGTAATAATCAGCGTACCTGGCGCGGTGGGTTTTCTCATCAACGGTATGGGCGTACCGAACAGACCACCATTGACGATAGGCTACGTGAATCTGATCGGCTTTGCCCTGATTGTTCCCATGACCATGTGGATGGCGCCGATTGGCGCGCGCATTGCGCATCACATCAACGCCCGGCTGCTCAAGCAGGCGTTTGCGTTATTTCTGTCCATTACTGCGTTGCGCATGCTGTATAGCGTGCTCGCCTGAGGAAATCGTCATGATCCAAACCCTGCGTTCACTGCACGGCGCCTGCGTGGCGCCCCATCATTTGGCCGCCCAAGCCGGACGGGATGTGCTGAAGGATGGCGGCAATGCCATAGAAGCCACGGTGGCTATGGCTGCTGCCATCGCTGTCGTCTACCCTCACATGAACAGCCTGGGCGGTGATGGGTTCTGGTTGATCAAGGAGTCTGGAAAAGCACCTGTTGCCATTGATGCCTCGGGGCCTGCGGTACAAGCCGCCAACATCAATTTCTACAAGAGCAAGGGGTTTAATGAAATACCCAGCCGTGGGCCACTGGCGGCGCTGACTGTTGCCGGCACAGTTAGCGGCTGGCAGCGAGCGCTGGAAATCTCGGCGCAAAGCGGTGGGTCGCTGCCGCTGAGCCGACTCTTGTCCCCGGCTGCCGAACTGGCCCGGAGCGGCATTGTAGTCACACAGAGCCAGGCTGCATTAACCGCTGAGAAACTGCCGGAACTGGCTAGTGCTCCCGGGTTTTCTGCTACTTACCTGGTGGATGGCAAAGCGCCAATAGAGGGTTCAGTAATGCGCCAACCTATGTTGGCCAACACTCTCGATCAACTCATCCTTGCTGGACTGGACGATTTCTACCGAGGAGAAATCGCCCAGAGCCTTGCCCGGGATCTTGCTGCTGTGGAAAGCCCAGTCTCCGCTCGGGACCTAGCGGACTATCAGGCCCAGATCAGCGAACCGCTGGCCCTAACCATTAGTCAGGGTACGGCCTATAATCTGGCACCCCCAACTCAGGGACTCGCGTCACTGCTGATTCTGGGTCAGTTTGACCGCTTAAAGGTGACCGAAGGCGAGTCCTTTGCCCATATCCATGGCTTGATTGAAGCCACCAAGCAGGCCTTTCTGGTGCGTGATTGGGTATGCTTCGATCCGGCAAGGACCGGCGTAAGCGCTCGCGATTACCTGAAAGGCGAAGCGGTGGACAATATGACCAGCCGCATTCACCTAGACCAAGCCTTGCCTTGGCCAAACGAAGGCGATCCGGGAGATACCGTCTGGCTGGGCTGTGTAGACGCCCAAGGCACAGCAGTGAGCTTTATTCAAAGCGTTTACTGGGAGTTTGGCTCGGGCCTAACACTGCCTGGCACTGGATTAATCTGGCAGAATCGCGGCATCAGCTTTAGCTTGAACCCGAACCACCGCAATGCCCTGCAACCGGGTCGCAAGCCTTTCCATACTCTCAACCCAGCCCTCATTGTCTTCAATGACGGCCGGGTCATGCCTTATGGCACCATGGGCGGAGAAGGTCAGCCACAAACCCAGGCGGCGGTGTTCAGCCGTTACGCGCTGTTTAACCAATCGCTGCAACAAGCAGTAACAGCGCCACGTTGGCTGCTGGGCCGCACTTGGGGGGAAGAAAGTACACGCCTGAAACTTGAGAACCGGTTCCCGTCCAGCCTAATCGATCAACTGCGCGATGCCGGACATGACCCAGTGGTGTTGAACACCGGCTTTCACAACCAGATGGGTCATGCCGGAGCGCTTGTCCGTCATCCCAACGGGGTCATCGAAGGGGCGGCTGACCCCCGCAGTGATGGTGCTGTGGCCATGCTATAAACGCGTTACGACCAGGACTATTAGTTTATTACGAGGATTGAGCATGATACTTGATACCGGTTTTGTGGCATTTGACCCCGTCAACCTGCCCCCCACGGGTAGCGGACCGCTCAACGGGCTGACGTTTGCGGCCAAAGACGTTATGGACGTGGCAGGTCATGTCACCGGCCTTGGGAACCCTACCTGGCGTAGGACCCATGAGCCAGCAACCCAGCATGCGGTCGGAGTGCAGGCATTGCTGAATGCAGGCGCGCACCTGGTTGGCAAAACCCATACGGACGAACTCGCTTACAGCCTTGCCGGCCAGAACTCACATTACGGTACACCGCCCAATACGTTACTGCCAGGCGCTATACCGGGTGGGTCCTCCAGCGGCTCTGCGTCAGTGGTAGCGGCTGGCTTGGTGGACTTCGCCATAGGTACGGACACAGGTGGCTCCATTCGCATTCCTGCCAGCTATTGCGGATTGTTCGGCATTCGGCCATCCCACGGCAGTGTGGATCTGACGGGGGTCGCACAACTGGCAAAAAGCTTTGATACTCTTGGCTGGTTGACGCGATCAGCTGAGCACCTCCTGGCCGTTGGTGAGGTTCTTCTGCCCCGACCCGCCCCATCCAAACTCGCAATCACACACATTGCTTTACTCAAAGAAGCGGCAGCACTGGCGGGGCCAAAACTGACAGAACAAACGACGGCATCGCGCGATAGCGCGAATTTGATCAGCGAAGACGACCTCAGCCTGGGTGATCTCAACCAATTTTTTGATGCGTTTCGGCCGGTACAAGCATATGAGGCTTGGAGTTATTTTGGCGCTTGGATCAGCGCGCACAACCCCGAATTCGGCCCTGGTGTGAGAGAACGCTTTGCTCTCGCGGCCACTGTTGACGCAGCCACTGAAGAGGCAGCACGGACAGCCGGTCAGGCTCTGCGGGAACGCCTGCTGGCCTGGCTGGGCATGCACCGGGTACTTTGCCTCCCCACCGCTTCAGCCGCCGCGTCAGCCATTGACGCCTCTCCGGAAACCGTTGAGCGTGTGCGCAACCAGACCCTGCGCCTAACAGCGGTAGCCGGTATTGCCGGCTGCCCACAGATCAGTCTGCCATTGCTTCACGATGACCGCGGCCCCGTCGGTTTCTCGCTCATTGGACCACCCGGCAGTGACATCGAGTTGCTTGAATTAGCGGTTCGTTTGGCTACCCAAAAACACGAGCATCCGAAATATGAGTGACAGGCACGGCATGACCCTCAATGACCCTATTACACTGGCTGAAGTCACATCCGCATTTGATCGGTACGAAAAGGCACTGGTAAGCAATGACATAGCAGTGCTGGATACCCTGTTCTGGGAAGACCCTAAGGTAGTGCGTTACGGTGCTAAAGAGAACCTTTACGGTTATGAAGAGATTGCAGCGTTTCGCAAGGCGCGACCCAGCAAGGGCTTGAAGCGGACTCTGACACGCACAGTCAACACCTACGCCACCGCTTGGACTGAGTTTAGCCGCCCAGGCTCCAAGCAAATCGGGCGTCAGTCCCAAGTCTGGGTTAAACGCGCTGAAGGGTGGCGGATTGTGGCCGCACACGTATCCAACATGGAATGAGGATTATCCAGACATGGCTGAACCCGAAAGTCTGACCGACGTCCACGACCTACCGCTGGCAGGTCAGATGCGTAAAGTGCTTTATGACGAAATTCTGGCCGGGGATCTGCCTCCAGGAACTCGGCTGGATGAAATCAAACTGGCCCAGCGCTTTGGTGTATCCCGGACACCGGTTCGAGAAGCCCTGCGGGAAATGGTTTCCACTGGTATTGCCGAGCACCATCATCGGCGTGGCGTGTTTGTATCGCAGATACCAGAGGATCAATTAGCAGAAATGTTTGTCTACGCGGCAGAATTGGAAGCAGTCTGCACACGCCTGGCGGCCCAAAACATGAGCGTTATAGAGCGCGAAGCGCTCATCGCTGTGCATCTGGAAAGTCATCAGCACGTTAACTACGGCAACATCGACGCTTACGACGAGTCCAACAAGGCATTCCACGAGGCCCTGCTCAAAGGCAGCCACAACCGCTCTCTGTACGATGCAACCGTGCAGGCGCGAACCAGGGTTGCGCCATTTCGCCGCGCTCAGTTTCTGGTCGATGACCGTTTGGCCACATCTTTCGAAGAGCACAGCCTTATAGTACTGGCGATCATGAATGGCGACGGCGACGGGGCTGCAAACCTGATTCGGACACACATCGAGCACTCCCGAGAAGTCTCTGTACAATACCTGTGCTATGTATTAAATGATTGATGATATTTCAGTGCCTTGCGTGCTCGGCCAACTTTCTCAAGAAT